>Ga0065711_1007583_pt1 | contig 18475 bp, 11 predicted proteins | sample Hoacrofraction12_FD_59098 | JGI IMG/M metagenome (GOLD analysis project Ga0065711, IMG submission 59098) | Hoatzin crop microbial communities from Cojedes, Venezuela - Epithelial fraction 12 v2 (version 2) | ecosystem: Host-associated > Birds > Digestive system > Esophagus > Crop | place...
AGAACATTTCAGTTGGAAGGGACCTGCAACAATCGTTTAGTCCAACTGCATGACCAAATCAGGGCAGACCAAAAGTTAAAGCACGTTAAGGACATTGTAAATGCCTCTTACACACTGACAGGATTGTGGCCACCTCTCTAGGAGCACCTATCCAGTGCCTGACCAACCTCTTGGTAAAGAAATACTTCCCAATGTCAAGTCTAAAAGTTTCCTTGTGCAGTTTTGAACCATTTCCACGTGTCCTATCACTGGATCCCAGGGAGAAGAGATCAGCACCTCCCTCTCCACTTCCTCTCCTCAGGAAGCTGTAAAGACCAATAAGGTCACTCCTCAGCCTCCTCTTCCCCAAACTAGAGAATCCCAAAGTCATTAGCCACTTCTCACAGAACATTCTTTCCAGCCCTTTCACCAGCATTGTTGCTCTCCTCTGGATGCATTCAAGGACCTCACTCCCTTCTTAAGTTGTGGAGCCCAGAACTGCACACAGTATTCAAGATGAGGCCTCACCAGTGCTGAATACAGCACCTCTTTTGACCAGATGGTTATACTGTATTTGATGGACCCCAGGATGTGGTTTGACCTCTTGGATGCCAGGGCACGCTGCTGGCTCATACTCAGCCTGCTGCCAGACAGCACCCCCAGATCCCTTTCTGTAGGGCTGCTCTCCAGCCACTCCTCTCCCAGTTTCTGCTTATGCCCAGCATTACTCCATCCTTGGTGCAGAATCCAGCATCTTGACTTGTTCAATATCATCCCATTAATCATTGACCAATGAATTTCATCCCATTAGTTGCCTATTTTATCAGTGATGGATAAACTCCAGCTGTACAAATAGACATGGGGCAGCTTGCTCTGTATGCATTCATAGTGCAAAATCCAAGAGTCATAACATTTTGAAACGTGGCTTTGATTTCAGATCAATTGGAACATTCCTGCTTTGAAAAAAAAAAAAATGGAAGAGTGGTCCTTCATTAGAGGAATCCACCAATCTACCTTGGAATTTTAAACCCAGTTGTTACCAGGTTGAAGAAACCAATTTTCTACAAACTTTTTCAGGAAAAAACACTTTTCATTTGTCATATCAGTGAAAGAAATCTTAAATAGGATGAATTTAGAAAAAAATGATTTACACAAACTGTCAAAGTCATGTCTTAGACTCAAAAATAACTGGATTTTTGTTACAGGGATGTAAGGAGGCAAAGAGGAACAAAATAAAGTAGGAAACAGTGCTGCTTCAGGACAGATTTTTTTCAAAACATAGTTGACATTCTTAACCATGGGATTCAAGAGGAGCAATGATTAACACTTTTCACTGTAAACCTGTGGTACCAAATGAATCCTTCCTCCAGATTCATGCCAAAGGCAAGTTGACCCAGCTGTCGTATAACAGGCTGAAACTGGGGAACCAAGGTAACTAATCCTGATGCTGGCCATAAAGCTGCCTTTGGCTACAGAAACTAGAATGTCCTGGCAATGCTAGTCACGCAGGCTTGCATGGATCAGTGCTCCTTTTTGACAAAGGATTGTGTTCTTATGCATGGGAATGATTTTAACCAAACATCTGGGATTCAACTACATACCAAGAATATTGATAGTAGCTTGTCATTAGGGGGACAACTTTGGTATACGTGTGTGTGAATCCCTTTCCCATGGAATATTGGCAGAGAATTTAATATTTTCCTCCTAAAACACTGAGTATGGGTAATGTTTTTATAATTTCTGAATACATGCCTATAAAAGAGGGAAGGGTGTTCTTTTTATTTTATTTGGATTTCAAATAGTTGCATCTTTACGGATATACTAAAGCGTCCCAGGGTCTATTCTCTGACTTTCAGATCACTGGGGATAGTCTGGCCACATCCTTTTAAAACACAGTGACAATACCTAAACTACCCGCTGAGAATGATCTCTAGCTCGTAGTACCTCTTGACCATGCCTAGGAATTATTTCAGAGATTGCTAGCTGGATCAGGCCAAAATAATTCGTTAATAATTAAATAGTACAGATGACCAAGTTCCAGTGCCTAGGAACAACCCCTGGATCTGCTTAATGTATTGGTGTAGGTGCCAGACAAAACCCAGAGGGACCAAATAAAATAGTTTCAAAGGTATGAGGAAAAAAGCAAGCACTTGCATTTAGATTTGTATATGTAAAAAAAATAAACACAGTCTTCTCACACTCAAGATAATTTCTCAATTACTGTCTCCTAGCATGAAGAACTGCGGGAATGAAGATGAAAATGGTCATACCTCACTACACTGAAATTTCCTCAGCACCTTAAGAAGCCAAACAGATAATGATCTGTGAACCCGTAGCTGAACACCATCCATCAGGGAACTCAGCACAGTGACAATTGCTATCAACAAAATTACAGTTTCCAGCTGCATCTGGGACCCCGTCACCTTTGTGCTAGAGAATTTTTCCCAAGCACTCTTTACAGGTACAAGAGAAGCTAAAGGTAGATGCAGCCCATCTTAAGAAAGAGCACAGAAAGTACTATGGGAAGTAATATATTTGTCCAGTATCTGATTCTTAGCTGTGCTATGTGTAACAATAAACATGCTTGGCTCGCTTGTGGAATAGCTATATTTTTTGCTAATATTTTTTAGGAAAAATTAATTCTATTGTAGTATGAGTGCTCTCCACCCTTGGATCACAAATTATTGGTTCCAGTAATATTAGTGTTTACCACTCCCACTGCAACAGCAGAGACAGACCTTAACAAGGTAAGAATTCACTGTGAGATCTTCTGTGCAGACATAAAGTTCATTATAGTCCCTTCTATCAAGGGATCTGCAGTCAAGTGTTCTAGAAGAATTTTTCCTGATATATAGAACTGTTCTGCTTTTTCATAACACCTCACTGTCTTTACTTATCTTAAAATAAGAATGTCAGGTGACTTTTCATGGCTTCGATCCTAAGCATAGCAGAAATGAAGGAGAAGGAGTAGAAGAAGGAGAAGAAGAAGGAGGAGAAGGAGAAGGAGGAGAAGAGAAGGAGAAAGGGAAAGGTACTTTATCTGCTTGTTGTCTGTCAGTCATGTGAGAAGGGTTTCAGATTAATATAAGTACCTCAGTGATATATGTCCTGTGTAAGCCTTCTAGCCTTTCTCTGCTCTCAGTGGAGAGGGCTAGGGACCTTCAGAATGTGAACCATCCCATCTGTTCCAGATACCTCTATTAGGAAGGACCATATCAGCTACTGGAGGTATCTAGCTCTCTTCATTGGCTCTCTGCATAGACAGAAAGATAATTTAACTAATTTCGTTAGCTTAGAGCTCAAAATCTGTTGTAGAGCACAAAGTGGCACTTGAGATGCCTTACAGGGCATAAAACGCCTGTCTGGGGCTAGCAGAAGTGACATGACTTAATTGTGCATTCACCCTTCTGGACAGATAGCTGAAAAAGAAGTGGGCAAAGACCTACTGTAGATTCAGTACAGTCAGAGGTGGTGAAAGTATTCCCATTTCTACAGTTAGATGTAATAAATTTCACCATTGGTTTCTAACCTATATGCTTTGACAACAATTGCAGGAAGCTTACACCAGCCTGAATCACCCCACTATTTTCAGTTCGTAAGTTACTAAAATTCACATAAGAAATAAATTGGACATATATAAAACGTTGTCTCCAAATAACATTTCATCATTCTGCATGTTAATTCCTCCTTTGAAAAATGACAATAGTTGATTCTCTTGTCTCTTTTAATTGTGAAGTCTTTGGGGTAGTGAAGACCTTGGTTTCTTTATGTATATGTAAAGCAGTGTGCACAGCAGACACCTGATTTCAGCTGGGACCTTCTAGCACATCTGAGCAATATACATTTAAAATGAAAAATTTTGTGGATTACTTGAATACGCTGTGGATACCATACTGTACTGAAATTTTCCCAGTCCAAANCTTTCAAATGTGTTAAAAGTATCAGAGTCTGAGAGATACGGCTATTTATTTATTTATTTATTTATTTCCTCTTCCCTGAAGAGCTGTGGTAGCTTGAGATATTGTGATTCTGCAGCTTCAGAGAACATGAGGCTATCTTGCTCGCCATGCTATTGTACTTCATACAGACTGCCAGGCAATCATTACACTAAAAAAAAAATATATAAATATCATAAAGAAATAACCAGAGAAACTCGTGATACCCTGGAAGTAAAAGTATGATCCATCACCTGAGCCGTGCCATTTAAGAAACCTCATGCATTAAACATAATGGAAGGGAGTAGTACTGCTCCAGTTCAATATGTGACTTGCGAGCTATCACAGGGCTTCTGACTCAGTATTACTAAGAAATGTTCACTGACTGTCACTGCAAAAGTATGCGAGGGAGATTCTCTAAGGACCAATTAATGGGAATGGAAGAAAATTCTGGTAGATTGGTTGCCACTGGGAGGAAAGTGAGTGGAGAATGGTGAAGAATAATGTATGTTTGCAATTTACTTATTAGTCCTATGAAAAAAAAAGCAACACATGCCAAATGAAATAACAAAACATCTTAGCAGCATTCATAAATACCATTTTAATTATTTAAGCTGAATGTGAATAGGAAGCTCCTTTTTTTTTTTTAACGGACACTGTTGCTAATCAACTCAACACCCCTATTTTATGTCATAAAACCACAGTGTTCTGCCACAGAGGAAGCTCAATGCTGCAGTTTCTTAAAGCTTGTATCCTTTAATCACAGCTGAAATAATGGCACCTTAACTCTGGCAAGCTCATGTAGAGATTTATTATTTTCCTGTTTCCCTTTCAGTTCATTTGTGTATTATTTTCACTTGTGTATCAATTTCTTTTATCTGAGCATCTCCAACCACAATAAAAAGGCTCATTAATTAAGCCCCACAGTACTCCATGCAAAGCAGGACTCTGAGGATAAAATTCACCCAGTGCTGCATTGCTGTAGTTCGATTTGAAGGCAAAGTGGTTTGTCATTAATTATTGCACAAATTTGGTTGGTGTTGTACATTTTCTCTCCTGTTTCCATTTCTGTGGTTGGTGTTGTACCTCTTAAAGGCTCATAACCAGTTTACTCTAAATCTTTGGCTGGTGTGCTCTTTGTAATGGAAAAAGAGCTTTTATCCAATCTTCTCTGTTTTCAGGAAATAATCTAGCTAGCCTAATTCTGCCTGAGGAAGGTAAATTGCTATCACAGAAAAACACTTTACTTTTGAGAGCGGCAACGCAAAGCCATATTCTTCTTTCACCTACACCTGTGCAAACCTTTTTGTCTTCATTAGAGCTTAGGTCCCAATACAGTCAAGTGCATGAGCATGATCTTAACTATGATTATCTCATTTTTTAAATCCAGAGATATTCTTATTGTCATCCTATCAGGTGAATAAGATTGCAGGCTAAGATTTTTAATGGATTGCTATTACAGTATGGCAAATAGTCTAACAGAGTAACTAAACACAAGGCTTATTTTTAATTTGGGCATGTGTTTCTGGCCTGCTTTACAAATGTTCCATTGTCACCATGTCTGGTTTCACTTGACTCCTAGTCACAATCACAGGCAGAGTAGAAAATGAGATGGCTTTGGCATCTGCTCCCTTAGGACACTGCTTGCTTTGCTTATGCCTGCAGCCTGCCGTGATAGTGGAAAGGAAAAAGAATGATTCTGCTGCAGCTTCCACCAGCTAGAGGGTGACCCAGGAGACTGTTGAGGGTTTTTCGGTCGATATAAACTTCCTTTGAGTTAGTGTCAAAGATACAAAGCCCAGGGTAAGGGATGAGGGTGAATTCAGCTAAAAATTGCCACTTCCTTTAGTCTTCAGAGAATAAATTTGTTGGCACGGTGATAGTTGGCACAGGGTCTTGTGTTGCTTGGGATATCACACAAGAAGTTACATAAAATTAGTCCTTCCTACTTAGCTGGCAAAGACTGTAGTGTGAAGGCATGTGCACATATATATGTGTACTTCAGATTTCTCCACTTGGGAGTTGCAGTCAAAAAAACACAATTATGAGACAAGACTCATCAGGGTAAATAGATGTCCCTCAAATATTGACAAAAGGTCTGAATTCTGCTCTTACTATCAGAAGTTTTTTTCCTTACACCAAAGTTCTTACAGCAAAAGCATGATTAGCAGTAAATCGAACATAGGATGAAACTGGTTTCAGTTTTGCTCGAAGTAGTTATTAAACTCCAAATTCATGTAGGAAGAATTAATTTTTTTTTAAAAAAAAGTAATAATGGTGTGTTTTGGTATTATTTAGCCTAGATATTTATATTCCTATTTATATTCTTTTACATATGACATTTCTGTGGATGCGAGTTCTGTGATGAGGAGTTCCAAAGAGGAAAAAAATGGTTTCTACAGCCCCTGCTGGTGAAAAGTGAAACAGTTTAAATGATCCTTATGTAATAGGTCAAAAAAAAAGGATCAAAAAGAAGAAAGATTATGTCTTATCTGGTAAGAGATACATATAAGCTTGGAGGCAACCATAGCATGTTTGACATCTAAACCTAATATTTCAGGTATTTTCCATTTTTCCCATCTTACATTACAAATATTTTTTCAAGTAATTTTTTTTTGCCTGGTTCCAAGAGGTCAGGATTTTCAGTCTAATGTAAGAGACAGAAATAAAGACCAGAATTACAAAGTGGTTGCACCAAATACTAAAGATTAAAAACCATTTCAAGCAAAATTTTCCTAGTACTACTCTCCTGGGACAGGTCTCCTAGGGTATCAGCACTGATGATGGACCTGAACACTAAAAGGTCATATCAGTGAGTTGCACTGAATTGAGACAATTCATCTATGAGGTCAGATCTGATGACCAGCAAAGGCCTCATGGTTGGAAAAAGATATAATGACAGTAAGGATGGGAATGTCCATGCAGAAGATAAAACTGAACCCTGGTTTCCTAAATCCAGCTGCTGTATTTAACCACAGCAACATTTGTTTTGCTTTCTGATAATGTCGTGGCTGTTCATCTGTGTTAGTACTCTAAACCCGAAGCAAGGCAGAAGTGAGTCAGGAAGGCTAGAATATACCCTTGAGTCATTTAATGTGTTGAGTAATATTACAAATGAGCGAAACTATCAGTTCAGGCAACCCTTTCTAAAGGTCTTTAGACGCTTTATAAAAACCATAATTACTAGCATGGCAATTTCCCCATATCAAGGAATCAAAGCCAAAAACTTGAGGAAAATTTCTCTTGAAATAGAATATTAAATCACTTAATTGAAATGGTGCCATAATCTGTTTGTTTGGTAAATGAAAAGCAGTTGGCAGTCATCTAGAAAAAGAAACACAAAGTCCCAACAAACAGTGAAAGGAACAATTAAGAGCAGACGAAGTGGGGGAAAGTTTTATATTTGCAGCTTCCAACATGTAGAATTGACTACTTAAAATGGAATTCATCTCTTCTAAATAGAGTTTTTTGAAAGACAGATGCTTTGTTTCCCCTAGAAAAGCATGTGGGGTGACTCTAGATTTACTGGAGAAACAGAAATCTTCAAGGACAAATTCAGCCTAAACAGATGCCTAAGGCAGATGAGAAGCAGAAAACAACCATTCATTCACAATGGTGTAAAACTCAAAGGCAATAAGGAGCAGGCCAGGTGGAGGCATTTCTAGTTCCTTTAACTACCAAAAATATCTTCTAGAAAAATTCTGAAAAGGATTCACCCAAGGAGGAAACTTAGAAGTCGAAAAGAGTGTGGCCCTGAAGGTGTCCAGAATAACTCCTGTTGGTCACTCACAGCTAAACTCAGCTGACTGATAATAAACCACAAAACATTCTTCTTTCTGGCACAAAAGTTGTCAAGCATCACTAAATATCAAGCCTACGGAAATCTGACCAAGCAAATTGTTTCCTTTGGGGTATTCGCTTAAGGGCTGAGGATCTGAGGAAATGCTAAAGGGATATGAGTCACGTATCAATATTCACTGAAACAGATGAGCAGTAGAACTTTTTCTTAGGGCAGCCAAAAGTTATAGATGAGCTTCCCATGGGCTTAAGATGAGCTACCACATATATAAAACTTCTGATGATTGATGGTCCCTACAAGACCAACTCCTGCAATAAGGCAGAGGAATTGGATAAGCAAGAAAATATATCATAGATTTTCCTGATTATGTATGGCCACTTTTCTCTCAGAAACATTAGTATCTTCATAAATAGTAGAAGACGTGTCCCCAGCATGGGCAGTCACTTTGTCTTTTTTAGAGCATTTTACACACATACACACACACAAAAAGAACTTTGAAAAAAAGATCCAGAAACTCACATTTTCCCACATCTCCAGAGATCTCCTCCACCCATAACTTCATTTGAACCTTTAGCCATGCACTGAAGAAGATTGTAGGGCGCAATTTCTGTATTCAGACCAAAAGGGCAGGAAAGACAGGGTCAGTTTTCCTTCCAAGACAACACCTGCATGGGAAAAGATAAAACCTTTACTATGTCTTGTTTCATTTCTTAACTCCGAAGGATTAAATCAAACTGACTGCTTCACTTCTTCTTGCCTGATATCCAGATGTCAGGTACACGGATTATCTGTGCCTGGAGATACCATACACTCTGCTGTCCTGTCATACCCCAGATACACAGGACGCCTGATCATGGCAAAGGATGTTCCTGTCTCATAGTCTCTTCTTCGCTGCATGCATATGTCCTTTCTTATTCCTTCAGCTCTTGGGGAAGGAAAATTTCTTTATTATAGATGCAGTGTGACCTAGAGATCTACTCAGTCTTTGTAGGCATACTGCAGAATCCTGTCAAGTTGGGGAGACGAAACTACCAGGATAACCCAAAAAGGCTCATTTAGTAGAATCATAGAATCACAGAATCATGGAATATTTTGAGTTGGAAGGGACCTTTAAAGGTCATTTAATCCAAGCCCACTGCAATCAGCAGGGACATCTTCAGCCATATCAGGGTGCTCAGAGCCCCGTCCAACCTCACCTCACATGTTTCCAGAGACAGGGCATCTACCACCTCTCTGGACAACTATTTAGAGTGTTTCACCACCCCCATTGCAAAAAATTCTTTCCATATATCCAGTCTAAATCTGCCCTCTTTTAGTTTAAAACCATCACTCCTTGTCCTATCGCAACAGGCCTTGCTAAAAAGTGTGTTCCCATCTTTCTTATAAACCTCCTATAAGTACTGAAAATCTGCAATAAGGTCTTCTGGAGCCTTCTCTTCTCCAGGCTCAACAGCCCCAACTCAGCCTTTCCTTATAGGAGAGATGTTCCATCCCTCTGACCATTTTAGTGGCCTCCTCTGGACCTGCTCCAACAGGTCCATGTCCTTCCCGCACTGAGGTCTCCAGAGGTGGACACAGGACTCCAGGTGGGGTCTTACCAGAGAAGTGCAGAGGACAGAATCCCCTGCCTCGGCCTGCCAGCCATGCTGCTTTTGATGCAGACCAGGACATAGCTGGCTTTCTGGGCTGCGAGCGCACATTGCCGGCTCACATCCAGCTTTTCATTCCCCAATATCTCCAAATCCTTTTCAGCAGGGCTGTTCTTAATCCCTTCATCCCCCAGCCTGTGTTGATACCGGGGCTTGCCCTGACGCCTGTGCAGGACTCTGAATTTTGCCATGTTGAACCTCATGAGTTTCACACTGGCCCACTTCTTGAGCTTGTCCAGGTCCTTCTGGATGGCATCCTGCCCCTCAGGTGTGTTGACCGCACCACTCAGAGAATAAGCAATGCAATGAGACTGATCGTTGCATTCCAAAAACAAGATCTGAGTATGTCTTGAAAGACAAAGTTGAAAGAAGAGAAGACAGGGAGAAGAAATTTTTGATGTGAAACCAATGTCCTTACAAGAACAAGGCAGCCATGGCACCCCTGAAATAGCCTCCTGCTGCTTTTGGACAGATTTGTGGAAGGAAGAAAAGGCTGCTCATCTGCAAGTTGTCTACATGAGGGAAGTAACAATCAAACTAAATGTTTTAGAATTCTTGGCTGAAGTATGAGTGCCTGCCTATATGATGTTGTGCATATATCATAAGGATATAGGGTAGGCAAGAGAGAACTAATTATTATGAATATTGTACAAGTAATAGCACAGCCATCCCTTCCATGCTGGATGCCGCCTGTAAGCTGGGGGAGGAAATGAAACCTGAGGACACAAGGGAGATACAGACAGACACCATTGGAAAACTGACCTTGAAGATGATGAACAGAAATATAGTGTTTTTTTCAGAAACCAGGCAACAAAAATTTCTAGAATATTGAATTCTGAGCAGGTATGCACGAAGTCTTTTAGGAAATTGAGGAGCTTTACACTTCTAAATCTAGCAGTTAATGGATTTAAACTGATAATATACCCTCCAAATATTCCAGAAAGAAGTAAAGGAAGACAGCATGAATTAGAGAAAGAAATTTATCTCCCTAGAACTCTCCTAGGCAGATGTATGTGAAATATGACTATGAACACCAGTGTACATCAACGTGAAGATATGAGGTGTTGGTTTCAAAGCTAATAGGATTTCATAGTCTTTAGAGTCTAAAAATATCAATGGGATTTTGACCTCTGTATGCCTTTTAGATCACTCTAAAACTTTAAGCTTGTGGCTCTTCATATAATGGACAGATTATGATCCAGTATTTTTTGCCTAATTAGAACTGCTTTGCTTTCAGATTATGAACCCTTGTTAATGAAATATGACCTAAGGCTTAATGAGAGCTTAAAACTCAAAATCTGGTGACCATCTCACTATTGAGGTAAAGGAAACCTCCAATATCAGACAGCATATCTACTAAGGCTACAAGCATAGCTATCTTTAAATAGTGAATTAAATTAGTATTGTTAGGATTCAATCTGCCTAATTTCAGCCCTCTAAACAGAAAGCTATCTGTGTTATCTCACCGACCACCAACTGATGTCTTTTTTGGGTGTCTTCTGCGTCATGCTCCTGAAGGGAGTCTATAACCTGTGTCAACAGGAAGAGACAAATAATAATTTGATGGACAAAAAATAAGCCTTTTAGAAGTCTCTAAGTAGTAGTTTGACTGATCTCAGAATAAATCTGTTGTCAATGACATATGACAAATATTATCATTTTCCCTCTATAATCCATGCCAACAGTGCCATTCTGATAGCTAGAGATTAGTTCTAGGACATCGTCATCCCATAAGCATATCCAAACTTTCCCAATAGTATATTTAATAAATTATGTGACTGAGCTATTATCTTTCTAAGTAAAAACTATCTTCTTCTACCCTACCCCCAGGCACAGCTCTGGGTTCAGAACATCGTTTTTTATGCTTCCAAGAAGTGTTGAGGATGAATCTCAGAATGGTGATGAGTGCAGTATTAAATGCCAGGTCAAACCCTCAACTGGAGTAAATTGGTGTAATTCTGTTGAAGTTACTGGTGCTTTGCTAACAGAGTCAGATTCAAAGCCTTTGGGAATCTTTTCATTGACTTCCCTGGGCTTTGGCACAGTTAAAGATCTGATCCTTCAAGAGAGAATTGACAGGATAAACAAGGTTGGCAGTTGTGGGAAATGTGGGCAGGTTTTCTTGCTGTGGGAGCTATAGTCAAATATATGTCAGAAGAATTAGTCCCAGTTCAAAGGTGAAACTAGTCCAGCACAATATATTATGAAGGTGTGAATTTTAACGGTAGCGAATGAATCCTTCTAGTAAGAACAAATGAATGCAAAATGCTTAGGTAGGAAAGCATAAGCTTCATCTACTTCTCGATTTGTATGAACACATTCGTTTTCAATCCTCTGTAAATCCTCTTGAAACAAAAATGTGTTTACAATGTTACATATTCCATAAAACATGTTTGCTACTCAGCAATCTGCTTACTTCTCTTAAAATGTATTTTTGTGACAAACAATCATTAAACCTCACAACCACCTTGTGCAGATAAATGAAACTAGTGCAGATATTACCATTTGGTTGACACATTTGTTTTGACAGTGTAAAAAAGCATTGTGGATTTTTTTGTATAAAACTCTTCCTTTTTTTCTCAGAAACAATAATATGTTCCTGCAAATGCTGCAAAAGATCAAAAGCTGTTCAGATCATATTTACAGTACTAAAAGCACAATGAATGCCCCTGTAAATGACATGTAAATTACCAAACAATGATTCAACTTCAGTCAGCTTTGCAGATGAATTGAAGGACCTTAATTCCACTTTAGCTTAGAAATCTGATTATTCTACTGCTTGTAAGAAATCAGCTTTAATCCTCTTTTAAATGTCATTCAACAGGTTCTTTCTGCACAAAAGGTGTAAATGAATTTTCCTTTACAATATCTTTTCAAATTCATTTTCTTTCCACAGGACATTCTTAGAAATAATTTACATCTGGGCTACCAAACCAGTAACTCTTTTTTTCTACATCTGTTCAAGAATAATAGTCAGGATGCACATCTTAGCTTTGTGATAACATAACTCCATTGAAGTGCTCTTTATTCCTGCTGATGGAAATAAGATCAGAATTCAGCTCCCTGATAACTTTTGCAGCTGGGTATATATTCAAGAAAGCAAAAGAACTATCTTCTTTTGATGTTACATTTGCTCTGGAAAGACTACAGACAAATACATATTCCTAAACAAGTCATGTCCACATAAAATTGAACACTTTAACATTCTTTTTCCCTCAATTTCCTGCATTCAAGGAGTAGTTCTCTGCTACACCAAGATGCTTCTAAATTAAGGACTGTGTTTTTGGCACCTAGCAGTACAGTAGATCCCAGCTCCTGATAAAAGATATCCTTATCACAGGCAAATGATAATGCTATTTTCTGTTCATGAAGAAAACTAAGTGCTAAAAATCACAGGCTGACTGAGCCACATGTCCAGTGGGTGTAAAATCAACACATGTCCTTTGGGAGCTGTGCTGGTTTACACCAATGGTATATCTGATACCCCAGGTTAGAATGCAGTTATCTAAAAGAAATGTCTTACATGATCCACTTACGCAAATAAAATCCATCTCCACAGACCATGTGACATTTAAGCACTTGGTCTTCCCATTTCTCATAAAAGCTTTTGCTCTCTTGGCTGAAGGAACACTTAACCCTGGGCCAGAACAGTGCAAAACTGCAAACAAGAAGAAATTCACTCCTCGTTCACATAAGTTCAATCCCCATTCACATGAGAAAGTCTAATCAACACCTGAAATAGATTTATGTCACTAGTAGTATGTCTGTAGTAGCAGGAGCAATGTGTTGCAAAAGAAATTCCAGGTGGCTAGGAATTCAGAGCCGGGGAGAATGGGTATCGGACCAAAGGTGGTGAACTGGTATGGGTGACAAGGGCTTCTAACTTCAAGCCTTACTGAGTGGAGGAAGGAAAAGGAAATCTCTTCTTCCATAGCATAAGAATATTGTTTTTCTGGTAGCCTGTTCAAGGGGCTGGCTATAATTTTAATAACCATATGTACTGTGGCAGTATTTTTCTTTTACGAGTGTAGACAACCAAAAAAGTCTAAAGCTTTCATTGGACTCCTCATTTCATCTTTCTTTGCCAGTCACAGTAGCAGACTCATACTCTTTACATCAACCTACAGACAGGCTGTGACACAGCAAAATCCCTCAGAACAAGTTGAAATGGAGCAGCTCCTTAAGCAAGTTCTGATGATTTGAGATTTCATCCCACATGTTACACTTCTTTTTTTTCCCCAAGAAAGATGCAAAAGTTTTTCGTTTTGTATTTTGAGTGGCCTCAAGCTCAAATCAAGCTTCCCATTCTCTTAAGCAATGTACAATCACACAGCAAGACTCAGTCTTCACCCTGAGGAGCTAACACTGCAAAGAGATAAGACATAAAGAGAAAAGCAGAAATTAATAACCCACACATGCAAAATATGAGGACTGTAGCAATAAACTTGGAAGGTGATTTGCCCAAATTGACACAGAAAGTCAGTAGCAGAGGCAAGGGGTGATCTTCCACATGTAGCCTAAAACCTTTACTGACCCCCATCCCAACCATCCACAGTCCTCTAGTCGCATGCAGTGTCTGCTATGTCACATATTGCAGCACACATCACAGTGATTTGGAAAATTCTCCCCTTGGTCTGTCAAGCATAAACTTATAAAGCATTCCTGTAACACGGTTCTAAAGGCTTTGAAAGCATTAAAGAGTCTGTCTGCTAAGGATGTGTTAAGGTCACAATACCAGGAACTGCTGCTGAAGGAGAGACATTTTTTTGCATGACTTTGACAACAAGCAGCATCCACCTATACTGTGTAACAGGTGTAAAAGACTTGCACTGACATTTCTCTTCCTAAAGTCCAGGGGCACCACTGGAAAATATAATCTAGCAGAAGCTGATAAAAGTCAATGGCATAAATCATGATTAGTGTGACAACCCAGCCTGCAGGATAACAATAAATAATGCAAAGAAGATGCAAATGCAATACATTTTAACAAGCAGTAACACAAGCGTGTTGAAAATACCTGCACCAGCTTGAGACTGAAAAGACATTTCTTTCATGGCAGGAGGAGATTTCACATTTAAAACAGTCATGTATAAGTATTATTAGCCAAGTCTATCTTTGGCCTGATGCTTTCAGTTTGATATGATGTGACCCGAATTTCTGCCCTATTGTAACTCTCTTATCTAGTCCTCATCCAAGCAGTCTCATGGGCAGCTGCGTTTATGCTTTGAATATGAGAAATCATTCTCTGCTTTTGAGGGAGAAGAAAGCACAAGGCACAAAGCCTCACAAAAAAAAATGACCTTTATGTCAAGGGCAGGGTGATATTCAGACACCCCAAAAATTAAATTTGGCTGAGAGGTCAGGGAGGTATAAAACACCCTAAACCAGAGGGAGGGGTCCCATAAATAAATAAATAAATAAATAAATAAATAAATAAATAAATGTAATAGATTATAAGAGGCAAAAAATTTCTCCTGAGTCTCTGTGTAGGAAATGACATTCCTCATGCTGCTTACATCATTCAGGCATTCAGAAAGTCTCCTGGTCTATTACCAGGAATGTTCCTCTTTCATAGTTTGCAAGCAGAATGTTCGGGCAATTCTTGAAGAGGACGTTCTCTTCTGAATACAAAACAATGGGGTCCCAAATTTTATGAGTCTTACCCAGGCCTCACCCCGTACCTCACCATTGTAGAACAATGTATTGTTTAGCTCAGACAGATAACGTCTGGGATTAAATCTCAGCACTGAAATTAGATTCCAGATTTTTGACAGATATGTGTGCATTTTGGAGATGGGGAGTGTGCATGGTAATTTTTCTTCTGTATCTCTACACAAAGCCAGTGACACTGTATTTTGGTTTGGGGGTTTTTTTGACAGGGCGGTCTATGTTGCTATTTCTGGAAGTTGCCTAACTCAGGATGGTGGCCAAGAGGAATTACCATGAGATTGAGTTGTGCCTTGCTGAAGTCATAGAAGAATTTCCAGTGAGACTACTCTTCATAGTGATAACTTCGGTGATACAGTGAAAATGGCTGGCTACAGGTCATTCAGCTGTTCGGACACTGCAAAGCGAACAAAGAACCTGATGATGAAACTCGATTTGTCTTGATATCTTCTTCCCTTTCTATGAAGGATCCAGGGCTTCTTTCTTGGAAATAATAAATATAGAGCACTCCACAGAGTTTTTTCTTAAGAAATCAGCGGAATTTAGTGGCAATGCACTCCTTCACTTAAATGGGACCAGAATTTCACCCTTAGCTAATTTTTCACCCAAACAGCCTGAAATATGAATAAAGTGGCTCTTGATTTGAAAAGCAAACAACTTTACTGATATCTCATTATGTGAGGCCCTTTATAATGGATATAGCTAAAGTAAGGCTGTAGAAGGAATTCCTGGACTAAGGTCAGAAACCTCTGCATGATGGAAGGTTTAAGCTGCAACAGTCCATCGTCTCTCATGAGTCACAAAAAGAGCAAAGTCTCACATGACAGTGTCCTCCTACACACCAATTGCCCTCCCTGTTGAGAAGTTCACAGTAAGGCATTTCTGTACCTGCCTTCATTAGATTTATGGGCCCTGTTTCCTTTACTTAGTTGAAGACATTTTTTTCTGGACCCTTGTCAAAATCGTTTATTTTTAGCTACTACTCTGAAAGATGAATTACAAAGGAGGTGCACACCTGTCATATAGGGTAACTGAGGCTAAAAAAGGAGATATCTTTAAACAAAGCCACCATCTCCCATGTCCCAAGACCCATGGGACCTACTAAGTTATTCTGTTTTCCTAAGATGACAGCTCCCTACCTTTCCATCATCAGCAACAGCAATAAGCAACAGGCTGTGGGAAGGAATGCCACGCTCCAGTTCACCCTGTTTTGTTTTGTTTTGTTTTACCTTAAAAGTCTCTTTGATATTTTTATACCATCAGAAAGCAGCTAGCACATTTTTTTTTATTTTTAACTTCCTCCCTCTGGACAAGTAGTATATTAATATTATCCCTGTAACAAGCAGCAGAAGGAATAAAACATCTAGGTAAATACTGCAAGTGAGATTAAAACTCTCCAGATTTCTGATGTAACCCTGTGACACAGCGTTTCTAGTGAATTAAACCAAATGTACAAGTATTTAACGACTAATCCTTTTAAGTATTTTAATGCCCCAATGAAGATTTCTTATAGGGAGAGGCAAAGCATATGTGGTTTCCGTTAGAGTCTGCCTGCAGGCAGAGGATTGAGCAGATTGGCTTTTTTTTTAAGCTCTCCCCCACCACCACCACCACCTCTTTTTAATTAATTAATATTTCCCTGCTTTTGTTGTTGTTTTGGCGGGCGGGCAGGCAGCCGGTGGGCGCGGGGTGCTGAATGGACAGCTCCTGCCGGCGGGGCTGGGGGGGAACTGGCCCCTCCGGCCCCCCGCAGCTGGGGGGGGATGGGGAGAGATCCAAATCGCAGCCTGCTTCTTGCTGCAAGAAAGAAGAGGGATACTAAACAGGCTTTTTCCCTCCCTTGGGTTACTACAAACAACTAACCTGGCTCAGGGGGCTCTTTGAAGGCAATAAAGAAAAGTAACTTTTCATTTCAGAAACCCATCCTGCAGGGCAGCAGGTATTAAGCTGATGACAACATTCCATGTACGTATTTAAAAATATATATTAAAATACTACACACACATACACATTTTTATATATTCAGATTAGATATAAGGAAGAAATTTTTTTACGATGAGGGTAGCGAAACAATGGCACAGGTTACCCAGAGATGTGGTAGATGCCCCATCCCTGGAAACATTCAAGAACAGGTTGGACGGCGGCTCTGAACAACCTGATCCAGTTGAAGATGTCCCGGCTTGTTGCAGTAGGGTTGGACTAGATGACCTTTAAATGTCCGTTCCAAGATGGACTATTCTATGATTCTATGGTATATAGCTTCTTTTTATGTTATAGAACTTCCTAGCCATAGGGAATAATATTTTCTCCTGTGTTAATAGCCAGGCCAGTGTCATGAACTGCAGGGCAAAAAATCAATGCTCTTCACTATAAACAAAATTGATCTTCTGTTTAAGGTAATCTTTAAGGGTTGCAAATTTAGGGTCAGAGTTAAGGTCACAGGGAAAGTGAATGTTCTTGTTTCCAGCTGAGGAAAATATATCCTCTTGCTACGCACTTTTGATGCAAATAATAAGTGTGGGTGCAAAATTTACACTATGTTCTAGTGTATATGCAGGCAGATGAGATTGCTAACAGTATCTCAGCACTTCCCATCGATGTGGTGAGGAAATGCAAGTGCATAAGGCTTGAGGTTCTGTATTTCAAAATAGTAGACCAGAGGTTCAGTTGACGCAAATGAGAGGTGAATCAATTACATTAACATAGCTGTGTTGGTTCATCTGAGGTGAAGATAAAAACTAGCTGTGCAAATTATTGCAAAATCTCTCTCTCACATATACGTGGAAGTACATGATGCATCTATATGATACGTATATGTGTGACATAAGTTAAGAGAAAGGGACAGGGTCTTTATTTGTTGTTGTCACAGATTTGTTTCATTAAGGAAATTGAAAAATGTATGTAAGCATTTTTAGAAATAGCAATGTGGAGACTTTTTATGATAAATAATATATTCAAATAACCATCATTTAGTACATGGGCCACATCCCTTGCACCTAAAACATATGAACCAAAACTACATTCTGGTCTTTGCTAACCTGAATACCAGTTTCTGTTTTCATCCTGAATGTTGCTTACTGGTGCTAAATGCACTTCCTCGCATTTTTTTTAGCTCTACACTCAGAAATCAAGTTAAGCATTTGTTTCAGCTAAGCATTTTGCAGAATGGGGTCAGTAAGCTATAGCCCATTGTCTTTAAACTACTGAAAACATTGTACTTCAATTGCAGTCATTTTATTGTACAATCAAAAATTGTTGATTGTCCATGTTTCGCTCACTGGTCTGCAAATAATCATTTCAGAACAGCCAGATGATATGAAGTGAAGGAAATTGCTGCTGAAAATCACACTTTCAGTCACAGTTTAGAAATTGATTACTTAGGCTGTCCACAACGCTAGTGTATATATATACATACATCTATGTAATGGTGTTACAGGAAGGAAGGA
>Ga0065711_1038725_pt1 | contig 18475 bp, 11 predicted proteins | sample Hoacrofraction12_FD_59098 | JGI IMG/M metagenome (GOLD analysis project Ga0065711, IMG submission 59098) | Hoatzin crop microbial communities from Cojedes, Venezuela - Epithelial fraction 12 v2 (version 2) | ecosystem: Host-associated > Birds > Digestive system > Esophagus > Crop | place...
GGGGGGGGGGGTGAGTGTGTGTATTCCCCTTCAGCTCCATTTCTGTCACTTCCACTATGCCTAATAGTGTGCAAGAAAAAAGAAGAGTGATCCCAGTTCATTTCCCACTGGTTCACCTTCTCTACTGCTTCATTCCCCACTTGCTTCTTCCTCCTAATACCTCAGTGCAGTTTCACCGTCACTCCAGCCCTTTGCAAGCATGCATCTGCACTGCAGAGAGAAATATTGAAAGTCAGTCAGTACTATAAAAGCAGGCCATTTGGTTACACACTATGTGCTCAATTTTGCCTGAAGACTGCTGCATGAAGGTCCTTCGAAAGGAATTATTTCCAGTCTTCCTGGGAATGCAGTCTGATCCAATGAAAAGAATACAGAAAAACAGGGGAAAAAAAAAAAGCTTTTATCCAGCAATGATGAAATCGCAAGAGGTGCAAGAAAAATCTTTTCTGCATGGAAAAGTGATCCAAACTAAAGCATAATTCTCTTGCTGAACTACAGAACACATGAAGTCTGGTTTATTCTTTTGTTGCAGTAACTACAAGATTTAGCAGTGGATTTGGACTACATGATCTCCAGAGGTCCCTTCCAACCCCCACCATACTGTGAATTCCTCATGTCTTTTTTTCTGAGCCACAGCATCTGGCTGCTGCCCACCCATCCCTCAAAGATCACATCCCCTTCCCAGTAACTAATAGCTCTGTGCTAAAGATCACAGATGAGAAAGGCCTGTCTTTGTCTCACTCTCTCCTGGCTACTAGGCTCCAAAGAACGTCTTACTCATCTCTAGCAGCAACATACATCAGTCAAAGCAAGTGCTGAACATCAACACACATGAAATCAAAGCCATCTACAAAAGCAGCCTGCAGGCCACAATATGATTTAGAATTCAAAACACCTTTTTTAATTCTGCCCCTGGAAACACATGATTGATCCAGGAATTATTCTAGTAAGATACATGAATGCATGAAAAAATGATAAAGGGAAGACTGAAGAAGGCTCCAAAATGTCTGTGGGCAGCATCCTATTTATTTGATTTCATTTGACCCAGTGAAATGACATTCGCTGGAATTCATTCAATTGCAAGCAATAAAAATGTAAAATATAAGAGCTACACAACAAAATGACAGATACAAGTTAGTTCTGTTTGAATATGCCAGTGTTATCACCACAGTAAATATTTAGCACCTACACTGTCTTAAATGCAGAACAAGGCTGCAGATATTAAACCATCCTTCGACCCAAGTGACTGCAAGAGAAAGCAGTACACCTGGGAATGTCAGTTAAAGGTCAGAGCCAGTCTCTTATATAAAATATCCCACTCAGTATTAATAGCTGTTCGATGAGATCTTGAGGTCACTGACTGGACTCTGATGCCCACAGGAAGGGCTTTCATAGAAAGGGCTAATTATGAAATGACATTTAATGCAGTAGCTGACAAAACTTCTTCAGGAAGACTACTATGCCAAAATTTTCTCTTTCCACTAAAATAGTTGCTGGTGAGACTGTAGTACCTCACCAAAAAACCCACATGCATTAGCAAAGACAACACATAAAAAAATACTGAAACACCACCACATAAAGAGACACATCCCACCTGTGATGTTTTTAGACCGGATGTAATGTACATATCACCTTCAGACTTCCTATAGCTGCCCTCAGAATCAGTGCCTGAACTTCCTGGTGATCTCAGGCTGTAATCAGGGTTAACTCTTCGGTTTTCCCTTTCTTCTCTAGACTTACATACTTCTTTAGACAGATAAATCCTGTGAGCAGCAGTGATTCAGTTCCAAACTCTGGGGTTTTACTAGGTATTTTTATTATTTATCATTATTTTTGCAGACACAGCTTTAAACCTTGGAAATGCTGCATTAAAGAACTACAAAAGGTCTTTAAGATGCAAGGAATATATGAGGATTTAAAAACTCCTCTGCATTATTCCTGAGCTCACTTTGATTTGGTGTCCGTAACAAGTAACTTATGAGAAGGAAATGCAATCATTTTGTGCAGCTCCTCTCTGCAGTGGTCTCATCTGGGAGAACGTACTATCAGCCAGGACCATCTCCTGGAGATTTGCCCTCATTTTCTTCCTGTGAACTTGTATAAAACTGTCTCCACTCGACTGCCTCTGAATAATGTACAACAACAGATGAGCGACAGTGAATGCCAAGGGAGCTCCAGCCAACAGCAGCTAAGGGAGCCCATTGCTGTGCTTCAGCTTTCAGAAGCATTATGAGGGTATCAGAACAACACAGATTTAGTCAAGGAGGATTCAGATCGTTAAAAAGTACATGTGCCACAAGAACAAAGAACACCTGATAGTTCAACTCGGGACTGAAACAAAATTACTAAATCACATTCTGCTCACAGTTTTCCCAGCTAAAATCCAGGTGACTCCAGAACCTGTACCAGACATTCCAAAGGGAAAAATTTGGCTTCTTGACCCTTTATATTCCACTCTACTGCCCTCAATTACTTCATCCTTAGAGAAAACTCTGTTTGGCAACAGATAACATTAGATCTTTAATTTTTTTTTTTTTTTTTTTTTTACGAGGATTTAAGGGTTGACAAAAAAAGCTGGATTCGCGCTTCAGAAAATTAAATCCATCAAAAGGGGAACACAAGATTCATTCCACTTACACTTGAGATCTCACAACTGAGAGTCAATACATAGCAGCTCTGCATTCTTCAGGCAGAAAGATGGATGTATCTGTTTTCACACTAGCCTAAACTTCTCATACAAATGCCAAAAGGACTACTAGTCAGGACCACTTTGAGGAATCACTGAAGCGGATCACCTTTCTGGAGAGAACTGGGTTAAGGTGTTTCAACTGGAAGATTTTATTCACTCATCCCATATCAGTGAGGCTGGTCAGGTCTACATATGCAAAAGGATGCAAACTCGCAGGAGAAAACAAGGGAGTCGCAACAGTCATGAAACACAAAGAGCACAGGAAAGACATAATGCGCACCACGGTGCAGTATTATTAAGCTCCACCGAATCTACATTTGAGCTATACACAAAGTCCATCACATAACTTCTTCTACCTCAGATACGCCGAGTTAGGATGTAGATGTGTCCCTTACTCGATGTTCCATGAACAGACAGCATTTCCTCTTTAGCACTGCCTGTCCTGGCTACAGGACACTCGGCCACGCTAACTTGCAGTGCTGGATCTCTCTCCTTGTATACTATGACTGTGCTTTGGCCTCTGACAGAAATAGTTCCTTCCCGAAAAGCATGGGCCAGAATCACCTGTCTGCGCTGAATCCATCCAACAGAGAATTCAGCCAGTTTAGAGTGGAGGACGATTTGTCTCCATTGCATCACTTCACCCAACTCCAAGGGCTTGCCCTAGCCTCTACCAAGATGTTGGCTGATAATAATCAGCCTTCCTTGACATCTTTTCTTTCTCCCCGATTTAAACATGCACACATGTATATGTTTTTAAAATGCTGGTGGTGTTACCAGGGGAATTTTAGCTGCTGCATCTATTTATATTCTACACTAGATTACTCAGAGTCCTCCCAACACACAAAAGTTGTTACTGTGATACTGTTTCTTTACTCTGGGTTCTTACCAGCTTTATGGTCTACAGAGAAAAAGAAGTATTACTCAAACCAAGAAAATAATTCCTGACTCCTTATTTTGAAACCCCAGTGCAACATGAAGAAGAGTGGAAAGGGGCATCTGTTTACACTGGGGCAAAGGAGTATGAGAGTTCAGCTGAAGATAGGGACAGCTGGAGTTTGCCTGATGTGCAGCTCCTTTACAGTGCTACCATATGGCGGTCAGTACAGGACTGCAACAAGAGAGGTCTCTGACACATGTCAATTCCAGCTGCTAATGTGTAATCAATCTTACTAGGAACAAAACCGTTTATTTCCTCTACCTGCCTTCGATCCCCACCTGAATCTAAAGTCTTGTCCTTTTTTCCATTGTTTACCCTGTCCTCCCAAACATCCACTGTCCATTGCCGCCAGTCTCTTTCTGCTCAAGCAAAGAATCACAGGTTACATGCTGGCCAATTGGTCACAGTAACATAACTAGAACTAGCCACTGGAATTGAGTGTTTCGAGAAACAGTCAAATGGCTGCCTGCCACGGGGCAATAATCCTTTCCAGGGATTTGGTTTATGCAGCAAAGACAACTCATGCAGCAGCCTGAAAGGCCTCATGAAGTAAAAAGTTCATGCCAGCAAAGCACGATGCAGCCCCAGTAATTTGCAATTAAATCATGGAGATAACAGCGCAGAGTAAATTTACTCAGCATTGTTTATTCCACATTTTTTCCATGTGCTTGAAAACAGAGAGGAAAGAAATAAAAATCATAAACAGACAGCTCTTCCCTTAGACAGGAATCTTTGCACAAGGGCCAAATCACCAAATTAGCCAGGAGCACTGAGAGCTGGAAATGCTGGGAGAGATGAACTACTCTGAGTAAAATTCCCAGCAATGCCTTCCCTAACCACAAACAACAGTTTGGGAGACACAAGCAGTCTTAATTTGGGGAGCTGCTTTATTTCAAATTCCATCCAAGTCTGACAGTGTTGACTACAAGCAGTAGGCATATATTGACAGCATGTATTTAAGACACATCCTGTTCTGTGATTACCAACCTAGTTCTTCTGCAGACCTGAAATGTTCCACACAACTTCTAGGGGGCTCCTCCAATGCAAAGAAAGTGTCATAACATGCTTAAGACTGCATGTCATTCCCAGACTTCTAATCATTTCATGGTTTGCAATCAAAGCAGTTGCTTATATTGATAAAAGAGGTAAAATTTTCAGTAGCTTTTCCCAGTCATGTCTGGGTGCACATGTCAGTGTGAGAGAGCATACTATGTGGATAGCAAGGTGTGCTGGGCACAGAATCAGAAACTGACACACAGCTGGTCCCAATACACATCTGTAATTACTAGGAATCTATACCTGATATTGGGTACTGCAGTATGTTACCCAGTGCCAGTATACTTGACTGTAAGAAGTTATAAATGCAACAGTTAGTTAACAGCTACATTTGCACTGTAGAGACAGTTTGCAGACAACTAGTATCAGGCAGCCAAATGTCTCCTTTACAACCATGCCTAATCCACACAGCACTGTAGCAACAAAAAGAACTACTAGCTTTGCATCAGCTTTCTGGGTCTCTTCCCCGCCAAATGATAGCAGGAAAAACTGCTTGTTGCCCTTTCCACAGCAGCACCAACACAGATCAGCCTCTCAAATCCAATCCTGTACATGTGAAAGAAATAAAACAACTTTCTAAACAGCTCCAAACAATCAAAACAGACACAATCTTGGGAAGAGAACCAAGTTAAAAGGAACTGGCAGAATGTTATGACAGTACCAGTCAGAAAGGCTATCAAAATAACTACCCCATTCAAGGGCTTCCCTCAGCCTGATTTCATATGCTGAGGCAAATTGGTGTTGGAGTTGTAATGCTACAGACAAGTCAGAATGACCTACTTTCACTCTCTACAAGCTGGGACACATCCTAGTCCCTATTAATAATATACACACTTCAGTTTAAATCATGTGCTATAATCTGAATATTGCTTTAGTCCTTGGAGTAATAAAAACCCAAAAACCTAGTTTACAGAAACATCTTTAATACATGAGCATTTCAGATGCTTGCCGCAGATTCATGAGATAAGGTTTGATTCCAAAGAAGGCATTCACTTTCTCTTGAGTTCTTATTGATGTTAAATCTCTTATTACTTCAGGGAGTTTGGCAGATTACGGCGTGAGGACCCCGATTCTGCTCCCACAGGTTATGAATTTTGTAGGTCAGATGTTGTTAAAGTCAGCAAAGCATCCTTTGTGTTCCACTAAGGTATTTGTAAACATTAAGAAAACCTTGTCCCATTCCAGTACTCAAAAGGTATATGACAGGGGAATAAACGTGATAGCTTTTTCCTGTCCTGTCAAATCACTGTCTGCCCCTGGTTCCCAGGAACCTCACACACAAGGAGCATCTTCCAGCCTAAAGAATTCCAAAACACTTTCAAAGCTTTAGCTGATGTTTCAACTATAAGAGTTCACCTTCTGGCCTGAAGCAAAAGGTAAAACAGACTTACAGGAGTAAGTGGGGATTACCTCTCACCAGCCAGGACAGTTTACTAGAAACACACAATTACGTGCAAATTGTCTTTAGGAGAGTAGGTAAGCTCTTCCTCTGTAACTCAAAAGAAAAGAAAAACACTTCAGAACCTTCTGGCCAGCCCACAAAGTAACATTGCTGACTCCTTTTGGGTGTTTCCATACTGTAAAATAATCCTGAAAAACATGATCAGGCACAGGAACAAGTTGAGGTTATCTAGGCAAAAGATAAATTCAAGCAGCAAACAATGGACTTCCAAGCCAAACAACAACTGAGGTTCACAGAGCCTCTCTGCAAAGCTCTCCAAGAGCCTGGCCTGGGGAAGAAACCCTTTGCTTAGTAGAAAGAAGTCTGTCAACTCAGCACCATGAAATTGAATAAAACCTCTCTTTGTGGCAGCATCCAGGGGAGAAGGACAAAGGGCCTCTGCCACTGCAGCATTTCTGAATGACAGAGGCCTCTAGCACCTCCAGCACTCCTCCCACCAGCAGCAGAATCCCAGGAAACTGAGTGCTTATTCATGACTTGGGCTCTGTCCATTTTCTGAGTTTCCCTCTGCATCCTCTAACGCTGAATATTTAACAATATCTTCTTTTAGCTTGCCTCTTGTCTGCCACTTCCGCATTTAATTGCAAGTTCATGGGTATTAAGTGCCCTGCACAGCTGAACTAAGTCATCTTGATTTGAAGGCTCCCTTTCCTCATAAAGGGGAAACAGTTCTTTCTCTGTCTTTCTGTCTGTCTGTCTTCATTTCCCTTTCCTCGGCCACTTCTTCCCTTCCCCCTCCCTCATCTCCAATTTTTCTCTCTCCTGTTCCCTTTCCCATCCTACATTTCTTTCTCTGTCTCCCTATAAATCAAATTCACACTTCTCAGAGATGTTGATGTGTGCAGGGCAGGGAAGACAGAGCTCTTACATGCTGGCACCTGTTCTTAAAATGGTTCCCAGGCTTATGCAGGAATTTCTAGTCTGCGTCAAAGTCTGTCACAGAACATAACAGAACAAGCTACTGCTATCCCTCATGCTAAATGCGTAGGCAGATTGCTTTGTATTAACATACCTGAACAGCAGTTCACTGACAACTAAACCTTACTGCGACATGAATGCTGACTGCACAGATGCCACTTTCTGCTCTCACGTCCTGGACAGAAGTAGTTTATTAACACTGTCTGTAATGTGTTGTTAAAGTAAAAAAAAAAAAAAAAAGAGGAAATAAACACAGAGGAAATAAAATCGAAAGGACCTAGACTCCATGCTGGACTTGGTTTTAACAGTTGCTATGTCAAAAAGGGGAAAATCTAGTGCCAAAACCAAGAGCCATAGTAAAACAACCATTGCCCAGTGAATCCTGAGACACAAACCCCCAGAGTTAATCAGTTAATTGTGCTGTACGATAACCAAAATTTCACCTCTTTCCTCCATCTCCCCGCTTTCCAAGCTCTCCAGACACCCACAATGCCATGATTTTATGCAAAAATGGAAACCATTACTAAAGAATCCACCCAAAAACATAATAAAAGGCAAATATATCGTGTACATACATTTACCATTGTACTGCTCTCTTCCCCTGTCATTCTGCTCATAATAATCCTTGTTCACTGCATCTCTGGCTCACAAAACTCACAACAATAATGTTAAAACTTCTCCTCCTGCAAGACTTACAAAGATATAAAAGTATATTACAGATTATAATTAAGTAGGCTTCATAACCACTCTGTATAATAGTCATTATCTTGTTTTACGGAAGCGGGCACCGAATAGTAAGCTGCCTAGCCTAATTCATCTACCAAACCATTGTGACAGCAGGAGGAGAATCTGATCATGAAACTCATAGTCTACTCAGTCAGTGACAAAACTGCTTTTAATTTGTATAAAATCAGGACGTGCAGCCCTCTAACCCTAGCTCCCAGTATCTGAAACTCTATGCTCCTGCCTTGGCCATCATCAAGAAGACATTCAAGTGCAGTGTCAGCTATTAAAAAGGGCTGCTGAATCACCACCTGCCAGTGTTAGAGACAGTCACCTGACACAAGGGTTCTCTCACAAATTTGGGATTAAATACTTTCCCCACTGAAAAGACTGGATTTATCAAAGTTTAAAAATTCAGGAGGAAAATGCTGTCTTCTACTCACACTATTCTTTCAACACAAAAATGTGAAAAACCAAAGCTTTGAATCAGAAGTCTGAAATTAAACTAATTATGTTGTAGGACTTTCCTGGGGTTTGGTTGACAATTTTCATACAGAGAAAGGAATGTTATTTTCTGCAGAGAATAAAATAATAAAAATCAGGAAACAGTTTTCAGCTAAGCTACACACGTGATGATAGGATGTTTCATTTCAAATACCTTACTTGGAAGGAGCAATTGAAGAATCTACTTTATGAGCACATGGATAAACACTTGCCCAAAAGAAAATTCAACCTTTTTTTTTTCAGGACCTTCAAAAAGTCTCCACATACATTAATGAAATCAAGACAACTTATTCTTCCAAATCAGTTAAAACAGCGCAAACTAGGCACCTCTCTGATGCCATTCTTTCTTTCACATCTTCAAGACTCCAGCAACTCAGCCCTTGCCCCAGCAGCTCAATAAGACAAGACACAGCATGTGGAAACTAGTTATGACTTCCCTGGTAATAACAACAAAAATTATAAAAGCTATAAGCAAATCTCATTCGAGGACTTAACAAAAAATCCCCACATTTCATTGTTCTATTTTATTCCAATTAGTTAAAAAGCTGTGCAGAAGGGAGAAAGCCTTCTCAGCAAGGGTCAGGACAATACTGAGTGTTCTGCTGTGAGAAAACATTGTCTGTATTTTTAATGTGGCTGTCTGGCTAATATTGACATGGAATTAGAAAACTCTCCCCAATTTTGGAGATCCATGATTTAAAACAAACATTTACAAAGTTTGCTCAGCAGTACACTGCAGAAGATACAAATAAAGGACAAGTCCATATCCTAAACAACCTGTCTCAGCACTCCACTAACATGAAGACACCGTGGAGCAGTAGTCATGTCTTTGTAGAGCTGTAAGAATAACAGGGTAATACCAGAAGGCAGCCTAATCAGCTTGCTTGTTTGTTCATCTGCTCTCTCTCTCTGTGCTATACACTCATCTCTTCTGACTGGGAACATCCATTACATGCATATGACTCCCCACAACACCTCCAGAGGTGGACACAGAGGGGCATTAAGAACAGCGAAGTTGAACACCTCCAAGGAACAAATTTCAAGACTGCCCTCAGTTAACATCATTTTGTTGTCAGAAGAGTGACTTTTTAACAGTCTGTCACTGCTAGGATGGTGACTCTTGGAAAGACACATGAGGCAGAAGTCACTCTTCTCCCAGTCCTACATACCAATTTTGCCAAATAATCAAGTCGTGGTCCACAAATGTCAATGATTTCTGGTGTCACAACTTCTTCGAGAGGCTTGTCTTATTAACATGTTGTCTGAAGATATACGTATTGCTTCTGTGTTGGAAGGTCATGGAAACAGAACTATCAAAAAGCTGCAATGCCAATGGAAGGCAACAGAACCACTGCCCTTCTGCTGCAGAAGAACTACAGGCTCTCTTTGACCAAGCACTTAACACACTGTTGAGGTTTCATATCCATTGAAACAGAGAAGTCAAATTGCCTCAACAAGTCTACACATCAAAGCATGTTATCTGTTCAGTTGCTGTCAACAGCAGCTGGAAGTTGCCCGAAAGAGGCTTTGGGTCACTGTCCTACACGTTTTTTTGCAGTGTGGCACTAACACTCAAAAGCAGGTTTTTTTAAGTTCCCCTGACCCTGAATTTGTAGAAGGTGATGGTAAAACATCTCTGTTTTGCAACTCTTTTTTTCGCAATGCAACACTGTGATTTGAGAGCTCCAGACAAAAGCCATTTGCATTGTTCCCCCTCACCCCCCTGTCATTATTTATTCAGTTTCCTCAAAGCCAGCTACTAATGGACTTAAATGTATGGAAAAAACATGAAGAGGCACGGTTCAGGCTTAGCATGGAAGAAGACAACACCATCCATGCTCCTCCTGCTAAATTGCTAGCATAATTTCTATTCTAGAAGAACAAGCAGCTGAATGTGTAAACTAACAGTTATGGACCAACAAATGAACTACATGACAAATGATAAAGAGCAGTCTCAATTTGACTGAAGCATAGACTTCACCATAGTTCATTACACAGCTCTGCTGTACAGCTGTGAGATTTTTTTATTCTGCTCTCCAGAGACACAACTTTGTAAAACTGAAGCTGTCAGAGACCTCCTCAAGGTCTTCGGTGATAATTTGCACGCTTAAGAAAAAATACTAAAGCACACTACACTCCAAAGATGATTTTTTTTTCAGTTTTGAGAACAAAGGAATGTAAGCACATAAAGAGATAACAGAGGGAGAGAAAAGGCAAAAAGGCAATACCGACTGTATGAGATTAAGTCTCCAAGAGAAACCAGAAAGGATAGCATGCAAGCTGTGAGTGGTCTTGGGTAGCTTGGACACACCCAGTCAGCACATGTACCATTAAATGTGGCTGGCACTCTGCTATGCATTCTGAGAAACCACATCCCCTATTATAGCTAGAGCTTCTGTCAAATGTCTCTTGATACAAAGCTAGTAATTATTACTAATGGTATCATTAATTGTCATTTTACTACATATTGTAAAATAATGTTTTGTTCTCATTAAGCTCAAAGAGCACAAAGTCTCTTGGAAACAATTATGACAAAATAACAATTAAGTCTAAGCAGCTTTTAGACACTGCCTGTGGGGCCGTGGCAAACAAAAGGATCCAATCTCACTGACTCAAAGCATTTAAGGAAGCACAACTTCGATACAGCAAAAATAACCAGGAGTCCTGAAAGGAGATCTCCTGAAAACAGCCGATCAGGCATATGCTCAGGCAGATAGTATCTTGCAAACAGATTTCAGAAGCAGACTTTAGAAAACAGCACCATCTGGATCAAATTTGCAACTCTATCCATAAATAAGGAGGGACAGCTTAGGGCACTACTGCAAGCATATTTATAAAGTGTGGGACTATCAGGCTGAGAAGCAAGTGTGCTAAGGTGAAAATGCTGTCTACAAGAGTGAAAAATGCAGCTGTACCACTAAGGAAGTGGTGTGAGGAAGCCACTTCACAGCAAAACAAAACTAGCCAGGACAAAGACGACTGGAAATGAGGCAGCTGGATGCCAAGAATATTCAAAAAAGGTGAAACCAGCAAGCTTCTGGAGCTAAACCGTAACTTATGAACAACGGGCAAAATCCTTTCACCTGCACAGCAAACCTCCATTCTACCATGGGGCTCCTCTGTGCAGAGATACTAGAGCCAGGCACGTAGGGAAAGTGGACGGGCAGTGTCTAGTTCCCCCTGGAGAACCTGGAAAGAGAATTTCAGTATGCAATTGAAAATGGTCCAGTGATTTATACCTTTGAGAATCCAGGCAGACAAAACATGCTATTATTCTTTTGACCCAAATGACTATCCAGAAATGTCGGGGAGTTGCACACTGTCACAATTAGAAGGAGAAAATTCTTAATTAAGTTCAGTGATTTAGCGTATCTACAAAAACATGCAAAGAGGTGTAAAACAACTATGTTCCTCACACAATGGAGGACATTAGTATTCTGACCAGGCACGTCACAAATTTATATTGTCTTTTGGATGTTAAGATAGTTTAAATCCAGCTGATTTTTTTCAGTTAAGAATGAAATAGAAAGGGAAGGGAGTTTTCTGAAATGTTCTGAATTGAAAATACATAAACCAGCTCCCTGAAACAGACTTTGGCTAATTTTATACACGATGAGACCTTCCAAACATGATATATGGATTGCCACAAAATCTTCAGGTCACTATATTTGCAGGACATATTTGAAAGTAGAAAGAAAAGAAATTACCTGGCAAAAAGGGAGGATCTAGGCAATAATTTTACATGATTAATCTCCTCCAAATGTGAAACATCCACCCAGTATCACAGGATGTCCCCCATGGTACCCCTTCGTACCACTGGTAGCAGCATTGTAAAACAGAGTTCCACATTCTGATTTTGGGTGCCTGTGTAGTTCCAAGATTGCTTTTGTTTCTACTTGGTTTACTGTATCTTTTCAAAAAAAGAACCCACCCTTTCTATGTGTCTTCAGGGATTTGTTCTGTTTTTTAAATATGCTTGGCTTTTGAAAAGTTAGAGTAAAATATTTATAGTGGCTTACAAAGCTAAGTCACATTTACTTTGCTAAAGACTGGAGTGATTTAGAATTTCACCACCCCTTCTACTCGGGTTACCTCTTTGCTGCTGGAAGTTACTGTGGCTGCTCTCAGCCAGTTTGTGTGAGCTACTCCTTTGCTTCAGCATAGCGTCAACCAGCTTAGTTCAGGACACCAAAGGAACACTTCAAGCTAAACTCCTGAGCTTTTTGCTCAGATATATTAAAGAGCCCTCACAAATTTCAATGAGACCAAAAGGATTAGGGTTATGAATATGTAAAGTGAGGTAAGAGGGGAATAATCAAATAGGAAAGCTGCCTAAAACCAATTAAAAAAGCCTTTGACTTCTTCCACTCCACTGTTTAAAATCAAAGAATGAAGGAAATCAGGAGTATAAGAGACCAGAATGTTGCCCTGTACACCAAGGCAGGCACACAGTATCTTTTACACTTCTTTCAGCAGTCAGTCTCATTCATTCTCAGCAAGAATTAGCTTCAGACACTTCACAACATTTCGTTTATCTATTCTACTGCTTCATTATCCTGACTTTTTGAAAGCATCTCCTAATTTTCTCAGTTGCCGCAATTAAAACCCATTACTTCTTGTCCTATCAACTATGGACACAGAGAAGAGTTTACTCCCTTCATCTCAACAATAAAGGTTTTTTATATACTTAGAAAACTATTACCGTGTCTTCTTAGACTCCCCTTTTCAGTCTGAGCAGAACATTCCTGTTGTTCTTTTCTGGACACCAACAACTTGCAAAGCTTATAAAAAAACTAGACATTGTCCTGTTAAGCAAAGAACTTTAATAAAATGAATAATTTAAGAATTCTTTCAATTTTAGCTGTACAGGTGTAAGAATGTATTACTTGTGTCTGATTTTTAACAGTATCAGATTAATTCAAAGGAGCTTTCCAGAATTTAGTCATTCTTGCTTTATAGCCAATTAATCTTTTTCCTATGTCTGCACTATCTCCCATAATCATTATATGCAATGAGAGGGAAGGCTATGTCTGTCACGAATACAGATAAACAAAAATCAGACTATGGTATTCAGCTGTTTATTCAGTGAACACTATGATCACCATGCTCACTTTCTAAGGAGCAGAGCCAAGGCTGCATACGCCGACTAGCATGACATCCAAGCTGTACTTTCTAGGTGGCAAATCCAGACAGGGAAACATGGATTGGCTCCCTGCTCTTGTATACAAACACTTCGAATCTGCACACAGGAAAGGGTATGAAGTAGTATGTCAGACAAATGGCATTTCAGTTTCTTCTCATGCTAAGAGAAGTTTCTTCAGTTGCTTTTCAAGGGAAAAGTAGATCCCAGTTTCTGAGTCATCTTCCGACTGAATTTTTTTTAGCCTTTTTCTTCTCTTTTCAAAAATCTTTTAGTTGAATTCTCTTCCAGGGGCATGCCTATACCTTACTGTGCCTACTGTCAGCTCTGCTGTGAGCTCATCTGCTCTCCAACAAAGCAAGCTATCACCCAGAATGAAGAGAAATGCTTTCTTGTTGCTCCCTCATACCCAGCTGTTGCAGCATTCATGTTATTCTGTTCGAGTTATTTCTGCCCCTGAAGAACTGTAGGCCTCAGTTTCCTCCACTCATTTCTAAATTCCATTTTTTCCTCTTAAAATTCAGAGCAGCATGGACTGAAGTTTCTACTGTGTCCCCACCACTGAAGTGAATCTATACCTCCCCGAGATTGTATTTAATGAAAGATTTACATAGTAGTGTATGAAAAAATACCAAATTTTTTGTTACTATTTTATTTTGTTGACAAAACAGCCACTGCAACTGGAGAATTCAAGACCTGGAAAGAGATACGAGCTGCTGAGGAGGAGTAGCATCATCTAATATTTAGCACCACACTCTTTACACATGAATACCCTCCATAACTCACTCCAGACTCTGCCAAGATTTCCAGCTCATGCATGCCTTAGCAGTTGGTACCACACATCAATACGTTAAGAATTTGGAGTTATGACTGCTATGTAAACTCATCAAGACTCCACTCGAATCGGTAGTAGCCAAGAAATCATTACCAAGAAACAAGAATCCCATAATTCTGCTGTAGTCTAGAAGGCACATCCCATTCATAAATGGGCAAAGTATGTATGTGGTGTGGGAGGATCTATCCTGGCATAAGTCTTAGAAACTAAAAACAAACACATTGAAAGCGGGAAACTGCTCCAAACTAGCAGCAATTTACTGCCAAATGAGACATTTAGGTAGGATGGTGGCAGTGTTCTAGCCAGGCCTCATGTTTTACTCCTCCCAGAGACAAGCAGGGTGCAGTACCTTCCAGCTGCAGAGCGTGTGGACCCCAGCCCCTGTGCAGGCAGGGACTTGAACACAACACGTCTTTTTGTGCAGGTACAAACCTAACTGAATCCCTTCCCTCTTCTGTTGTGTATTCACCACTTACTGCACAGAAAACCAGTTTTAGAGGTGTTTTAGAAATATTACCACTCCTGCTTTTGTAATACTGCCTGAAAAAATAAGTTTTTACATATATACTCAGACTATAAATTCATCTGAATCTGAAATATGTAAAAGATTATTTTTCTGTTCTCTCAACATCTTCTTCACATCTTTGGTTACATACTTCCTTTATAAGCAAAATAACTGAGAACCTTTACATGAAGGAAAAAAAGATATTTTATTTCTCAGCAGTTCACACTTCTGTTTATCATCTTGAAGGTTAAGATAAATACTAGAGTGACTTTGAAAATAGTTATTTTATACTATAATCACTATAAGGGCAGCTCCAATTAAAGCTGGCAAACAAACAGTAAGGGCAGATGAATCCAGGAAAAAGCAGGGTTTTGTGCAAGTAATACCAAAAAAACCCAAAACACCTGCACCATAGCTCTGAAGATTAATGCTGAAACTTATTAAATTCTCCCATAATCCTTAATCGGGACACTTATAGAACCACTTTCCTGAAGTTCTGGACCCATGAAACCTTCCTAGTTGATGGTAGCTGAGATTAAAAACTTTTCTTTCTTTCTGCCGTACATTAAACCTCCCCTGCCCCGACCCATATCTCTAAAAGAACAGATAGAACACGTAGAAAACTGGCGTTTCATGTTTACTCTCCATTTCTCTCCTGAAATATGTTCTGCCCGAAACCAAAGAGAACTTCCTCATTGCATATGAAATTCTGGTATGTACAACATGCACACCTCACGTAGATCTCATTTCAGTGATGATTAAAGAAAATGGGGAGAGAGAACTTGCTATAGGATTTCATTCCACGTCAGAACTTCACATTTGAAACTAATCCAAAATTGATAAACATCTTTTTCTCTTCCTTCTCCCTCACTCCTACAAACAGGATAACTCTCCAACAAGGACAAAGTGTGATAAAAGGACGGGCACAAACAGAAACTCCATTTTCAGAAGAGCGCTGTTAAGGAGATCTACATATCATGGAGCATCAAACCTTTTTCTTCCAATTACTCCAAAGCAGATCACCCCTTTGGAGAGGCATTCCAGAAATCTGACAGCATCGCAGAGCCTCATATGAAGAGGTAAGTGCGGGAAATAATGCTGGGTGTCTGTAACTGGTGGGACGCGCCTGGTGGATGCCATTGTGCATCCTATCCAAAAGCTTCTAAAGGCAGCAGAGTTGCCCAGAGAAACAGGGAATTTTGACAACTGAATATCATGCTACTGAGACACACAACATACAGGGACATTAACTAGTTCATGTCACTGCCTGGTGTTTAGAGTGCTTGGAAGAAAGACTTTTTTCTCTTTAAGAAAATATTTACATAATGAAAGTGACAACAAATTATTTATTTAGCTAAATTCCGCTTAAATGCACATTAGAATAGACAGGTAATACACCTCTAAAGAATAAGCTTTGCCATGAAAAGATCGTGAGATTTCTGTCACTAGTGCCACAGCTGGTGTATCATTAGTCAGAAAAAATTACACTCAAGCCCAAATTACTCCGCATGTACAAAAAAAACCCCACAACCCCAGGAAAATTGTTTTTATTTCATCTGAAAGTCTCAACCCTTCTCACCAATTCCACCAGCTCAGCTGAAACTTGCTTACACAGCAAATACAAGAAAGTAACATAAGCCTAGAAAACAGAAGCAAACTAAGACAGCTCGTTTCTCTTCCTCCTTTGAAGTTGTCACTCAAACGGCATCTGTATTTAACATTTCTTGATTCCAAAAAGCAAGCTCTAGTCTTATCGTGGAAGTTCATTGCAGGTGATTTAGGTGACCAGCAAGGGGTTGAAAGAGCCATCAGAGCTCAGTCTAGATGCAAGCAATCATACAGCAAGCCCATGCCTGAGCTCTTCTACCCTCACAGCTACTGCCCTCACACACTCCAAATAAAACCAATATCCACAGTGTACTGTCAGCCAGTCCAAGTATCCAGCACCAACACAAGACCTCCAACAAAGGAGCTCTGGCAAACACGGTGTTTGAAAGCCCCCAGGTATCTTCCCCACCACTTCTCTAGTGTTTACTGTGTCTAAAGTATAGGTTGCAAAACAGGCAAAAGCCTAATTCTCAGCCACTCCAGTTGCCATCCTACAGATAACTATAAACTGCTAATTAGCATGCACTTGGGCTAAGGAGTGAGACTCTCATTTGCAAACTGATTTAAATGAGATGGCTGAAGCAATTCCTGTCCTCTACTGTCTGTTCCTCACTCTCCTGAAGGTTACATCTCTGTCTCAGACACGGCTGCACAGAATGTGCATCTGTTCCTTAAGCAGTGCCCTCTACAACTCAACATTTAAGCATTTAAACAAACAACTGCAGCCTTTCGTCTGCATTTATACATTAAGCTGTAAAGTATAGTAGCTGAGAATACAAATCCCAGATATTCACTCTTACCATGGGACTTCTACGAATGTGGCAGGGCAAAGAGGCACAGTGACAACTGTCATGGTTACCCCACTTAAGCATGCTTACAAACATAAATCAAAGCCCTAAGCAGTGAATCGGAGTGAAATTGGTAGGAATATCTTCTGGTTTGGTCTATTTGAAGATAATGATGTGAAATAGGGATTCCAGGATAATGGCATAGCACATACACTGGCATTTCCAATTGTTTGCAATGGCCAGGAAATACCGAAATTATAATCCCAAAGTCTCCACAATTTTCATGTTGTGTTCTGCTATGCACTAACCAGTCCCAGTGGACCTTCACACGTCCATCTGCTTTGAACCATGCAACAGTGTCATTTCCCTTCTCCAGCAGTAGGTATATGGAAGCTGAAAACATGATGTTCTCTCCTCCTCTTCCCCTTGGACAAAGGTACCTCTATCCTACCTCAAACTGATGGAGTGAAGCAGAATACAAATATATGTGGGGTCAACCAAGGATGTGTGATGTGGGAAACAAGACACCACATGAAGTTGTACTGGTGCAGCGATGCTGAACTCAGTGAAGTGGGGAAAAACAGTCTAACACCAACCATCTTGTGCTGCAGACTCCATCATATCAGGTGTCTCAAGCATACGTCTTGACTTTCTAGAAAGATCACATAAGCTGGGGTGAGAGAAAAGTAGAGTTATGTTCGTATGAGGGCATTACTCCACCTCTCCCCTAACCACACTCCCTCAAGATCTCACTGATCTCTTATTCAGAAGGTTCAATAGTATCACGATTCGCAGGGATATGTTATGCTACTGTTCTTATTTTTGGTACTGTGTTAGTTTGAACAAGGCAAAAGCAGCCTCTGACAGAGTCAGAACTGGTGAACAAGAGTCTTTTTATATGAAAATAAGCAGAATAAGAACAACACCTAACAAGAGTGTTCACTTAAGATATATCTTCAAAACTCATGAAAAAGAGGCACCTAAAGCCTTGGAAGATCAGAAGTGTGCAGAGAAGTGCAAAACATACCAAAAATAAACCCTCTTGTCCCAAAGGATGGGTTTGTGTGGTGAATTTCAGGATTCAACTACTTCTTTTATTTGCCTTCAAACTTTAAGTCTGAACCTTGGAGCTAAAAAATTACAGAGGAGGAAACTTCCTTTCTGTGGCATCTCTGAAGTTCCAGCTCCTCACCAAAAAAATCAAGAAGCGCAGGGAAGCCACACAGAATCACAGAATCACAGAATAGTAGGGGTTGGAAGGGACCTCTGTGGGTCATCTAGTCCAACCCCCCCGCCGAAGCAGGGTC
>Ga0065711_1038727_pt1 | contig 18475 bp, 12 predicted proteins | sample Hoacrofraction12_FD_59098 | JGI IMG/M metagenome (GOLD analysis project Ga0065711, IMG submission 59098) | Hoatzin crop microbial communities from Cojedes, Venezuela - Epithelial fraction 12 v2 (version 2) | ecosystem: Host-associated > Birds > Digestive system > Esophagus > Crop | place...
AATGCCCTTAATAACAACATGTTATAACATTTGGTCAGCGCTGAAGTCGTCAGGCAGTTGGACTAGAAGATCATTGTAGGTCCCTTCCAACTGAAATCTTATTCCATTCTATTCTATTCTATTCTATTCTATTCTATTCTGTTCTATTCTATTCTATTCTACAATAATGAAAACTTGAGAGAAAACAACAAAACCCAGGCACCTAGACCAGGCCCTACATCAGCATCATCCATATGGAATGGTAGCTCTCTTCATATGTCCATAGATATTTCATTTCCTAGGAGAGGGAGCCAAATTTTTGGAAGGTGCTCTCATAGAGAGAATAGGTGAGCCCACCCAATAGTTGAACAATGCCCTCATGACCTGAATACTCAGTAGGGAAAGAGATCTCACCAACAGGAAAGATCAGTAGCTGAGTAAGTCTTTCTCAACAGATACATTATTGCTGAGATAGACCACAGGTGATAACCTTGCCTGCTGTCAATTTCTATTTATCTTTTTCCAAATTTGTTTCTATTTTACTTATTTCTCCCCAGATAAATTTGGTTTTCTGAGTGTAGGACTATGATTTCTTGTAGATAAAGAAATAGTTTCCCTCTTGAAAATAAAAAAAAAACACAAGAAAAATATCAAAAAATACTACTGTATCTTCCTACTTTTCTTGGTGAGCACTGGAGTTGCTATTGAAGAAATTTTTTCTGATATAGACTCCCAGAAACTAGCTTTTTAGTACTGAACATCATCTGACAAAATTGTTGAAATGTTCAAAACCTATTTTTTTTTCCATTAATTTGTCTAGTGTTAACCTCAGGCTTTAGCTCTTGTTAAGAATTTCTCTGCTAGTTTAAAGAACCTCTTGACACTTTATGTTGTCTACTTGTGCAGGAATTCATAAAGAAGAATGCTACTGCTCTTCAGCTGGTAATACGTATATTTCACACCCAAGATGATCTTCTAAATTGAAGGGCTAAGGGCAGATTTCATATTGTTATGGGTTTGCATGGCAATTTTTCGGTGGGGGAGGGGATATGGGGGTTGGCTTCCGTGACAAGCTGCGAGAAGTTTCCCCATATCTGATACAGCCAGTGCCAGCTGGCTCTAAGATGGACCCACTGCTGGCCAAGGTCAAGCCAATCAGCGAAGGTAGTAGCGCCTCTGTGATAACGTATTTAAGAAGAGAAAGAAAAAACTGTGGTGAAACAGCATTGGAAAGAGAGGAATGAGAGTATGTGAAAGAAAGAACTCTGCAGACACCAAGGTCAGTGAAGAAGGAGGGGGAGGAGGTGCTGGAGATGCCGGAGAAGATAGTTATCCCTTGAAGCTCATGATGAAGACCATGGTGAGGTAGGCTGGCCCCCTGCAGCCCATGGAGGTCCACGGTGGAGCAGATATCCACTTGTAGCCCCTGGAAGGGACACCACGACTGAGCAGGTTTGATGGCAGGGCTTTTGACCCCATTGGGGACTCATGCTGGAGCAACCTGTTCCTGAAGGACTGCACCCCATGGAAGGGACCCACACTGGGGCAGTTTGTGAAGAGCTGCAGCCCCTCGCATTGGGGAAGTTTGTGGAGAAGGGAAGGACTCACAATGGTGAAGTTTGTGGAGAGCTGTCTCCCATAAGAGGGACCTCACGCTTGAGCAGGGACGGAGGAGGTAGAGAAACGGGATTGAAGCTGAGTCCCGGAAGAAGGGAGGGGTGGGGGGAAGGTGTTGTGCAATTTAGTTTTATTTCTCATTATCCTACTCTGATTGGTGATAAATTAAACTTCCTTTTCTCCCCAAGTTCAGTCTGTTTTGTCCGTGACGCTAATTGGTAAGTGATCTCTCCCCATCCTTATCTCGACCCATGAGCCTTTCATCATATTTCCTCTCCCCTGTCCAGTTGAGGAGCAGGAATGATAGAGCGGTTTTGGTGGGCACCTGGCATTATCCAGGCCAAAACAAAACACATGGCCATTTGAAATTTATATTACACAGAATTCTGTTTCAGAGAGTCAACCTATAGTAACTAGATGAAGGAGCTTGAGTTTGTCACAGAGATCCAAGTCCTATTCTACATATATTTGCTGCTGCAGTAAGGGTGGACTTAAGATTTCCCAACTTTCAGCAGCTTGTTCCTGCTTTCTCACTGCTATTTACCATTCTTTCAGTCATGTCAGCACCACTTTTTGAGATACGGAAATATTATTGGAATCGATTTGATAACCTTGTCTGAGAGACTGAAAGAGTTAAAGTGTGTTAATGCCTCAAACATTGCAGTAAAATAGCTGCCACATCCCCGGGGCAGCCCTTCAAATAGCAGGACAGTGCCCATCCACAATGGGGGTTCTGCCCAACAACTGCAGACAGCAAACAAGGAGCAAGGTAACACAGGACAGGGAGGGTGAATCAGAGGATGCACAGTTCCGCATCTCTGATGTGCCTTACCTAAGTATGGGCAGAGGTCACACACAAGTTCATTTGAGGAAGGGGCTTGAAATGACCTGAGAGACCCCTCACGACCCCTCCCCCCCCCGCACATGTGCAGAAGATTATGCACTTTCCAGAAGAACTACCATATAATTAGCCAAGAAGTGTGACTGAAGGTGGAGACTGAGCTACAAAAGACACACCTGCAAAGAGCCTGGTGCTGGCCCGCCACCAGAGGATGTCACACCTGTCATCATCATTGCAGGTTCCTAGGGTGGTGATACCTTTTTTATTCTCCCTCTTTCTTTTCTTCATCTCTATTCTTTCCACTCCTTCTTACAGAGATTTCTGATAAAAAGCCACGTTGCCAATGTTTTCTACATTTTCCAAGTCACCTCTGTTACACACAAAATACTGAAATGATCATTTGGTGTAGTTTCACCTTAATTTAGCCTGAGGAGATTCATAGAACCTGAGTTGGTTTTCCCTTCCCATAGGCGGGACACAACACCTGCATTCAAAAGGAAGAGAATAGCACAGATATAAAATGAGTAACCAGGAAGAGATGGATCTCTTAAACTAAGTTCCCAAAGTAATACTATGTTGAGTGACACCCCAAGATGTACGCTTATGTTCCAGTGGCACTGAAGATTCCAGGGTCACATTGCTACCTGAACACATCAGATTTTTCTGTGAGATATATTTAGGAATGAAGGTGGCAAAAGAACAAAGTACACTATTGTAGATTGTGTAATATGCTGTTGTAGTGGGTTGACCTGCACTGGTTGCCAGAAGCCCACCCAGCTGCTCTCTGACTTCCCTTGTTCAAGAGGAGAAAATAAGACTTAAAAGCTTGTGGATCAAGATGAGGACAGGGAGATCACTCGCCAGTTACTGTCACAGGCAAAACAGACTCAAGGAAAATTAATTTAATTTATTGCCACTTAAAACCAGAGTTGGATGGTGAGAAATACAGACAGAAATTAAAACATCTCTCTCCCCTTTCTCCTCCCTTTTCCCAGACTCAAACTCACTCCTTCCTTCCTGACTCCTCTGCCTTCTTCCCCTATGAGCAGTGGAGGGGGATGTGTAATGGGTCAGTCTTTCTGACTGACATGGCTGACATTTCTTCTTTTGCTGCTCCTCACACTTGTCCCCTGCTCCTGCATGGGCTCTCTGTGGGCAGCAGTTCCTTCAGAGAATACTCATCTGCTCCAGTGTAGGCTAATCCAGAGACTGCAGTGTGTGTCTCTGCTCCAACATGGTCCACTCCTTGGGTTGCAGAGGGACAACCTGGGTCACTATGGTCTCCTCCAGGGGCTGCAAGGGAATCTCTGCTCGGGTGCCTGGGGCACCTCCTCCCCCTCTTTCTTTTCTCACCTTAGTGTCTGCATAGCTGTTTCTCACATTTATGTACCCACTCTTTGCACTGCTGTGCAGCATTTTGCCCTTTCTTAAACATGCTTTCCCCAACGTGCCACCACCTTGGCTGAGGGGCTTAGCCATGCCCTGCTGTGGGTCTGTTGGAGATGGCTGGAAGCAGCTGAGTTCTGCACTGGGCACCCCTGGGTGTCTTACAGAGGCCACCCTCACAGCCTCTCCACTGCCAACACTTTGTCACCAATGCACAATACAGCTATGCATAAGCTAGTGGAACAAAAAGGAAAAATGGGCAAAAATTTGATTTTGACTGGTTTGGGGCGATTTTATTTGTTATTGCAAATTGATGTTTAGATCTATACTACCAAAAATACTTAAAATTGTGAACTGAGAGCAAACATCTGACAAGTCCAGAGGTCTGGACTTGCTTCCTGTATATTTTCACTCTGTCTTTCATGTAATGCCATCCATTTTTTCTCTTGTGCAGTGCCAATACACTGTTGATTCCTCATAAGAAGAATTTCTTTTCTCTTTGCATGCTTTAATGGGCTTTGTGCACAACTGTAGTCCCTGTTCTATGTAATTCTGACTTGTGTTAACTGGTGCGTATGGATCTCAGAGAGCCACTTCACGATCTGTGCTCAAACAGTCATCAGCAAGTCATACGCAAAGTTAATAAATCTGGCTTCTGCAGGTCTCTTGATTGCAATAGGCACTGTTATTTTAAAGTAATCACAAGGCCAGAGGAATAAGGATTTTGACATTTCCTCTGGACTTTGTAAGACAAGTTGTGTATTAATTATTTACGGTAGTATGCATTTAACCTCTTTCCATTATTAAGCTCCAGACATTGTAACTCTTCAAATCACCTGGGTTAAGTTGAAGATTTTATCTAAGGGACAGCAGGAAAGTGGCTGCCACCTAACATTTTGATTTTTGTAATTTTCTAGACTTCAGATATCGGCCTTAACTTTACAAAAACATATTCTTCCTTCTTCTGACTTTTAACGTGTTTTGCATTTCCAAATCCTTTTAACATAAAAATATATTTTGCATTACACAGCTCTTATTTTCACCTTTATGGATCAATCAGGTTGCGTCTCTTCTATGTTCCCCGACAAGTGTCAGTGAAGTAGTTTCCAAGCCAACACAGCAGTCAAGAATGCTTTGCATTTTCCGTAAGTGTAGCTAAAATGAAAAAGACGTAGATAGAGGACCTTAACAGAGATGAAGCTGAGTTAAAGCTGATCTGCCTACAATGAACCCTTTTGAAGATAATGGAGGGAGAAACCTGATGTTAGAAATTTATTATTGATTATCCCTGTGAAGAATTATGTCAGACTCTGAATTAAGCAAAGATCATAAAAATAAGATGACTTCCTATACTGTAAAATAAATCAAGTAATGAGGAAAATCCCAGGGCTCAAACAAAGTTGATAGCACATAAGAAATTGATTCCAATCTAGTCTAATGTTCACTAGGACTGACACAAAAGAGGCCCCAGCCTGGCCCATATTTGCTCTTGAGCTGTAAGAGTTGGCCAATTTAATACACTGAGGCCATTTATGACAGCTGGGTGGAATTTGTCAGCAAATTTTCAGAAAGCTCTGTATTGCCAAAGCTGTAGTTCCATTCCAACGATTATTTAGTTATCCTTACAGAAAGGATCAAAATAGTAGAAATGAACAGGGGATAGTGATCCCAAAATAGCTAATAAGAATCTGGCTAAGGTGTTCACTGGGTTATAGAAAAAATGCAGAAAATTTGGGTTTAATTTTAAGATATCACATTGCAAATAAATACCCAGATACTATGTTTATTGGACATTTTAAGGTGAGTCTCTATTTCACCATAAAATCCAGCCTGCACTGGAAGAGTTTCATGAATTGACATTGTCTAACGAAAGCCTTTTTCTCTGTGAAACTCCTTCAGAGCATTAAGCAAGGACATGTGACTGGCAGCATCAAGCATTATTCATAAAGAACACATCATTTATTTGTAGAATACCTCAGCATTTACAGCACTAGATTGTGTTTCAGGTTCCTACTCCACGTATTATCCACAGTGAGTTTCTCAGAAAAGCTCTTAAGAAGTACTTACATGTCTGACTCCTAAATCCGACCTTTCTAGATCCATTTACTATATCATTCAAAGCTTCTCAGGGCAGCTTCAGGATCAAAATAACCTCACCTTTCTACTGTCAGTGCCAGAATGCCCTGCAGGCTGGTTTTAGCTAATTCCTTGTGCGAGGCCTCAGAGTAAGTCCGCTACAACTAAATGCCTTCGTATTTAACAGGGTTTGACAATACTTGCCGGACCTTCAGAAATTATGTAATAATAAATGTTTTAAACTCATGCACTCCTCACTGGGTACTAGTGATCTAAACCTCCCGTACTTAACTGGTGGGTTTATGTCACAACATAGGAAAGAGAACCACTGTAAATGGCTTGTTTCAGAGGAGATTCGGAGGGCCAAGAGGGTGCAAACAGCCTGAGAGTGATCATGGGGAGGGCAGGAAAGAGGGCTGGGTTTGTCAAGCGTTCCAGGAGTCGTTGCAAGTCAGGGTTTTGGAAGAATTGCATCAGGTGGATTGTCCTCAATTCTGGGGATACTGTAAGACTGCTCGGGGGAAATCATGCCTGATGCTAAGCCAGGGAAATCCTCTCTTCATGCCACTGCACTGCAGTGTCCTTAGGGGCTACATTAAGAACTGAATGTGTCTGGGTAAATTATAGAGGTAGTTTGGTGTGACCTTAATACCAACAGAGAACAAGAATATACAATCTAATTTCATTTTGAATCTTGTACAGACTTCACTGTAGACAAAGAAGTGTAGTATTTAGCTGCAAATTAAGCCTAAACCTGTGGAAAATCAAGTCAGTGAATTTCTTAATGACATTTTCGACTTCCCCAGTGACCTTCATCTGATGGTCTAAAAGCACTTTACAAAAACACATATTTCTTACAACCAAAACTAGTTGGAAGATTATGTTATTTGGTTTCTTTCCCAGTGCAAAATGTTGACTTCTCTTTGAAAAATTAAAAACTGAAAAAACTCCTGACTAAAAACTCTTCACTTAAAACAAAAACTCTCCATTCAAAAAAGCTGCTGTAGATTTTGGTGGCATCCTTATCTGTAGTCCCTCAATCTCCAGTTCTCTTGTGTGAATTGTACTTGGTGTTCATACTATATCTTCTGTTGTGCTCCAAGTTCCCCCCCCTTCCTCAGAATGAAGCTCTAGGAGGCTCTTGGACATCTCTGACTATGCTGCATAAGAACCAAAGTGATAAACCAGGTGTAAAGCCACTATTCCATACTCAGAACCATTTTTCACTTCCGCATAAGCACAACTTCCAGGTAGTTATTTAAGTTATTAGAAAAATTCCTAGTGGTTTTATAGTTGGAGACCAGTGGTGATGTCAACAAGACTATAGTGACTCATCTTAAATACCTCCAGAGCATCTGTGAAGAATCCTTCATAAAAGTAAGACAGTTTTATAAAACACATTGCATATGTTTCTGTGTCGAGGATTATAGCACCTCATCCCATCGCTCTGAGAGAATGAGGAGCAACAACTGCCACTAACCACCGCTTTATGCAACCAAGGTCTGCCAGCCCACTACCTCACTTTTGCCACTTTGACACTCGCACATGTATAGCCTGTCTTACGTCTAGGCCAAAGGATTTTTTTACAAGATCAGAGCAACTCAGTGGTGAAGCTAGAAATATCCTCTTGTATGCTTAAACATCAGATACACACGTTTTGCTATTTCCACCATGTACATTTTAAGATTACTAGGGTGTTTTGTGTAATCAAATGAAATAAAACAATAGAAAAAATAACAATGCAGATGTGGAAAACACTAATCAGTAAATTATCGACTAAACTAGATTAGAATTGATTGTTTCAGTTGGAAGAGACCTACAATGATCTTCTAGTCCAACTGCCTGACGACTTCAGCGCTGACCAAATGTTATAACATGTTGTTATTAAGGGCATTGTCCAAATTCCTCTTAAACACTGACAAGCTTGGAGCAGCAGCCACCTCTCTAGGAAGCCTGTGCCAGTGTCTGACCACCCTCTCAGTAAAGAAATACTTCCTAATGTCCACTCTAAACCTCCCCAGATGTAGCTTTGAACCGTTCCCACATGTCGCATCTCTGGATACAAGGCAGATCAGCACCTCCCTCTCCACTTCACCTGCTCAGCAAGCTGGAGAGAATAATGCGGTCACCCCTCAGACCCCTTTTCTCCAACCTAGACAATCCCCAAATCCTTAGCTGCTCCCCATAAGACATTCCTTCCAGTCCTTTCACCAACTTTGTTGCCCTCCTCTGGACACATTCAAGGACCTTAATGCCCTTCTTAAATACTGCAACCCAGAACTGCACATAGTACTCAAAATGTGTGCTCTGTCATTTCCAGAATTATACAACCAACAAACCAGCCTCTGAAAGGAAAATTGGAAGAACTCAGCACAAAAGTGATTCAAATACTACGAAGAGGCCAATGCAAGGTATGAAAAGAAAGAGGATAAGTGAAGAGATGACATAACACAGTAGAAAACACAGCAATCTGCTAGGAATAGTAAACATGTTAAATGAAAGGAAAGTTTCAGAAGAGGTTAAGATAAATAACAAAGTTTATTTTTTTCAAGAACATATTGAATAAGAGGTCATTGGAAGAAACGGTGGAAATTCTAAGAGACAGCCCGGGTAATTTACTGACCAAAGAGACAGACATAACTAACAATTAAATGAATTCTTTGCCTCTGTGTTCACACAGAAGGTTTGGGGACAGATGTCAGAAACAGACATAAATTTCCCAGGAGAGTAAGAAAAAATATCGAAGGAGGTAAGATTCAGCCAGAACAGGTGATCAAGGAATTGGAACATCTGAAGCTTCACAGAACTCCAAGACCTGGAAGTATCCCCTTGAGGTTTCTAAAAAGAGTTGCAAAAAGCGATGGTAGAAACATTTCCAGATGGAGCTGAAACCTTTCTGAAAACAGGAATAACATGACTAGACTGTATGAACAAATACAATTTGGACTAAATAAGGACAAAACCTGTTTCATTCTGCTCCAGTGAATGTGGAAAGTGCAATCACAGCTGATTCAGCATGGCAATCCCACAGCATAAACTCTGTGAAAACACTGCAGAAGGGAATTTACCTATTCAGAGTACAAAAAAAATTTCAATTTTTTTTAGGTCTTCTTTTTTCTTTGTTTTTAGGAGGAAACATACATTCCAAGTCAGTAAGTCTTTGTGAGTGTAGGATTCATCTGACCAAAGGCAGATTTCTTCATCTGGGCTAGTTTCTTACTTCTCAGTAAGCCTTTTGTTCAAACATGAAGGCAGAGAGAGTTAATCAGATTGTGCTTTGGCTGTATCGGCCTCTTCAATCAGTAAATTGAATCTTAGCTTGCTGCTGTGCCTGAAACAGCCTACCCTTCTAGGCAGTGAAAAAAAAAGCAGGCACTTTTAGGGCTTGAGTCCAGTCAGCCTGAAGCAGACAGCTAAAATTGGCCAGTTAAAGCACACTGGAAGAGTATGCCTGTTTCTCTCCTTTGTCACTGAAGAAACTTGCAGATGGTAGCTCACATGTACATATTCACATTGTAGATATCTGAAGGTGGTTAGGGTGATTCCTACTGCAAATGTTTTGAAGCTAGAAAGTGCTTCAAGATCAGAAGCTAATCCAGCCAAAAGCTATTCCTTTATTCTTAAATCTTGCTGATGTAGTGCCTCACCCTATTCTATCTAGGCTGGGAAAAAGATCACCAGTTTCAAAGTTAGAAGTGATACCCACATGTAAGAAAAGATTTTTCTGGGGAATTAACATCTCGTCACAGATCAGAATGGTTAGAACAGGAGCCAGTGCCTATGCCTATCCCAGCCATTTTGTGCCTATCAGGTGGTATGTCTGGGTGCTGGTCATTACCATCTATGGTACTAAATTTTAGAACATTCTCTGGCATGAGTTTGGTCTTCTCCGTCTAGCTTTTTTCCTGAACAATTCACAACAGATTTTTCTGCAACGTCTACGAATGCTCCTGAACTCAGTTTATGACTGAGTACAGATAGTCAGAAAAATCAGAGATGAGGCTACATTTTGGAAAATTACACTTAAACAATGTCAATATTATTTCATTTGTATGGAGGCGTAGGTGAAGACTATGTTTGATTCTCATTTTGTTTGAATCAGCAAGAGCAGTCTCTCTGGAATGCAACAATGGGAATGTACCCTTCTATTATGGAGCACAAGCTGGCGTCTGTTCTGCTTGCAGACTCCAGAACAGTCACTGTGATTGGGTCACTCCAAAAGGCATATTCAATGACAACAATAAAGTCAAAATCCAGATTAGAGTGGACAAAGTTGAGAGAGTGAAGACAAAGCAGTGGGAGCTGGCAGCCAGTGTCTCTTTTTTCCGCCCCCTGCAGTTTTCTTTTTTATATTCTCTGTGCTATATATTCACCCTGCTGGCTCTTCACTTTAGCCACTCTATAACAGGCTCTCCATTGTCCACCTTCTGTATGGAAGTGAGTGGAAAAGGATTTGCACGCTCCATAGCTCACACCACATCCTTTCTGTGTGTGCTCCAAAGAAAGATCGGTGAATCACAGAATCTGCATAATGATGTCCTCCTTGACGGTTGGTTAGTGAGACAAGGCAAGTTTTCCTTGTCTCAGAGGAGCAGCCCGGATGCAGTGCATCACAAATGTGGAAACAACTACAGGTTGTGTATGTATTTTTTATGTACACATACAGTAAACTATGCAAATTAGATTTTACCTGATGTGCCATTGAAGGAAAGAGAAAAAACTTCACAGAGAAACAAACAAAAAAATCACAGTCATACTTTTTCATAAAATCATACACTCATTCTCTATTGTTTCAAAATTTTAAAAAACCAAAACTGTAGATTTTACTTTTGTGAAAATTTGCTCCCTTTCTTTGCCATATTTTAATGTTATTATCTGGAAATCTGAAAGGAAATAGATATATAGAAAAAGCTACTGTTCTTCCTCAATACCTTTCTTCAAAAAAACAGATAAAGAAAAGATTTTGCTCTATGTTTTGACAATAAAATACTGTAAAAGCTCAGAAACAGGATATTCATATTGATAGGAAGGGCACTAGGGCCAAGGAGTACATCTCCATACAATCTTGAAAGCACCATTTCCCTGTAGTTGCTAGTATTTACCTACAAAAAAAAGTAGGTTTGTTGAATTGCCTTCAAATAGAAGCTGAAAGGTAAATACTTATCCTAAGTATACTCAGGCTTGTAAGGTGGAAAAATGATGCTATAAATGAGAATTTAAAATACTCAGATTCCTTGAAGGTCATTGTTCAAGCGCTTGCAGTGTCAATTCATCCATCATCCCTCTCAAGTATAGTTGAGTTTCATGTAGCATGGGGCTACAGGACTATGACATGAAACCCTAACATCTCCTGGCTTCTCTGTGTGAACACTGGGAACACATAGGGATTTTTCATAAGCAGAAAAATCTAATTTAGTTAAAATTTACCATTCTACACAATTTTTGTGATAGATCAGATGTCAATTTCCTGTTTAGTTAGTATCCAGGCTTCATATTTTGGGTGTATAGGCAAGTTCTACGAATTCTACAAATGCAGAGAGTTCAAATAAAATATAATTGAAAGCCTCCCTCCTCAGTCTCTTTCCCTCCATCTCTCCTTATGAAGCAAACATATTCTGAGTGAATTCCTGTCTTCACCAAAGTCAATAATGAAAGCCCTTGTTGACATCACAAGAGTATGATTTTGTCCTTTGACAATAAAAAACTGTCTAAAAAATCACTTGACATTTCTACCATTCATCTCTTATCTTTACACCAAATTAGATACATTTCTTAGCATTGACTTCAAGAATGATTTCATGTCACCTATTGCAAGCTGTGGTTGGTAGCACTACAGTGTTGGTCTTTTTACAGCTGCTGCAGATATTCAGAATTTTAGGCACTGGACATCAAAGAGGAAATGTTTCTGGAAAATGTAATAAATAAAGATAATGTACAAAGTTGTGAGATGGTCCTAACATTAGTCTTGAGGAATGCACACCAGCAAAAAACACTTGAAAAAAATCAATGGAAAGGTCTCGCCTTTCTTCAGACATCTAAGTGAGCAATACTCTGGAGAGAAAGTACATAATTTTGAAAAGTCACTGTGACAGTCCTGCGGGAGAATAAAATAAAATACCTTATTTTGCAGCAGATTTTTAAAAATGCAAAGGCCTTTTCCTGTTTTCTCCTGCTTGAAGAGTCACGTTTAAGCAGTTACAGCAAATGCTTGATGAATTTTGTAGTCAGAGTCTGCATCAGTTCATATATTTTTAGTGAAGTACACTGGTGATAGCAAACTGTGCATAAATTATTACAAATTAGTTTGTTGCTATCTACTAGTGACTTTGCTTTCTCTTGCTTTGCAATATTAATTTTGGGCTTTTGTTTTGACTTTCATTGTTACAATCATGCAAGGAGTTTATACAGCAAGTTAGCATAGCATAATAACCAATTTTATTTGTTCCTTTTACAATTTTGGTTATAATTGATTTTTCTTTTTCCCCCAGAGTTACAGATTTGTTAAAACACTAATGCTTATAATGATACTGGGACTGATGCTACACCATGGAACATTTGGGTGAAGTTAGACAGCTCACATTGTATATTGGCTTCAGATGGAAAGTGTTTTACCAAAGTATGTTCAGAACCTTTTAATTTTGAATCTTTAGCCACTTCTGGGAGAAAAAAAAATACTTTAAAAGTTATTTAGGCATCTTTTAGGCATCTAGTTTCCTAAGACATCAAATGGATTGGGAATATGATTAGTCCTGAACTACCTTTAAGTCTTCGTGCAGAAGCTTTTAACAAACTCCATGAACAAGAGGACCATAAAAAGCCAGAAAACATTATTTTCATAATTCCTTATCTCCCATTTCATTTATCTTGTTAATGCCATCATCTGATGGCACTTGAAGTATTTATAAGAGATCATACCTGTTAGCTCCTACAGGAGATGAAAGTGTACAATCTTTACTTTATTTCGTAACACACTGTTATGGAAGAAATATATATTTTACATTGCACACATGGGAAATTAAAGCATTGAGAAGCTAATAAATAGACCAGGAATGTAACTCAGACGTCTAAATTTGAATATGCGTACGATTTAGAAATCAAAATCCCTATATTGTTATCCTGAAGACTCCCATTCAGCATATCTTAGAAATTCCCAAATTCCAATGATCCTTTACTATGTGACCTTAAAAAAATCTCACTAGGTGACTACATCTGAAGTGTAGCACGTGTACTTTAGGCACTTAAACTCTAGTGGGTTTGAGCAACACAGCATCTAGCCTTTAAATAAAGCTGTTTAGAGACACCAGCCATTCCTTTGCTTAAATTCTCCAGGGGATTTGATCTTACAGACACTCTCAGAGCATGCCAAATATGCATGTTAAAATTCTAGCATAAAGGATAGAACTTGAAAACAAACACAGCTGAAAGACCAAAAGTTTAATCTAAACACTGGGAATTTGAATGCCTTACGATTTTTGATACCTAATTCACAAGGAAGTATCCAAACCTTAGCAAAGCGGCTGCAGTCAGATGGAGTGAAATCTTTCTAGCATCTTGTTTGTCTGATATGATGCTGCATGAAAATAGCTGACAGATAAACAAGAGGATTTGTCATTGCACCTGTTACAAGGACCTGATCACTCGCACAGCTCTGAGAAGGTATCTGTTTGTACAGAGGATTCTCAGCCAGGTTGCTCTTCTACACACAGATTCCTACAACTGTCTTTCAAAAGGGGTTCTGAGTCTTGAATCCCAGTGACACACACAACTCTCAGATCAAAAGAGTGGTGGAATTTCAGATATTCTCTCCTTTCAATATCTCCCAGGTTGTACCTCATTCATCCTGCTCCCTAGCATGCTGGATGTTATACCTTTCATTCCTGCAAATCTAACCATTTCAATGCTACAGCAAGTTTAAGGGTGAAAGTGAATTCGTGCTATATTTAGCATTTGGAGCTCTGTAGATGAGGAACAAAGATATGGTTGGTTTTGGGGTAGGGTTTGTTGGTTTTTTTTCAGAGCTGGCTCTAAGATCTTGTTTCCTGACTTTATTTATTCATCGAGTTGGGGACTAGATAATAACAAATATGAAGTGTCAATAAGGAAGTGTTAATAATATGAAGTTTTAATAACAAAATAGAAAGTGTTCAGTTAGGCTCATGAGGTTTAAGCACATAGATTTGCCAAGCCTTTTGTTAGTAAGAGCAAGGTGCACCTCAGTATATTTCCACTTAAATTTTTAAACTGCTTTTTTATTTAGCTCACAATAACTTTTATTACTTTATAGGAATATGCCAGAAGGTAGGAGTGAAGAGGGGACACTTAACAGTGGAAGATCAGTGAAATAAATAGAATTTCAGAGGGCTTTTTCCTCAGTGAGATAGCATCTATGTATTATTTTACTAGGGGTTTTTTTTGTTTCTCTCTAACATGGTACTGTAGCCTCACATGCTATAACACAGTAATTCACACTTTGGCAATTATCCCCTTAGAATGTGAACATGCTGTTCTGAAAAGTTTTGGGTTTTTTTTAGTGCTATTAGCTTACAATTGCATAGGCAATAATAATGTTTCTTAAATTTTCCTTCCCTGTTTTACATATTTCAAGAGTCTTTCTACGTTAATAAAGTTTCACACTTCTACCTCATAAAATCTGAATCGGTGCTAGAGTATGTGCCCACTTTTCCTTTGCTGAAATTTACAGTTTTGCTGCTGATTTCCACAAGAAAACAGTTTAAGGCCTAGCTGCAAGTGAAAGAGATCATTCTTTAGCCAGTACATCTAAACCAGTCCATAATAACCTGTTGAGGTGGGAAAAGTTCAAGCCAAAAGCTGTTGATTTCCCTAGAGCCAATCAAAATGATAGATTCAGTGGTAGAAGATCACAGCTGACTGGGTTTAGTCCTCTCATCACTAGCTGCAGATGGCATGTAATTTAGGGATGCCCATTTGGTAAAATTCACCAGTTTCTCTTGAGATCACACATACGGGTTTGCGTTTAAAAAACAATTGTACCAGGAATAGCATTTTAAGCAACAGATGTAAGTATTGACAGTGAAAGGATGCCCAGAAAGCAGAATATATCCACACCAGAGAAAGTACTTGTATTATGCTTTACAGCACTCTGTGTGGCATTTTAACTTTAAGAAAAAGAACAGAAAATAACCATAAAAATCAATGAATACTACACTTGCCAAACCTTCTAAATTAGATATGAGCTCCTGTCTTTACAGTTTACGGCTTTCAAGCATGTAACATCTTTTTTTTTTTTCCAACTTCATATTTCAAAGCCACAATCTCAAATCCTCACATAGCAAAGAACTGTCTTTAAAAGAATTATGAGCTGGGCTGATCTCTTTGCTTGCTTTGTAATCTAGATTTATCTAAAAAGAAACACACAAGCATATTATTTTCTGTAATCTGTCCTTAATTCAGAGCAGATATTTTTGTAGCATTTAGACTTTGACCAAATGATTGGTGCAGATTTTCAGCCAGTCACAGGTCTAAAATAAAATAAAGTAAATGAATAATTAATTCTGCAAAGTTATCATAACAGTAAAACAGCTGTCAGGGTAAATCATAATACTGAACTACAACAGTTAAAGGAACAATTACTTCCACAGTAAATATCCACCAAAAATAATCTCAACTTGTATAGCACAGCACCAAAATTACTTTCACTTTCACGTTACTTTTTACTGATCTCCGTTTCTGTGTTTAAGTGTAGTTATGAACATTTCTTGGTGAGAAGAAGCCATATGTTCAACAATGTAGATTGTTAAGTCTCTCCACTCTAACATTACATATGAGAAGATAACATAACTAAGAGGTTAGATTTTACCATGTACCTTTCACAGTGGTTCATTCTTTACTGGACACAACTGTATGTTATCTTTTTCTCAGTCTCACAATTTAAATAACCTCAGCTACAACAAGACAAGTAAATTATGACTGTAGTAAACTATAATCTGTTACTCTTTCTTGTGGGCATGAATGACACCACAAGCTGGAACCCGGGCAGAATGAAGGAAGACTTCAAAGCCCTGGGAGTACAAGCAACAAGTGTTGCTGCCCAAGTTATCTTTTCCTCCATTTTACCAGTGGAGACAGAGCTGTAAAGCAGCTCTGTGGAGAGGGACCTGGGTGTCCTGGTGGAGGACAAGTTGACCATGAGGCAGCAGCGTGCCCTTGATGCCAAGAAGGCCAATGGGATCCTGGGATGCATTAAGAGGAGTGTGGCAAGCAGGTCGAGGGAGGTTCTCCTTCCCCTCTACACTGCCCTAGTGAGACCTCATCTGGAGTCCTCTGTCCAGTTCTGGGCTGCCCAGTTCAAGAAAGATGAAGAGCTACTGGAGAGAGTCCAGAGGAGGACTACAAAGATGATGAGGGGACTGGAGCATCTCTCCTATGAGGAAAGGCTGAGGGAGTTGGGCTTGTTTAGCCTGCAGAAGAGAAGGCTGAGAGGGGACCATATATATCCTCCTTATTATCTTGAGGGTGGGTGTCAGGAGGACGGGGCCAGGCTCTTTTCAGTGGTGCCCAGTGACAGGACAAGGGGCAACGGGCACAAAGTGAAGCAGAGGAAGTTCCGTCTGAACATGAGGAAGAACTTCTTTCCTGGCTGGAACAGGCTGTTCAGAGAGGTTGTGGAGTCTCCTTCTCTTGAGATATTGAAAACTCACCAGGGCATAGTCCTGTTCAACCTGCTCTAGGTGACCCTGCTTTGGCAGGGGTTTGGACTAGATGATCCCCAGAGGTCCCTTCCAGCTCCTATCATTCTGTGATTCTGTGATTCTGCGAATATATTTTTGTGTGTGCGTTCATATGTCACATAGCTTAAAGAAATTTTTAGGATGTGGTCTACTTTCATTTGTTAGGTGGGAAGCTGGGAAATAAGTGCTTTGCTACAAATTCAGTAAATGGTTCTACAAAGGAGCAGAAAAGCTTATCTCCATGCCAAAACATGTATAACATCATTATGGACAGAAGAACCAGAAATAGGGCATTCACTACTGTATTATATGTAGGCAAAACAGTTGATGTCATCCACTTCTTGTAAGTTTTTATATATAATTTTACTTAGAGCATTTTTACCTTAAACTATTACTATTACTTTGACAAACTGCTAACAACTTTTGAGTGTGCTACTATACAAGTTCAGAGGAGTCACTACACATAGTCATCATGAGCCTAGGCGGAGCAGACAGCTCTTATGTGGTAAATGAGAAGTGTGTATGAACCTAAGGACATCAAGAAATAATAAATTTGACTTTTAATTTTTGTTGGAACAAAGAAAATAAGTGTTAGAAGAGACTATGGCTTAACTCTCAAAAACATGTGGGTATCTTAATCTCACAGAAAACTGATTCTGAGGACCATTATAGATACTACAGTACAATCCGTACAATCAAGGTAAAAAAGCAGATGTTCTGAGAGAACAATAAAATTAATGTAATCTTTGGTAGCAGTTAGCTTCTTCTGTTGACACTAATTTACTAACTAAATAAGATCATATAATGCTCTGTTTTTCTCTTTTTTCCTCTTTTGTTTTTTGATTTCCTGGATACATCCAGATAGATAGGCAGCTGGCAAGAGCTGGAGGAGACAATCCAACCAATCTTCAAAGCCTGAAGCTGGGTTGCTTAACATTAAATGACTCTCTGACCAAAATAGACCCAAGTGTTTAAGGCTAAGTGTAAGTCAGGGGTGAGAAAGACAAATAATGACACTTTTTACAGTCAGTCAAAATTGTTCATAAATACAGAGTCCAGGTTTTTGTTTATACATATAATAACACCTAATGAATTCTATAACTTCTGTAATACACGTACACTCATAGTTGTTTATTTATATTATTAGTGTTTTTTAATAAAATACTTTGGAACTTTAGCGAAATATCAGAAGAACTGATGTGCCAATCAACTGCTGAACCCCTGTTAATGAAGAATTATATAATCAAAGAAAACAAATTTATGGTCTTGAAGGCACCAAACAGTTTGGGAGTCCCTCATAGGTCACATCAAAAGGGGCATACCATAGACAGGGAGGAATATTTCCTAGGCTTTAGAATCTTGACAGAAAATGTCTTTTAAGATCTGTTAGAAACTTATTCAGTTATGTCTTGAAATATACAATTTCCATGTCAGAAAAGGACGTAGTTTACAAAGTAGCATTGGAGGGAGACCTTTCAGGATTATTGAAGGAGCTGAAGGCAGAGGGAGAAGAACAGTAAGAGTCTTTATAAACCTCCCTCAGAGCATCAAGGTCAACATAAAAACTAGATTTGCATATCTATGTTCAGGATGCTTTTGGTGCACTGCTGCTTGTGAAAGGAATAGAATAATGAATTCATAAACTACACAGTAAGCTTTTAGTTGCTAGAAGAACTGGGATTATCTCCAGTCTAGTTGGAGGCTGGTAACTTGTGGTGTCCCCCAGGGGTCAGTACTGGGCCCAGTCTTGTTCAACTTCTTCATCAACGACCTGGATGAAGAGTTACAATGTACCCTCAGCAAGTTTGCTGATGACACCAAACTGGGAGGTGTGGTAGATACACCAGAAGGCTGTGCTGCCATTCAG
>Ga0065711_1007626_pt1 | contig 18472 bp, 15 predicted proteins | sample Hoacrofraction12_FD_59098 | JGI IMG/M metagenome (GOLD analysis project Ga0065711, IMG submission 59098) | Hoatzin crop microbial communities from Cojedes, Venezuela - Epithelial fraction 12 v2 (version 2) | ecosystem: Host-associated > Birds > Digestive system > Esophagus > Crop | place...
CGCCTGCGCCGCCGCAGGCACGTGACGGCCACCCGCGTCCCGCTAGCGCCGCCCCGGGCCGGAGGACTACAGTACCCAGAGTGCCCCGCGCCGCGCCCGCCGCCGCGAGGGGCGGGGCGAGGGCCGTGTGTTCGCCGGTCGCTGCCCTTCCCGAGGGGCAGCGGCCGCTGTGAGGCGGCTGCTCGGGAGCCGGGTTCCCCCCGGCGGGGGCCCCGAGGGCAGCGCTGGCTGGTCGCTGAAGCCCCGCGTTCTCCGGGCTGCCCGCCCCTGCGGGGATCCGCTCCGTGCTCGGGTGGTACCGGTTCCCAGTCTCGGGCCGTGTTCCCAAGCTGGCGCCTCTCAGCTGCTGGGCCGCCCGTTCAGGCTGATCAGAAGTCGGGAGAGTGCTTCCCCTTTCCCCTTCCCCACTCAAACACGTTGGTAAAATACCTCCCACAGGCCTGCCTCGCTGGACAAAATGGTGCCGAACACGCAGGGGTACGCTGAGGGAGTCAGGCAGCACCCTGCAAACTGACCAGCGGCCAACCGTTTGTGTGGGGAATCAGGGGACCCAAAACTGTCACCCTCGTGTAGAATCGCTCCTTCACTAAGTACTTCGACTGCCCTTTGGGAGCAACGAGTAATCCAGAGCAGCCGGAGAAAGTTTGCTCTTGCCGAGAATTGCTGTGTTGGAAACGTGGGCCAGGAATACCAGCAGCAAGCCTTGCATCAGGAAAAAACAAGTCACCCACGTGGGAGAGACAAAAACCTTGCTTTAATTTAGGACTCTGTGTGACATCTGTCTTTGCACGTGTGCGCACACAAGGCTGCCATTACCTGCAGCTCCCTTCAGTCCCCTCTGTAGTAATCGGTACAACATATTGTTTTTCGTTTCCTATGGACATTGTCCTAATATATACTACTATTATTTTCATGTGCAGCACCCTAATATTGCAAGCTTTATTCTTTAGAAGCCATTACAAAGCCAAATGTTCCATTAATTTAGTTAAGGATTGCTCCTGTAGGCCGATTGCCTGGACCTGGACCTGTGGTCTGCCTTACCAGAACACAGCGGGCTCTTGTGACCTGTCCTCCCCACCAGCCTGGAAACCCGCAGTGCTGAAAGAGCAGTTTAAGTTGCCTGACAAAGTGATTGTGCATGAAATGTGCAAATGGCATGGAGCATCACTAATTTCCGTCCTGTATTCCAGCAATGCAACTACTCTACACATAAATTCTGCCCCACTCCTGTGCCAGAAGCACACCTTCGCTGGCCTGATGCTGGCATCCTGAAAATACCATACAAGTGCTGAAATAAAGTGCCGGATGCTTGAGAGACAGGCAAAAATATTTCCATCCTTGATTTTTTTTTTTTCCTCAAACCGTAATCTTCCCTGCTCCTGCCACGTGACTCTACCTACAATATCCAGCTGTGTTTGGAAGCTGCACATCCCAAACTGCTGTGCAGAAGACTGTCCAGTGGCTTTCTGGCAGGGAGAAAGAATAGCAAAAGTTTCAGAAGAAGTCTTCCCTCTATCTGCACAGCCAGCAGAATAGTTTTGAAGGTGGCTGGAAGTGTGCCAAACCTGACTTGTATTTTTCCATCCAGGCTCTAACTCTGCTGCAAAGCCTCCACAGCTGCTGAGGAAGGGCTTGGGGAGACTGGCTGATGTCCTGAGCTGTAGCCCATGCTTGAGCTGCCCAGCTGCTAACAAGTGGTTCCAGTAAGCATGTGCTAGCTGGGAGAACAGGGCAAACCTGGAACTGTGCTGGTGGTAAACACCTGGATATCCAGTCTATCTTATCAAAATCTGGGTTATATGCAGTTTGGTTTAGCTTCACTACATGGTCAGATTTCAAGATACACATGCTTTCATTTGAAACTTGTGGGGGTTCATTTGCTCAACAGTAATTGAAAGTAAGAAGACTGTTTCTGTGTTAACCACTAGATGGTCCTGTTTCTCAAAGAAAAAAAATAATTCCAAAATAAAGGCAGTCCTGCCTTTGCTTGGAACCTGAATGTTAGTAGAGAACTGCGTCAGTGTAAAGCTACATGTAAGCAACAGTCTCATCTAGTTGCTTGAATTGACAAGGTTTTCCGAATAGATTTGAATACAACTTTTCATCAATCTTCCAAACTCAATTAGTGCAACTGGGCCTCTTACCAGTCAATGATAAAATATTTCCTAGTTAATGTCAGTTCAAAATTTCCAGCTCCAGACAGCACAGATGTCAGTGTTATCACTCGCTGTTGTTCAAGGATAGGCAAAACCTGAACAGTGGTGTTTTATTTCATTTCATTTCACACACAAATTTCATTTTATTTCATGCTCTGCCCCAGTGCGGAAGGCTGGGCAGATTCACAGCTCGGGCAGAGGTTCAACACTATGGCATTTACAAACTATTCCCATGCTGGTATGTGAAACAATGAGAGTGGTGGGATGGAAAAAAAAAAGTATTTATGTTTCTTCATCCAACTGCATCAAATGCCTTTGCTTTGGTGTTTTTTACCTTCTGTTTGTGGAAGGCCTCTGCCAGTAAAAGAAGTTTCGGGTTAGTTCTTTGAGCAGACTAGGTAGTAGAATTTGCCATCAAACCTGTTCAGTGTTGGTCTCTGGTGCTGTCTTCCCAAAGAATATTCCTCTGTGTCAGGCTCCCCAGATCTTGTCCTCTAGGGTCACTCCAGCCTCCGGGAGATACCTTCCCATTGCCACCATTCATCCTTCTCACCACTTTCTGCCCAGAATCCTGACCTCTCCATAAGCCCTGCTATGAATGGGATAACAAAATAAAATAAAATCACAACTGCCTGAAAAGACCTTGAGAAGCTTTCTGCGAAGCTTTTGAGTGCTGTACATAGCACTCTGGTAATTCAGTTGTGGTCTGGTGGGAAGAAATTATAATCCACAGTCAATGACGATGGAGTAAAATAGTGGTTTAGTAAGAGAAATGCTTGATGAGGCTCATTTAAACAGACTGTCACACAGTTTATTAGTCTTCATTGCTTAGAACATTTTATAGTAGCCTTTCATGAAGGCAGAATGACTGAAAGCAAAAATGAAAAACTATGTGCTTGAAACTGGCAAGTGATGTGTCTAGAACAGACACACGGCTGTGATCCTTCTTGTAGTGAGGAGAGAACTGTGAAGTCCTTGGCACGCAATTTTGTGGATGCTGAGAATTTACATGGGTTCAAGAAGCAACTGTGAAATAAAAGGAGTCCATTAGGGGCTACCTACCACAAAGCAACAGTTGGCTTGGGAAGCCTCTGGAACACAAGGCTCAAGGGCTTGGGAGAATGGTCTGGTGGGGAATGTCAAAATATGCTGCCCTGTTTTTAGACTCTTCTCTAGACGTTCTCTGCTGGCCACCGTCAACACCAAGATACCGCAGTAGATGGATCTTGGGCCAGAATGAAGGCAGCTGATCATATTAGAGCATTTTAAATGCTGACTCTCCTGATAATGATTTTTATTTGTATGGCATATTGTTTTGCAGGCACCATTTACCAATGGGCAAATCATGTTAACGTGAAGACCTTGCACAGTTTTATTTCGCATGGTAACTTCCATTGAGGTGTCAATCGGTGAAAATGATCTGTGCTATTGAAATGCTCCCATTGCAGTGCCGGCAAGACTAGAAAGAGGAAATGGGATGACAAAGGCTTTTACTTCTGTTTTGAGATGACAGGATCACTTAGCTAAACAGCAAAACAATATATCGAGTCCTACGTATCCTGCAGAGAAGAAGCCCTCACTCCAGCAATTTCCCACTAGAGATGAAGAAAGGATGCCCACATTTTCTGGTCAAAATCAATGTGAAGCACAGTAAGGGAAAAGATCTACAATGCAAAATCATGAAGGATTTTACTTACTAAGAAGATACCCTCTCCACGCATGCACACAAAATTAGCACAGCAGGAGCGCAGCCACTGCCTGGTTCTTGGATGCAGATTGATTTTTAGGTAGGGAGCGTCTGCAAGGTTCAAAGGGAGCACACTAAAAGGAGGTTGCTGAAGAAAGCATGTATATACATTATCGATTGTGTTAGCTGTAGAAAGATCTTTAGTGCTATCACGGACTTGAAGTGCTTTTCATATTTTGCAGTTGTAATCCTGAGTAGTCTGAGTCTTCCTTCTATGAGGAAGACGCTTCTTTTAGCTGTTAGTAGGTGGAAACTGGAGAATGGAAGAGTATTTCTCTTGCTTCTTTACCATTTGTGTTCATGCACATGCCCATAAAGCAATCTATTACACGTAAATGAGAGATTTATTTTAATCCCCACAATTAGTGACCGTATGCCTCAGTGGTGGTGGTGGTGTCACTGACTTGATGCCTGGATACTGAGTAAGGGCAGGGCCAGGCAAAATTTCAATCGTGATTCCTTGTAGAAGTACCCCACAAATTGTCCTTTGGAAAAAAAAAAAAATAATCTCATTTCTTTTGGGAGGTGGCTGCAGTGAAATAGTGTCATTTGTACTTTGAGGTTTTCCCAGCTGGAAGCGCCTTTATAGAAAAAGTAAACAAGAGATTTGGTTTTGAACTTCCACTTCATCCTAACAGGATTGCACCATTTCCTATCCAGGCTCAAGCTTACGGACCAGGTCATGCATCAGAGCCTCCTAAGCACAGCTTTAAAAATTGTTTCTTCAGGTAGTCAGTCTCAACAGGAGCAGAGCACAACCTCATATCTGCAGAGATCTCTGCAAGAGAGCTTGCTGTCCCCAAGCAGCTCAGCAACGTCTGGTGTCTCAGCCTCTCTGCAGGAGTGAAACGCCTGCCAGTTCAGCTGCTGCTCCTCTGCAAACCTTCATGGCAAACACGGTCCCAGCTATTAGAGCAGCGAGATCTGTAACAGCGAGGCTGCGACGGCACGTTAGTCAAGAGAGAGAGTTAAAAATAGTTGCACAAAAGAGATGCCTGCTGTAGAAATACAATACTGCACGAGATGTTAGCCTCTTGCAGGTGACATTTACCCTGCCACAAGGCCGGTAAGCACGGAATCACAGCTGGTTTCACCAGCTGCCTGGGTGCTGTGTTGCGGTATGGCCTAAAACTTATGTGTGGGTCAGCTGACCCCAGCCGTGGGTTAGGGGCTGAATGGGACAGGAGCTGCCGTCAAGTAAGGTCCCAAGCAAAAAGCAGAGGTGGGACAACAGCGAGAGGAGCAAGGGGTGGGAAGGGGCGTGTGGCCTGGCTGCTCCAGCTTGCTGGCTGTGAGAGCTTCCCATGGTCCGTCTCCTCGTTCCCCCCACTCCTCATCCCCAGCCATGAGTGTTTCCCCCCACGGGCATTCTCTTAGGACAGAGCATCTCACCGGGCAGCACGGAGAGACTGGCTCCCTTGCACAGAGCGTAGCAGCCAGTGCTGCTCCACTCTGCCCATATCCTCCCACCCACGGCGACGTGGCAGCAGCCCCCTCCCCTCTGCTCTCCTCCTGGGGGCTGGGGGGGCCTCAGCCAGGTGTCCTGCCAGGCCCCCCACAATCATTCAGCTCCTGCTCCCTGCCCTGAGCAATGGCTTGCTAATAGAGCCACAGTCCTCGTCCCCTCCCTGCGTAAATTTAAATTTTGCTCACTAGTAGCGCTGACGTCCTCCTGGCCCACCTCTTGACTCCCCCCTCCGCTTTCAAGCCCACTTCGCTCCAGTATAAAAGGCACAAGCCCCCAGCAGCTGCCCGGCTTCTGCTTGGAGCGGTGGCTACCTGAGGAGCAGCTTTGGTGCGAACAGGTGAGTGCCTCCCTTTAGCTGCTTCAGCGCTTGTCCTGGCTCTTTCTTGCTGGATTTCCTTGTTTTCTTTCGGGGCTTTAGGTTTTCTGCATTCATGTATGCAGCTGTGCTCTGTGCTGCGTAACTTTTGTCCAGTTTTTGCAGCGAAGGAGACGGTGCTGAGGCAACGCAGCTGAAACGGCGGGCAGAGTTGGGTCCCTGCAGGGAGAGCGCACGCAGGAGCCGGCAGCACCACAGCGCGTGCCTTCCGTGCCACTCAGCCCTGAAATGAGCCGTGGTCCCAGGCCTGGGTTCACCCGGGCTTTGATCCCTCGTGGGGGTTTCCAGTGCTGCTTGCAAATGTGAAAGCCATTCGTGTTTGCGTTGGAGAGGGGGCACACAGCTGCTGCTCCCAAATAAGATGCTATCTTAGGGTTTAAAGAGTTAATAGAACCCTGTCTTCTGTGGACATCCACGGCAGGTTTAGATGCGATGGATCTGCAGCAGAGCTCGAGTTTGGTGTGTTGAGAGTCCCCACGTGCCCGGAGGCAGAGCCGGGCTGGTCTCCCACCACTCACATGAGGCAGACCCACGGCAAGCTGTGATACCGCTGCCTCACTGTAACTTTACTAGTGCCTTTAACAGGCTGTAACTTTTTCCTCTCAAGTCAGTGGAAATTGCTGGGCCACTGTCACAGGTGTTGCTCAGCCATAATTTAAAGGCTCTTTCTGCTCAGGGACCAAGCAGAAGTGGCAAGTTGACCAAGCTGGCAGCGGTGCCAACTTCTTGCTGAGCTCCAGGAGACAAGTTATTCCTGAAACTTTTAAATGAGTCAAGTTTTGTTGAAACTAGTAAGGACTTTTTTTTGTGATCATTTAGTGGTTGGAAATGGAGAGCACATAGAGTGACTGTATGAGGTCTTGTTTTTCTCTTTGGAAGAAAGCTTCAGGGCTGTGGGCTAAGGCAGGTCTGGACCTGAGGAGATCACAGACTATCTCCCAGCCCTGTTATTGATCAGGGCCAATGTGAAATGACTGTGAGTGGGTAACCAGGATTTTGTGCTTATCCTGGAGTTAGAAATGCTCAGCATCATGCAGGGTCAAGTTTGTGGCATTATCTCTGCCTCAGTTTCTCCCCATACAAACAGAGATGGGACAATTAAGAGGAGGCAAAATTAGGGAGGATTGGAGGTGCTTAGCCCCCTGATTATTTAAGGGTGGCACGTTATTTACTGAGGTGCAGCGGGATCCATGTGCTTCACAGAAATCCCAGCCAGGTCACGGGTATGAGCAAAGAGCTGAATGAGTAATGGCACTCCAGAAGGCGGTCAGAGTGGCTGATGCGGGCACAGGACCAGCTGGTGGAGACTGAGACACAGCACTGCTTAGCAAAAAGCTTGTGCTAAAACCTCTTCCCTTTATTTTTGTCTTTCATCAACAGTGAGCTCAAGGCAAGCTCTTCCTTTCTGCCACTCAGCTCCCACAAAAACTAGAGACAAAACCAGACAGCAAGTAAGCTGGAAAATCTGTTAGCAGCGCTGTAAGCACACCGGAGAGATTCCTCAAAATATCTTCTTTTCATCTTCAGGCTTTGCTAAACATGGAGCAACAAGAGATGTACACCAGCTGACACCGAGGACAGAATTAATCCCATGTGGTTTTACATGCTAACATCATTTAGTCCTGATTGTTGTGAGATTGTTATAAGATATTCAAGTTAGAAAAAGTTAATTTGTAGTTCTGTTGAAATCATGGGGATTAAAATCATTTTGCTCTAAGCTGCCTGCTAAGTAACTGTCAGTGTGGGGAAAAAACCCCAACAAACCTTCACTGAATGCTAGGGGTTAAGGAGCTTTTGACTCTGCATGTTAATGAAGGACACAACCAGAGTCTCCACATGCTTTTGCTGTGTTGCCTGTGCAGTGTGCTTGGGAGCATCTTGCATCAAAAGACTTTCTTTCCTGCTCTGCCGGTACTGAAAGCAGGCTAAGATTTTGGCGGCAGCAGGGGAAAAAATCCTACCCGTACACAGGGAGAACCCTCTGTGTAGGCACAGCCGAGAGGATTTCCTGTCGCTCCGTACCTGTATGTTTACCGTGACGCGTAAGCAAACAGGGCTCCTGCTGACTGCTGTAGGCAGAGGCTCCTGGCTGCCTGTGTAAGGCAGCCCTTGCTTGTTACAAGGCAGACCGGGAGAGCTGCTGCTGCTGCTGCTAGGAAGCTGGGTCGGAATGCCAGAGACAGGGTGCAGTGGTGACCCGAGCCCGGGATCCTGCACCTCCGGGATGCCATTTTCCCAGCTGGGCACCTTCTGCTCTGCACAGCCCTTCTCTCGGGGAGGGGGGAGGATTTCTCATCTGTCTGCATCTGGGTGCATTTACAGGATCGGGACATCTACCAGTGGGAAACATCACTGGGAATCATAGCTTTGCATCCTGGCTGTGAAAGGGAATGATGACATGGGAGGAGCATCCCCATTCATACAGAAATGCCTTTAGTTGTAAAAAAGAGTGTGTAAAATGCAAGTGTTAGACATATTTTACAAGTGAGGAAAGGATGATGAAAGTAGTGGCTCAAACACACTTTGGTGGCCAATGCCCATGGTCATACAGAGGGCCACACAAAGTCAGCAGGAAGCTCAGGGCTGGGACACGAATGTCCTGCGGAGCCATGACAGGGGCTTTCACTGATGGTGAGAAGAAGCCTCCAGTTGCAAGACTTAACTCTCAGTAGGTGGCTCACTGCATACACTTTACCTTCAAACAGAAATACTCGGAACATCCCCAGTGTCAGTGTTACACAGATCTTGTGTCATGAAATGGCTCTGACAGAGAGGAACAGTTGACACCTTCCTTCACCTTGTAAGCTTTAACTCATACATGTTCTCCATGTTCAGTCTTCTCTTCACAGCCTTCCCACCACTGCTCCATCATGTGGCATCCAATCTCGTGGACACCACGTGCCCAGTGGTCACCCAAGCACTTAAAGCTGGTCACTGTCTACATGCTGGTGCTCTTGGTATCGCTCAGCTTTGCTTCAGGACAGAGCAGGCCATTTAAACACCAGATAGACAACAGAAGTAAGTATGAATCTCACCTGATGAAATGCGATGGGCTCCCATATGGTCACCCCGTGGTCTCTGGTGCATCGAGGGATCAGGTTTGGGCTGTCAGGCAAAGTTCAGCAGGAAATCCATGTGGGTGTTTCTATGGTGAAATGGGGGGGGGGTTCTGTACTTCCATTTAAACTTGTAAGTGCATATACAGAACCTAATATCCTTGTCACAGCCTTTAATTAGCCAAGGGAAATAGCGTAATTTTTGATAAATACCAGGGGATATACTAATGTACCAAAGACTGACAAAGAAAATGTAAGGCAGTATACATCAAATATTTAAGCATCAAATTTTCAGCTGTGTTCTGTAGACTTGGGGTAGTTCACAACTACTTCTATGGCGTAACAAGGAAGCAAGGGCCAGAAGCTTAAGTTTGCTTTACAGCCATCTGCATTTCTGCCTGAAACCACAAGTTGTCTGAAAGTCAAAATACAGGTGGTTGAAGTGTCTCCACTCAGAGATGCTCTGAGGAGCAGAGGCTGGCCAAGTGAGGAACAATACCATGCATCCCAAGTAAAAGCTAACACACAGTCTGAAAGATTTTTGAGAAAATCTTTATCAGGAAATCTCATCTTCCCCCAAGGGGCAAAGGCTGATAATGGTAGGTGGAGTGGAAGAGGGGGTGTGGGGAATGAGGTACATGCGCTCTCAGTGGCACACCTCTCCCCACTGAAGACCACCTGAGATGTCGGGAACCTCAGTTTTTAGGTACCCAGCTGAAAAATATGAAGTTACTTGAGTTTTGTTAAACGGGTGTTAAACACTGTGTGGAAAGACTTACCAGATGTATTTATGGAGAAATTTACAGCCAAAGTGGCTTTTTATTTTCGTGTTCAAGCATCAAAATGCCCAGAGGAAAATCCTGCTGCCTTGCCTGAGACTGTCATATGACTTGGATGATATATAATGCATTTAAATTGAAATTTATTCCTGTTCCTGACAGTCCTCTGGCTTTGGAATGATTAGACATTTCCTTGGGGTGGCATCATCTCCAGCGCTTTGTAGATTTTCCCTGTTGCTATATCTTTTAACCCAAACTATACCCCTCTCCACACCTGCTCTAAAACTAGGCGATAAAAATAAGTCAAGTACAGGTGTACTCCAGATCCTTTAAAAGAAAAAATGCCATTCACGAAAAAAACTTTGTAAGTGAACAAGAATCAGCTTTTTACGTTTACCTCTTACGTGGGAACCCCCTCTGCAATCCAGCCCGTAGAGATACCGTACATGGTGCAGACAGCAGAAATGGAGGCTGGACAGTGGGACCTTCAGGACTTTAGCTGAGAGAGGGCAGTTTAATAGTGGCGGTACAGGGAGCTGCTATGGTCTTTCTGGATGTACGCTTCACCATAACCTCTTCCAGGGTTCCGATCAGTTTTAGAGCATGCTGGGCCCTCCTGAATTTGATGGGTGCTGTGGCTTATGTTCGAGTTGCAGGTTGCAGCCCAGAGGGATGAAAATTAATTTTGCATCTGAATCCTCTTCCTTTGGGCCCTATGCATGGAAAGCAACTCTCAAAGGCACCAGGAAGTTGTGCGTCTGGCTGCGGCCTTTCCCTTTGTTTTTTTTTCCTGGACTACAAATAAGCCATCTAACACCCTCGAGATGTTCAGGAAACGCTGCCTTTAAGTACAGTGGAATGTGCTTCACTGACTGCTTTGAATTCCAGGTCCTGAGATCGATCCTTTTTGGTACGTGGGCCGTGGCGTTCGCCCCATCGGTCGGTTTGGCAAGCGGCAGCTGAGAAGCAGCCACAGCAGCCTGAGGCCTGTGAGCAGACACCTGGATTTCATCTTGAACGCTTTGTGGGAGCAAGAAGTGTCGGACACAGAAGACAACAACTGGTGATCCCTGTTCCCCGAGGTGGTGACCTAACCTCTGCTCTTTGAATTGCGCCCTCCCCTGCACCTCAGACCTCCAGTTCTGCTTTTGCCTAGCAAGCCCACGCTGCTCTTCTTTCTGCTCCTTGTGCAAGGTCCTTCAAAAAGAAACATCTTCAGGGCGCAGGTAAAAGACAACGCATGGACACTAGAACCGAGTGCAACCATAGCTTATAAAAATGCTGCTGCTGCTTCTTCCATCCCCACCAGTCCCTTGCTGCTGTTCACTGTAGCATTAGGTTTATCCAAAACCCACACAGCTTTGTGCTGGGCTTTAAACCTGCAGTGTTAAGTGTATCATGACACCTTCCTGTCACATTTCAAAGTCAATGGCTGTTGATATGTAAAAATAAAAAGCAATGGTTGGAAGAAAGAAAAAAGGCTGTCACTAATTTTTAACGTACCTGCATTAATGGCTTGAAATATCGGTGCTCTCTGTGTAGTTTTTATATAGATTGTTAAGATCCACTCGTAGAAATGTAGCCCTGAACTACCCACTGCCCTCTTATGATTTTTCCTGTACTGCTGGTGAGATACACTAATAAGCAGAAAGGAGCTTCTATCTCAGGTATTTTCTCCCTGCTGAAGAAAAAACCCACAATAGGCTAATTAAACTCTCCAGAGTAGTTTTGTGCCTACTGCATGTAATCATGCACCGTTATCCAAAAGGGGTAACGGCCTAAACAAGCTGATTCCCTTTAAACAAGGTGGTTGTGTATAAGTACATTATCTGATCAAGCTAAAGTCATTCTTTGAGGATCACAAGCAATGCACCATCTATTACATTAGGCCACATCAGTAAGCTTGGGGTTGTGGCTCAATACTCATGTTTCCCACGGTAATTAACTTTGTTATATTAATTTTATAAGAAGTGTTATTTCCAATATGTTTAATCTTGATTAGTAACTACTACCTGCTATAATATTTGAGTGCAGTTTAATCTATGGCTTATGTCCAAAACAGATAGTTTACAATTTAGCTAATGACTGACAGTTAAATCCAGGCCAAGAATCATTCTGCAAAAGACGATTTAGAATGAACTTGCATTTCTAGTTGTGTTTTGTTAGAATTACTACTAAAATTTAATAGTGGTTGAATTAATCATTCAGTAATTTTACCCTTTTTTTCTCTTTGCAAATGGTCTGTCAGCAAGGATTGGATTTTTATAATAATAAGGTAGTTATTACTATTTATAATAAAACATATCTGCTGACCCAAAGTGTTACTTAAAACATGGTAGTCTAAATGAATGCCCTCATGGTGGAGAAAATACGCTGATAAAGAAGTATTTTGATCAGCATTCATCACATGGGACTTTGGAAATACAAGACTAACATTATGGGCAGGGTTCTCGCTCAGTTTGCCATTTTGTGGCAACCCCAGTGCGAGTTACAGAAACTCTGCCTGAGGAACTCTGTTTGAGATGGTATTTTGCCCAGCAGACTTGACAGTCTGGAGAAGACTAACCATCAAATGTTCCTAACAGGATTCCTCCCACCCTAGCCCCAGCGGAAAAAATCTGAAGCGAGTGCGTTGGGGTGTGTTCCTCCCCTCAGCCAACCGAGGCGATGCTGGAGAGTTTTCCTCCTCTGAGGTTCAATGGGGGATGGCTTGCTCGTGGACAGGCAGTACCTGAGCCTGCACGCCTCCTGGCTGACGTGCACATAAATCCAAACCACAGAGAAGAACTTTTGGGTTTTTTTTATGAATTGAGTCCTTGAAAAGGCATTCTTTTCATAAATCGCTTTTACTCTTTTATCATTTCTCTTGACAATAATTCTTGGTGAGTATGCAGATAACAACAACAAGGCAAGCTTAATATTCATTCAGACTTAATCAAATAGATCATATAGTCTTCATTTTACCCATTAAAACATTTTCATTTATAAAAATTAATCTAAATATAAATATTAACACTAAAGATTGAAATCATTTGATGACAAAATAATTCTCTGTGTGCTATAACATATGCTTTTACGATTCTGTTAAAACAGTAAATTATATCTTTGCACATATTTGGCACAACAAACATTTGTAAAAATTCAAATGCCTTATAGCAGGTGGGATTTTTTTTTTAATTTTTTTTTTGTTTTTTTTTCATTGCCTACACAGTACACATTTTTCTGTCAAAGAAGACTGAATATTTTAACATTGTAACACGATAATAGTTGCTTTTCATGCCTCTTAAGGAAAACAACCTATTCCAAACTTTGTTGGCTTCTTTAAATCACACTAACAGAACAAAAGCTGAAGAGTTATTCTATTAAAATTAGTTATTTCTGTATTGATATTACATATACAATATTAGTTATTATTTATCAGATGAATATGTAGACCGACCACCATTAATGACATTCCATAACACGCATACCTGCATAAACCAGAACCTGCAAATGTATTGTGTACATACACGAGAACAGTCAAGGAAGGAGGAGGAGACTGGATAACAAAAAAATTACTAGGCATCCTACTCTGTTTAATCTCCTTTACTGGATTGCATATATAAATAAAATCTATTTGTTTTGTATATATATTTATACATTAAACAGAGCGGGCCGAATTCTGCCCTCACATCTGTGCAAACCAGGTTGGCTCACCTTTCAAAGGTCTCAAGAAACGAAAGAAGAGATGTTACTACTCACAGTCCAATTCAGAGCGGTCCAATGACAGCGGGGTGCACATGGCACCAGTGACAGCCCCCAGCTACTCTGCGCTGGCTGCAGACCAGTAAAGGAAGAGATGTCTGGGCTGCACCTGCCCCCTCCTCAGAAAAGCCAGGACAAAGCAGAAGGGAATCTCTTAGAGGCTGCACCCACCCTACAGCCACCACCAGCCAGTCAGCCGAGATCTCATCCACAGTGCTTTTACTTTCTTTTTCCCATCTGAACGATTTGCTCAGAATTTATGCTGAACTACAGCGTGGCTGGGCACCACCGAACGGACAATTCGACCAAGAAGAACGAGACATACAAAGGTGTTTGTTTCACAACAGGGTTCTAATGTTGCCAGACGCCAGGATCGTAACTGAACAGACATCTGGTCCACATGCGCTGCCAGCGATTCACGTGTCAACGTGACATCCATGTTCCCCTGGCCGCCAAGAGCAAAATACCTAGCTCTAGAGCTCGAATGTTCACTCTGCCAAAAGCACCTTCAGTGAACAAAGCAGTCGTTGCACATCCTATCTCCTCCTACAAACCCTGTCAAAACTCCCACTGACTGCCTGGGAGCAGAGCTAGGTACAGTGGTTCCCCGCTGCCAGCACACAGCTGAAAAGCAGCGTACGCTGCTGTTGTTCTTATTGCTCGACAAGACGGATGCCTATGCGAATTGTGAGAGGCCAGCAAATATGGATCACAGGTCTGCTTTGTTCTTTCTTTTTGTACAAAACATTGGCCTAGAATTATGATTGAGTGTACAAAAACATACTTCAGTTTAAAGATGACATACTTTAGTACAATCAATGGGGAGAAAAAGTGCATCGTAAAATGTGGAGCCTTGCTTTTGAAACTCAGCATCCTCTCTAGAGTCTCGTGAGAACTTTAAGGCAGAGTTTCCTTTAGCAGACCACAATGCTGAAGACTTGGACAGCTTTCTCAGTGAGGTATCCAAACGAAGCCCTATAACTGAGGCATTGTGGGTTCTTGAGGGTCCATTTTCAGCTGGACATACACAATGGCTGTTAAGTAAAGGCACTCTAGTGTACAGCCTTAGGCAGTGTGTTATTGGCAGTAGGGAAGTGTAAGTTTAGTACATCACAGCAGATCCTATAGCAGGTTCCTAGAACAGAGGGACAGGAAAGAAGAAAACGTGAGCGAAACACAAAGCAAGCTTGCTGAAGCTTCTAGGGAGCCAGCTCCTTCCCCCTCTCACCTCCCCACCTATTTGTCACGTATCTACTGGCCGACTGCTTTGGGAAAGGCAGCTTTTTTGCTTATCCCTCTATGGCTGCTCTGGAAGAAATTATTGACAGCTGTCCAGTGAAGCCTATTTGTGCAAACCCTGCAGAGCCAATGCATGGCCTATCTGCCCCTTAAATTCCACTTTGGTCACCTTTGAACATTTCTCAAAAATCAGTGAGGTTCAAGGCGACTCTCACCTGCTGAGTTACAGCATGCAGCTGGTTCTGCGAGGGTCTGCCTCAGAAGCCTGAATTGCAGGGGACCACTGATTTATTTACTTTTTTAAAAATACGGGGAGCACATTCCTGGAGAGCTGGCAGCCAGGGTACATTCTCACAGGCTGACATTCAGCAGCTGCTGCGCTATGGTAAATAGTCAGACATCTTCCAGGACACACTGGTCCTATTTGTTGAGAGCTTCCTCAGCGGTCTCTGTTCTTTTTCCTCAAACTATGAAGAGAAGTTTTGTGAAGATGCTGAAGCACGGCTGCCTACACAGATACCGCTATCTCTCTTTACTGCTTTTAACAGCAGTTTTAAAAACAGTTGTTACGAGCTTACCATTAACTCCTTGGCAGTGCTCTTTCTCTCTTTAGTTCTTTGTGTTAGAGATCCTTGAAGCATGAAGTTTCTGTTAAATGTTCTGACAGTGGTAACTGGAGAACCATCTATTTTTTCACCTGGGAAAAATACAAAAAGGGAGACTTTGCACGTAACACATTGAAGCAGATGTAACAATACTCCTGAAGAGTCACAGCTTCTAGAGAGATAAAACTGCCCCTAATACGTATGAGGAAAGCTGGATTTAATTTATATGAAAAACAGCAGGCTGGGATACTCCAAATTTAGTAAAGTCTGAGGCCATGTCAATCAGTGGAATTACACAAGAGTAAAACAACAGTAATGCAAGGTGAGGCAGGCCCTAGAATTGTCAGTGATAATGCACTGTGGGGCTAAAAAAAAAAGGACTATGTGAAAGGAAAAACCCACTTCATTTCATAAAGCCAGTTCACAGCCATACCCTCAGACACGAGGGACATGGCTGACCCACATCACATGGACTGAAATCAGCATTCACTGGCTTTAGGACAGCAACGGTGGGTTGTGGAGGGCGGCAACGAGCTTTTGGTGATTAAACACTGTGAGTGCCAGGGCCTCACAAACTAACCCCAGGCACGCTGGAGCAGCGGGATCCCTGTGGCAGGGCAGGTATTCAGCTTTCCTCATGCGCTTTCCCCTGCCTTCTGCTTCTGCTCCTATTAGTCTGCCTTTGTCACAGCTCCCACTGAAGAGAAAGTGGTGCCACTTTATAACGTGACAAATGGGTATTTTATGTGATGCAAGTACAACAGGAAATGAGGAGGGTAGGCATATTCAAGATTTCTCTGTTCATTTTGTAACTTAATCTTTCCCCTACTTCGCTGAGCTGTACATCACAGTGAACCTTATAAAGACAGACTAGATAATGTACATAACAACCTAAGCACACCTTTTACTGGGGGAGCTGGAAGTTTTCTTCTCTGCTGTCTTGATGTGTCTATTGTCTGCATCTGTAAACAACACAGAGGCATTACTCAACTCCATCACAGCAAAAGAGGCAAGACTTCCCCAATGTATTTTTGAATACTACATAATGTTCTGGCACCTGGTTTGTTTGCTTTTGATCCCGTTTCCTTGTCAGGTGAACACATGGAGCCACGTTCAAGCCTGCAACAGTGAGAGCTGATATTCTGCTCTCAATATCTGAAATCTTCAAAGAAAATAAGAGAGACACAGACAGATGAGGAGGGGGAAAAAGAAGTTTTAAAATTACTGTGGATGCCACTACTAAAATATATCCCTCCCCCAGTCAAATTCTCTTTAATCAAAAAATGTAAACAGGTGGCTAACTTCTCCAATTCTGACACTTTCCTGTATTCTTTAGTCCTGATGTTAAAAGGGGCTTAATTTGTTAGTAAAGATGGAGCAAAAGAACAATCCTACCTACCATCTACTCCAAGGAAGAGGCATTTCACTCCTTTTGAGGAAAAAAAGAAAGGAGGAGAGAAAATCCTCCGTCTGCCATCGCCCAGTTACCTTTAGCCGCACAATCCCAAGTTCATTGAAGCTGTGTTTTTCAAAGGCTACATTCAAAAATGACTTTGTGGGACACATTTCCTAATTCAAAATTAATTTCATGCACACCAAAGTACATCCACCATAAAAAAAATCTGAACATTTGATCTTCAATATTTATAATTTATGTGTATATGTATGTTAAACACAATCATGCATAAATGCAGGTACATACTGTACATAAACACTCACTGGAAAAGAAATTGCTAGGAAAAACAAAAGTCCAAGAAAGCAAACATCTGGGGGGAAAGCAGGCTGATGTTGAGACTAGCGGAAACAAATTTTGCCAAAAGAGAAAGAAGTGTCAGAGAAGTCAGACATAGAACCCGGCCCCTGATTCCTGATGACACCTGAAGCCATTCATTCCGCAGAAGACCTTCAGTTGTCCTGTTTGTCATCCTCCCTGCACAGCTTAGGCCTCTCTCCTCCTCGCCGCTCACCCCCATTCACATCTTTACCATAAAAATATGACCAAAGCCAACAAAACATCCCTGCCAGTTCGCCGTCTAGTGCAGCAACGCACTTCTGACATCAGAGACATGTCAGACTCTCAGATCTTTGCTCAGTCCTAAATTGAGCGTGCTACCGCGGAGTAAAACACCCAGGTAGTTCCCGTTAAAGCCCGGCGCAGGCAGGTCAGGGTGCCTCGCCTGGTACAGACCGGTCAGTGAAGTCACTGGCAGGGGGTTGCTGGCAGCATTATCCCCTTGAGGTCTGGCAGCGTTACCTCATTCAGCTTTTAGCACCGGATCATGATATTCTCTTCCAAGCCCCAGCCTTTCTGGAGCCTGCTAGAGAGACACAAGATCGCATCCCACAAGAGCAATTGCCTTTTGGCCGGGACGTGTGCTGCTCAGTGGCTAAATCCCAACGCAGGCTTGCAAGTGTCAGGCTCTATGTTTGGCTCAGCAGCTGGCTGCCTTTGGCCTTTTTTGGTACAACAGTACCGACACTGGCTTCTTTTATAAAGTGCTTTACAACCTGCTGATTAGAATAACAGCCTAAGACTGTATTTGCAGTCTGACAACAGCCACGCGCATGACGCTGAGCGTGCCATGGGAGCTGCCTGGCAGCACGGAGCAGGATCGCTGTCAGCATCACCGGAACAGGCTGTTACACTCCTGTGTCCAAAAACAAGCTGGGGGAAGAAACAAATACAGCGCATCTGGCTGTGCTGAGTTACGCATCTCAGTTAGGCTTTGCTCCGCTCCTGTGATGCAGTCAGCATCCTCGGATCATGAGTTCACTGTGGTACAAAAGGATATTGAAAGTAAGCGTGCACTCGGCGAGGCGGTGTGAGACCTGCAGGTAGGCAGGAGCTGCCGTCCTCACCTGAAGCTCCGCGTGATGAACCTGGGCCGCTGCTGTGGCCACCTGGTCCTCCAGCTCGGCCAGCTCGGATTCCGCCGTGACGCTGCTGATGTTGCGCGCGGCGTCCTCCAGGTAGGTCAGCTGCCCCTCCAGCCCGTACACCGCGCCGGCTGCCAGGTATACCTGCAGGGCCCGGGCAGCGAGAGGAGTCAGGGGTTGCTGTTCTGGGGGTGCAGAGGTTTGAGCAGACTGCACCTTCCCACCGTACCTGTGTCCTTCCCTCCTTGCTAACCCACTACAGGGAGCTTTACCTGGCAGAGGAAAGTCACAGGGGATTAATCTGAAAACGCACACTCACAAAGAGAAGGGAGGCATGAGGTGGCTGCACTCCAAGTTTCATAGGTGTTATGATGGTATTCAAAAACAGATTTGTTCCAGATTCACCAGCAAAAAAAAAAAAAAAA
>Ga0065711_1007276_pt1 | contig 18471 bp, 7 predicted proteins | sample Hoacrofraction12_FD_59098 | JGI IMG/M metagenome (GOLD analysis project Ga0065711, IMG submission 59098) | Hoatzin crop microbial communities from Cojedes, Venezuela - Epithelial fraction 12 v2 (version 2) | ecosystem: Host-associated > Birds > Digestive system > Esophagus > Crop | place...
GGTGACGGAGCACTGGAACAGGCTGCCCAGGGAGGTTGTGGAGTCTCCTTCTCTGGAGATATTCAAGACCCGCCTGGACAAGGTCCTCTAGAACCTACTGTAGGTGACCCTTCTTCGGCAGGAGGGTTGAACCAGATGACCCACAGAGGTCCCTTCCAAACCCTAACATTCTGTGATTCTGTGATTCTGTGATACCCCAAATCCCATTATGTTCCCATACAATCATTTCTTCCTCCTCCCTCCAGGCTTAGCTAAAGCTGTGCATGTAAAGCTGTGCATTACATGATTAGGCAGCTGATAGGTGGCAAACAAAATGTATTATAAGCACATTTTCTTTACCTTTTCCCCAGTGAGAGCTGAACCTGTGGTTTATTTCCCATATTTAGTTAACAATTTTCACAAAATTTGTTGAAGTGTGACTTTGTGAACTTTATGCTTCTGCCACACTCAACTGAAATTGCCCAGTGGGTTCAAAACTATCACTTCAAGATTACTTCTTTAGGAAAGCATGGCAAAAAATAGATTTAACAGATCTTGGATTATTTCGGCATTTTCACAATTTATTTCTTGGTTTGATTTTGCAAATGTGACTCACAAATACGTGGTGATTATTATTCTCATGGAAGAGTTTTGTTTCATCTTATTCATGCACGGGGAGATCAAAGTGGCTTTGGTTTTGCAAACTAATATTTGGGCTGATTCAAATCCAGCAGTTCTATTATACAAAGCACTAAATTCTAATTAGCTCATATTTACTGAAAAAATTGTGAAATATCTGAATAACTTTATCTGGTACAGCGAATGGCTTCACTGTATTAAGAACAGTTAAGTAACCAGGAATGAAAAGAAGAGTTTTTCAGATCAGTTTTCTGATTATTATTTAAAAGTAAATGTGAAAATTTGTGCAAAATACAAATAAAGTATTTTCTTCAGTTCTTTCTTTTTCATTCTGTTGTAAATATCTGGAATTTATCTCTGGACCAAATATGCTAAAATAACAAGGGGATGCTACTTGACTGGTATTCAGTCCTGAGCCTTTACAAGAACATTGCATGACAGTTCCAGCCTGAATTTACTAAATCAACACTTACTGGTCTCAAGTTCTAATAAATATATAAAATGCTGTTGGTTTCCAAAGAAGGTGGGAGGTGGCATTTAATAGAGGTGGCATAGTGAAATATAACTGCTTTTGGAAACAATGGGAATCCACAGAACACATGAAAATGGGGACTGAATACAGTGTCACGTTTACTAGCAAGAGACCTATTTGCAAAAAAAATATTCTGTCGAGAAGAGTGTCATAATTAGTCTGGATGAAACACCGAGGAAAGTATCAGAGGAAATGATACTGTATTAGCAGAAAGGGAAAGATGATCTACCCAGCTGACATTTCTAATTTTTACAATTCAGATCAGAGTTTGCTGTAATTGAGAAAGTCTGGAGTCATTGTGTTCCTTTAAACAAGACAGAGATGCTGCCAATTATGCCCACTATCGTTTTAAAGAACTATGCTCACTGAAAAACAGTACACATTTTTTTGATATTTTTGAAGAATAATAGACATTTCTCCATGCAAGACTTCCTTTATTTTTTGGGTGAAAGGAAGGAAAGGCCAAGTGCAAGGTCCTTCACATGGGTCAGGGCAATCCCAAGCACAAATACAGGCTGGGCAGAGAATGGATTGAGAGCAGCCCTGAGGAGAAGGACTTGTGGGTGCTGGTTCATCAGAAACTCAACATGACCCAGCAGTGTGCATTCACAGCCCAGTAAGTCAAGAGTATCCTGGTTTGTAGCAAAGACAGTGTGGCCAACAAGTTGAGGCAGGGGATTCTGCCCCTCTACTCCACTCTGGTGAGACCTCACCTGGAGTCCTGCATCCAGCTCTGGAGCCCTCAGCACAGAGAAGACATGAACCGGTTGGAGACGGTCCAGAGGAGGCCACATAAATGATCAGAGCAATGGAACACCTCTCCTATGAGGAAAGGCTGAGAGAGTTGCGGTTGTTCAGCCTGGAGAAGAGCAGGCTTTGGGGAGAACTTATAGCAGCCTTCCAGTACCTGAAGTGGGCCTACAAGAAAGCTGGAGAGAGACTATTTACAAGGGCATGTAGTGATAGGATAAGGGTAATGGCTTCAATCTGAAAGAGGGTAGATTTAGATTAGCTATAAAGAAGAAATTCTTTACTACAAGGACTGTGAGGCACAGGTTGCCCAGAGAAACTGTGGATATTCCCCCCCCCGGCGATGGAAGTGTTCAAGGCCAGGTTGGACAGGGCTTTGAGCAACCTGGTGTTAGTGGAAGGTGTCCCTGCCCATGGCAGGGGGGTTGGAACTAGGTGATCTTTAAGGTCCCTTCCAACCCAAATCAGTCTATGATCCTATGATTCTGTGAAAGAAGCATTGTGGGAAAGAGACATTTCTGTTCATGTACACTCTATCTCTCAAAGGAGTGGACAGGGCAGGGAGACCCAAGAGAACAAATACAGAAATAAGGGATGGAATCTGACATATCAGATCAGTAGCTGATCCTGACCCTGCGTCGGAGGGTTTCGTTCTTGACAAACATTTCATTATCATCTAAATGCTTTCACCACTGAAGAACTGAGCTGGCCAGGCTCTTCAATGGTAAGTTTTAAATAGTGATCTAAGATCAAGCAACTGGCCTTTCTTTACCCTTGTACTACAATGCAACAGATCTGCTAGCATTCCCCTGCTCTTAGCTCCCTAAGGCTCCCGTCCTTATGTTCTCACTGGCAGAGCAAATCCTGGCAGGGGGCTGCACAGCTTGCACAGCATGATGGATTCGCGGAGGCTGCTTTCTCACACAACAACAGATAAACCCATTTCTTTGCTCTGTGGTAACTTCCCATGCGCAGGATCTTGTGATGAGGTACCCGTCATCCAGCTGTCTCTGGCCATATGTCAGACATCTAAAGTGAGTCATTCTGGCTGACGCTATCATCTCTAAAGATACAGGCGCCAGCAGAGGATGATTAATCCCATTTGAAAGTAAGTGTTTAAATGGAGTGAACTGGACTCAGGATGTGAACATCTCTGCTCCACTACTGTCGAAGAAATGACTATATCTGACAGTCTCCATCTCCATCTCCATCTCCATCTATCTCCATCTCTATCTCTATCTCTATCTCTATCCCTATCTCTATCTATCTCTATCTCTATCTCTATCTCTATCTCTATCTCTATCTCTATCTCTATCTCTATCTCTATCTCTATCTCTATCTCTATCTGTCTCTGTCTCTGTCTCTACCTCTATCTGTCTCCACCTCCATCTCCATCTCCGTGTCCATCTTCATCTCCATCTCTGCCTATCTCTACGTCTACCTCTACGTCTACGTCTACATCTACGTCTATATCTACCTCTGTCTACCTCTACCTCTACCTCTATCTTTATCATCTCTATAACTGAGGTAGACGATACAAAAATCTTTTGGAAAAGCCTCGTTCCCATATCCTGCTTTCCACATAAGATAAGTTGAGATCACTATAACAAGAGATGAGTCAAAACGGGAATTCAGAAATCCTGATACAGCAGTTTGGAAGCCTTGGTTCACCTCTTCTCTGCATTATCTGGGAAAAGGGTCATATATGCTTTCGGGCACATCACACATACACTTTCGCAGGGAGTGATGTACTGGAGAAACCAGACCATTTCCACCGCTTCATGCAACACTCAGTTTCTATGAACTGCATTGAAAAGACTTTCTGAAGGGCAAAATGGTGGTGAAAAGCAGATTTGCTTTCCCGTAATATTATATGAGCAAGGAAATAAGTACTAGCTCGTCTCCAGGAATGTCTGCACAGGAGGACATAGGGCAGTCAACTGGGAAATGAAAAATGGGAGTGCAGGAATTAGATTAGCAGGGTAAAGATGTTCTGATCATAAAGGGATCTTTTACTTAATAAGTAAGCACACTGCTGAAGCCTGAATCAAGGGTAAACTAAATATGGCCAGTCTCTTGGCCACAGACATGCTAATAAAAACCTAAAAGTCTCATGTTAGCAATCAAGAGGCTGTAATTTGCAGTAGAAAATAAATTCATGAAATCATTTTGAAACTTCAAAACAAGATCTCATTCAGAGTCTCCAAATTGCCTTCAGTAACTTTATTTCCTTTATAAGGGATAGAAAACTGTAAGGCATTGAAGCAGAGTGAAAATGACTAAGGTTTTTCAATGGACTCATTGTAGGAATAAAAAAAATAAACTATCAAACTGGCCTTTATTGTCAAGGTAAAGAGCCATTTCTGTGCTGGACGTTTCTACACTGATTTGTGAGACACACTGTCTCCATGTAAAGTTTACATCTATATACTATTCACATTTTGGTTCTGAATGCAGAAAGAAAAAATAGGTTAAAATAACTGGGAATTATTCTCCAAAAAATTATGTCACCATTACCTCAGAGTAAATGTGTCTTTAGGTTTTTGTTACTCCTTAAATAGCTTTTTTGTACTGCTGGAGTTTAAGCACTGCTGGAACTCTGTCAATTCTTGACCTTATTTTTTCTTCTTGTCTAAGTAAGGAAAACTCCCAGCTGATTGTAAGAGTGCTCTGTTGCCATCACAAAAGACCCTCTTCTTTGGGAGAAAAGCTGAATATCCGGTGTGAGATCATCAGGTTCAAGAAAAGGAGAAAAAAATGCTCTTAAAAAATAACTGAAGCAGACAGCAGAACAGGAATTGGTGATATCTGGCATGCAGTCAGATCGTCAGTCATGGGGAGGCACGAGGAACACTGCCTCTGCAGCTGCAGGCTGAAAAAAATTCGTGAGCCTACACAGTGAGTGTTTATCTACAACTGGAAGCATTTAGACAAAGCAACTAATTTTTCATTGTCCTCGTGTATAATCAGTTTTTTGCTACATTTTTCTCCAGTCAGAAAGGCAATTAGCATACAGAGTTCTCCTCAGTCCTTTTGAGAGCTTTCTCTCCTTTCTGGATTGACAAAGTAAAAAGGGATCGTGCACAAGCAGTTTTTGGCCTAGCTAAAAGGCAAGGCAGATAGTCTGCATAGTTTACTTACATTTGATGGGATAAAGCAGGCACTGTTCCAAAGAAGCTGGATCCTGGTGAGAAAGAGGGTGTTCCTCCCAAGTTACGCTCTGTACTCGAAGTACTTGGACTGTAAAATACTTCACCCTTTAGAAGTTCAGGGTCTTGGCAAAATAATGTTTGGTCCTTTTCAGCAGCTGTTGGCTATATTGCTGTGACAGAGAGAAGCAGAATTGTTGAAGTGACTGATCTCTTTTCCATGAAAACTCAGTTTGCTGTCATGAGAGACATCACAAAACTAAGAGAGACAAAAAGGGTGGACAGATGAACCCCAGGCTCGCTCTTTCTTTTTACTGCTGAGGCTGCTGAGAAGGAGGTGTGCAGTGAAAATGGTGAAAAAATGGTGTAGAAAAAAGCACAATAGTATTGGAAAGTAAGTTTTCAGTGGTGGGATGTTGATGCTAATGACAAAAGGTTCTGCTTTTACTCTAGTCAAGAGTATAAACTCACAGAGAGGAGTGCACTGTTATCATAGGATGTCATTGTCTTCCACCATTAGAAATGGTTAATGATTTCCCTTGGCATCTGGGTATTGTAGATAGAATCCACCCCTATCCTCAGCGTGCCGTGACGGGCTTTTTCCTTTCTTTTACTCATGAATTCAGAGACAGTATATGTAACATGAAGGCATAATGCTCTGAAAAGTGGTGTACCACTTGCTCGTGACACAGAGGGAAAGCTCAGCATACATGTGAGCATATCTTAAGCAAGAGGGTGTGTTGATTTGAGGGATAACCATCATTGGCAATATGCCTTTTGAGGCCTTTAGAAGAAGAATAGACAAACACCAAAAAAGCGTATAGCAGAAAGCAAGTTTTCCCTAAGGGAGAAGGGACTGGCTGTCCTAACCATTTTTTATTATCTCTCAGATACATCGACTGAGGACTTGGCCCTTCATTTCCACCAATTGTGTATAACTCTTTGCATGGAGAATTAACTAGATGGCAGTAATCACTCAATGATCTCAGATGTACATCATAAACCTTAAAAGTTTTATTGTCAGATTGAAAGTTGGGGGGGGAGGATAGACAAGTCTCAGCTCTTACAAGAATATTTTGTCTTAACTACACTTTGCAGCAGCTTACATAGCAGATTTATGGGTAGCACAAAGAAAGCATTCATGGATCCTGGTTCATCGCTGATGTGGCATGTGCACAGAGCCTTTAACTCTATATGCTATGAAGTGTCGCTGAATTTAGAGAACTTTAGATTTAGTTCCCAAACTGTTAAGTGAAAATAAATGCTGAGCAGAACATTATCCACTGTTGCTTGATCCTCACTGGTACATCTGCATTCAGCTATTCTATACATTAACTAGTTGCCACATAGGAATGTGTGGGGAGAGAAAAATAGGGAAGAAAGAAGGGGGGTTCTGATGGAAATGAGAAAGGATAACTCAAAGAGAATACGAAGATATGGTGTAAACCTTCTGTATGTTGAAATAAACGTCTATCTCCCAAAAAGCTTTTATTATGAAGTCACTATAGACATGAAAATTTTGCTTCAATCTGTGTCAGTAGCAGCAACTGGGAGGACATGAATAAAAATAAAACGTAACATATAAGAGCGTATTCTGTGTGCAGCTCCCAGCAAAGAGGACCAAGTAGAAAGACAACTCTGTGAAGATCTCACTTCAAAATCTTTTGGTGGGAAGGCAGTTGGTGTCTAACTGTGAAAACTCTAGGGTTTGTTTGTCCCTCAGTTCTGAGTTTCCTCCTGAATTTTAGGATTTTTACTGCAGTTACAGGCATATTTGAGAAGGTTGCCTGTTGTTTAGTTGTATAATTTTTTTTTTTTATCTTTTCTTAATTTTGAAATAATGATGTGGTTCATTCAATACTTGTCTAGTCTGGGACTAGATCTTTTCAAATGGCATGTGTGAGTTCATGCTACAAAGCTCTCAATAGTTCTGTGGTGATGCTTAAGAATGTATAACTTGCCAGGTACGAGAAAAGAAAATCGAAATACGGTTCACCAGACAGAAAGATGGGCAAACCTTCACATTCCTCTGAAGGAATGTGAACAAAACTACACTGATATGAGGACAATGTCTTATATTCATGACCATGCATCATATGAATGGAAAGAAGCACGAAACGCAGATCTCAGCAGGTCGTTAATGACAAAAGCTCTCTCTAAAGTAAGTTATGATCATATTTTGGAACTGACTATGCTCCCTCGAGGCCATGAACTTCATTATTGTTTTTGGAAATAAGTGTTCTTTTGCTCGATATATAGTTTATTATTGGTTGTATCTGTACTGAAGAGTAGGAAGTTGTGCCCAGTTTTGCTGGTAGTGGATATGACCAAGTTATCCATGGAATGAACCTCCCCAGAATTTTGGCTCAGAAGCAGAGAAAGAAGATGAGAGAAACTATGTGGACTGTTTGAGCTGGGGAAAAAACGATCACTGACATGCCTTTATGTGAAAGAGATATTATAAAAGCCAGCAGTGGAAAAAGAATGCTCACAAAATTTGCAGCATGTAAGTGCTTTTAACTGATGCTATTAAAGAATCAGCTATGATATCTAAGTAAATATAAATTAAAATAATTATTATTCCTGAAAACTGTGAAATTCACAATAAAATTGTGGAGCCAAAAGGAAAGGTATCAGAACTAAAGGCATTTATGAAAGGTCTAAAAAATGAAGGGAAAGGAAATCATATTTTTAGTGTAGCAGATTCTTAAAATAGTTGGTGACGACTGAAATGTTGCAGAGACACCCACATCACTATAATGCAGCTTTCCCCCTCTTACATTATTCTAGGCTAAGTTCTCTTTTTTTTTTCTTTTTGTCATAACAAGATCTTCGGGAACTTACTTTATTAAATTTTTTTTTTCTCCTTTATTCTTACGTGTTAGCCACTTATTTTCCCAGGGATTATAAATGAAACACTGGTTGTGCTTCACCAATTCTAAACGGTAATTGAAAGAAAGATCTTTAGATTTTTACCAAGAAATTAAAAAGAACAGTCTTACTAAATAAATAAAAATGTTGTACCCCAAAGACCGTTTCATTTTTTATCCAAGGCCCCAAATTATGGCAGAATCTACAAGGATCAGTACAGCACCATGGTGGTGCAAAACTGGAAGAAGTGAATCTCAGCCAGTGCTAAAGGGAAGGGGGAGTAGCACATGAGGGTAAAGCGAATTGTGCCCAGTTCCCTTTGGCATTTCTTTCCACTTCACACACACTGACTTACTTCAGTGCGTATCTGTAAAGTCTCAGGTTAATTTGCTTTTCTTCCAGCAAACATCAGTGTAGTTTATTGCACACAGTGTAAAGTAATGGAGAAGTTTGATACAGTCTTTTATCGTATCCCAAATCTTTATCGGTGGGCTAGGATGTGTGTCATCATAGGCACTGGTTTTACCACAGTGGAGACAAAACATACATTAGGAGGAACATGCATAAACTTATATGTATGTATACAAACATATATTTGGAGGGCTACTGACTTTGGTTTTTTGCAGGTGTGAGAAGGTCTTGAAATTTAAAAAGACCTTTTTCCCCTTTTTTCTTTGGTTTTTGTGGTTTTCTCTTTACAACAGTAGGTTTAGCATTTAGATTTGGAGTTCTACTTTTTTAAAATGTTGCAGTTTAAGAAACATACTTACCCATCTTCTTAGTTTATTGTCACCACAAAATGTGCTTAAAGTGAAGCATTTTCCAAAGTATGTTACTGAACAAAAGCCTACATATTATCTCCAACCTTGGGAAAAAATCAAATGTCCTTATATTTTCACTTTTTGTCCTAATTTTGCTATGAATTTCATATATGACCTTTAGCATACGTTTTCATCTTCCCTTTTTCTTGAAATACCTCTGTAACAACCTTCCCTCTCTTGTCTAGGAATTGACCAAGATACTAAAAATCAACCCAGTATTTTCTTGTAGGATTTCTTTTTAATCAACCCATCTAATCTTTCTCATTTGTAAAATACAGAGAGTAGTGCTCTTTTACTTGTGGGAAACTATATTGCTTAATTATGTCTGAAGTGCTTTGAAATCCATAGATTGTGCTGAAGAAGTGTTAAGAATTTTAATTTTGAAAAAATGTTGGAGGGCTTTATCAGTGATTTTCTAGTGAATACTAAAGATCTCTACCACATTGCTAAAATCTTGCGATCATATTGAAGTACTCCAAAATTAATCTATTCTTGTTTATATAGATGCAGGTATATAATATGTAAAATTTTATGTATAATTGTGTATAGTTTTATGTTAAGCTTGATACCTCCATTTGAGAAATACAATAATGAGGTTTGTTAAAACCATGTACTATTAACTATTAACTAGAATCTTACCAGAGAAGGAATTCAGGTAGCCTATATGATCAGCGTAACAGGTGAAAGAACAGAAAGACAGTATGAAGGCTTGTGATTTCCTTTATTGATTTATTTTTTTTTTTTAGTTTCTGCTAAGCAAGTCTTATTTATTCAGTCTTCCATTGTGGATCATGGGTTCAATGTCCTCTGATAATTTTTGGTTCCTTCAGTTTCATTTTTTTCTAACTAGTTCCCATCTTTATAAGAGCAGCCAAGCAAATGCAGATATGGAAAAACTATCTCCTCTAGATAAAACTACAAAATATATTTCAACCCGCTAATTATTTCAATCTCAAATGGCCGGTGAATCAGTAAGATTGCTTCTGAACACATCTTTCTATCTCAATGCGCGTGTCAAGGACTCTTCAGAATATATGGTGCCTTTCGCTATTAATAAAAGCAGTGTTATAACACAGATGACAGAAATAAAATAAAGTAGCCACATGACAGTGTTTCTGCAAGACACATTATTGCAAACAAAAACTTTCATAAAATGTTAGGTTTAACATGTTAATTTGATATGATCTAAGTATTCCAAAATGTCTGTCATATTACTCTATTATAGTGATGACTCAAAGACACTGCAATAAAAAAATCTTAATTACAGTCCTTCTACTGATTGCTATTATGTATTTTAAGAGCTTTAGTCTGTTTGGGTTTTTTTTAGTTCCTAAGACTCCTTGAAAGAAAGGAGAGAGAGTTGGACTAGATTCTGGAGTCACCTCTATTAGACACTATTCTCTTCTGTATCTGTTTTCTAGTATTCTGTTACCACAGCATTCAGAGATCCCTAGAGGATCATCCATTTAATATTATGATCTCCACAATGTCTGAAGGATTTTGAAGCCAATTGTATTGTCAGGAAATCCTACTAGGACAGAGAGATGCAACAAAACTTAACTTATCTTCATCCTCTTTGCTTAATCTAAAATAGACGCTGTTCTGACTGTATGCTGAATATCTTTTGTTCTGGAAAAGTATTGCTGACGGTCTCATGGAAGAAAGGGAATTTGCTGAATCTGGAAGTCCAACTTGCAACAGACTTTATGACTACATTTACCTTTTTAAGAGTTATTGCTTGTTCATGAGTAACTGATATTTTGCACTCTTAAGTGAAGTTTCCAAGTAGAAACAAGTAAAGTGATCGAAGCCAATCGAGAAATCACTCAAATCTTCCAACTTTAAACTTAAAGCCATCTATTTTATGTTTATAGCAGTTAGTTTGGGGGTTGCTTTGTTTTTAATTCCTTATCCTTTGGGGATCTTATTATGTGATCCTGTATCTTGGAACAAAAATGTTGTTGCCATGAAATGGATTGACATCTTTAAGCATGCATGGAATAAAGTATCAAGAAGGTCCCAGGATATACTGGACTGCTTTCTTTGGTAATATTTCCAGATTAATTTTCCAGGCCGGTAAGGACTATCACTAAAAATTAATAAAATCTCTAATAACAGATTATTTTGTAGTTTCTGCTTAACATGAATGGAACTGAAAACACAGAACTGTTAAATTCCACTTTCCAAGATCCAGCCACCAAATCCATACTCAGATAAAATATCACCTGAGAAAATTACAATTGCAGATATATTTGTATACCAAATTTAAACACATTTCTTGAATACTTCTCAGCATTTTTGAAGACAAAGAAAAGTATGGTCATAAAGCACTCATTCTATTAGCGGTCCGGAAGTTATTCTTTGAAAGAAATAGTTGAATAAGTTAGTGTTTATGATTTCCATGGCAGAAATGATGTCTGAGGAGGGATTTGGAAGAAAAATGGATGAATGCCAGTGGCACTAGTTCGGAAATGATTTGCCGTTTATTATTCTATCTCTCTGTACCGGGATTATAAATTTATAAGGTACTGAGATTCATATAAATTATATACAAAATCTCCAAACAAAACCTGCCACATTAAAAACACATAGAAATTAAAAATGTAATTCCTGAAACAGAAGAATGTAGCTATTTTAATTCTATCCCTGTGCACTTGTGTGTTACAAAGCAGCCTTAAAATTACATGACTATTCACTATTATAGTCACAAGATGTTTGGATTATTCAGTCCAGTTGTGAGTGCTGCTGATTTACGCTCTTTGTTTTCTCTCTGTATTGTCTGATCCAGCTTTTGCTCCATCTAAGTTACTTCTCTGGCTCCATATCACACTTACCATGGTCATCCTCTGATGAACTGATTGCTCTCATGTCTCGGGTCACCATCAGTTTTGTTTGGCTTTATTCTGTGTTTACTACTCTTCTGACTTTAGAACCACCTGCAGAAGTAATAACCACTTACTCTGCAAGAAGTGTGTATGCACAGGTTAGCTTTTGAGGTGATGGTGGGAAGTAACCAGGCTTATCTTAATGAGTGAGTTCAAAAAACCTATTTATGTGCCTTCCTCTGAAAAATGCAAACAGTAAAAATTGGTCTTTCTTATTGGTAGATACTGCATGATTATGACCAGAGCCAGTGTGAGAACTGACTACAGAACAGTCTCTGGGAACAGAGACTACACGAATGAACTGTGAATGAGCCATTATCTGGAACCCTTTGGATCAAAAAACCCCAATCCTGTGCTGAACTGTTTCTTTAATGAGGAAAAGTCAGGAGAGACCATACTCCTTTCTTTAAGCAGCAGGTCACTGTGTTCAAAAGAGTGCTGGGAAGGGTGGTGGTTTATTGCAGGCATGCACACACTGTAGGTGCATGCCTCTGCTGTCTGCCCTTGAGGAGTGTGGTTTGCTCTCCAGCTGGTGAGCATTCACGCAGCAATAAGCAGGAAGAACTCAGTGGAGTTGCAAAGTGTTCCTGTGTAGCTCAGCGGAAAAATGTTCTCTGCTCTGCATTCCTTTGGGCTGCTCAGATATATTCTAATTGATAGTCTTCGGCAGCACTGGCTGTTACATGTAAACTCACCATTGCACTGATCAGGAAAATGATTGAGCTGTATGTAACGTGAACAACGGAAAAGGCCAGAGGCATCTTGTGGAGGTGCAATAGTGACATTGCTCTTTGCGAAGGATTATTTCTTTTCACCTATTTCCATGAAGTATTTAAATGATTTGTTTGTCAGAATAACCAGGAACGATCATAATGGCTTGTTTTCTTTGGGTTTTTTTTTTTGTGTTTTTTTTTTTTTGGGGGGGGACACATGGTGTGGAAGCAGCTCTATTAATTATTGAATGTCACATTATTGAATTCATAAAGGACAAGATGACGTTGCTTGGATTTTTTTTTCTTGAAATAAAAAATAGAATCCCAGTATGTGATACTATATGAAGCCAGAAAAAAAGGCAACCAACAAGCAAAGTTGTCACAAGCACCAAGATCGTAAATAGGACAATCCCCTATGTCTTCTGATAGGAAATGTTTTTGGAAGTAACCTAAACAATTCCGAAAATCCACTTTCTATACCCAGAGATTATACAGCAGAAATCTCTCTTTTAACGGATGACACAACAGGTTTAGATGAGCTGTCTGTAAATGAAAGGTCTTCCAAGTACAGTCCTGTGCCTGATTGACAGGAATTAAGTTGCATGAAATGATGCTTATATCTGCATGTAGGTCACAGATAAAAAATTAGGAAACCACACACTTAGAAAATTAAATATGGAGATATTTCACAGTCTGTGGAATTATAATTGGAATAAATATAAGATCAATGACAGGAAAAAAACAGAAATATGCACAGCAAAGCAACAGAATGGTTTATAAAACAGAAATTATTTGAAATAAAAGCTACAAATGGAACATTTAGACAGAAATAACTACAGTATAAGGAGAGAGGATTGCTTCTCATTGGAAAGGAGAAGTAATGCACGATACGAGGAATTTTCTTTTTGAAACAAATTTCTGCATTTAGGATGTGTCCAAAATGATGTTTAATAACCCAACAATACAGCAGTGGTAATTGCATTGATTCCTACTTCCACTGCTTGCAAGATCTTTGACAGAGAGAGGTAAATAAGGCTGAGTCACTGACAGCAGCCTGCAGAAAGATAGTCCCTTTCGTATACTATAAAATAAATTTATCAGAAATGGGGAAAATTATAAGAAATTTTGTGTTGGATGGATGCTGAGTGAATAAAGTCCATTTTGTGCAACAAAAAATATATTTTTTTAGGTCATTGGAAGGAATTAATGCACATACCTTCTCTAATTCTTCTGACATCTCACTTCTGCAATGCAAACATCTGATGCATTATTTTGTCTTCCATATTTGCAATCACTAACTTCCTACTTTTTGGTGGTATTGTCCTATTTATTGGATTAGCACAAAGGAATTGTTTTTAAGCCTTAACATTACACCGACTCTCAAAATCTGAGCAGAACCTCACCTTATAAAGGATATACCTGTTACAGCACTAGCATACAAGACTTCCTTTTACCAGCATAATGTAAAAAATCCACATACTAAGTGCTGAGAAGGAGTGATAATATGTGTTAGCAATGTGGCATGGTGAAACAGTTAAGACAACACCACTTCATCCACCACAATGGCAGATGGAAGTGGGAGGGAGTTCACGCTCTCTGATCACACCTGGAGACACAGATGCATGAACCTCACTGCATCTGGCCTTTAACAGAAGAGAACAAGTTTGTGACAGGATTAGAGAACTATCCAAGAAGAATTCTTTGATTGATCAGCACTATGGCATTGCCTTGTTACTTCAATCTGTTCATCACAAGACCTTTTGCTCATTTCTTCCAGAATGCAAAAGCATTTCTGTCTGGCCTACTTGTGACTGCTTAAAATAAATTCTACATTGAACATCAGATCATTCATGGTATATTTCTACACAAATGCAGTGAGTTAACTCAAACTGGCTAATGTTTAGTTTCATGCAATCCCTAGATGATCTGGACTGAAATATTCTAGAGAGTGATTATCCAGAGAAACTGAGAGGGAAGTAACCGTAATAGAAACCACATACTTGACAGAATGAAAAGCTTGTAAAATGGAGTGATTGTATCTGTTACACATGAATATAAGAGAGATTTTATTTATTTCCTCTAAATGAAAAAGGAATTTCAATGCAAAATCTTATCTTGGTGTTAATTGGGTTTAGTTGCTAAAAGGTTGGTTCCCTACTCTTAATACCTTCCACTCTGCCGAAATACTGTAAATTCTACAGAATGAATGATTATCCTGGCATAAAGAACTGTAAAATTCTTGCCTCCCAGTTTCACTTGGCTAATTTTTTATATTTCTTATGCCTAAGCACCTAGAAAATGACACGTTTACTCTCAACTTCACCAATACAATTCATGCTGACAGTTTTGCTTTCTTTCACTTTTGTATTGCTTTATTTTATTCTTGCTGTCAATCTTTATTGACTACAGAAAGAAGCACTTTTTATTATTGGCACTTAAGCCATTACAGTTTGCTGTATAAAATTATATCACTTGCTTTTTAGAATTTGCAAATATTGGATGCTCTGTTCTCTACAAGTATTTCATGTTCTCTGTCTCTCATAATATTTAATTATGTATAAAAGGGGTGCTGTGTGGCACAAAAAAGGTTTGTGAATATACTTACCAACACCATAAGACAGTTTCTTTATACGTTAACAATGGTAAGAGTACACAGGAGTTCAGAGTTCATCGATCTAATGGCTGTAAGTGGCTTTCAGTTAGAAGTCTAAGTGCTAGCTACTCACATTTTTATAATGAGTCTGCAGCTTTGAAAAGGAAAGTAAATAATGACTAGCCACACTATATCAGAGAAGAAAGATATTTCCCTCTGTGGGGAGAATATTATATTTGCAGGAAAAAAAAATTAAAGGTTTAATAATATTCCTTTTTGAAACACTATTTCTGGAAGCCTGCAGTCTGGACTGTAAAAAAAGGCTGTTATAAATATTACAATGTTTAATCTCTAATACGTATAAAATAGAAACACTTTCATCCTGCTGTCTGGGCAATTAGACACACCTTCTCAATGCACTCAGTAACAGAAATTGTTCTTATACTCCATTGATTTCTCCACTAATTCTTACTGCTTTGTGCCCCGACAAAGCTCTGGAGTTTTCCTCTTTACATATAGAAATTCAGGTTTGTAAAAATGAAAAAAACCCAAATAACACTCATAATCGTTTCCATTTTAGGGAATTTTTATATTGTGTAGGTATTTTGCCTCAAAGGCAAAATTTTACTAGATAGGCAAAATTCCCTTAATGTGTAAGGAAACAAAATCAGAAGGGACAGATTAGGGGCTATTCTCCTATCACCTACCATAATATGTTAGTCTTTAGATTTAATGCTACTTAAACAGATATTAGTTTGCATGTAATTCCTAACACTGTTGCTGCCTGTAATTTTTATGATCATGACACTGTTCAGAGCCCTAGGCACATTATGACCCAGTGGTGCTGGTCAGTGAAGAAACACAGAACACAGACAGCTCTTGCAGGGTCCCTACCTTTACAACCTATCACCTAAAACAGAAAAAGAAAGACAAATACAGATTAACAGAAAAGCGGAGTAAACAGTGATCCAGTATCGTCCTTGGCATATTGAGAGTTTAGCAGTTATCAGTTTTTTATATGTATTATCGCTGTAGAGAGCTTTTAGGAGGCAAAAAAACAAAGAATATTTGTGGAGGCTTACAGGGAATATGGAAAAACCTCAGAAGTTTGTAAAGAAGATGGGAAAAATGAGGTGATTGAATGCTCCCACAAAATGAATGAATGCTGGCAAGGACAGGAGACATATCAAAGAGCTTGAAAAGCAGAAGCAAGTATCCCTTCTTCAATACAGCAGAGAAGATGTGGAGAATTGGCAATAGAAGTGCAGTCTAAACTCGGGCCATGAAGAATGTTTTTCATAGCTGTTTTATGGATGGCTGTGTGCATGGTAAGACCGCATATATCAGTGACAGAGCAATCAGGTTACAAAACAAGAAACAGAGTTTGACACAGTTGTGTGAAAGCATAGGAAAGAGACTCTGATGTTTAGCTGCAATGAGGAGATGGGAACTAGGAGGAAGATCTGGATGTAAATTTTTATTCTGTTCATGATCTTCAGAAGCAGTCTGCAATATAAATTTCTCTCCAGTGATTAAGCAAAGAGATAGTTAAGTGTAGCCATGCTTCCTATAGCAAACTTTTTTCTGTATTTCATAACATCTTTTGGAATTAAAATTCTGGAGATTTACACTGTTTCATTGTGACTGAATCAGCAAGCTAGTGAGCACGACACTTCAAGAGGTAGTTATGGCTTCCACAACTACTTTTGGAGTGTAACTTCATTGTATGTACAAAGTTTGTCATTAAAGGGATTGTAACTCAGATGGTATTACTGTGAGATATTAAAAAGAGTTGGTATGAAGTACATATGGCTCCCTCCAGGTTTCATGTGGTACAATCTGTAATGGTAATAGAATCTCTATCCCACTGTATGTTTGGTGTCTCACTGAAAGAATTTTCAGCTTATAGCTAGGAAAAAATGAATGTCCAGGTTAGGTTGTGCCAGCTCAGTAGCAAGAAAGAATCCGGAAAATATTGAAGATGAAAGTTATATAATTTCTTCTGTTATATATCACACTTTGCATTCAAGGGAAGGAATCAATGTGAACATTTCTTGTGTTGGTTATCCTGAGCCATCAGTGATAAAGAGAGATCAACAGCTTTCTATTTACAAGACATGCCTCAGATGTACTCCCTGTAGTTACTACCAGTGTCTGGGAATTTCTTTGTGCTGGCAGGTTTTTCATTCCCAATTTCCACCCAGTTAGACAGTTGTGCAACATACTTCTCAAATTTCTTAAACAAAGCTCTATACATTAGAACATATCAAAATCCAATGCAAGGGTACGCATACAGGCATTTTTCCTGGCCTACTGTTGTTTTTGCTAGTACACCTCTGTAGACCGGAAGAATTGATCTGCTTGTACAGAAGTTGTATTTATGTATTTTATCTTTTCTTCATGAGAAGGTAATGGGCTTAATTCTATAAGGTAACAATATCTTTATTTCTGGCTGAAACCCATATCAGAAAAGACATAAATGAAACATGCTGAAGAACTTCTATGAAAAGAATCTCCTGAGACAAACAGTCAATATGGAACTCTGAATAAGGTTTTAAGCAAAGTCAAAGATGTAAATACAAAACAGCACTTTGGAATAGTCCAAGATGGTTGTGAATTCAGAAATCTATGTATAGATTACACTGACCATAAGATGACAGTAATATGGGTAACATTCTCCCCGCTTCATAAATATCACAGAATATTTTCATGAAGTCAGCAACTTGTTTTCTACTGCATTTCTTTATTAGTAAATTCCATCTAACAAAATAAACAATTAATCTAAAACAGCATCATCTAGGAGCCCTCAGGAACGGCAACCATTAATTTTGATAAAAAAATTGCTAACAGCAATATTTTAAAAAATCATAATGAAACAGAGTAGCTTAATGAATTACTCCGTGGAAACTTCAGCTGAACATATAAGAATAAGTTATACACAAGAGCGTCTGTGGCAATTTACCATTCTAAGATGCAGCTGAATAAGGAATAATTCTGAAGAAGGTTCTCTTTATATTCCCACTCCTTCAGTCCAGATTTTTCTCTTCAAAAGGTGAAAATGCATCTTTGCTGCTACATCCAGTTTATATAATTTCAAACTTTGTATATTCTATTTATCATGATTAAGTTATGGCTTTCTGTCATGGCTTGAGCCCTTTATACACATTATGTGCACATATAAATCATAAGTGAGTGACAGAATATTGGGATGATAGAATCATAAAATCATAGAATGGTTTGGGTTGGAAGAGACCTTAGAGATCATCTAGTTCCAACATCCCTGCCATGAGCAGGGACACCTTGCACTGGACGAGGTTGTTCAGAGCCCCATCCAACCTAGCCTTGAACACTGCCAGGGAGGGGGCAGCCACAGCTTCTCTGGGCAACCTGTTCCAGTGTTTCACCATCCTCATGGTGAAGAATTTCTTCCCGATATCTAATCTAAATCTGCCCTCTTTTAGTTTACAGCCATTCCCCCTTGTCCTATCACTACACACCCTTGTGAAAAGTCCCTCTCCATCCTTCCTGTAGGCCCCCTT
>Ga0065711_1038728_pt1 | contig 18470 bp, 9 predicted proteins | sample Hoacrofraction12_FD_59098 | JGI IMG/M metagenome (GOLD analysis project Ga0065711, IMG submission 59098) | Hoatzin crop microbial communities from Cojedes, Venezuela - Epithelial fraction 12 v2 (version 2) | ecosystem: Host-associated > Birds > Digestive system > Esophagus > Crop | place...
AGAAGTTCTTCCTCATGTTCAGATGGAACTTCCTGTGCTTCAGTTTGTGCCCGTTGCCCCTTGTCCTGTCACTGGGCACCACTGAAAAGAGTTTGGCCCCATCCTCCTGACACCCACCCTTCAGATATTTATAGGCATTTACTAGGTCCCTTCGCAGCCTTCTCTTCTTCAGGCTGAACAAGCCCAGCTCCCTCAGCCTCTCCTCATAGGAGAGATGCTCCAGTCCCCTCATCCTCCTTGTAGCCCTCTGCTGGACTCTCTCCAGTAGCTCCTCATCTTTCTTGAAGTGGGGAGCCCAGAACTGGACACAGTACTCCAGATGGGGCCTCACTAGAGCAGTGTAGAGGGGAAGGAGAACCTCCCTTGGAAAGCCAACTTTTGTCAGCCACTGCCTCTCAGTTATAGCATACATCTGCTTATGTATAGATGATCCCCTTGTAATCTCTGATAGTTTTGCATAAGCGTTAGAAAATGCTGACCTCAAAGTTGATGACAGCTGTATTTATAAATGGAAAAAAATAGCTTTAATAAAAGATTTGAAAAGATTTTTTTCATGGAGTGTTAGTCTCAAAAAAAAAACCCCACCACACCAGCACTCCATAAAAATGCAAATACTATTCTTTCAAGCCTTGTTAATGAATAAATTAATTTACATGATTTAAAAATATAACTGGAACAAATTATATAAATTATAAGACATTCTAAATGAAAGTTAGATGTTCTGTAATGAAGAGCCAGTTGAAACTCTTTGACCAGTTTAGTTTATTGTTTATATTTTAATTAAGTTGCTCCGTAATAGAATATCCTTTTTGTAAGAATAATTTAAGATGTAAACAATCATATCTCAAACCCTTAGCTGAGTAATTATGTACGTTTTAATTTTAGCTCTGGCGAAGTTTTAGGACTGCTCTTTGGCAAATACTTTCTTTGCTAATTGGCTGTCTGGAAATATTACTATGTCAGCCACAAAACAGTAGAAAACTAGAGATGCCAGCCATTCTGAAAAAGATTTTTTTTTTTTTAATTGAGGTGATCGTGCACCAATTCTATGCAACATAAATGGGTGAATTGTGTGAGTTATAGATGGGAAAATACTGCGAAGAATGCGTAGGAGAGCTGTAGTTTTGTGTGACCTGAGCAGAGAAATGAATTCGAGAGGGACATTTGTAGCAGAGGTGCACACTAGAGGGTGCTAGTATTTAGCATCATTACTATAATTTTTATTCTTTTGCTATTAGGAAATAATCAGGGGGTTCTAAAGAGTTTCCTACAGTGTGGGACCAAACTTTGAAATTTCTGCCCAGTGTTTGCTGTGTTGTTCTCATAGTATGTTTACATATTGGAGCTCAGTGAATTATTTCAAATAGTGTTTATAAATATTTGTGGCATCATTTGTTCAAGGCCCTCCCCTTTATTGCAGAGACAGTCTTTGCTGAGATTTCAGTAAAGTTTGAATCATCCCTCAAGAATTTGAGTAGTTGTGTATTTCCAACATTTGCCCACTCAACTTCTCTGTTAAACTTTGATTTTAGTAAGGTTTCTGCCTTCTAGCTTTTATTGCCCAACCTATGAAAAGCATCATTTAGAAAAATTGAGCATTAAAATGCGTTTGCCTCAGTGTTAAGAGTATGGAGGTAATGTCACAAGATTTCCTCCTTGCTGACTGCCCTTCTCTGCATTTGCCCTTTTTTTTCTGATTCTTTTCTAATGTAATTTCATCGGTGAACTTGCTTGCCTAGTCTGACACCTTATCTCAGGACCTAATTTATCTGTCTTTAACTGATACTATTGAAGGCTGCACAGATCAATTCTATAATATCAGAGGATGTTCTTAGCACCTCTGGCCAGAATTGTTTTGCTTCGGGGAAAAATCAGAACATTAGCTCAAGGATAACTGGTAACCTGCCTTACAGCAGAGTTTGAACATATTTGCATTTGTCTGTAGATCAAAGATTTTTTTTTTTTCAGCAACAAGTAATGTCCTTCACCATAACAATAGCTTTGCTTTAGTTCATGCGTTAGAAGGAAGATAGAAGATGTGGAACAAATGAACAAGTGTTCACGTACAGGTCTGTCTTTGGGGAATTTGATTGGTGCCAGTCTGGCCTGGGGACTGGAGCCTGTCGTGGGCAGCACAGTGAAGTGGACAGACCCTGCTGGGTGCATAGTGCATGGGGTGCCTAAAGCGTGGAAGGGGGTGCACAGAGCCCTTGAGGAAGAAGAGGTGATTCATGGAAGGAAGGGGTGGCCCAAGGAAGTTGGGCATATATGCAGCAGTTCACTGAGGGACAGTTAGGCATCGTTAGATGATGGAGGAGGGAGGACCCCAAGATCACATAGGAGCCTGTAGAATTAAGAGGAAAGGGACACAGCAGGTCCTGCTGAGGGATGTTTGAAGAAACTTTGTTTTTGAAGGAAGGCTGGCTGATAGTGATGGGAGTTGAAGGGTCAGTGCAGGACCTGTGATTATAGGGAGCAGGGAAAGAAGTAGAGATCACACACAGTCTGTGTACTCTCTCTACAGGATGTTGGAGGGCACCCCTGCCAGAGAAGGGGCAGGCAGATGCTACAGGGGACAGTGGGGTTGGGAAGTGTGATATGTAACAGATCTGGTCTGTGGCAAAGAGCTTGGCCTCATTTGTTCTTTATTGTGTTTTCCCTGCCTCTGCCTCTCTTCATGCCTGCCTCCATATTTCCCAATGCTTTTTGTGTCCCACAAGGTTCACCTTGCGCGTTTGGCTGCTGGTGGGTTTCTGACCTCTGCTGTCGCCAGAGGAACCCTTGCTCTTGTATCTGTTTGTAAATCATGCTCATCTGTCACAGGGCAGGACGGCAGAGACTGGACCAGTAGCTCAGTGCTAAATGCTCTCTCTGATAAAGCTGCATGTGGGTGAGGTAGCTACATTTTTTTCTTCTTTCCATTTGGCGTCCGTCACCTGCTGTCTAATTACTGAGCACCTTCTGCAGTGAACCATACAACTGGACTTTTCAGTGATCTTCTAATTCAGTTAGTGAATCATACTGACCCTCCTTTTCATCCTTTTCCTAATGTATTTATAAACTTACTACGCTGTGCCTGAGATAGCAAATGTTATAAAATAGCTTGAACTTCAAAGATGAAAAATTTCAATTCTCAATGATTGTCTTCTGTTCTCTGCAAATGTAAGGCTCATCTATAATTCCAGTTTCTTCTACTGCATCACAATAGTACTGCATATGGGCTGAAAGGAGGACCAAACCTCTTAATAGTCTCCTGATTTAAGACAGAGCTGAACTATAATATTTGTTGTGTATGTAAAGATATAAGAAAGTGCATTATACAGGGAAGTGGTATAGCAAAGCAGCACCTGTCAGCATATAGCTTGCAGGTGTACGTGCCACCTTTTGGTGTTAGGCGCCATGCAATGCGAGATCCATAGGCTCAGCAGCGTAGGTGCTAAACCAAGAATAGCCAGGTCAAATGCTTGGTTTCAGAACAGCACTGCTTTTAGTCAGGGTGTTGCCTAAATATGCGACTTCTCATTGTGGGTGCTACATATAAATAATTTACTGCTTCATATCAGACCTTGGGATTGTTCTTTCACAATTCCCCTCCTCTGACTCCATGCCTGTTGCTAACGAACTTCATGGGCAAATGAAAATTTCTGTCCATTTGGAAGTCTCTTCCACCTAATTACAAGGACAAATAGTATAGTGCTTAAAAATCTGTGTATTTTACTCAAACCATCAGTCAAAAAGTTAGAGCTTGTCTCAGTGAAGAACATTCGGAGTGTGCTTATAACTACACTGAAGCTGTTCTTGGTCACCTATTGCTACCAACCTTCAGCTTCTGATAGGAGCAGACTCTTTTAGGGCATTGTCAGTTTTTTTCTGCATCAATTTGCTTCCCTACACAACCATTGTAAAAATACTTCACATCTGCTTCTTTTGACCTGTTTGCCTTGTTAGAAGAGAGAGTGAAATTTTGTGCTGTAGAGACTAGAGTGATATGTATTATAAAAATACCCATTATTGTCAGGCTTTCACTTAAAACGTAAGTTTTTAGTTGCATGGACGCAAGGCAGATTAAAATAAAGACTTGGGAGTTTTCTGGTGAATTGTGGAACATCACATAGATATTCCTGTGTTCCAAAATATCTCACAAAATAGTCATCCTTGGGGCAAGGGGAAAGGAGGAATCTTCTGAAACCAGAAGACTTCTTCAATTAGCTTAACAGATGTTTTAACTGCGAAATTGTATCCTTGAGAAATGTTAACAAACAGTTAATGTGTAGTAAACAACTAGGAGTCCACAATACTTGCCTGATTCATTAACTTCTCATTATTGTTTTCCTTCTAACAGTGGTTTTCCCCATAATTTGTATTTCCGTCTTCAGTCCCATTAGTAGTCTGTGATTAAATTGATGTACTCTTGTTTCTTGAGCTCTGACAACAAAAAAATTGTCTCACCAAAGTACTCAGCAGTGCCAGCTTGGGCACTTCATTATTTTGTTTCCAGTAGTTGATCACAAAATACCGTGTTTTTGGTGGGGTTTTTTTTTAAGGAAAAAGAAGAACTTCAAATATGTTAAAGTGAATGTACTCAAAAATCAAATGCATAACATTATTGTACTGATGTCATCTGCTATGAGTTGGACTCTGCAGGAGAAAAATGAGAGGAAGTCGCTTGCAATCCCACATCAGATGATGCTCTCTACCCTTTTATCACAGCATCCATCCCTTCTCCCCCAGGCATCTGCTCTTCCCACCTACACAGTGTTTTCCCTTTTGGAGGACAGGCACAGCAGTCTGTTCGGGCCTAGAAGGCAGATGATGCTGATGTGTTTCTCGTTCAAGTGCCAGGAGCTGCATGTACCCATTGCTCCTAAGCAATGCCATGATTTTCCCTAGCTGCCTTAAGTATCTCTACGTGGCACATTCCTCTGTGGAAAGACATCCCCTGAAGATGATGCTGAGTAGCGATTCTTTTCCCTTCCTGATTCTAATATGATCTCATCCTTCTCCTTTCTCTGATACATTTGCAGACCCCTTTGAAAGAAATGTGTGTGCTCCACTCCACACTGCAAGCACTGCTGTTATGACAGGCTGGAGGGTATCTGTTATAAGATGCAAGGAAAGGGTGTGTTGATGTTAGCTGTAAACTGTGAGGCCTATAAGCGTGCTTTTCATAGCTTACAATAATCATTCAAGATTCAAGACTCTCAATGTAATTGAAGAGTCTGTCTAGGTCAAGGAGTCGGAATATATCCCGCTGTCAGTAAGGCCTGAGAGCACAAATTAGTTTGGCTTTTACATAAGCAGAGAGGGGTGGCAATAGTGTTTATTTGCCTTTCTGATTTCTGGACGTAAAAGCAGGAGCCAAGATGATACCAGCCTTTTCAGGGCGTTTCCAGACTGCTGATGACTTCAAAGTGTTGGCACGACCGGTGGAAGGGAGCTGCAGACCACACTGGGGGGACACAGGTTAGTCTGGGTGGTTGCTAGAATTTAACCACTGCGGTAACTACTACCTGTGCTGGGGTTTGCAGGCTGATGAAAAGATACTTGGAAGGAAACTGAATTGCATCTAGGTGAAGCAATATGGAGGTCTTCATGGCCCATTCTGACACTGAATTTTTCATTTTCTTTATTCTTGTACCTCCTTTGACATTTTTTTAGGGCAGAATTGAAAGGTTTTATGTCTTGAGTTCTGCCATCATCCTGTGGGATTTGCTGATCCCTATAAAAACATCTGGAGGCAGCTGTTTGGCAGTCGTGCTCTGGTAGCAACACCTGAAGAGCAGAGGGAATAGTGGAGTGTGAGTCCTGGTTCACATGAGGACGTGAAAATGGCTGTGCTAGAGCACACCAGAGGCTTACAAGGATGAGCTGCTCTCCAGGCCCTGGCTGCAGAAGGGAAGAGTAACCTAGTAGCAAGGGAGGTGCAGAACACTTAAACACGAGTTTTGGTTTCTATGGAGAGGTTTGCAAGTGTGGACAGTCCATAGTAATCACACCTGATGGTTTCACTAGTTCCCTCCCTGGGTCTGGTACAGTCTAGCAAAAGAAATTAGGAGTTTTAGCATTATACTTGGAGAAAACTGTGAGTGATGCTAGATATGACCTGCTGTCTCTCCAGTTATTTCACTGACAGATACGTATAAAAAACTTGTTGTTTATAAAATATTCTGTAATATATTGTGAAAATAAATAGAATGCTTTGAAGGCATAAAATAGTTTTTTATTTCCAGGGTTTATACTATGAATCACTCCCTGGATTTATATCCTAATAATCTGTTTTATACCTATTTATTGTTTACTTTTGTTTATATATAATCTGATGTCTGATCCTGGTTATCTTCTTGTAGAGCTAAGAGAGGATAACAAAGTAGTGATGCAAAACAACACAAATGCTTAATTCTTCAAAGTCACCATTTTTAATGCATTGTAGTAAATATAATAGATTAAACCAATGCAATATATTACGTGAGCCAAAACAGTTGTAATTGTTTGCTTTTCATTTAATCATAACGATTGCAATATTATTAGTTTATTTAATATTTTCTGTTACAATGGAGGTTTTCCTCATGAACCCATGCTGGCCTCTTCAGAGAGGGACCACTAATAATACTCAAGTGATCAATTAATAATATTCACATTCTAAGCCTTTTAAAATCAGTTATTCCTCACACTACTTCTGGGACATGTGTGGGTAAATATATTAAGTCTATATAATTACTACGAAATGCCAATAAGTGGAGATGAATAAATGAAAAAAAATTTCAATTTGCTAGTAATTTTTTTAATTTGTAAAAGCTGATATTTAAACATGTCCTGTGTGTCAGCAAATAAATATATGTATTCAACAAAATATTTGCTTCAATCCCAACTATGGTTTTCAAAATGGATTTAAAACAAATTTTTCTGTTTGGTTTTATACAATTCTGGAGTCGCTACAAATGAGGTAAAATAGCAGATCACCAGTCTGCCAATCTAGGGACAGTAATGCGGATTCAAGTGGACATGCTGGTATAGAGACATACTAAGTTGTTATCTGTAAAAAGCTACCCAGACATCTTAGAATTCACTTGAAAATATTTTCTATCTTGTTTTTATGAACTAGATTTTTTTCAAATAGTATTCTCCTGTATAAATTATAGAAAGTTTTTATGATCTGCCTGAGCAACTAATACGAGTCTGCCAAAATAATTTTCATTCGTGACCCCGTTAGAATCTTCACGTGAGTAAAACAGACAGAAGAATGAAAAAAGTGGCTCACATCTCAGTTCATAGAAGGATTCCCTGCTGTACTGTGTGAAATACTGCGTGGAATACTTGGGTTTCATATAGCTTACATCAAACTCTCTGCACAAACTGTCTTGACTGATGCAGACCTGAAACAAGGTGCTGAGGACCATTTGCTTGGCAAATTGCAATGTCCTGACTTCAACTGCCTGCACATAATTTGTGCCACAAGGAATGTCAGAGTTCTTGCACCATGTTGTTGTCAGTGTTGATTGTTTTTTGTTTGTTTTGTGGGGGTTTTTGTTTGGTTTTTTTTTGTTTTGTTTTTTTGGGGGGGGGGGTTGTGTTTTTTTGTTTTTTTTAAGAAAAGAAGTTGAGAGGAAAGGATTGCAGCAGGATGTAGAGAGAAGCTAAGCTGTGTAAGAAGTAAGAGTGATTAGTGGGGTAGCAGGACATAAGAGGAACCCGACGGACCTGTGCAGGCTCCTGGCTGGGACTTAGGAAAACCCTTTTGCTTTACAGTCCCTTTGGCTCCACGCAGCAGAAGACACTCTCTTACTCCAAAACTCAGAGCTATGGCAACAAGCCCTTTCCTTGTCTTTCCTAATACCTAGTTGCAGAAGCACCTCCTTTAAATATAAAAATAAGTTTAAAAAAAGTCGGTCTTGGAAAGAATCTTTACGGAGCTGAGGGAGTTGTAGTTTATCTTTCAGAGTGGGCAGGCAGTGGGTATAGTTGCTTTCCACAGTGTCAAGATAGCTGTTCTGTATTTGAAACCAAATTGTTTTTTTCGCTTTGCCACCTCTAATGTGGATATTTGCGTATGATGACAACCAAGTCACTTCAAGTTGGAAACAAATTCATTTTTATCTTTCTATAGAGGAAGGAAATTTGAAGCTATATGACAAATTGGTTTTATAGGATATTTTTGGATAAAGCTAAGTGTAGTTAAAGGTGTAATTGACTTTTAATAAAACAGAGCAGAGCCCTTGGAGTAGCATATTTCAGCCTATCTTTCCTGTGACTTGAGGAATTGGCCTCTAAGAGTCTTTGCACAACTGATACCAAATCAGCTGGTGCACCACGCTTTGCTCCTTGTGGCCAGGTCCCTTTAGTATGGAGAAGCATCATTCCTCAATGACAGGCTCAGCAGAAAGCCCGAGTGATGGACTGTCAGTTGTACTGAAGTATCTTCCCAATCCGAGAGAGGCTGTGCTTTATCATTATGGGAGAATACTGAGTCGGAAGTAAAAAGGGAAGGGAAAATCGAGAGGGGATATTTTGTAGTAGTGATATCAATACTATAAAATCACTGATGCTATTGAAGATTCTTCCATTCACGCTACCTTTACAAATACTGAATTCACTTTAAGTGGTGTGCGTGTTCTCCCGTTGAGCCTTTATGTGCTGAGTTTCTTCCCAGAGCACGTGTTTATGATTGTTATAAGTTAATAAAGCAGTTTCTGCAGGAAATGCTGTCAGAGATTTAACTAGAACATCATGAATAAAGTTGCAAAGGGAACTGTTGAACAGCAAGTTAATACTGTGAAACTTGTATTGCGTGGAGTAATTCCACCAATATTCCTACAGTAATAGAACAACTAAAAATCAGTGCCTCATTTGAAAAATAAAAAAACGTGTGCTGGACAGCTGGAAGGCAAAGGTGTGTTGGTGCCAATTATACTCCTCTCAGCACCCATAATCCATATTGTTCATAAGCTTTAGCAACAGCCATGTCCTGCTTAGGATTCAGTTCACATTCCTCTGCCACATTCTGCAGCCATCACATTATCTGCAGAGGCAGGAGCAACTACAAATAGTACCAGAACGGAGCAGCCCAATGACTGACCTGGGAGATGACAGCTGTTTGCTGAAATGATTAAAAGAAAAAGGTGCTCATAGCCCCCCATACATCTCCCCAACAAATACACATATTTGGCAGGTTTCTGTCCCATTCCGCAGGAAATCGTCATTGCAAATCAAGAACAGCGGGAGATGGGGGGAGATGGTCTGTCACATCCTTTGTATTTCTGTTCTTGCACTGTTTGGAACGAAGGATAGGTGAATGTGCTCCTTATCTTCCAGAAGTGTAACAAGTAATGACTTGTTATCTAGGGATGGCATAAAAGGGGGCTTTATCCGGGTTCATTCACATAAAAGCAGTTGACAGTTGCTAACTCTTTTTCATGATTAACACAGGATCACTAGTGTTACAATTATTAATGCTATGTCTGATTTGTTGAGTTCCACTTTATTGATTTTATTTTGATTGGAGTAAGACTGATTGCCACTTTGGAAAACTAAGTTGTCCTTGAATGACGCTATTTAGGTATTACATTCCCCTAAACATTCATTAAGCCTCATGCTTTAATTAAACCTAAGTATTACCAATAAGTGTAGGAGGTGCTAGAACAGAAGCAGCAGATACCAGACACACCTGAGGGTGTTTTCCTTCTCACTAGAAAATGTTTAAATCACTGTGGAACAAAGAAGCTAGTGAGGTTTTTGAGGATTTTTTGAGAGAGCAGCTACATTCAAAATGTGACTTTTTTCCCTTCTACGTTTGTTCTTGATGGTTTGTAAAACGCTTTTTACTTCTTGGAGGGAAAATTTGTGTTATGCATGTGTACATGTCTTGCTTTTGTGTTCGTTTACTGACTCTGTGAAAGCTAATGAGCTTTGGGGCAAAGGAGGAAGCCAGTCTGACAGGATTCACCAGATCTAGGCTCTATTACTTACCTGCTGCATGATGATGGACAAATAATCTTTGCTCCTGTATTTCCTTTCCTGCTCTTCTTGCTGCCACCTTGGTTTCTTTTTAATGAGAACCTTGCCGAGTTTCATTAAGTTTATATATCATTGTTTTCTTTCTTGCTGTTGTCACAGGCCACTGTACTGGTTTTGTATGACATCTTGTGTTAATTTCTCTATTGGTTTTGGCATGTCCCACATACCTCTGTCAATCACCATGTTGCCGCTTCTCACTCATCAGTGAAGATCCACTTCTCTTGGCTCTGCCACGCTGCTGTCACCCAGTATTCAGCTCATGTGCAGAAAGAGCTAAAAATATCCCTTTTTTTTGTGTGTAGAACTTTTTATTTGTAGGTCGAGAGTCGTTCAACAGTTCACATCTTGATTTCCCAGTGTCATTGCAGGGGTGCAGTGAACACAGACTGACTACCCAGGGTCACAGAGCCAAGTTAAGGGCAAAATAAAATGCTAGAAGCAATCCTAAGGCTTGTTCTGCTTGTGAAAAAGTCTGTGTACAGGCAAGTACTCTGATGTTTTACGTAGCTCATGTTCCTTAGGATGAACAAGACTATTTAATAAGAACACATTTACCTCTGCCTCTGCACATATATCTTCATTGAAAAGTATTTTGCTAATATTTTCTCCCTGACACATCTATGCCTACTTAGGAATTTATCCCTTCTCCAGCAAAATAGCTGTTGCTGAGTCAGCAGTTTACTAAGACGATGTAGTAATAAAGAATGTAAGAGATTTTGGCAAAAGAATTTGCTTAGTGTATGCTGTTTTATGATTAGAGGTGGCATTTGGGCTTTCAGGTAAAATGCTTGAAGAATTTAAATAATAAAATACTGCGTATTGTGCACTTTTGCCTCATAAAAAGTGACATATGCATGTTAGAAACATAATAGAGATCTTAAACATCTACAAATTTGCTTTGGCCCAGTGAACTCTGGAAAAAATAGGGAGATGCTGCCTGTTGTCCTTTACTACTTATCATTGCTCACTCAGGTGAAAAGGCTCAAACATTGCACTTTTGGCATTTAATTTACCAACACTGCTATCTGTAGAGAATGCAACAATGTACGTAATGAGACAGCCGTAATTAGAATTGGCTAAGGTTTATTAACGTCTTATCAGGACTTTGGAAGGCTCAGCACATATGCACTCTTCATTTGCATTATCTCACTTCGGGAGATTTGAAAACAGCTTCAGCTAAGGTGCTCTCCATGGCACATTAGCTCCTCAGAGCTTTGACAGAGGGGTGTTGGTCAGATAAATCAACAATATGTAACGTTAAAAAATTTCGAGATTTAATTTTTAATTATATAACTACATTCAAGGCTGGATGCAAAACCAGTGTCATGACTGCAGAGGCAATCTGTGTTTATAGAATTATCTCTGGGTAATGGCAATTACCGTGTGGGAGGCTAAAGGACTATATTTTTTCCAGTGAAGTCAAGCTATGGAGAAACAAAATGCTGTGTATTACGTTGTAGTAATAATTGAGACAAAATGATATGTTAACCACTGTTTGAAATCTGATTCTTGAAAGACTACAGCAGATATAGCCTGGTGTAAGTGAAAACAGTTACGGTGATAACAGGTAAAATACCCTGTAATTTATGACAATTCCCATTGGTAGAAGAATTCTGATACATACAGAAAAAAGACCAAATGAGTTAAGGCCATGAGATAACATTGTCTTACATTACCTTCTTGGGCTATAATAGATGAGCGTGTTTCTAATGGAAATACCAGCATCCCCAGAACACACACAAAACCTTTGGGTTATCATAGGCTGTGAATTTTTACCTACTTGCATTTGGGGTGAGTGGGAAGAGTGGATTTGAATTTAGATCTCTTGGAACTTGATCGTTCTAATGTTTTGTTTTCAGATTAAATCCCAACCCAGACTAGGCCTGCTCTCTCATGCTGATATACCTAAATTTCTGGGAAATTTAATTTCTCTGTTACATTTAGGTAATTTTGGACATACTATCTAGTCAACAACCTCTCCGCCTTGACCTGGCAGTAAGATATGATGTGTGCTCACTGTAGAGTGGAAGGCGGTATAGATGGCCCCATGTGGCTTGTTGGGACAATTCTTGGCTGAAAGCATTGCAATTGCGCTCTCCAGGTGCAATTATTCTCGTGTTACTGAGCCCTGGGGTCTCTGACTGCATTAGCTTGGAGCTCCCTTCTCTGCTGTGCACTGTGCAGCATGAGCTTGCTCTTGATTCCCTTTTTGCAAGGTGGGATTCTCACTCAGTATTGAATCACATCACAGAAACTTCCCAATGATTTTCATCTGTTACAAAAAATCTGTTCAATCAATTTGCCCTAACACAAGGGTTCCTTATTTTAATTGTTCCTTCTAATACTTGCCCTTATCTAGCAGTCACTGGCTGAGCTGCTGGCAGTGTTAGAGAGTGCCCCCTGCTCCCCCTCAGCCACTGCTGGCTGTTCTGCAACCATAGTTCAGCGCTCCTAGCAAAATGGATCCGTCAGTGCTGCCCAGAAACCAGGATCTGTCCAATGCTGGTTTTGTCATACAGGGTTCATGATTCAGGGCAGTGGGGTACCATTCTGGGTACTATGGCTAGCCCGTGCCCATTGCTGTCCCACCCCATAGCTGCCCAAATCCAAAGAAACCAATTTGAGACTTCTTTAAATTCTATAGTTCTGTACCAGGTATCAGTGCAAATTACCCATTCTTCAGGTGCTTTTTATTTGGGTAATTACTCTCTCCATGTCCTAAGCACACAGAGGAACAGCACCATTCCATTCACGCTGCTATTGAACATCGTCTTTAGATATTGCCCCATCTGCACTTCCTTCTCTTCACAGGTGGTTTTTTCAGATATTTGTTAGTCTTTTATGGATTATAGTCATTCATGTTCTACCTTTGTCATCTAGCTCTCATCTTTCACACTCTGAAACTGCCCTGTACTTCTGTTACACAGCTACAGTAACTACAGTCAATATTTTCAGGCCTGCATTAAGTTAAGCCCTGTGCTCTTGGCCCTTCTTCAGGACTGGCAGACACCCCTTTTGCCTTCTGTAAAGTTTCCTCCTTTCCCGTATCATTCCCCAGGAGTCAACTTTTCCTTCCTATCAGAGAAAACCTGAGGCTTTGGTTCAAGACATAGGGTGTGTATTTTACAGGTAAACCCACCTTCTAGCGCGTATTCCCAGGCCACCTTTTCAGTCTCTATGCAGTTTTTCCTCTGTAAGTCTAATTTTGAGCAGTGGGAAATGTTTATTTACCCTTTTACCTACTCTTTACTTGTACCCTTGGCTATGACTCCTGTATGTCTTTAAAACATGATTTTGCCTCATCACTCCAAGGCAGATGTTGGGCCTATATTCCTTGTAGTATCTCAATTTTACCCTATGACACCACCTAGATCCTGTAAGAACTGCCACTGCAGTGTTTGAAGGCTTGACAATAGCTTCAGCTGTGCATTAAACCTGAAAGTAAGAACAGATATTTACCTGATTTAAATGCAGCACTGACAGCTTAGCATATCTGTGGCCAGTCTTGAGAGAGGAATATCAGTATGAGTGATTTTCTGTTATCAGACCGGTGGGCAGAGATTGTCAGTAATACAGAAGTATTGATATGAACTACGGTCGTTCATAGTCAAATCATAATTGCTCTCTGCCTTCTAGTCTTGTAGCTTTTTATTTCAAGGTATGATAGTTTTCCAAAATCATGTTTTGAGAGTGAAGTGAAACTTGACACTGAATTTAATAAACTACATTGACTTTGCAGGAGCAAATGCCTCAACAGGTCTGCGCAGCTCTGTGGCTTCCACTGTGACAAAGAACACATTTGCTGCTTCACAGAGCACCTAATGGAGAAAGAGGAGCCAGAGCAGGAACAGACATCTTTGTCCACATCTTAAAATATGATAAATTTAATCTTTTTTACAGATGTGTTGCTTCATATCTGAAATTGCGTCCTTCCTAATTAGTTAATCCCGATTATATGTATGCCTTTTCTTTGTAATTCTTAGTCTTTTATTACTGTATTAAGAGTTTCTTGATCTTCTGTGGCCTGCATGTAATGATTGTATTGATTTAGCTGCTCAGCCTGTCACCCACCATAATCTCAAGGCCCTTTTCAAGAGAGGTACTACCCATCCAGTCCTGGCCTGCACCATTCTATGAAGAGCTTTGCACTTTCCCTTTACGTTGCTCCTCCAGGCATCATGTCAGCTTCTCCCTTTACTTTGGTGCCACCTGCAAATCTGCTGAGGGTGTTGCGGTGTCATCATTCAGGTTGATGATGAAGATAATAAAATAAGAGTTCTGACATCAATCTCTAGAATATTTTGCTCACTACAAGCTACAGTCAACAACCAGTTCACCAGTGGTGAACTGTCAATTGCTGCCTTCTGGACCTGGTGGTTAAGCACACTTCCAGTCTATCAAACTGCCCGTTCATCCAGGCTATGCTTCTGCCCCTGCCAAATGAGTCTGCTGTGTGAGACAGTGCCAGAGACCCGGTGGAGAAGAGAGTTTTGGTTCTTCTAAGTTCTTCTGTTTCAGTGTATTGTAGCTTCAAAATGGGGCAAAATTCAACTTTTTGAAGAATTTTTAGAACATCACAGTGCCATTGTAGAAACATTAATTTTTCATGAAGTTGAAATATTATAATGAAGTACGAGAAGAACATCTCTTCCTGATATTTCAGATGGATGGTTGGAATGATAAGAGAAAGTGTGAGGCAAGGGAACCTGCTAGTTTTTAACTAATTATTAAAGCTAAAACATTTCGCTATGGTAGCATCTTCTGATGGACAATAATTTTAGCAAGGACTGACCCGTTTAATACATGTATAATCCGACACAACTAAATGCATATGTTTTCTATATAAGTTAATACTTTTAAGTCTTATTTAAGGGATTGCACAATTTCACGCTCTTAAAAAATATTTAACTGTCTTTTCAAAATGTTCTGTCAATCAGAAAACGTTGTCAGTTGAAATGATTGCTGAAGAAAAATCTACATTAATTCTCCAGCACTAGACGAATCTAAACTAAAGAAATGAAATTAACTTGCATTGTTTAGATTGAATTTTACTAATCACAACTCTGGTATAACATACATAGTTTGAATAATACTTTCTATTTAGGTAACATTTCTAGAAGGCTCCAAGGATGCTTGACAGGCTTGACTGAACAAGAGTAAATCAAAAGGATAAATCAATTTAATCATCATTTATATAACAGAACAGCTTATTTTGGAGTTTGCTAGGGCTGGATTGGCTTGTGGAAATTCGTGGATATTTCTTTGTGTTAGCTGGAGGAGACTAGCTTTGTTGAGAGACTTGTGATGAACTCTCACCAGATCTGACATGCAGCTTCAGCATTTTGTCAGAGGGAAGAGACAACCCTATAGTCTGCCACCAAATACCCCAAAAGCTGTGTCCATTTCATGATACTTGTGTAGTGTAATGAAACTGATTGCAACTGGACTGTGCAGTTGAGGATATTACCTCTCTCGATATGAGTGGCTTTGAGCCTGGCTGGTTCATCATTCTGTAACCTTTTGGGAATTGCTGGATTTGGGCATTTGGTGCATTCTCTTTTTCACTCTCCCATTATTAAATTAATAATAATTCTGACAAGAAAAGAATGTGAGAAAATGAGTCTCTTCTTCCATTTCTCCTTCTCCTTTCAACTGAAGTAAGATCAAAATTTTCCATGCTTTGATGATTGTAAATAACTGAATGGATTTTCTGCAAACTTCTAAAAAAAATTTTACCTGTAAGCAACCTAAATAACCAAGCAAAAAGATATACAGCATAAATTCTATCTCGGGACTACAATACTATAATAAGCTTTAAGACATAGGCTTTTCTGATGAAAATTACTTTCAAACAATTAATCTAATGCCACGATTACCTTTAAGGACTTCAGTAAAATCAGAAGGATTTGGCTGGGGTTTTGAGTTTTCTTTAACACATTTACTTTAGACTATGATCTTTAACCTTTTTTTATTACTTCTTTTAAATGTTTGTTTGTATGTGTGTTGTTTGTATTTATATTTATGCCTTACAGAAAAATAAAAGAGCATTTAGCTTGTTAATAATACAAATTCAGGTGTTCCATGTGTGCATTTAACACTATTCAGAAAATGTAAAAAGGCTGGCATCCTGTGAAGGTAGTTTAGAAAAAAAATACGGTAGTGGGAAGATTCTGTGATATTCTGAGCTTTGAGTGCTTTCCTCTGCCTTCTCCCATACTGAGCTTAAGTGCTTCTCTGTTGTGCCTTCATCCATTTGTGCATGGTCTTTAAAAACACTGAGACAGTGGCTGAATGTAGTGCAGCCTTTCACAAATAACGACTAATCCAAGCTTCCTTTCTGTAACGAAGTGGGGCCATTACATAATCTTTGACATACCACTTATGTAAGCTTATGGTGCCAACGGCGAAGTCAGCATATAACAATTTGCTGGTTAATAGGACTGTCTGCATAGAGGACCAGTGGTTATTAAAAAAGTAAATATTTTGTATGTGAAATAATTCTACATGAATATATAAGACATCCCGTTTCCTTACTACGTTGGGTGTTTACACTGAGCTTGTAGAATTATTTGTATTCACTTACACATACTGCAGACTGTTGAATTTGAAATGCAGTTTTGATTTTTTTGCTCTAAGACTTACCACAGCATTTGTGTTTGGCAGACAGAAGAAAAGGTCATAGGGAAAGCTTTTGAAGAATGAGAGCTAGCAGACTATAAAATAAAAAGCGAAGTCAATTAGGCTGAAAAGTAAATTATGGAAGTCATGCCAGCAAGACTGGAAAAGTCTGTAGTCACTGGCAAGGGTGAATTAAGAAACCTACACAGTCTTTTCTACCTAATTTTCATACTTTTGTAAAGTTTTCAGTGTTTGAGAGGGCTAGTTTGGGGTGGTTAAAAAACTTTTAATGGCAACAATTTTTAATTAATGTAGGTTAGTCAATTTATTAATTGTAATTTACTTTGTGACCATTGAAATGTTGGAAAACTGGTGAGACTAAGAATGGTGTTTAGAAATATAATGAAACAGTTCACTAAGAGTCTTAATTAACCACCAAACTGTATGCACTGCCCTTTAGTAGCAATTCTTTTTAACATCATTCTTCAAAAGAAGTAATTGCACAGTTTCTCAGGGCTGCTGCAATACTGTAGAAAAGGGCCAAAAATCATTAATCGTCATAGTGCAGTGTAAGTGATCTCAAGCTTCTGTTTTGATGAATTCTTGCTCACTGAATATGAACCTTCCACTTCACTTATTCCTGTATGTTTCTATATTAGCATATCTGCATGTTGATTTAGATTTGCTAACTTTAAAGTGCCTAGGTACAGTGATGACGGCTCTCCATTTTCTAGAGCTCTCTACGTTTCAATACGTTTGTCTGCACCCAGGAAATTATTTATTTGATAAACCAATTTTGCTTGTTTCTGCTCTAATAGAAAATGTTCCTGTGTATTTCACAAAGATAAGTTGGTCTTGAGAATAAATAGCTGCAGTCAATCACTTCTTCTGAAGTTGAAAGATGTGGATTCCAAATCTAAGTTAAAGTGACTGCAAGTTATCTGAAGAGTGGCTGATCGTACAGCCAGCGCATTACTCAGAGCTTTAATATTCAGTCCAAATTTAGGAACATTTGTGACTAATTTGTTTTCATACAAATATTTGCATTGTTTTTCCAGAAACAGAAAATGAAGTTCCAAATATCCTAAAATAAGGTTGTGTAAAGAGAGCAGACTTCTTTACAAAAGCTTGTTTATGATTATTCATATAAAAAACTAAAAAAATAAGTTAATCAAGCACCCTGTTGGATTTTTCATCTAAGCACAGAAGCAAATGCAGTTTGTGTGTTGTACAGATTCCCTGCCTGCAATATGAATATGAAAGTCTGAAAAACAGTTGCAGTGTATATTTTATTATTATGGCTTTCTCTAATGTCTTCTTTTTTTCCTTCACATCTGCTGCTCAACTTTCAATATTGATTAAATGGCAACACTCTCTTAGCTGTAATCAAATTATTCAGCAAGTCCTGCTAACATGAATAAAAAATATTTAAAATAAGAAGTTGAAACAGTTTCGAAATAAAGATTAATGATTGAAGAATCAAATAAATAATGGTGTGGTCTTGTGTGAAAACTATCTATCAGTCCAGTAATTTATACGTATTTAAAAATAAGTGTGAATAAGTATATTCTATGCAACTCCTCAAGGAAATGCAGAGATTATATTATTTCTTTGTATAATTTCTATCCTTGTGGATGGCTAGCGACTATAAGTTGATAGTAATCTCTGGTTAAGGAAGCATTATCTCTCTTTTACAAAAGGAACTGAAGGAGAAATTAAATAATTTTCCTAGTGTTTTATATAGATTCTGTTGTACTGATGAAATCACGTAAATTCATTACTGTCTTTTTTTTCTCTTTATACACTTGAACTATATCTATATCTGTGCTGGTGAACTGACC
>Ga0065711_1038729_pt1 | contig 18470 bp, 12 predicted proteins | sample Hoacrofraction12_FD_59098 | JGI IMG/M metagenome (GOLD analysis project Ga0065711, IMG submission 59098) | Hoatzin crop microbial communities from Cojedes, Venezuela - Epithelial fraction 12 v2 (version 2) | ecosystem: Host-associated > Birds > Digestive system > Esophagus > Crop | place...
CCCCGCCGCCCGGCCCCGCTGTGGGCCCTGTGGGCCGGCGCCCGGGGCCCCTCGCCCGCGGCCCCTGCGGGTCGCTGTTACCGGGCTGTGCTTGCCGGCCTGCCCAAGGGTGGTGCCAGCTTGGTGGGTGCTTATTTCTGTAAACAAAGGTGAACGCTGAATGTAAACGCGCGGTTTGGTTTGGCTTAATACTGTAAAGAACAAAAAGTGAACTGAGCTGAGCTAAATAACCTGCGGTCAGAATGGAATGGGCTTGTCTGCTTGCACTGGTGTCCCTCGGTGTGTTTAACGGGCTGCGCTGCCGACAGCGGGCGGAAAACAACAGCGCGGGAGGTTTCCAGGGAATCGTGATGATGGTGGTGGTGTAGGAGCCAAGTGCGGGGCAGAGCCGCAGCTGGGGAGCAAGCTGTAGGGGAGGCAGGCAGAAGGGCTGTCTAGGGTTTTTTGTAGTTAAAATGTGGTGTTAAAAATACTGTCGTACTGTAGAAGAGGCTAAAAAATGTGCTCTGCTGATGCTTGAGTGAAGTAACTACAGGCTTGGGATGAGCACGAGCTGTGGTGAGTTGTAGTGCAGGACGATGATGACTGGTGTGGTAATCACAGGGGAAAACAGGTAAGCGTGTTGTGATGGTCAGTTAATATGGGTCTCTTGTTCTTCAGGTAAAGCAAATTGAAAAGCGAGACTCTGTTTTAACATCAAAAAACCAAATTGACAGGCTGACTCGACCTGGATCTTCCTATTTCAACTTGAACCCTTTTGAGGTTAGTTTGAATGTTTTATCCTCCCTCCTGATGTGGTATACCAGCCTCCGTAGTTACTGAGTATTTATGTCAGTAGAAAAACCGAACATAAAGAAAGAAAAAAATTTGCTGGATGTAGATTATTGTGCAGAAGGTTTACAGAAGGCAGAAGGATGGTGTAGATGTGCTTGCTCTCTTCTTCACTGTTTTATGGCAGGCACAAACTATGTTGTATTGACATGTTGTCCTCGTGCAACAGCACTGGAAGATTTGTCAGATTAATGCTCGGGACTTAACGAGAATGCAGCAGCTACAAGTGGCAAGCTTGTCAGGTTCTGCTCTGAGCGCTCTCGATTCAGCTTTTCTGGTTGTGTCTTCTGCTTCGGGCGTTCATCCCACTGAACAGGCGTAGTGCACAGAAGGAGAGAAGGACTCTCGCTGCTCACAGTGAGCAGTTTTTGAGGAGGCACTGGAAAACGGGTGATTCCCTTACACACTGAATAGTTTGATTCCAGTTGCAGTCAATTATAAAGTCTTAATGAGTATGAAAGCCCGAGGAAGACAGTAAATAAAGCAATCTTGATATTCCTCTGGAGCTGGCTTTCCCTGTGTATATTCCTCCCTGATATCATCTTTATCTGCCTTTTTGAAGCCTCAGGTGCTTTTTATAGTCCCAGTGTAGGGCTGCTCAGCCAGATCAGCTGGCAGATTCACCGTGACAACGTTCAGTTCTGTTAGATCGTAGTACTTGACCTGGGGAGTAAATTAAGAAAGCCATTTAGAAATAAATTGTAGCTTTCCTGTGAGAGAGTGTTTTTTATTTACAATTCTTAGTGTCAGACCAACGTGCATCCGCATTGAGTAGGCTCACTTGTTGCTTAGGACTTGTCTTGAGCAAATTAATTCACAAAAGAACTCCTAAACTCTGTCACGATCAGTACGTAGACAAGTGGGCTCGTTCATGGAAACCGAATAGTAAAACTCTCCTGTCTTCTTTCAAAATGGTAAAATGAATAAATTCTTACAAGGTAGTATGTTTCCTGCCCAGAGTTCTCGGTTATGAATGATCCAGCAGCGTCCCACAGCCACGGTGTGCTGCCATTTCTGCCAAACTGAGCATTGCTGCAGGACTGGCTGTGGGGTTAGACCAGTTGTGGCTATTCAGGGATGGCAGCTGTGTCTGTGTGAGAGTCGAGTGTGGAAAGGACGCCGGCGTAGTCGGAGAAATCTAGCACTGCTAAAAGTAGAATGTCCCAAACATGGCGTCTCTGAATTTTTTTCTGTTTTACTAGGTGAAAATTCATGTCCTGAAGCAGCTCCCTGATGGGGGGAACTTTCTGGCGTTGTGTCTGTATGCCAGTGAACCAAGTGTTTAGAGCTTGCTGCCAGGAACCTGAAACGTGGGGAGTGTCATCGAACTTGCTCTGCTCTCATGGTCTCTTTTAGGTACTGCAAATGGATCCTGAAGCCACAGATGAAGAGATAAAGAAAAGATTCCGGCAGGTATCTGGCTTTTGCACTAGAAGCCTCTGGAAAGAAACTAGAAGCTCAGTAAAGATTGTGCAACTGTGCTTGGGAACAAGAAAAATGGTGGTAAAGCTGTATCTGGGTAGAGGAGTAGCTATTTTGGGAAGAAATGCATAGAACAATCTTTGTATCGAGGAGAGCTGCAGAGGTGTCCCTGGTCCGTGCATGGTATGCTGCTTTGCCTGTGGCGTGTGTGGTGGGGCTATTGCAAACTGGTGTGCCCCTGTACAATCAGCTTAGTGAACTTCAGTTCAAAGAGAAGGTCAAAATTTGTCCGAAGTTAAGCACTAAGAAAAGGTATTTTTCTCAAGGAGATGTATTTTCTGTGAGATTTCAGCAGTCATTTTTGGTGGCTGGGTTGCCTGGGACAGTCCTGCTCGCTGACCTGTCTGCATTGCCCCATGCAACGCAGGAAATACTGCCCCAGGCTTGCTGTGCTGGAAGGGCTGCAGGAGAAGGTGGAGTTTTAATCAGTGCGTGCAGCAAAGAAACACAATATTTGGAGGGCTGTAGCCTCCCCCCTGAATCCGAGGTGTAAACATCAAGGCTGTCTTTAGCCAGGGAGCTGTGCTAGCTGGCAGGGGAGCGTGCCGGCCAGGGTGGTGGTGGGATACGGGCCACTTCCGTGTGTGGGAAGTGGGAGGATAACCTAGCCTGTGGCTGACTTCTCGGATCTGCAAATCAATAACTTGGGCTGTCTTAGCTTTAGGCTGGTTGAATACCACAGGGAAATGTTTTGAAGTCAGTGTGATGAAACGAAAAAAGTGCATGGAATTGTGTAGTGAAGAAATCAAATACCTAATTACAGAATGTGGAACAGCCAACAGAAGGAAAATAGTCGTTGGCTGTAGCAAATCCCGGAGTAAATCAGCAGCACGCTGCGGTTCAGGACCAGAGGCAAACCTTTTCTCTGTGAACTAGAAAGTGCTGTCTGTAGAGTTCACGAAGTAATTATTTTGCATTCTTTGGCACTGACTCAGTTTCAGTTGCTGCTCTGTGACTGGTTTTGAGCGTTATACTAGGAACGATGCAGATAAACTCGAGAGTCCATACAGCAACAGCAAAAATAAGAGATCTGGAAAACAAAATGCCATATGGGGAAAATTTGAAAGAACTTTCCCTGGAAGGGGCAGGTGGAGGACAGGTGCTTTCCAGCCTGTTCAAGATTGCCCTAAAGATGGTAACGATCGGTGTCCTCTCTCTGCTGGATGGAGAGTACAGGAAGGAGTTTTCTTAACTTCAGTAAATGACCCTAAGGAAAAACTTACCCACTCTTTTAAATGGTTTGGTATTTGGACAGCCTTGGGGGTACTGGAGAACTTCTTGAGAGACCTTGTGGAGTAAAAGGTGAACTTTGGTTGAGGATGATCTTTGCAGCTTTGTCAAGGATACGAAACGTGGGTGACCAAGGGGTTTATATCAGCCCCAGGCACTGCAGCTGAAGGGTGTTTATACTGTTGTGCACATCCCAAGCTGCAGCTTTTCTCAGCCAGCCTGTTTATTACAGGGATTGTATTTGATTTATAAGCTTTTACTGGTGCATGCTTCCACATGTTGTCAGCTGATTTGTCACTGTACAAAGGAATGTGATGCTCTGTGATTCCTTCTGTCTGAGACTATTTCCCTCCTCTCACAAAAATCTCTGAAATATTCTTCATCTTTTACCATGATCTTGATAGCAGGATCCCTTCTCTTGCAGTTGTCAATATTGGTGCACCCAGACAAAAATCAAGATGATGCAGACAGAGCCCAGAAGGCCTTTGAAGGTACTGCTCTCTCCCTTTCCCTGGGCTGGTGTGTGGTAGCGGTTGGACTGCTATTTTTCTGCAGCTGGTGTGACTGTTCATTGGGGGTGGAGGTCGCACTGGCGGCCAGAAGAACCGCTGTGGAGGGCTTTAGGTGAGGAGGAGCGGCTGCGTGGGTGGCACTTCAGCAGAGTGGCGCTAGGTGGCAGCAACTGCGCTGGCAGTTTGCGGCGGGGACTAACGAGTCCCTGGGGTCTCGAGGTTGCTCAGGAAAAGCTGTTTAGTCTGGGCGGTAGATTTTGTTCGAAGTCCATGCGGCAGAAGTAATGTGATTGGGTTTAGGGGTATGCTTTGCATTACGCTCAGGCGTTGCGCACTCAAACCTACTTCATGCCCTTTAATGAAATCACTTTGTAGGACTGATGCTTTCACCCTGCTAATTCCAAAAGGTGTGTTACCGTCTGCCATCACTGTACCCCAAATCTCATTTGACTAATCATGATATCACTTAGATGTATTAAAAAACCCCAACAAGCAAACAAACAAAAACCCAAACCAACCAACCCCCTCAAATTCTAGGAGGCAAAATGTATCTGGTCAACAAGTAGCAATCTTGTGATGCCTTGTGGGTATGACTGCTGGTGCTAGTAATGTTGGTGCTTTTCCTTAGCTGTAGATAAAGCGTACAAGTTGCTGCTAGATCAGGAGCAAAAGAAGAGGGCCTTGGATGTGATACAGGCAGGAAAAGAGTATGTGGAACACACTGTAAGTATTCCATAGGAACATCCAGGGGTGGGAGTGAGTGGTAATCAGTCATTTGTAATTTGCTTTTTGGTACACGTGCTGCATGTTTTTGTCATTAAAAGGTGAGCTGAGCAAGCCTCAGAATGAAGCTGTGCAGTTTTACTGCGAGCTCTTCACAGCATGAACAAATGTGCTTTGTCCAAGACTGCTGTTGAGCTCAGTGCAAGATAATTCAGTGAAATTCAGTACTTGAAATAATTAGGTCAGACCACACAATCTGACCTAAATATCTTTTTTCAAGTCTGTGAATGAACGAGGCAGTTCGTATGTGTGCCGATGAACAATGCGCTGCAAATGTGTTCAACAGAAGTTGCTGTGCAGTTCAAAAAAGGTGGTGACAGCAGGAGACTGGGAATTTTGGGGGGACATGACCTGTAAGAAAAGGAGCTTGGCTTGCACTGGCCAAGAAGTTAGTTGAGTGATGTGAGTGGACTAAAACACAACAAGCTGGAGAAAGCAGACGATATGGGAGAACTCAGATACTCTAAAACAAGGAACACTTTATATTCTGCTTGTTATTGTTAGTCTTTTGAATATTACAAAGCAAAGTAAACTTCCTGCTGGTTTGGATGGTCTATATTGCATATGAATATATCTTAAAAACAACAAACAAAAACCAGCAAAGGGCTTGTGTGGAATGAATGGTATCTAACACAGTGGTTTTAATTACTGCAGTTCATGTGATTGTGATCTTGTATGTGTTTGTCTGGACCTAGGACCAGGAGGTTTTGGTCTTAAAATAAAAAATTGATACAAATCAAGAACTTGCTGTCATCCAGAGTTCTTTTCCCACGTGAAGTAGGAATGCAGAACTTCACAGATACAATTATGTAAGCCCTATAAAACTTTCTAGGCTCTTATTTTTGTTCTTAATCTTTAGGTGAAAGAAAAAAAGAAGCAGCTGAAGAAGGATGGAAAACCTCCCATAGTAGAAGAGGATGATCCTGAAGTTGTAAGTCGCATACTGTTCAGAGAAACTGAGGAGTACAAAATGTGTTTTGAGGCATTAAGAGTCAAAACCAGTACGGAAGTATTTATTAGGCTTGTTAGAGTACTGTAAATCCTGGCACTGACAGAAGAACAAATTCTGATAAGCCACTGTAGAGTACCATGCACTGGGTAATACCCATGTATTTGAGAAGATGGTGTAACCATAGTGTAGAGAGTAAATACACAATGAGCTTCTACAGATCAAAGTACTCAATTATTTTCTTGGAGCAAGTCTTTATTGCTTGCGCATCATGTGGTCTTTTTTGAATTTAATTTTTTGTTTCCAGGTGCTCGAACTGTGGCGTTCTTGCTGTCAGCCTTACAGAACCCACTGCAGCGTGTCTAAAATGTGCTCTTAGGGACGTTTTGTAGTAAGAGCTGTTTCGACTGTTTCTTCCCTATAGCGCTTGGAGATGTGCTGTTCTGCAACAAATCACTTTTTTTTTTAATGAAAGTGTGACATAACTTAGTTCTTGCCTGGTTTTTAGTCTGAATAGGTCAAGTGGTTAACAGAATGATAGATGATTATCAAACACCGACATCATTATTCTTACTGTCGTCACCTTTTTCTTCCTACAAAGTGATTTTTTCCTCTTGCTATCACCGCAGTAACCCCGTAACGGTCTTATTTTCCATTGATCTTCAGAAGTCTTTTGCGGTTCTTCAATAATGACGTTTGTTTTAAGTATACTGGTATTTCCTACCGGAAAGCCAATGCTAGACTTTTACAACACATCAAGATCTGCTGGGAAATTACTATCTAAACAGTGACCATTTTGCTGGGTTTTTTTTCAAATGCAACATTTTCAAGTCTTAACAGAAGAATAAGAGAGCTTGAAATGAACAGTTCTGTTTAGGCACAGCTTCCTGAATGCAAATGAAAACAAGGCTAATATGAGGCTGACAAGCAATTGTTTCCTGGTGTCGGGGCCAGAATATAATCAGCAGTGTTTCATACCCTGTCCTATGCTGCTGCTGCTAACTACTGTCAAGGCAGGGTATGGGGTTACGGGAATATACATACGCTTCACATTCTTTTTGTGCTTCTTACATTCTTACGTAAACCAGACTTCTCTGAGTGTGTTAATGGGCATTATTTTAAGACCGGATTTGTGTTTTACAGTTCAAACAAGCTGTGTACAAACAGACGATGAAGCTCTTTGCTGAACTGGAAATTAAGAGGAAAGAAAGAGAGGCGAAAGAAATGCATGAAAGGTATGAGCAGCATACTGCTTGTGCAGGCTCATTTTACTCCTCATGCTTCCTCGCAGGAGATAAGGAATCATAGAATTTTAGAAAAGTCTCAGTTGGAACAGATCTCTGGAGATCGTCTGGTCCAGCCTCCTGCTGAAAGCAGGGCCTTGGATGGATTAACAAGGGTCCCGTCAAGCTGACTTCCAGTGATGTAGATTCCACCACTTCTCTGGGCAACCTGTGGGTTGTAGAGCTCTGTGCTTGAGAAATGCAGACAGGAAACTTGCCCTCGTGTGTGTAAGACACTGATGTATTTGGTGTGCTTATGTACTTTTGTGTGTATACGTGTGTGTGTACTTTATGTGTGTACATGGAGGCCAGCCAGAACAGTGAGATGGTGACAGATTTCTGCGTGTTGTCAGCATGCAAGGAATTGATTTTTTTATTTTAATTAAGTACCAGAAGTACCCTGTGGCAGGTGTGATCCTGAACTGTTTTAGGTGTTTTGACCACATGTTGCCTTAGTGCTCACTGTGGATGCACTTCAGGGAGCGAGGTTTCTGTACTGGTCGGCTTGTCTGGGAGGTGGTCGCAGGGCACTACTTCTGGTTACAGATGAAAATTAGGGGGAAAAGAAAAAACTTAATTCTTGCATGCTGAAGTGTTCATTAGCTTCTCATGATGTGTACTCTCAACAGTTTTAGAGACTTATCATTAGAATTATGGAGTTCAGCTTGTTTTGCTGAGCAAGAGAAGCTGACTCACTAATTAAGTATGTGCATGCTGTCAGTGGTGCCCAACCATCTTCTCTGCTCGCTGCTCAGCCAAATTAGAAATAAAATTCTGTTTGCTCTGCTATCTTAGGTGTGCGCATTTCTTTCTTCTGATAAGCACTTTAATCTGCCGAGAAATCAGAAGAGCTTTCCGAGATGTTTTAAAAGTATTACTGTGTTTCTTTAAAGTAGATGCTTGTGGGTTCATAACTTCTTTGTGGCTTCCCTTCCAGGAAGCGGCAGAGGGAAGAGGAAATCGAAGCACAAGAGAAAGCTAAACGAGAGCGAGAATGGCAGAAGAACTTTGAGGTAATCAGGAACTTAACTTACTGGATGGGCCTCAGCAATTCTCGGCCATGCTGCAGGGAGTGCCCCTAGGGAGAAGAGAGACTTTTTGCTGCAGGTGCTGTAAGATAATTTAAGTAGACACTTAACAAAAAATCTGGCAGAAGCCTGGGTTTTGTCCTTGTGTGGGAAAAAGAGCCCACTGATGGGGGTTTGGTATCCATTTCCAGAAACAAACAGGTCTGGTAAATTAAGGTGTAGTAGTTTTCAGTTCTGTCAGCAGTTCATTCTTGTCCCTAGTCAGAAATTCGAATTGCTACTTAGCCCAGGTCACTGGTGACCAGTAAAACTTAATCTGGCAGCTGCTGGACCACCAGTGTGGACTGTTGTTGATACTTCTCAGTCTGGTTGCTAACGCTTACAGAATCTGTATCTCCCGTGAATATCAGAGGCCTGACTGACAGTCACTTCCCTTCGACCCTTCCACCCTGTATTCAGGGTTTCGGCCTATCAGAAGTAGCCTTGGGATTGTTGTGCTGCTATTCTAGGGTCAGACCTCCAGCCCACCAACATGTTTGATCTAGCCTGTAACTCTTCCCTCATCACCCAGCAGAGGTGAAGTCTTGCGACGTGCGGGTGGTGGTGGGCAGGAAAGAAGTGAGTAACCGGTGTGTAGGACCTCGTGAAAAGATGAGCTAGATAGTTCATTTCATCCAAAGCCAAATCCCAGTCTATGATCAAGAGGACTTTAAAAAAGAGGGTGTCTGGGAGAGAAGTGTATGAGCTGGGCTGGCATTCTGTGGAAAGTGGTCAACTAGGATGTTTCTGGAGACTCAGCTGGGAAGAGTTTGTATTCCTGTGCTATATAAAGTGGATAAAAGAAGCTGAATATTCTGGAAAACTTGTGTAATGCTGCTGTGTTGAGTGCGCTGTGGGTTTTGTCATATAATGCCAGAGAGATGAAGGAGTATTTCACTGGCCTTGCTGTGGCAGAAGTTCTGCGTTCTCACGCCAGAATGGCTGCAGAGTTTGGGTGTCATTGCAGTAGGGATGCAGTAAAGCATAGCAGCTGAGGAAATGTGAGCAAGTTTTATGAGCAAATAAAGATGGACTAAAGAGGGGAGCTGCAGAACTCTTGATATTGCAGCTCTGACTACCTGCATGTCCTCAGCCATGCCTAGACAGCTGAACCTCAGGACCTGCAGGTGTCTTCTCCAGCCTTACGGGTGACCATTTAATCCATGTGACATGACAGCATCGAAGCTAGGTGTCAATGTCCAAAATGGATCACTGGAAGACACAGAAATAAGAAGCTTATTTCTGCTGGTGACCATCACTGAGAGAGGGTGATTGGAGACAAAATAACACATGAATTCCTGGCCGCTCCTGTATGTCTGCTAATTCAGTGGCTGCCTTTAAAATATATCCAGAAGAAGTATGTGTGTTGCTGCTTCGAATGATATTGAAACCATAAGGAAAAAAAAAAACTGAAGTTGATATTCTGCAACTGTGGTTCTGTCTCAGTTTCAAAAAAAGCCCAAACAAACCCAACACAAAAGTCCCAGGCTTTAAAGGTGCTTATGTTGTACCTCTGCATTGCTGCTCTGGGCTGTCCTGCTCCTGGTGATTCCAGTCCTTGTCTGCATACTGCACCTTAGTTTGATCCTGTCTCTTTACCCTAAAACCTGTAGATTTTGTCTCTTGTGTATGTTCTGCAGTATTTCTGAAGACTTGCTGGAATATCTGTGTCATCCAAGGGGTTGCCTGCTGTTTCTAGAAGCTCTTCATAGGCTGCTTTCAGAGCTGAATTATATCTTGATGTATTTTAGAAGGAGCAGGTTGGACCATCTACTTTCGCCCAGTCCACCCTCAAAATTCACCTTCTTAGTAATTTCAAGAATAGCTTCCACCAACAAACTGTAAGAAACAAGAAGGTTAGAACGGAAGTTGCCATACAGCCTTATCCCTAGTGAAAGTGCGATCACAGAGTGGTTGAGGTTGGGAGGGACCTCTGGGGTCTGGCTGGTTCAAGCTCAAGCAGGGCCACATAGAGCCAGTTGCCCATGACCATCTCCAGATGGCTTTTGAATATCCTTGGTGATGGAGACTCCACCACCTCTCTGGGCAGCCTGTTCCAGTGCTTGGTTCCCCCCAGCAGAAACGTATTTCCAGATGTTCAGATAGAGCCTCCTGGGTCTCAGTTTGTGCTCATGGCCTCTGGCCCTGGCACTGGGCATCACCAAGAAGGCCTGGCTCCGTCTTCTTTCTGCCACCCTGCAGATACGTGTACATATTGACGAGATCCCCTCTGAGCCTTGTCTTCTCCAGGCTGAACATTCCCAGCACTCTCAGCCTTTTCTCGTATGAGAGGTGGTCCAGTCCTTTAATCATCTTTGTGGCCGTTTGTTGGACTCTCTCCAGTATGTCTGTGTCTCTCTTGTAGTGGGGAGCCCAGCACTGGGCACAGCACTCCAGAGCTGGCCTCACCACGCAGAGCAGAGGGGAAGGATCTCCTCCCTCGACCCGCTGGCAGTGCTTTGCCTAGTGCAGCCCAGGACACCACTGGCCCCCTTTGCAGCCAGGGCACGTTGCTGGCTCACGTTCAGCCTGGTGCCCACCACCACCCCCAGGTTGTTTTCTACCACGCTGCTTTCCAGCCGCGTCACCCCAGCACGTGCTGGTGCCGGGGGTTGTTCCTTCCCAGGGGCAGGACTCTGCCCTTCTGCTTGTTGACCCGCATGAGGTTCCTGTCAGCCCGTTCCTCCAGCCTGTCCGGGTCCCTCTGGACAGCAGCACGACCCTCCGGCGTACCAGCCTGTCCTCTCAGCTTTCTCTCATCTGCAGGATTGCTGAGGGTGTGCTCTGCCCCGGCATCCAGGTCACCGGTGGTTCCTGGCCTTCCCCCGTCGGGCCGTGGGAAGGAGGGCAGCAGAGCGGCCGTAGCCAGAGCCTGTGTGCAGCACCAGTACTGCAGGCACAGCTGTGGCCAGATGGGCCTTGAGGGGGTGGATCCCCACTGTGAAGTGGATCATCCTGGGACTTACTCTGTCCTGCTGTGTGACACCTTCACCCTGTAGGCATCATAGGTTGCCTTTGTGGGGAGTGTTTTGTGGTCTGGTTTCTTTTCCGCCCCTCTTCGGGAGGGTTTCTGCTGCTCTGCAGGTAGGCCAGGGAGAGGAGAAAAGAGTGCACCAGAGCTTTTCTCACGGTGTCTTTGTGACAAAGGGGCAAGAAGCGTGAGAGAAGATGGCTCTGTGTTTCCCTTCTCTCTTCTCCGTGCCTCCAAGCTGCAGCACAAGGAGAGCCGTCTCAAGGATGTGAGACGGAGTGAGGAAATGGCGCGCTCTGGGCCGACAGATCAGCAACATCCATTGGAGATGAGGTTTCTTTTCCTTTGCACGTCAGAGGACTCAGCAGACTCTAGTCAGGACTGCACATCCCAAGCTGGTTATTCCTGAAACAAGAAACCAGGATAGTTCTTGTACTGGTGTTTGTAGGCTCACTTGGGGTTCCACCGTGCTGTGTCTGGTGCTCTGGCTCTGCACGGTGTCCGTATGTCCTGGCTGCCCAGGTGCTACGTGCTGGAGAAGGGGGGAAGTTGCTATTGATCTCCTGCAGCCGGTGTGTACTGCCTGTTCTCTGGCTCTTGCACTTTCTAACTCTCCATTGCCTCTCTGCTGTTCCCAGGAAAGTCGGGATGGTCGTGTGGACAGCTGGAGAAATTTCCAGGCAAATACGAAGGGGAAGAAAGAAAAGAAAAACAGGACCTTCCTGAGACCTCCCAAAGTAAAAATGGAGCAGCGTGAATGATCCTGGCAGCACTGCCCACGTGCAGCTCCTCAGTCCCCTCCCTGCTTTTAAGGACTCATTGGCACCTAGAGTAAGAATTGCTTTTTAGTAGACTGTTTGTTTCCAGTACAATTAATTATTGGTCAAAGTATTTTTTGTACTCTGTCCATTTGAACTAGGGCCATAGTATGAACTCGGCCAGGAACCCCCTGCGTATAGAACACTTGGCTTAGGAGGGTCCCTGCCATTATTGCTGTCCTGTTTGTCTGCTGCCCTGTAACTCGATGTTTTGTACTTCACAGAGATTGTGCTGTTTCACCACTTCCATTTCTAGTTTGAGAGCTGAACAAAATACTGGAAATACGTCCGTACCTTTCCAGGCAGCATCTTTCTCAGCAAGTTCAGCTTCGGAAAGGTCCGAACTGACTCTGGGAGTCTGCTGCCAGCACTGTGTGGTGCAGCTCACCTGCAGTTCAAGTCCTGCAGCTCCTCACCGAGCTGAGTGGTGCTTGGAAGGACCCCTTCCCCAAGAGCTGATTTCCAGACTAAAATCCCAGCTCTCAGGCTTAGACTTCTGTTAATCTCAGACCAGCTGGTCGCTTCCTGTAAAGGAAAAATAACTTCTCTTGATTAATAGTTAAGTTGCAGTGGTCTATATGTAAAATAAATTTTTACCCAAGTTTCTGTTTTTTTTTTTCTTGGAATTATTCAAAAATACACTTGTAAGGGTGTGAATTGAGTCCTGGCCACTGAAATGTCCCTGCTTTTCAGTGTGGACATGCCCTGGTAGATGTCTGCTGTCCTCCCAGAGTCTGTTCTGACCTGAATTTTGAAGTGACACCCGGGAGGACGGGGAGAGGGCCTCTTCCCTGGACGCTGCCTGGGTGGCTGCGGGTGTGCCAGAGTCCACAGGCAAACCCGAGCTTGTGGCTGTGCCGTTGGGGAGCGTGGATGGCTTGGGAGGGCTCCTGTCAGGAGTGTGACTCCTCAGAGCTGTGGGATGAGCTCAAACTCAGGAGTTTCGAGTTTTAAACTCCTACTTTATGTGTGTATTGTAAGTTTTTTAAGAGATCCTCAACTGTTTAAAGGCATTCGGAATGGAGCTTTCTGCAGGCCGACGTGTGCCTGGCAGACTCCTCTGGAGACCTGATGGCCATCCCCATACCTGCGTCCTGTGGGTGGCTGCCTCCATGAAGATGCTGCTTTGCTTCCTCCTCACTGCCAGCTCCTTTCACTTGCTGTCTTACGTGCCCTCATCTTCAGACAGCGCAGTCCTTCGTGCTGCTCTGCAACTCAGGCACTGGTGAGGTCTCTCTTCGGTCAGATTGGCTCTGCTGCCCCTGAAGAGACGCCTCCATCTTCTGGTGTCTCAATTCTTCAAGTTTTAGTTAATTGCCTTCATTTCTGCCTGCTAGGGAGGAGCAACATGGTCAACTTGTTGTGTTACCACGCAGATTGCCGCAGGACAAGCGGCTCGCGAGGAAGATGGTGCGGGCTGACAGGGACTTGGATGAATCTGCTGAAGGGTGGCTGGTGCTCTCCACTCGCCTTCATTTCCTTTTTCCTCTCGTGCACTGGTCTGTGTGACCAGATGTAAAGTGAAACATCCTTCCCTAATCAAACTAAGGTATTTTGGTGTTTGTACACTAACTGCTCTTAGAACAGCAGACTACAGTTCCTGTGTTCTCTGTAGACACACGGATACAGTTTCTATACTGTATTTGTCCTGCTAGGTAGAACCTTCTGGAGAGATGGCTGGAGCTGAACCTCAAGGGGCGAAACAGCTTTAAAGTAACATGTTGGTGATGGCAGGGTGGCACAGGAGAGCCAAATGGGAACTAGCAGCAGGCTGAGGTGGGCTGGCAGGTCTGGGAGATGCCCAGCTGTGCAGCATTGTTCTGTTCAGGCGCTGGAATTCCGTTTTGTTGGCAGAGCCTGAGCCTCCATTAACCGGGAACGCGTTGGTAGGATGCAACTTCCTTGTCAAGGCAACAATTAGCCACATCTCTTCTGAGGAAAATGTCAGTTAACTTCTGCGGTGCTGTCTCTCAGGCGCAATCTCTTCTGCTTCCTGGGCGTCAGGAACGAGCAGTGCTGGGCAGCACTCGGGTGGCTGGAGTCTTGCTGAGCACAGCCTCTCACCCCGGGGACGTGCTGTCCCTCCGACTTGTCTGCCTCTTCTTCCCCTGTCAAAGTGTTTCCAGCTTAGAGATCTGTCCCAGTCACTCTTGTCCCAGAGTCCTTCCTTTTGATAGTGCAATGCTGGCCTTTCTCGAAGCACATCCTTTCAGAGGGTGCAATGTCTCTGCTAACCCGTGGTACTGACCATTCAGATCTTTACGTTTTTTTCAGATAGCTCGGGATGAGTCCTGTGAGAACTCGAAATGTTGGAGGCCCATGTTATGCTTCTGGTTCTGCCTCTCAGAGATGTGTATGTTTATGAGATTGTGACCAGTGGAGTGGCTTACGGCTGGGTCTCGAGGAGTGCTGCCTGTGGTCAGCGTCACCAAAGCGCTCGTCCTACGGGCTCCTGCAGTTTGAGTCATTTTTTCCATGGGGTATGACTTGGTTGGGACAGCAAAATGCATAGCTTATAACGACGTTGTTTCATGCTGAACTTAGCTGTTCCCGTTTCCTTTTCTTCCTGTCCTGCCTAGGACACGCTTCTGCGGCTGGGCGCGCGGCATTTCTCCTGTCTCACCTGCGCAGCCAGGTCCGGCGAAGCTTCCCAGCTGCCGGGCGGGCTTTGGCAGCAGCGAAACGCCTGGCCCTTCACTAGATACTTCTCTGCTAATTTCAATGCTTGTATTCAGATCCTTGTGTTCAGGCTTTGTGAAAGCAAACTGTTTGGAATTGCCTGGGTGGGAATGAGTGAATGCAGCATGGGGCCCTGCAGCAGCGCAGGCTGGGCTGTTGCCTGGCCCCTGCGACACGTGCCAAGGCAGTGGGATGGACTGAATGAAAGGTTTAACGTCAAGAGGTGTTGGAGAGGGAGAGCTCTCTAGACCTCCTCCATCCCTGGACCTCTGTTTGGCTCGGTGGTCCTCGTAGACTAAAATATTTGCCCTCGATATGCAGGACAACAAAATGCTTTGGTGGGAATAAGGAGTAATTTCTTCTGCTTTTGGAAGGAAAAAAGGTACCCAATAGCTGCAGAAGCACCTTTCAGGAGGGTCTTGGTTTTGGTTTTGGTTTTCTGTGGAAATAACTTGTCCTCTGTGTCCAATTCCCACAGAACGTACACGAGGGTCTACCAAAGCCTGGCTCATCTCCTTGCTGCTTTCTGGGAGTCCAGAGATTGCTCTGGAAGCTCCTGGTTCCCTTCTGAGGCAGGGAGGTTGCCTTCCCCCTCGTATGCGCTTTGCAGGGGTGTATCTCCTGTTCCGCAGCAGCGGGATGGGAAAGGACCTTTGCAAGTCACTTGATTTCTTGTGTCTAAAGATAAAAAAGGGAAACTGCAACAGAAATGTACTCGTGGATTAGAGGACAGGGTGCAGGACCTTCCTGTCTGGTGCTGCAGCGTAGCCTGGGGATGAGGATGGAGGATCCTGAGCGTGCAGACAGGCCTAGGGCTAGATTTCAGCGGGTAGAAAAAGTATTGCGTAAAGGCTAGACCAGGCTGTGGCAGCTGCAGAAAGCCTTGGTGATCGGCTAGAGATGAAATCTGTTCTTGGTGAGACATAAACCAGTGTGTTACCTAACATTTATCTGGCAAACACGGTGATGTGCTCCAAACCAGCCGTCCGGCCCTGCTCCCTGGGCAGCAGCAACTCTTGCGCTGTTCGTGATCTGTAGTTCAGGAGCGTAACGAGTTCTGGGGGAATTAACCACAGCCAGCAGAGAGCTGGGTAGAGAGACCCAGGTGGGAGAGATCAGGGGCTTGTGCTCCCCTTCCAGATGAGCGTTTCTTTTGCTGGTCTTTCTCTGCCCTCTTAACTGAAACTGGAGAGACACCGAGAGGGTGGCCTCAGCGTAGGAAGTTCCCCTCAGGAGGAGCTGGGCGATTGCGGCGCGTTATCTACAGCCGATGGGGCTGTCTTGGCTTCCTTTTCCTCTTGCAAGCTGCAGTGTGAGCGAGACCTCCCCTGCCCGGGCGGCTGAGCCCTACAGCTGACAGCTGGGACAGGGGCTTCGTCCCTTGTCCGCTGCGCCAGCACAGCGTGCCCGGGCCCGACGGTGTGCGGGGCTGCGCCGGCTGCGTCCCAAACCACCTCGGTCTTCCTTTCCAGAACCTCCTGCTGCTGGGGACTCCCTTCAGCTCCGGGGTGACTCCTTTTGCTCCCCGGCAGGTGAAGCTCTCGCAGCCCTGGCTTCGCGTTGCGCACGAAACAGGCCGGTGTCAGCCAGTGCTGCTCCTCCGGGCTGGGGTCTCGTGTCCCCTGCTGCGATCTCCGCGCTGCCGGGCGCACCACGCACGCCGCCAGTCAATGCCGGGGGTCGCTGAGCTGCCTGACGCGCTGCGGGGCTCGGCAGCCTTCCCGCTGGGAAGCCTCCTGCCACCCCAGCCGGGGCACTCCGGGCGCGCGGGGCGAGAACGGACGCGTCCTTCGGGGCAGCAGGTCTGTCCTTCACGGCGAGAGGTCGCTGCCTCCGCTGCTTCGGAGCCATTCCAGCGGAATGCGGCACCGGGCACACGGGGGATTTCTGCTCCAAACGTGCGCGCCAGGCACCCTGTTGCTGCAGGTTAAATACAGTCGCATATGTAAATATTTATTATATTTCTAAGAACTAATTAGCATATGTAAATATCTTTCACGCATGTCTGTTAGCATCTTTGGGTGGTCTTCGGGGGTCCCAAGATGAAGGCCCATCCTCTTCATCACGCTGTTCACTGATTGATGTTTGTTTCTGCACAAACTCAGTTCTAGGATCACGTCCATCGTGTCCTTCAGGTTTTTTGGCTCCGGTCTTGTTGCTCTCTGGGTGCCTCCTGATCCCTGTAGCTTGGCGCATTTGCCCTCCCAAGGCCGAGCTGTCTGGAGTAGAGTTATTTAGGAGTCTCTTTTATCCCACAATTATCCCAATTATTTGCTGAGAACCAAGACCACTTTTGGTTCACTTCATTATTTTGTCTAACGACTGTGGTAGCTTGTGCCCATGTCCTTCCACTGCATTCCTTAACAAGAAAACAGGGATTAGTGTCACAGTTACATCGTTAGATCACTGTGCATGCAGGAATACAAGTTACAGTACTAAAGACTGCTAAAAACTAGAAAACTATTAAGGCTTTTTTGTTATAGTTTCACGTTTCTTACAGTCCCCTCTATCAGACGCTCCCGCGTTCCCGGGCTCCCTGGCCGCCTGCTGCCTTCGCCTCCCCGTTCGGGGACACTCGGTTGTCCTGTGGCAGCGGGGAAGTCCGGACGCAGCATTGATGTTAACACGAAGGTGCGAAGTCCCCCGCTTCGCAGCCACTACCGGATTCTCCTCAAACACGGGTGTAACCCGAAAGTCATCGATGGGGTTTGTGTCGCCCATCTTCGCGGTCTGGGCGAACTGCTTCCCTTTCAGACGCCAGCAGGCCCTGTCCCGGCGCTTCTGCAGCGGCTCTGCTGGGTGGAACGGGGTTTGCAGGGGTGCCTTTGGGTGCCACGGGGAGCACCTGCAAAGGGAAACAACACCGGCACGCGTGCCAGGGCGCTTGCTGCAGCTCAGATGGCAGAACTGAAATGTGTGGGGGAAGGACCTCTGTAGGGCTTTAACTCGACCTCGACTTTGAAGCGGGGCTGTCACTAATGCGAGGGGAGCTCACCTGGGGCTTGAGCTAGCGGAGCGGTCAGGACGGGACCCCCCGCCTGGGTTCCTGTCCCCCCGATGCACAGCCCTGCTAGCGAAAACATTTCACCAACGTCCGCCCTGGCTGGCCTGCACCCTGCTGCGTGGCTGTCGCCCCTGTCACGCCATTTGCCACCGCTGAGGAGGGTTTGCTGCCGTCCTCTCTGCAGCTTCCCTGCCAACCGCAGCAGGTGGTGATCAGCTCCTCTGCCGGCCCGGCCACCCCGGCCCGGCTCCCTCCGTCAGACGTGCCCCAGGGCTGCGAGGGTGGTGGAGTTCTCCACTGTTGCCTCGCCAGTTCTCCGCGTCCCTTTTGAGGAGCACGCGCTGGGCCGGGCACAGCATCCTCAGAACCAAGCAGAGGGCACGCTGCCTGTCCTCGTCCTTCTGGCCACGCTCCGAGCCCAGCCCAGCTGGGGTGCATGAGGAGGAGTGTGGGCAGCAGGGCGAAGGAGGTTCTCCTCCCCCTCTGCTCTGCCCTACTGAGGCCCCATCTGCAGTGCTGTGTCCAGTGCTGGGCTCCCCAGTTCAAGAAAGATGAGGAGCTACTGGAGAGAGTCCAGCACAGGGCTACGAGGATGAGGAGGGGACTGGAGCATCTCTCCTACAAGGAGAGGCTGAGGGAGCTGGGCTTGCTCAGCCTGGAGAAGAGAAGGCTGAGAGGGGACCTTCGAAATGCCTCTAAATATCTGCAGGGTGGGTGTCAGGAGGATGGGACCAGACTCTTTCCAGTGGTGCCCAGCGACAGGACAAGGGGCAACGGGCACAAACTGAAGCAGAGGAAGCTCCAGCTGAAGATGAGGAAGAACTTCTTCCCTCTGAGGGTGACGGAGCCCTGGCCCAGGCT
>Ga0065711_1009650_pt1 | contig 18469 bp, 6 predicted proteins | sample Hoacrofraction12_FD_59098 | JGI IMG/M metagenome (GOLD analysis project Ga0065711, IMG submission 59098) | Hoatzin crop microbial communities from Cojedes, Venezuela - Epithelial fraction 12 v2 (version 2) | ecosystem: Host-associated > Birds > Digestive system > Esophagus > Crop | place...
CTGGAATGGGTTGTTCAGAGAGGTAGTGGAGGCCCCATCCCTGGAAACATTCAAGACCAGGTTGGACAGGGCTCTGAGCACCCTGATCTAGTTAGTGGTGTCCCTGCTCGCTGCGGGGGGGTTGGACTAGATGACCTCCAGGGGTCCCTTCCAACCCAAAACTTTCTGTGATTCTATGATAAGTCAAATGACATCATTCTGTGAATCCAGTTGCACACCTTGCTTATTGTGAAATATAGTGTAATGTGTCACTGTAACTTTGTTCTGGACAATATGGACTCCTTGCTTGTCAGGACATTATTGCAGCAAGTGAGACGTCAACGCAGTAACGCAGTAATGTACTTCCTCAGTACTGAGTTTTGCAGTATGAGTTATAAGGCTCGTTTTGTTAGGGGCTGGAGATTTTACAATATTGTTTTGCTAGGCTGTAGTAAAAATGGAACGTGAGAGAACGTTCAGTATTGATTTAATCTTATGTATCTACAGTTAAATTCACTTTTAATGTTGATTTCTGGCACTGAGCACTTTTGAAAGTCCCTCCCTGAAAGAGTGAAATTAAATATTATACTGTTAATTATTACCACCAATGTGTATAGATTGCTATCTGTAGAGCTGAAAAAGTCCATAATGGAAGCACGCCTATAAAAACCTGAGCCTTTACAGCATGCTAGTGGCTTTCCATTAGGTCAGATTAATGTTTTCTGCTTGCTGAAAATAGGTATTTAGCAACAGTGCTTTCAGTTTGTTAAGAATAAATAACTGCTGGACCAATTGCTTCACCCTTGGGAACAAATCTGCACTTTCAGTGCTTGCTATTAAATCACTTCTGCGGGCTGATTTGTAACATCCGCAGATTCTGAGCTGAGGGTGTCGGCTGGATCCAGCAGCCGGTGGATCCTCCTCCTGCGCTCACATCGCCGTGACCCAGAGAAGCGACCGGTGCTGCCGCTGCCGGGGGTCCCACCGCCGCACTGGACGCAGGCCACGGCGCGCTGTGATTGAGGTGATGAGCTGGGCGTTAACCAGCCTGCTTCTCCGTCCCCGTTCGTACGGCAGCGATGCCAACCTGCGGCGCGCAGGGGAGGCGTGGGCTGTGGACGGGTGGCATCGAAGCATGGCAGCAGGGAGGGATCCAGGAGTGGATGTCATGAGGGACCGGGGATCAGAGCGCTGCTCAGGCAGAACTTTTGGTGACATGGATGAAATAACAATGATAAAGTCTTGTGGTTTTCCCCTTTTTTAAAGGTGTAGGGAATGAATTGAAGCTAGATTGAATTGTCTTGAAGAAAATAGACACAGAAGTGAAAATACTTATTTGCATGTGTTTGCACTTATGTCTTCCTTGCATTAGTAGAGTTTTAAATGGTTGTTGACAGTTGACTGGACAGACTTCACTTCTAGAGAGGGGCTATGAAGAGGTTCCTCTGGTGGTGTTTCTCCGCATCCCAGATTTTTTCATCAGTGCTTCAACTCATGTCGATATCCATATTGTTTGCAGCCTACGTATTCTCTCCTTATAGGTCTTCAAATAGCAAGAGACCCATTATCACATCTATTCCTCCTACAGCCCTGTTCTGCTCATCTGAGCAGTGTTACTTGAAACTTCTATTAATAGTAAAGAGGTACATTTGCACTGTATTTTTTATGACAAGTGTTCTTAAAAATGCTTTATAACTTATACTAATGTAAATTTATATATGAGGATCTTAGATTTGGGGCTCCTGAGAGCTGTGCTTCCTAATTGTTTGATATGTAACTAATGGGCTCTACTACCAGAAAGAAATCATTAAGTGCTTTGGTTCCTGGATACCAAGCTGGAGGCTGGGCCTGACTTTGAGCTTGTGAAACTCACACCTTCTGAATGACAATCCACTTTGAAGGGTCTGAAGTAACGTATCCCAAACCACACAAATTCAGAATGATTAGAGACATCTGAAAATGTTCAGACATAATAAATAAAATGGGATGCAGATCTGTTAGGTAGAGAGGCAGAATCTTTTTAACCATGCATGGTAGCATTAAAATAAAATCTAATACAAGAAATGTAAAATAATACTTCCTCTATTTTAGCGTGCAGGAGAAAGTAAGATTGAGGGCATGAAATACCTGAATAGAAATTTAACTGAACTTTGCGTTAAATTTTTGAAGTCTCAAAGAAATTTATTATTCACTACATATTAATAGAACAATTGATTACCATTTTACTCGTGAAACAACAGTTATTCTTCTGAAGAAACAATGCAGTCCTAGGAGAGAATCTCAACATATTATCCACTGTTGAATCATTCTTAAGCAGGATAATTAAGGAATATCTCAGTTATTGACAAAAAAACCCTCCAGAATGCAGAGAAGTCCAGTTCTGGGCTTACTATGAAGTCACACCTCAGACCGAATTCCAAAGGAAATCTGCAGGGTCTGTGCCATTTTGCAGACTTGTTGGTGAAATCAAGAGAAAGCATCATCCAGGGTCCATTTTAAAAGATTGCTGAAAGTCTATTCTTGCTCCATTAAAACGAAGAGAAGTACTGTTAGAGAATGGCGGGAGGATACCAGGCTCTGCGTCTGTCCGAGCAGCCGTAGGGTATAGCCGAGCTGATGCAGGCTGTGGATTGCAGCACTTGGGTAATGGCAGAGAGCAGTTGTAACTAGGAATGTACACGTACATGCTAAAAGGCAGTTCTCAACACACGTAGCATTACAGACAAGCAAAACAAATAAGTAAGGACTTAATTATGAATGGCATTTTACAGATCCTGACATGTTTGATTGGCTGGACTATACAGAGAAATTGTTTCAAGTCTGATTTACCATTAATTAATCTATTTGTGTTCCACTTACACTGTGTATTCAATCCTGTTTTCTACTGCAATTTAAAAGCACGGATTCAAATTACCTCAGTCAATGCAGTTTAAACCAAATGCCCACTTTGCAAAATTTAGTGGCGAGCCATTAGTTTTCCCCTGGAAAGCCCATTCTGCGTGGTGCTGAGGCCAGGAGAAGGGATGAGCGGGCTCCCGGCTCCTGCCCTGGCACTCACACTGGCAGGATGGCATCGCAAGTTGGAGAGCAAATACACTACCCCTCTGAGCATTTGACTTACCTTAGGGTTCTGCGGTGTCTGGAGTTGTCTTTGTATTCGGAAGCACACAAATCTGAATAAGGAAAACATCCCTAGAAGGTGTTTTCTTTCATATTATTTTTTTTCCCTGTGATTTGTTGACTTAGTCTGTGAAGTTCAGTAGAGCTGGACAGGAGGCATGAGGAGGGCATCAGGATGGCCCAGGAATGATGGTTTGTAGTCCAGAGTTCCAGCCTTGGCTTCCTAAAGATGTCATGTGCCACAATAAATAAGTATCAGGTTTGCACAATAAATCTGTGTTACTCATTTCTTGGACAACTGATTCCTCTGTTTTTCACCCAGTTGAGATAATCAGTAGTCAAAGCTGTGTTTATGCGTGTAGTTTTGACTGGAGATCATTTGGGAAATACTCTGAACATATGGATAACCTGTCATATAAGAAGTACTGGCTAAACAACACTTACTTGTTATATACTGTATTTCTCTTTTTTCCTTTGTAAAATTGACTTTCAAAGGACAAGACAACTACTTGGCAGAAGGAAAGAAAAGATACTGCCTACTTTTAATTCTGGAAGATAACGTGATTATCAGTACATTCTTTCTCAGCAAACATTTGTAAAGACAGGTTATTGAAAAGGCGGCTATCATGTTCTTTCATGTTGCTGTAGTTACCCAATGCTATTTGGGCAAAAATTATGTCTGATGAAAACCAGCGGACGACAATTTAACTGGGGATGCAGGACCAGCGTCTCCCATCCCTTGTAAAAGAAGTTTCTCCACACTCCTAACGTGTACTTAGGTGCCCAGCTTCTGCTGAAAATGGTGCATGATGGAAATTTCTTTATCTTTATGGATCTAAATTCACAAAATAAGAAATCATTCATGCCTGTCTAGAGCTAGTTCATTCCTGAATATTTATTACCTATAAAATTAGTTTTCTTCCTACCCTTCACCCCTTCAGGCAACACCTCTTAAAGGGGGCTTGTTACAGGCAGGATGATAGAATTTGTTCTGCTATTGCTTGTGTTGTGACTTTACTCTGGTAAAAGACTTTGTTTGTGAGTAACAGCCGAGGAACGAGAGCAGCGTGAGATGTTCCTTATCGAAAAGATGGCATGGGGGCTCAAAAATCCTATCAGTCTGTGATTTTTGTCTTAACTTGCAAAGATAAAATGGTTTATAATGAGTAAAATATAATGTTAATGGTAACAAGATAAAGTTATAGGCTTTTCCAATAATGTAAGTTGTTTTACAGTTAATATACAGTCTTCTATTTCTTTTACATTAATTGTTTTCTTCCATTTCTTTTACATTGTTTTTTTCTTTAAGACCTGATTTTTCCTTACCTGAACTCAGCCTTAGTGGGCTAGTGATCTTCGTATTTTTATCTTTAAAGGAAAATCTATCAAAACTGTTTCAGAAAAATTGGAAAATCTTTCTTCCCCCACCCCCATATATGCTAAAATACTTTCCACTTAAGAAAGCTATAAAGTCCTGTATTTAACCTCAGAGTTATTTCTGACCCCAAAAAAAACAGCAAGAACAAACAAATACTCACCACAGCCATGAGATACCAGCAAGTTCTCGGCAGTCGCTGGAGCGGTGAGTTAAACTTGGGAAGACAAGCCGAGGGACTCAATTGTTCTTCAATAAGGTGGAAGGAGGAATATTATGATGTGCAGTGAATTGGAGAAGACATGTTGTCACTTGCCCTGTGAAGGATGTCTGCCTCTGTGGCAGAAAGTCTTGCTCTGTATTCCAAGAAATGTCATTTAAAATGTAGAATGAGTGCACAGCAGGAATAATAAAATTGTCTGAGCGTGTGAATTTTAAGCACTAAACGTGATACGGAAACAAGAATATTTTTTCTGACAGAAACTGGTGACTAATGCAGCTTTCTTCCTTAAAAATATTTGCTTCAGCTGGGCATTAATCTTGTGGCAGAAATTTCTGGAAAAATTAGATATTTCTCAGCAAAAATTTATGGAAAAGAAATGTTTTACCTAGCTAACAAAATGGAATTGACAACCTTCGGAAGAGGCAAAGTCTCATTTCCAGTACAACCAGAGCAACATAACAATTTTCTTTCTTATGTATGTAAATAAGTATACGTATTTCCTATTCCTGTGATAATAGCTTTATACTAAGCCAAACGTGGTTATAAATTATTCCTAGCATCTTGTTCAAGTAGTATGTCTAGGCAAGTATGTCCCTCCTCCCCATCTGCTTGACTGATATTTTTCTCTGAAATCCTAAAAGGTGAACACGTTGAAGTGAAATAGTCACCTAGCTCTAACTGAGGACCTGCGGGTAGCTCTGCGTGTCACTTCGTCCATCACAAATCACGTCACCTACTGGGGAGATACTGGAGTACAACTGATAATTCATAATGACTTACATTTTCTTTTTAACTTGCATCCTTTGCTCTAACATTCTCTTTTACTTCAGAGCTCTTAATGAGAAGGACCTTACAACCACAAACAATATTTTTCGAATAGACTGTCTGGAGAAAGCTTTGTCACTAGTGCTCTTGACTCAGTCTGGTGCTTTGTTCTTTTTCTAGCTTGCACAGACAAAGAACTGAGGAATCTTGCTTCGCGACTAAAAGACTGGTTCGGTGCTCTTCACGAGGACGCAAATCGTGTCATCAAACCAACAAGCTCGGAGACGGCACAAGGCAGTAAGGAAACACCTTTCCCGTTGACCGTTGAGTGTTGTAGGCAGCTTCCCAGCCTGCGAGCGCGTTCAGCTGAGCACAGCTCAACGCCATGTCGAGCAGGTGACCGCGAAGCAGCAGGTCCGCAGGAGACCTGATCCTGCCGATAAACATCTGCACTGTTTTCTACAGTCGTTCTGTGCTCTCTCTGGCCCAAACTGCTCTGAAAACTGGCAGTCAGAGACGGAGAGACCTCATGAGTTAATTAGGCAAATAACGGCATCTGAAGGCCGTGGAGGTCACATCTATACTGGTAAATAAAACTGTTCAGGGACTTTCCTCAAGCCCTGAGGTTAACTAGCATGACATAGTTCACGTCTGTACAGTTAAGCTCCGTGACCCTCCAAATCAGCGTGGCTGTATCCGAGTCACTTCTTGGGGATGGACTGTGGCGTATGCTTACCTCCAGTTTATGGCCAAGCATTTTCTGACCCAGCGTCAGTGGCATGAACCAAAAACATCACCTATGAGCATAAGGAAAATTACGGCAATGTTGTGAAGGACTCATTTAGACTTAATTTTGCAATTTCTTGCTAATACCTTGTATAAGAGAAAGAATAATGAAACCATCTGTATTATGGCCACAGAGCTGGGATAGTTAAATAGTGTGGAAAGCTGGAATCTGTTGTGTCCCAGGTATTTAATAATACCATCTTTGCTTCCTTTGATTTTTTTTTAAGAAAGGAAGAAAATGAACAGTTTAGAGGACACTTACTCTCTGTAGGTTTAGCCAACATGACTGATTTTGATGTCATTTACCCACCAGGGAGGGGAAAGAGTCAGATAATAGCATCAAAAGAGGTCATGTTCATCAGAGAGCAGATGTGAATTTATTTTCTGTGAGGACTTTTAAATAGTATGTCCCAAAGCACATGGTCCCCTGGGTTGCAAAGTAGGATGCGTAAGTTTTATCTAGGTGTGTGACTTGCCTTCAGTTCACTGCCCTGATTCTCTGGTAGAAGCTGTCTAAAGCCAGCGTTCGCACACGCAGAACTGGAAGGGTTCGGTCCCGTTTAGGGCTCTTTTGACCCCAGTGTCTCTTGTTTCCCTGTAGTATGAGGCTGAAGAGGCTACAGGCACAGCAGAACAAACCCAGCACATCAGGATGGGCATTTACTGTTGGTCCATGTTTCCACAGTCACTCTTACTTTGTTTCCTTTGCTGCTTTTGAGCTCATGTAGCAATAAATTCCCTCTTCCAAAAGAGACAGCATATACCGCAGGCTATCTTGCGCAAAACTATAGTCCAACCTCATTAATGCCAAGTAATTGTATCTTAAAACTGTGTGGTGAAATAAGCCATGTTCTGTGTAAAATCATCTTTTTCATCTGTCCCGTAATTTCAATAGTTTTTTCAACAATCAGTGTCTTTAAAAACCATATATCCTACTTATTTCTGAAGCAGTACTCCAAAAAAGGATGTTATCATGCAGAGGAAGTCGAACCATAGTGCAAAAAGGCAACTGGAGCTAATCATGGCTTCAAGGCATGAATTCATTTCAGACCCCCATGGCAGAAAACACCAGAGACTGAAAACTTTGTCTGAAGTCCTTTGGGCCCAGAACCACACAAAATCTCGTTTTATCAGCCTGTCAAAGGGGTGTTTTTCATGCAGGTGACCCGTGAGCTGCTCATGAGGATCTTACCAAAGTCTGAAGACCAAATTCGTTCCTAAAGGTTTGGGTTTTTTTGCTGAAGCAATTTCAGTGAGAAAAACATTCCCGGTAATTCTGCAGTGTTTGCTCTGATTCACAGAGGAGCTGTTATCTCTTTTTAGTTTAGTTTGATTCCTGGCAGCTTTTATATGAAAGGCTGCCTTGGTGGTCTTAAACACTTGATCTCAACAGTGTTCATTTTTAGACTGTTGACTTAGTTTGGCACATTTTCTGATTTTCTTGCATGTCAGTTAAAAAAAAAAAAGAAGAAAGAAATTTTATGAGTTGTCTAAATCGTTTCTGAATGCCACAAAACTTAGGCCTGTTTTTCTTTTTAAGAGTTTGCAAGAGTATTCATTAATTAATCTGTGTGTGCCAAATTCTGCAGCTCCAGTTCTCTCTGGAAGAGCTGAAAATACACACGGAGTAAGGACGACAGTATTTGGCTTCCTTTAACTTCAAACATTTATAAAAATGAAAGACCTCTTAAACAGGGCTCAAAATTCAAAGCAAAGTTCACATAGCCAAGCTAGGAAAAAAAACCTTGTGTGAATCCCGGCAAACAGGACACACGCAGCTCTGGAAATAGGCTCTGATGTACACATTGCCCTTTTTTCATTGCTCTGCGTGTGTTGCCCTCCTCACCAGGCTGATCACTTCATTAAGCTGAACTGGTTTGATTATGCCTGTCGAGTCTTAAAAGGCGGACACATTCTCAAAGTAATCCGTTCTGGGTATGCCCCTGCGGCAGCAAAAGGAACAGATGGTGGGATGCGATGACTAAGATGCCTCGGACACATCAGCTGTCTAGAGAAGGTGTTCCAGCAGAGATTTCTCTATGCTACATTAAATTTTCAAGATGTTACTGTGAGTGTAAGTAAGCTTTTTGAGCATATTAAGTTCACCCTCAGGTGAAGGAAAAAAGTACACTTTTGGTTTTTTTTAACTCTCTTGAAAGGAGAGGGATGAGGGTGAGTCATTGCGTTTGAAATCTCAGACCTTCATTCAGTGGATCTGCCAGATCCCGGCAAAGCACCATAGGCCAGGAACTTTGTCTTCTGCGGGCTTTGTACAATTGAAATCTCCTCAATAAATAATACAGCCAACGAAGGGGCATGCTTTGGCATAAGGAAATAATAAAACTAATTAGGTAGTAAGATCAGATTCAAATTACTCCTGAGCCTGCTGATAATTCGTAACATTCCCGTATTGTATCTAGATAGTCTCTTTGGTTGGACTGGGAGTTGTTTTTCTTTTACTAGAGATCTATGCAATATAAAGGATTTTTTTCTGGGGAACATTTCTTCTCCTCCTTCCTTTATTTTAAGTGATGGGGGAAATTAGGTTAATTATTCCCCTGTTAATTTAATTGTAGTGTACTTTAATAAAACTAGCTCATGTAAGTCAACTCTTGAAGGGGAAAAAGAATTTTATGTGCCAGAAGGTGTGTTTATTTTTAATTAGTATTTCCACTTAAACACTTTTTCAAATTTAATTCCATTTTAATTCAGAGGAGGTGGAGCATTTTTAGTATTAATGGGATATGAGACTTTTGCATGTAGGTCACTGCTTTCATTTCCTTCCAGATCTGTACCGAATCAAGGTTGTTAGGAGGCTGACCAGCTGTCAGTCAGAATGAGAAGTGTAATGGTCTCAGTGCAGGTCCTGGTGAGCAGGTTCCAAATGAAAGCAGCCACCACCACAACTGACATCAGCTGGCATCTGTGTTGGCAGCCTCTGCCAAGGAGCCAAGAGCAGGAGGGACATGGAGCCAGCACCATTCTCTGCTTCTCACCACAGGCACTGCAGGGCTGAGCTGAGGCACAGAAAGATGCAGAGACGGTCTCACTGAGGTTACTGTTATTCTGGGTCTGTTGTGCCAGAAGTCCAGCCTATTAACCCAGCACTTTATTCATTACAGAATAATGTGATTTATTTCATCCAACATATAGCATCATATTTATAAGCAAGTATATCAAAAGACTCCAAAAAGGAATTAATTCATTCAACGTCACTTGGCCTCGCCATGTTGATGGGAGCACGGTGACCTCCCAATGAAGGTAGGTGAGCTCCAAGAACCATTTGTCATCACTGCCCTGTGTACGCATGAAGTCAGAGCCTGCGTTGCACACTTAGGGCGCACTTTGCTTTCATTCCTGTTGCTGGGTGCCGAGAGGGTCCAGGATTGCTGGGTTTGGGCTGTGGATGCAGTGTTGTGAAAGGTGATTTACAGGCAGTAGCTTTTACTGGGAAACAATACAAAGTGGAGGTAGATACTACTATTCACCTTCAACCACATGGTAAGGAACAATTAAAGAATTAACCTTTTCACTGATAGTAGCCAACTAGCTGAGGGCTTTCTGTTGTACCTGCCGTCAAGACTTCCAGACCACACTGTTGGACCAGCACTGCTTAATAATGCAGCCTCTTAATAAACCTAATCTGGAGCTCAGGTCACAACAGCGAAAGCTCCCTTGTTTATAAGAAATTGCAATCAAAGTCTCGTCAACTAATGTAATTAACTGTCTTCGTAAGTGACCTTTCATGATTGTATCTTGCATCCGAGCCCTGATGGTGTGTCACAGAGCAGCTTGGTATTCACATCAGTCAGTATCTTGTGATCTGCTCAGACAGCTCAGTGCGGAGGGCACGCTGCTGGTGTATCTCTGAACACGTGTTGTACACACAGATAAAGACTCCCCAGCAGCGAGGAAAACACGACTCGGAAATAATCCACAGGCACTGTCAGGGGCAAGGTCATGCCAGGATCTCCTTCTCCCTGTGTGAATCCTTACCAGTTAGGAGGTGACCTTTAGAGACCCACAGGGCTGAGCAACATGTACCGTACTCAACTGATTGTAGAAAAGACCTTGTAGCTACTCACTGTAGCAGCAGTAATTGCCACAACAGGGCCTGAAGACCATCACCAGAGAGGGCATCAGTGCAGAAAGAGAGCAGCCAACAGAACCCAGCTATTTTTCCCCTAGAAACGGTTAAACTGGGATAGCTGAAGCAGGTACCGATCCCTGCTCCGCCGTGCAATCGAATGGTCTGCCCTTGCCTGTTCGACTACATTTAACCTGCTCAGTGTTGGGGAATCAGGCACAGCGTACACCCGCACAAGGCAGGACTGCGTGTCCTGCTCCTCGGTGCTTTGTAAAGGCAAAGTCAAGGATTTAAGAATCCTTTCACTCAGAAGAGATTGCACAGTGACCAAATCCTGCTTGCCTTCTGCAGGTGAATAAAATAATTGAAGTCCGTAGTCCTAATTGCTTCAGCAAGGTGAGCAGACTTCCTCCCTACATCTATTCACGTGGCCTTTTTGTTTTTCACTGTGCTCAAACTCGATTAGATAACGTTAGAGGAGATGACAGCCCAAAAATGTGATGAAATGTTCAGCATGATCTCACTCTTCCCTGCTTGAGCTACCTCTAGCCCTGAGGAAGTGGTGTTACCTTCTTCCTTTCTTAGAGAAACATGTATTCTGAATGACAGAAACCTTCCCATTAGTTAACCCTTCTGGTTGTTCCTCCGTGTCACTGACAACCTTCAGCTGCACTTGCACACAGAAAGCACAGCTTCCAGCATAAAGCACTGCCCTCCTTTGGAGTCATACGTAAAATAGCAGGTAGGCTGCAGAGCTTGGACAGACTGTCAGCATGATTCCAGCAACATCTGAGGTTTCACTTTAACAAAGCAGCATCCTGAAATGGGACTTGACACGTACAGCAAAGAAGGCTAAGCTTGACCTCTTTCAATGAAAGATGCAGCAAAAGGAAAAAGCCTGTCAGACTTCTCCACGTGGCCAATAGCAGGATGCGTAGCTCGGAGGCAGGTTATCCCCCACAGCTGATACAGAATGAGCACGAGGTGCCTGGAGTGCGTGGTTCAGGCACCCTCCATGCCTGTAAATCCCCAGCCAATGCATGCATGATTCTGAGTCCTTGTTGAAACCAATATCCTTATTATCAGCTTTATGAGCTCTGCATTGCAAATATACTTTCTGCCGTCATAGGTAACTTGGAAATTAGTCCATGTTTGTACCAAGTGTTGAAAAATACAGTGACGCTATGGATTTATAATGCCCTGTCTTGTTAGTGAAAGAAGGCAATGCCACTGTTTTTGTGGAGACTGCAGAATACTGGAATATGTATCTCATACACATTGTGGGTATCTATATGCCTGGCTTGTACTTTCTGTGATAACCACTGCTGGTGCTGCGGTCTTTTAAGGATCTGGGCTATTAAAATGGATGATGATGTTGGTATCCAAAGCGCTGGAAGAGCAGAATCCTGTATTGCTGCACAATCCTGGAGGCTGCAAGAAGGAACAGTGCTGCTGTGGCCCACAGCACATGCAGCTCTCCAGAGCTCCCAGCTGAAGCAGTGCCATTCTTCAGAGCGGTGCGAGCAGGAGAGATGCTTCGTCGCTTCTTTCCCGCTGCCTCCCCCAGGCAGCTCACAGTCCAGATCAAAGCATTCAGTTGTCCACCACAGGATGCAGGGCTTTGAAGAGTGAAAAGCTAGGATGAGAGGTGGAAGGTAAGAGCTCAGCTGGAAAGAATTTGATCAGGGAACTAGAAATGGGTCCAGGAAACAGGATTTAAATCGCATTCAGACTCAGTCTAGTTTGAAAATATGGTGGATGCAGCCTTTTCTCATCACGTTTCCGTTTCTTGGAGCAAGGCCAACCCACTTGGACTGAGGACAGAAAAAAAAATCTGAGACTTTTTTGAGTAGAAAGAACTTTGAATTACAGTAATCAGCTATGAATCTCAGCCCTCCCCACCCCACAGCCCCTCAAGAGTGTGAGTAGTGCTCTAGTCTGTAGCTGTGCTTGGGTTTTAAGCTTTACACAGTCAGTTCCGTCTAGAATTTTGTTTGCTTTGGGCAAGTCAGGTTAATGTTCAGAGTCCAGCCAAAAAAAATTAGCAAGGCTTCAGCTTCTCAGTGATGGCTGTGCAGTGAGCGAGCTGGGATTCAGCTGGGGATGTTTGCCTGTCTGCTTACAGGATTTGACACCAGCATACTGCCAATCTGCAAGGATTCCTTAGGCTGGATGTTCAACAAACTTGACATGAATTATGACCTGCTGCTGGATCCCTCGGAGATCAGTGCCATTTATCTGGACAAGTACGAGCCGTGCGTCAAGCCACTCTTCAACTCGTGCGACTCCTTCAAAGACGGAAAGCTTTCCAACAACGAGTGGTGCTACTGCTTCCAGAAGCCGGGCGGTGAGTCGCGTGAAGAGAGGTTGGTTGGGTCTCCCCATGTTCCAGGTTTGATTGACCCCCTGACAGACATAGTTTGGTAGTTGGCAGGCAGCTGCCTTAAAAAGCTCTTTTCTCCCGCGCTGGTGTGAAAGGGCGTTGTGTGACAATGTTTGGTGTCGCGGATGAACTGAATTAATATCCCTTGATCATTCAGACAAACAAAGAAGTAGTAGGTACCAGTGCACGCAGTCTAGAAGTAAGCTCTGTTGCTGATGTGAAGCTCAAGAACTTACTCTTTTATTAATGCAGGAATTAGTCAATTAGCAAATCATAAATTAGAGAGCTGGCATTATGTCAGTTTGGTGAAAAGAGAGGAAAACTGGTTTAACAATTAAAATGGCCCCCAAACACTACTCTCATCTACAGTGGGATGCGTTTTTTTTTTCAATTAGTGGAGCTAATGACATAAATTTGTTTTGCAGTACAGTACCAGCATATGGGCTTCTTTCCTTCCCAGGTGTACGGTAGTCTACATTTCATGTCAGTAGTGAAGCCAGTCATTATAAAGTCTGTCCCGTACCATCTGGAAACTGATTCTCATACATTATATTTTAGGTCTTCCTTGCCAGAATGAAATGAATAGAATTCAAAAGCTAAGTAGAGGGAAGAGTCTGTTGGGTAAGTTCGATTACTTGCTATTCATTTACTCAACTAATTAAAGCTTATGTGATTATTGTAACTTTATATGCAGTAATGGTTTTTCAATTACAGACTAATGTTTTGAGTCGGGAATATGCACCACTGAGTGTAGGCCTGACACTATGAAATTAAACAAATAATGAGATAACAACATTCAGAGCAGGTGTCAGCATGGCAATGGGTTCAGAAATAATTTACAGCCCTTCAGAAATGCAAAGCCTTGTCTGCACAGAGCTTAATACTGCCTTCATCACCTCGTAGGTCAGAGTAAGTACGGAGGCTGCTTGATACTCCAGCCTCCCATTTTTGAAGGGTGACTGAAGGAGCCACAGTGCATAGCCAATGGATTCGTGTCTTCTTCCAGTTACAGTGCAATGCATGCATTCCTTGGGGCTCAGGTTTGCCTAATCATCCCTAAATATATTTCAGTATATTCTGTGTATATGAAAACAGGAATTCATCTCATCTCATTTTAGGCAGCCCTGCAGTGTGCTTCGCTCTGTAAGATGTGGCAATGCCTGCCCCTCTCTCTGGTCACTGTTGGGAGCCTGAATTGATTCATAACTTACAGTGCCCTGGTGGATATCTAAAAATAGGTGAAATAAATCCCAGTAAGGCTTTTTCCCATTTAATTGCTAAAAAATCATGTTGTTGAACAGAGTAAATTTAAGGTAACCAATTCCATACCCTAAAATCACGCAGTGTTATGCAGCCTAGCATTGATGTGGTGTTTTCTTATTGAAACTTCTGTCCTAGCGCCTTTGTGTACACGGAGCCAAGTCACGCGAGGCGTACTAGTGCAGATCAAAGTCTCTGTTTACCGAAAGCACTGCATTTCACTCGTGAAGAGCCTGGCTCACCCCAGCCCCAGGCTGTCAGGCCCATCCTTGGGAACCCCTGTCAGGTTCTTGCAGCATCGCTAGCTGCAGCACAGAGTGTGCGCGCCGGCTCCGCTGCAGCGCTTCTCAGATGGCAGCCTGCTTCTTGGGTTGCTCTCAGATTTTAGTCTGATGTTTCTGGATGCTCATTAGCAGACCCTGCAAACAGAGCTTCTGCAAAGCTCATTTTTGCCAAACCCTGCCATTCCCAGACGCTGCTGCTGTTTGAGCTCAGGGTTCAGGTACCTTATAAACAATCCCAACAGGGATTCTTAAAATAAGAATAAAAGCCAGAGGGACTATGTTTTAGTACACATAAAGATCAAGATGTGTCCGAGTCACAGCTCCTGCTGTTCACAGCTGTGGGAGCGAAGGGAGGATTGATAGCTCAGTTGTATGTGTGCTCCATTCAGTAGATCTTTTGCATTTGTGTTGGAATGCATGTGGTGGCAGAGGAAGTCGCAGTGTTCTCTGTCTTGTGGGTGTCGTGATTTTCAAAGCCACCTAAAAGAGTAAGAAGCCCACTTCCTAACAGATAGCTTTGGCTATCCCATATTTATTTTATGCTTTGCTGTTATTTGCTATGTGCAATAAATGTCATCCAGGTTGAAACATAAGTGGTTTGTTCCAGTGTGCGGGGAAAAAATGACAACTATATTGCGGGCAGGACAACATGCAGGCAGCTGTAGCTCATCACTGGGATCTGATCACAATAGCAGAAGCAAAATGATGAAGTAAAAGCAGTAAGAATAGTCCCTTACCACAGATAACTTCTAGTCAACTGTATGAAAAAAAATGAAGGATGAAAGTGGCTAAGCTCAACAAATCAAGTGTCAGGCATAGGTTGTTCCACAAGCTAAAAAATTATAGAGAGGAACTCTTTGCTTCACCTGCCTTGAAAGTCTGCCTGCATAATGGCACCTGTCTGTGAGATTTTAATGTGATTTCATAGCTATTTATACAGCGGAAAACATTGTCTTTTCACTGGCTGAAAAATCATGCGAAAGGAAACAAAAACATACACGTGACAAAAAACACGCTTGTAGCAACAATAAAGATTGAAAAGAGAGATGAATATTTTCAGAGAAACTAGCCTTTAATTATTCTCTTTCCTTCTCTGTCCCTGACATATAGAGCACAGCATTTACAGTCTGGACAGTACGCACGAAGAAGATTTCTGTTAACTTGTATCCATTGATAAAAAGTGATGACTTTTGATATTTTGTTCTCTATATATTTTTCAAAACACATGACAGTTTCAGCAAAGTACTTCAAAGCCATTGCCATTAGATATGTTGAATTTGGAGGCTTTCAAATAGAGTCTAGCGTCCCAGGGGACTGAATTAAAAAGTAAACAGTACTATTCATCTTTTCCTACCAGATTTATCTAGAGTACAATTAACTGCAGAGAGTGTACTTTTAGAGCATACAACTGTGCAGCCTGATAATGCTTCCTCCACATCGCTAAGGTAATAAATTTATGCTCCCATCGCTATTTTCTTCTGTATCAGCCCTGTGAATTCAGCGAACATAATAGCTAATACAGGGAGCTGGCTAGCACTTAATTCTGCCAGGCTTTTACCTGTGTGCTTCACTACCTTTAGCATATAATTATTCTCTCCGTGTCCTCTGAGGAAGGGGAGTATTATATAGATAAGGAAATGATGCAAAAAAAAAATAGAAGATATATAGGTCTGGATCCATAAAGAGGATATAGATGCAACAGTGCTGTTCAAGTTTGCGTGGAATAATTAAATACTCCACGGGACAGAGAGAGATGGGGGAAGCAGGAGTCAGTAGCCTGAGGCGGTTTAGTGGGGAGTGACTGACATTTTGTAGCGCTTAATAGTAAAGCTGGTCTGCCAGTGGTCCTTTCCATGTGTGTGGGGAAGCCCAGTCTGTGCAAGAACCTCTGGAGAGCAAATGTGAGCTCCTTTTGCCTTCCGAACCCTGTGGATATTCTCTGATGCCGGACCAAATTATGGGGTGATATATTGCCACTAAATGGGCTGCCTGGATGCTGTGCTCCAGAATAGCAGAGCTTGTAGCCAGAGCTTATTTCTAATGAACGCCCAGACTGATTTGTGTAGGGTTTACAGGACGAATCGTCGCGCTGAACAACGCTTGCTCCCAGTGACTCTCGGTCCTCACCAGACTCTCACCTGCACCTGACACAGTGGGGAGGACACGCTGTGATCTTCCCTCTGATGGGTGGCAAGTACCACGGCATCGGTATGCATAGCTAAATATTTAAAGCTCTGGTGTTACATGCAAATTGGCACAAATTTCCCACGCAGAAGGAAAAGTACCTTCTACTCTTCGCTGTGACCCAAAGTGCGAATCTTTTCCACACAGTTATGTTGGCAGTGAGCCTGCGCCATCATTTATTTTTAAACCTATGGCTTTTACAGGCAGTGTGGCATATTTTAATACCTTATAAGAAACACAGTGAAACTGTGCAAAAAAGCCAGTTTCAAAGAAGGGGAAGATCGCATTGCCCAAAGAAGAGAGAAAGCACGCGGCAGGTTAAATGCAGAGGCCGTGCTCTGCTCGCCCCATAACGCCTCGAGGTTCCCCCTCTGATGCTTCCCTGAGCCAGAGGCTCGTCTGGGAGCTCTAGTGATGGCTGCAGCTATGCTGATTTACACCAGCTCAAAATCAGCACCTGAGCACTTTTTCCAGGGTTGTCTATATGCTGATACACGCCCGGAGTGCTGAACAGAGAGAGAAAGCGAGCATGAATATGAAAAAAACTCAATCAATATTGAAAGAAAGGATTGAACAGTGAGCGTTAACTTACAATAACCTGCAAAGGCGAATACGTGTACATGGTTATTAGAACCATTTTTTTACAAATAGTAAAAATGAGTCTTTGGTAGTCGTTATTATGCTTATATTTGGACGTGAATATAATGGTGGTACCTGTAAGCAAACCTGCTACCAGATCATACTTTGAAGTTATTTAAAATGCTCTTACTAATGGATGTGAAGTGGTCTCCAAAACAGATCCGATATAGACAAAGATTTCTGCAGATATTCGAAGGTTCTGGTTCTCATCTTCCAGACCTGCATTAGCGGCACTCAAACGTTAGACAAGGTCTGCAGTGCGATGAGGTTGGAAATTAAAAGATTCACTTTATACAGATGTGTGTGTGTGAGAGTGACTGACTTCTACTTTTATGTCTTTTGTATAGGAAATTTCCTGACATTTGGGCAGCAACTTCTCATTTATTTTTTCTGTGAGAAATGTAGTGGAAATGGCCCCTTTGACACGTGAACTGTCTGAAGAGATGCTATACACTTGGAACTAGTTAAAAACTTACTGCATGGCCAGTAAATCACTGGTATCTTTGACAAAGGAGAAAAATACTTTCTCAAAAATCATTTGAGACAAGAAATTTGGGGGCAAGGGTGTGTTTCTGCCGTGTTTCGAATTGAAGCAATTGGCAAAGAAGGGAAAAGGACTGTACTGACCTCCCCTGGGCATAAAGCTAGCTCATCTCAAAGGACAAGAGGGCTTTTCATATTGAAGTACATTTGCTGAAAATGGTGGGAACAATAAAGCGGGTTTCTCCTGAGAGCTTCCCTGTCTGAACCACGCTCTACAAGGCTGAACTATAATGGTTTTTTATTGTGAGACAAATCTTGGGCTTCAAATCCAAAGACTTACTGGCTTCAAACCCTGTTGTCCCTCTCTGTAAAGCTTGTCCATTACTTCTCCTTTCATGCACAGGAACTCTCAGTAAGTCGGAAGTTGTGCTTGAGATTAGTATGAATAGCAAGCAGATGGCAGATACCTTGCAGGGATAATTACAGTGTTGTGGAAAGACTTATAGGATAAACACTGAAGGAGTGCAAATGGAAGGGAAATGCAGAATTAATGAAGTTGGGGTAATAATCCAGTTGGGAAGAAAAGTTTAAAACCAGGAGTTAATTCTGAAAGGGGCTCTGTGGGAATATTCATTATTCAGGGACAGACTGAACTGATCTCTAGTACCGTATGCCATCACCCTCCATGTGCCACATATGCACAGTCATGCACTATGCAGTGACCAGGGAGGCTGAAAACATTTAATCTTGTAGCATTTCTGCGCCCTTTTAGGGACCACAGAATCACAGAATCACAGAATAGTAGGGGTTGGAAGGGACCTCTGTGGGTCATCTAGTCCAACCCTCCTGCCGAAGCAGGGTCACCTACAGCAGGCTGCACAGGACCTTGTCCAGGCGGGTC
>Ga0065711_1038730_pt1 | contig 18469 bp, 10 predicted proteins | sample Hoacrofraction12_FD_59098 | JGI IMG/M metagenome (GOLD analysis project Ga0065711, IMG submission 59098) | Hoatzin crop microbial communities from Cojedes, Venezuela - Epithelial fraction 12 v2 (version 2) | ecosystem: Host-associated > Birds > Digestive system > Esophagus > Crop | place...
CTGTAGGCTTCCTCTCTTACCTCTGGGGCCTGGGATTCCTGAGGGCCTGCCTTGGCACTGAAGACTGAAGCAAAGAAGGCATTCAGTAGCTCTGCCTTCTCCGCATCCTCCATCATCAGGACATCCGCCTCATTCAGCAGCGGCCCCACATTGTCCCTAGCCTTCCTTTTGCTGGTGATGTAGTTGAAGAAGCCCTTCTTGTTGTTTTTGACATCCCTTGCCAGCTTCAGTTCCAGGTGGGCTTTGGCCTTCCTTGTCGCATCCCTGCACGCTCTGACCACTTTCTTGTACTCTTCCCAAGTGGCCTGCCCCTCTTTCCACATTCCATGGACCTTTCTCTTCCACCTGATCTCCCCTAGAAGCTCCTTGTTTAATCATGTAGGTCTCCTGCCTCCTTTGCTCAATTTCTTTCTCAGGGGGATGCACCGCTCCTGAGCATGGAGGAAGTTACTTTTAAACAGAGACCAGCACTCTTGGAACCCCCTTTAGTAATGATCCTCTACATAACTTAAAGGTTTTAGTTTGACAGCACAGTGCTATCACCTCCCAAAGAGTCCAAATGCAGTATCATTTTTAGTGCATCAGCCTGAAGAGCTTGCGTTTTTCTTGGGAGCTCCAAGTAGGCAGCACTAGCAACAGCATGACCTGCATCATTTCCTGGCACAGACGCCACTCTCGGTGGCTTGGGAACAGTTGCCCCTTTTTTTCTCAGTCTAGAGAGAAGAAGCAATTGCTGAACCAGTTCAATCCCGTTCATGATTGAACATGAGAAAACCAAAAGGTCTTTCTTATTTTGCACCCAACTCAATCTTTTCCCAGACTTCTCTATGTGGATCACAAATGAGAAGTTAGTTACACTTTGTTGTGCAACTAGGGGAAACCTGTCACTCTACAATCCCATTGGTATCCATCTGACACGTTTACAACTCAAAGTAATCATTAACTCAGCAAGTCTTCTGCAAAGAGCATGAGGGATGTCATCCCGTGAGAGCAAATACCTCAGCTTAGCATTAAGAGAGACCACAGAAGATAGGAAGAAAGTGCAGATGAAAAAGAGAAGGCTTAATAGAGCAAGCAGATGAGCAACAAAATGGAGGGATGCAGCAGATGGAAAAAGGGCTGAAAAGACAGAAATAACCAAAACCAGATTAGCTGCCAAAAACCAAAATGTCAGAATACTGACAAAGGAAGAATAGTACAAGCTAAATGTAGAAATAAAACCATTAAAAAAATGACAAAAAAGAGATAGACAGTGAAACAAAATTAATTAAATGTTAAAACAGAGGTAAGGTCACTGAAATATGACATCCTGAACCCATTTTAAAAGAAATCCTGTTAGCCAGCTTAAGTGTGCAACAACACATATCACAGAATATGTGAATCTCCAAGTTGTCTCAATATTTTGGGGTATTTTAAAAAAAAACTTAGTGTATTACTGGAGCTGCAGAAATACGAAATATTTGGGAATCATACTTCCAAAATATGTGTTTGAGAATTTACCTTTTCTGGATAACAGCTGCCATGACAATAATAACAGACTTCTCAGTAGCTGTGAAAATATTGTATAACTGTCAGGTGTTTCCGTGGTGCTTCTGAAAGGCAGTTAAATATATACACCATAAAACTCCCATGGGCATCTCTGGGTTCAGACCTTCCCCACAGTATCTTACCCCTGGTTTCTGGATCCAGTCGCAACTGAAGTAGCAGCAAAAAGAGTCCGTGTTTCTCTACTGGTCCTGCAGCTACCCTGGCCCTGACCAGCCCCCCAGTCTGAGAAGATACCACTCACAATCCTATTTGTGAGGGGAATTCATAAAATTAATTATTGAATAGTAATACTAGACTATTCCTTCAGCATATTTTTCATGAATTGCTTTCCCAAGGCTATAGATTTTCTTTAATACCTTTTATGACATTTTTATGTCTGCCTTGTTGACTTTGAGTGGTTCTTTATCTATGGAACAAAACTCATAATGTGGAGTTTTTTTCAGCAGAGCTAAGGGCTGGCCAAATTCAGAGCAGAGGAAGTGGTCCAAGCCAATGCTTTTCTACTTGTGGTGTAAGAATCACTGGTGGACCTTTGGGCATCAAGCGATTGTTCCTAAAACAATGGTAACATTTTATTTTTGAAAACTTTTGTATATGACCATGTCTGCAAGCAAGTAAACAGACAAGCCCAGCAGTAAGAGGAATATTCATGGTATTAACCTCATTTTCATTTGGTTGCAAAAGAAAACTGTGACAGCGGCACTGTGAAAGTAGTTATGGGATTATTTTTTTTTAATCCTCTCTCTTTATAGAAGGCATAAACATGTGTCTTAACCTCACTGGTGTGAAAAGAATAGCTATTTACATCCATATCCGTACATGATTTATTTCAGTGGTGATGTCACCCACAAATTTACTCTTAGTGTTTTAAAGTACAAAGCAAAAAATGCAAAAAAAACCAAACCACGGCACCAAACCCACTCTATACTTTGCTTTATATGCATTATATGACCAACTGTATTCTAGCAAAAGCAGAATATTTTTCTGCTAGGATTAATGGGCCCGTATAGTACTTCAGCAAAAGCTAAAATGTTAATGCCAACCTTTATCACATATGAGATTTTTAAAGGTTTTCACTATGTCTGGGTATAACATTCAACTAATGTTATTCATGTGGCAGCGAATTACTTCTGTGACCTAAATCAGTGGCTGATATGCCCTTCTCTGTCTCAGAATATCATCTTTCAACATCCCAGAGTGTTCAGCTGAAATATGCACCCCTTGGCTTTGTAATTAGATACTATCAGACTGGCAGCAGTATCTGCTTGTCCACCAAGTCGGCCAAGGCAGGAATCTAGAGGACATTACAAGCCCTGCGCCAAAGATGCTTCAGTGAGTAAACGCAGTGTTCATGACCTAAAGAAAATGTTGAGCAAGGGCAAATGAGTGTGTATATATATATATATATATGTATGCATATATGTGCATACATAGATATTTTTAGGTATGCTTGCATATCTAGAAGCTTCGAATTAAGCTGCTCACTTCATAATTGATATTGTATAGCTTATACTTTGAATTAGTATCAATAATTGAATGGCAAGAATTAGGTCTAACACTAGTTTTCTGACCACAGTCTGGTTTGGACTTTTTGTTTTTATTTTCCACTCAGAAATAGAAGGGAAGAAAACAACTACAACTTTCTTGTTGAAGAAATTCTGCAGAAAAAAAAATCTGTTTAAACATTCCATTTCTGCAAGTGAAAAGCTTTTACTAACTTTTGAGTTTCAAAAGATTTTCAAAATGTATACTAAAAATACTGTAGTATTTCTGAATAGAATATTCTAAAGGAAAAAGCTATAACCAAAATATTTCAATTTTTTTCCACATGACATTTCACCAGAAGATACACATTTTCCAAAATGTATAGCTTTTAATGAAAAACCTATTTTTCGTTATGTCACTTTAGATGAAAATGTCCAGCATTCTTTGAATGAGATGGCTGGAGATTGAAGGTCTGTGTTCTAGTGAAAACTAGAACCTTTGCCATCAAAAGAACAAAATACAATGCTAACGGAGCTGTAAACCAGTCCGTTCTGTCTGTCGTTGCTGGTTGCTTGCTTCAAATCAAAGGTTTAATGGCATTTTTCAGGAAGAATTTGTTTGCTGGCCAGAAGACCTCTTCCAGGAAACAGACCTTGTTGACCGAAGTGAAATGTTTTTCTCTGGCAGGTAAGATCTATTTATGCATACAGGAGGAATTGCAAGTGGTCCCCAGCCACGACATGTGTTCTCATTACGAAATCATATGCCTTTCCACTTCACTGTTTGCAGTTCCAACCCTCCACGGGCTCTTACACAGCAAAGCACAGTGCGCACTTAAATTGAAATTTAAGCACTCTCTTAAGTGTTTTATTATGTTAAGGCTCTAGTCCTGTTTGCACTGTCTTCAGGGACCTGGCACTATATCAACAGTCAGGAAAAATCAGAACTTGAACTTTACTGAATTCAGAAAACTATGCATTTTAATAGAGCTGAGTAGAATAAAGACTAAATTTCTGCAACAGTGCAAGTCATATGCTCAAGTCAAAGCATGTACTGACCTTCTCTTAAATAGATTGCTTCAAAAACACTACACTTTTTCTTATCCAGCTTTGGTAATTACAGGGGCTATAGCTGTAGGACATGGAGTCTGTGACCCCCTGGAACACTGGAATGATAATCACCAGTTCTCTTCCTCATAACCATCAGCAAGCTGGGAAGGTCTATCAACATCAATTTACAAGTGAGGCCATCAAGAGCTGCACTCCTAAACAAGGTAGCCAGAGATTCTGGGACAGTCCCAAGTATGGATACTAGTTTTTCTTTCACCAAGAAAGCCGTCAGGTCACTGTTTTTCACAGCGTTTCAAAAGCACTAATACTTGTGTTCCTTTTGTCTGCCTGTATTCTGGCAGTTGCCTCCCCCACAAACAGCAGCCCTAGGAATATGTCCATTTCCAAAAGCTGTATAGGAGCGCTGGCTCTGAGTGTCCCAACACAAGGCATGAAGCATCTCATTTTTTTCCCATTTTAGTTTCAACTCTGAGGAGCTGGTCACAGTTGTAGGCAAAGACTGTGACATAGCAAGAACCTGAATTCTTTCATCTTCTAACTCCCAGGTGAATGTTGTCTCTTCTACACACCCGCCACATACTGCTGACTGTAAAATAGCACAGTTTTACCTCCTTAAGTTTGTCATCCTCAAAATTGTTCATCAACTGCAGCATAAAATAGACATAGGATTTCATTATACCTAAGATGCTGGTATAGAGTATTTACACATGTCTGTAATTCATCAGTACTTTTCAGGTCATATATCAGTTTTGGGGTTGTCAGATGAAAATAACAAAAGAAATAATAATAGTTATGATATTTATATTGTTCCTTTCATCTTAAATGATGATTAATCCAAATCCATTTCATTCAAAAATTTATGGGGCCTTGATAACATTATTATCCACATTCAAGCCACTTGACTGAATAGTCAAAACAACAAAATGAGGACTTTCCACCCTTGTTTCCATCCATGTGTATGTGGATTTTGACCCTTTCTGTTCGTCAAATAATAGGGTATAACACCATACCTTTTTTTCTGCCACTGCAGGCTTTCCCACATACCTTCTGGCACAGAGTGCTGTTCAGGGGATGTCAAAGTGTTTTCATTTCAAAGCAGAAAAAATACTTACAACACCACAGCAAAGGAGTGCAGGGCATGACCCTGCCTCTCCCTGCTCTTTGCAATGCTTCAGCTATTGGCAGGTTGAGAAGGTACAAAGACTACAACTGAGCTCACCTCCCAATGTCCTTATCACTGTTCATCCAGCACACACCCCCACAACCAGGCTACAGCCTGCTCTCAGGTGACCCAAGCTCAGATAAGAGAACAGGTTATCTCCCTATGGTTCATGGTTTCTTCTAGACCCTGGTGCCTCTGCCCATGCACATTTTCTAATGTCAAAGTGTGGCACTGACTCGGGGGGGGAAAAGGCAGCTCCTGTTCAACAAGGCAGAGTGATGCTGTGGAAGTCAGCCAGGTCAACATTTATTACAGTGTTCAAACTAGTTGAAAGAAGATCCATATCTGTCCATGCCTAACTGGATTTTATTTATCAAGCATTAGAAAGTCTATCAATACTTTCTTATTAGTTTGTTTATGTCATTCTGTATATGATAGGAATAAATCTTTAAAAATCAGAAGAAAAAGATAATCCCATGAGTAATTCTAACCTAGTCTGCAATTCTCCCAGGAAGAAACAACACTGTGATATAAAGCTTGTTCCTCTGTTTTGCTTGCTCACTCCTTATTTCTCTCTCTTCATAATTAGAATTCAACATCTTCAATAAAATATTCGCAGAGAAAAAAGAGAGAGAACTTCTGGGAAGACCCTTGGAAACGTTACATAGTAACTCTGTAAGAAAGAAGAAACATTTCTTTGTTGTGCAAGTACACTGCTCACAAAGACTGAAGGGGAAGAAGAAATTGCTACTGAAAATTATTCTGTCCTCAGCAATTTACTTGAGGCACTAGAAGCTAGTTGAAAAAGGAGTGTCTAACAATATGCTTTCACATCGTGCAGTTCTTTGAACTGTTCCTGTACTCAGCAGAAGAGGCCTGAAGCCAGACTGGTTGCACCTAGACTATCCTGCAACATCGCTGAAGCTACCTGATGTAGGTTAAGACATGTAATAGTGGAGCTGTTTCCGTTAACTGAGTGTTTCTGTCTTCTATACCTTACAGCGCTCATCAAATTTGTAGATCTCATCTTCCTTTTTCTTTCCGAAGAAAATGTCGTGACTTCAAAGAAATAGTAGGGTGTTTTTGATCCCTGAAATATCTTCTGCTGCATAGTCAGCACAGAAATGTATTTTCTAGCTGATAAAATGTAAGCATTTAGAGGCTCAAAGCACATCTCAGGAAAGTATTATCTCTCCTATCCCTTTTTTTTGAGCATTGAATTGAATGGGTACTTAAAATCATTGCAGATCATCTCCACAGCCATCACACTAGCTTTTCAGGCTCCCAAACAACATTCCAAACACTTACAATCAAAGCTTTTCCATTTCCTTCCATGAATCCAGATAGGAGGAAGCTTTCTCCAGCATCCCATGGATAAAATCATTTTTTCTCTACAAGTGTTTATCTCCTGAATTCCCTCTGCAATATCGGTGTTCCTATTTTATTCCTCTCCAGCCTATCTCATATGTTCATAGTCACAGATCTTGCATAACTATCACCTGAAATTTCCTGCAAACTAATTACTTTATCTCAGTAGCTACAATCCAACCGGTTTCATTTGCCATGATTTTGGTTTCCACTAGTTCTTCTGACTTATGGTTAGTTTCATCTTTTCAAATATCTCTACAGAATAATTTGACAAGGATGCTACATAATTTCATCCTATCAACTTTTCTCAGAGAGGTTTCTCCATTGACATTTCAGTTACCTTTATCATCTCGGAGGAGAAGGACCTTTGCTTCCCCCACCAATAACCTCTTGTGTTTAACCCGTTTACTCCCAGTATTCACTCATCATAGCTTTCTGTCTCACCTCCTGCATTGCTTGATGTAAGCTGAATTCTTTTAAAAATCATGATACGATGTATTCACTAAAGTAACGAGGTATTTGACTATTTGTAAATAATTCGCACTAAAATTCACACCCAGTCCACAGAAAACATGGTATCTATGAAGCATGGTGACATATTAGTGGTTAAACTGAAAATTCCCACTTCTACAAGAGGAATATTATTTCTGACAGATAGGGCTTGTATTGTGACAGGCCTGAATACAGCTGTGAAGTCTACAAAAACATACAGCATTATGTTGTTACATGACTCGTGTGACCATTTAGAGGCCTTTTAATTTAGGTTGAAATTTTGGCCTGGATTTTCATTGCATATTCGACTCATTTTGGCTCCAGCATCATGTCTGATCTATGCAAAACTAAGGGGACATAGTTTTGAATTATCCCAGTGAGGGCTTATGATTGTGTTATATCAATGAGAAAGGAAAGGAAAAGAGCTGAATTTCTACTTTGCCTGTTTGCAGCTGTTTACCTGGAGACAGTTATCTGCAGGCTCTGCTCACAGAACAGCATTTGATCAGTGTTTATTTCACTTGTATCTCTTTATCGCCAGCAACAGGGAGAAACAGACTGAGTAAAATTAGAATTGAGAGTCAATAAAATGGAACTTTTTCTCAAGTTTAAAAAAGGTTGTTCAATATTTACACTCATTTTCTCTGGGCGTTTCTGTTTTCTGGTTCTCCTCAAAATAAGAATAAAGTCTGGACAGAAAAGAAGAGCACGTATAGGTGAACTTGAAAGAGTTCTGACTAGTCCTTAGTGTTTGACCACTTGCCCAAAAAGAACTTTTAAACACGTTTAGACTTGCCTATCTTTGGTTGTACATATTAAATACTTGAATAAATTACTATATTTTTTTCTTATGTAGTTATTTTCTTATTGTCAGTTCACTTTTTAAGTTATTTTGGAGGTTTCTTTTTAATAAGAGGAGGAGGATTTTTCAAATATGTTTAATTGTCTTGAGAGGGAATGTTTTGTTCTGCTACTTACTCAGACTTTGGTGGTAATTTTACTGTTTACTTGTGTACCATTTCCCATGATGTCACCCTGAATTATTAAAAAAAAACATGATACATTTGTCTTAAACAGCACCCCTAGCTGTGGGGCCCAAAACCTATTTTCTCTTGTCAAAAGCAGTTTTTTCTTTTGCTTGTTATTTATCACACGGTTCAAGATGTTGGAATATTTAGCTGTCTGTCTGGGGAGGGCCACCGGGAAACCTGAGTCATATTTGAGAATTCTCTGTAAGTAAGGATGGCTTTAGCCAGAAGTGAACTAGAGCAGGACTTGCTGAGAGCAGGCAGATAAAGATGAAGGTGTTTGATATCTCAGATCATGTGAAAAAGTTAGCAAACAGCATGGCTCCGAGTGAGCCCTGGTTTGAGCACGCTGGCCCCAGCAGTCTATAATCACTGCTGTTTCACTCAGTAGAGCATTTCATACTGCAGAGAAACAGTTGTGTTATCAGCAGCAAATGGCTGTCATGAAAATTACTATGTCTACTCTGGCCCATTTCTTTTTAACTTGGCAGCAGCTTTGGAAAACCCTGTTTGATGTTCTATGGCAGGCAGATGAAGTTTTTTTTTAAAAAAAAAAAAGAAAACAGTTGCTATCTCTTCTTTCTTTCTCTTTTCTCCTCTCTTTCACCAATCCCTCACTCATCCTTTGCAAAATATTCCCTTTGTATCCTTAGACTGCTAGAGAGACTGACAGATGCTAATAATAGCATAGTAATGCATACATACATGGATCTCTGACTCAGTCATTTTACATTTAAACATAGCCAGGTGCAGTTTACTCATGCAGTGATCCCCTTATAGTTCCCAAATGTCAGTTACAGTTTGGTTAATTAAAAGGCATTAGTGGTCTATGAAAATGAATTCTAGTCTGTTGAGGTTCTTACAAACACGATTCATCATATTTCTGACTGGAATGTCAAATGGTTAGCAGGTGAAATCCTGGTCATGATACTACATAGCTCTTCCTTCTTTGCCAGGCTATGCTCTGTGTGGTGAATAGATGTGTTTTCCTAAGACTTACCTTCAGTCTGCCAGAATATCATAGGCAACAGCACTATAGTCCATGACTTCTTTCTTACTTGCACCAGTGCTGCAGCCAGTGATTTTCCTAGTGTTAAAGTCAATCCGCAAGTAAAAGCCAGTATTCAGGAAAGTTCTTATCAGTCAGACTCAGCTCGGTTGAAAATTTGCTGCATTTTCATTGGCAGGTGTTTCAGCCTTAGGGCCAGTCTGTCTTCTGCAACAGAACTACTTCTGCTCACTCAGAAAACAACTAAAGAAGGTAGTAGTATAAATGGAATAAGGTGTCCCTCTGAACTGCAATCAGTATCAGAGAAAATTCAAAATTACGATCCATTCTTCACAATTTACCTTCTTAAGAAATAAAATCAGAGGAAAGAGTTAAATGAAGTCTGGCTTTCATTTGGGATACATCTTGGAGTTTTCATGTTTGGCAGATAACAAGCTTTCTGTCAAAAGTTATTTTATCTTTTATTGTATTCCTGTGAATGGAAGCTGGAATGAGATGCACTGACATCCTGAAACTCCCAAGGAGTGCTGAACAAAAGTGGGAAACCTTCACCCTCCCAGTATGCTTAGTTTTTATTTCCAAATATATGGCAAACCTTGTACTTTTCCTTTCCTGACGCTTTATACAATGTATATTCTACCTGAAAATGTTACTCATCTGGTCTGAGATAAAAACAGACTATTCTGTAGAAAGCTGATGTTGTCGTTTGTGCTGAACAGTTAAGGTAAAGACCAACCATTTTTCAGGTGGACACAGAGCATTCTCACATGTGGTCACAAAGCACTCTGCAACTGGTCGTGAATTTTGCACAGGTCTTTGAATGAGGCAAAGGGCAAAGCCGAGCTATGCTTAGTACAACAAAGTGCTGATGAAGTGCTGATTCAGTCCTTACTCCTCAATGAGAGAAAGCCTTATCACTCAATACAAAGAAGTTATGAAAAGGAATCTGGTGAAGTTATAGCACTACTTTGTTCTGTATTAGCACTGAGTGATGAAGGACCTTGTTTCCCTGCTACATTAATTCACCCAACTGAAACCACAGCTCTCAGCTGTCTCATTGCTTAGCAATACCTAGAACTTTTGTACATTCATCTTCAAACCCTGAGTAGTTAATTACTAGTTATACACTAGATCTCCATTTCTTTAAATTGAAGATCTATCTTCATTGCACACATACAGTGCCTCATTCCTTTTCTTATGCAACAGAATCCAAAACCAAAGGCAGAGAGCTTGAGATTTTTATAGAGGATGCAGCTTCTAGAGAGCATACATAAAACAGCTCTGCTGTAGAATAGCCTACACTGTGGTTGCTAGCCTTCATGTACAAAAGGGGACAGATGTCTCACCCACCATTTCTGTATGAGCAGAATAGAGTACATCTCCATGGAGCAGAGTTACAGACCTTGTTGCTGAAAATATCTAAGGTGTAAGCTTTTTGTGGCTTTTTTAACCAAATAGGTAAAATGTCTGAAAATCAGAATGTAGCGGGTTGTAAGCTTTATACCAGCTCCTAAACCTGTCAGTCAAAACAGCTGCCAAGTTTGTAATTCTGTATATATCACATCTGCAGTTGGAGTAATTTTTCAGCAAGGTCAGTGTGAGCAGTTTTATGATCTAGTCTCATTCAGGATGTGGCCCAGAGATCTGTATTTTTTAAATAAAACTGAAAATGTTAGTCTTATAATCATACTTTTCATATAATAATGTGCTAGGGCTAGAATCTCTATTATGTCATAGAGTTAAATGTGTTCTGATCAAGGAATATGATTACAGATGCAGATGCTGAGATGATTAAACAAGCTATCTGCTTGTCTTCTGGAGCAACATTTCAGTGGCTCCTTTGCACAGGTATCATTTAAACCCCTGCAGCAAGAAAACTCAATAACAACATTTAGTGTGATATGTCATGTCTCCAAACAATGCTGAAACTCCATATTGATTAAATTTCTGCCAGCTGCATAACCTTCTACCGAAATGAGAATTGAGACAGAAGGAAATACAGGTCAGAAAGTTCACTACACAACTCTCCTTTGTTGACTCCCCTTGCCTTTATCTGCTGTGGCTTCAAAAGACAATTGCTAGAGTAGCTGAGGATAAAACTACCTCATTGGAGGAGCTAAACAGTTCAAGGCTGCCCCCAGTCAGTGGCAGCAGAGAAAAGGATGATATTCTTCATCTGCATGCAGCTGCAAAGCTTAACCTGTAAAAGTGTCCTTCCACCTCACAGTCTCTCACATGAGGATCCACAAGAATATCATGCACCAAGTAGATAGGTTTTTACAAGGCCTGACGACCCAGCAGATACAAAAACCATAGCTGCAATGGGAAAATTTTGCAGATAGATTTAAATGAACAGAATTTCTATCCTGAACAAGTCATTTAGGAACCGCTGTCTCTCTTAAATCTTCAGATAGATTAAGTTTGGACTTGGAGGGACTGAGTAGGTGGTTACATTTTTGGGATCGTGGTGGATTTGAAGAACAACTGGACTTACCCACTGCATGTTTGAGACTCTGATTGAAAGTATCAGCTAACTTCTGGAAAGGGAAGCTCTCAAGATGCAGATTAAGACCTGTGATAGGTGGAAGGAACTCTAGTAATAATGCTTAAAGGTCTCATTTTTCACTGCTTCTATCAGTCTGTCTCTTGTGACACTCTCCACTTGAATAGCAATGAAATGCTTCACAGCTGCATGTGGGGCTGGGATGGAGAGTCCTGTGCTTTCAGATATAGTAAACCAAGAGCAGGACATGAGCAGCTGGGCAGGAAAACATCGTATTTTCTTTAAAAAGCTGAAACCTCTGTTGCAGGTTCAGAGACTGACTGCTTTCTGTCTTATAGAAGTGGCATGGGGAAACAGATTCTTCTTAAATTGTAGTATGACTGCTGTCAATTCTTAATATTTTTTAAATTTGTTAGGTAATTCGCAATCAGTAGTATTCCAAACAAGACTACCAGGAGTCAATCACAAAGAAAAATTCATTTGACTTTGCACCAGCATTGATTAGTTTGTAAATGCAGAATGTAACACCACATGTTGTTATAAACGTGTGCAAACATTGGCCAGTAAGTTTTTCCTTATTTCTTTGCGAGAAAGGAAGAGTTTGTCTGTGGTATTTCTGCAGTATAGAAGACATACTCCTCTGACATTACTGATGGATGGTGTCTAGATACAGTTCCGAAGCAAAATTGTACTAAGGTTGTTGAAATCCTTCCCACAATTCATACTAGCAATGAATGATGTTTTTTCTGTCTTCTTTCTTGCATGTGTGAAATGAATCTCTACCTCACTGACTCCAGCTGCTCATCTGTGACCATTTCTGTTGCTTTGTATGATGGAGGCTGTAAAGAGTTGTGCTGTGGCAGCCTCTCCACAATATAACTACGGTGTCAAGCAAAACCACAAAATTGCCTGTTTGGATGGGAAGCTGTATTTTTCCAACTCCTTTTCGAAGTCAACAGACTGGAGATGCTGTCCTAATTACTATTGATCTTACAAATTCTGTAAAAATTCAGTGAGATTTGAGTTTCGTGCTTTGTACTACCTAGTACTGGGTGTTGCAGCAATGAGGAAGGTTTTTGTGCATGAAAGTCATATCCTTCTTTCTCTGGCCACAAATTCAATTCTGAAGCATGTTGTATTGCACTTCGGCTACGAACTTCTGATGCTGCTGGACATTGCAGGTTAAAGCTCCAGCCAAAAAAAGCTACATCTCTTTGACCACTTCTTCCTTTCAAGCTGTTAATCACAGAATCACAGAATGTTAGGGGTTGGAAGGGACCTCTGTGGGTCATCTAGTCCAAGCCCTCTGCCGAACAGGGTCACCTACAGCAGGCTGCACAGGACCGCGTCCAGGCGGGTCTTGAATATCTCCAGAGAAGGAGATTCCACAACCTCCCTGAGCAACATGTTCCAGTGCTCCATCAACCTCAGAGGAAAGAAGTTCTTCCTCATGTTCAGATGGAACTTTCTATGCTTCAATTTGTGCCCGTTGCCCCTTGCCCTATCGCTGGGCACCACTAAAAAGTGTCTGGCCCCATCCTCCTGACACCCACCCTTAAGATATTTATAAGCATTTATAAGGTCCCCTCTCAGCCTTCTCTTCTTCAGGATAAACAAGCCCAGCTCCCTCAGCCTTTCCTCATAGAACAAATGCTCCAGTCCCCTCGTCATCCTCATAGCCCTCCACTGTACTCTCTCCAGTAGCTCCTCATCTTTCTTGAGCTGGGGAGCCCAGAACTGGATGCAGTATGTAGCTTGTGTTGGTGTAGTGTGTAATAAACTGCCAATAGTAATAGAAAAATGTCAGAACAGGCTGCTGACAGACCAGTGCAGTCTAGCAAGCGTTGTTTGCAAATAAAGCATGCCTTAATTTCTTCTCTCTTAGGGAAGGAAATAGTCCTCATTGACAACTACACACCGATTTAATTGGTAGCAGGTGACTCCTGAAACGTGGTTTTGGTCAACTGCTAAAAAGCAGTTTTCCTGGGCTGCTGTAACACTGTATCTGTACGGCATGTGTACATTTATATTTGTCTAGCTTATGTTTGAAAATACTAGTGTAAGTATTTGCAAATCCTTGTTCGGAACTGAAACAGTTCTGAGGTCTGTAAACTAAATGGAATTGTAATGTAATCAGCTTATTAGAAAGTATTTTTGCTAATGCCTTCCATGGCATGAAATGAAAAGCATTAGCATATGCCTGGACAATCATACCACTAAGGTAAAGATAATTCCTCACTCTTGTGACCTTTTTTTTTTAAACAAAGGAGCTGTGTTTCATCCTCATTATTACCATATTTTTGCAATTGCACAACTGCACAGCTGTATAATCTGGTAACAAACTGGCCCAGTGTAACAGATTACTTGCTTCCGTGTTGCTAAATTTAACTAAAACATACCTCACCTAAGACACTCAGGTGCAATGAAGACCCTTCAATATTTGGTTGGAGAGTAATTCATTTAAACAGAAAAATTAGGGGTCAGCGACCAAGAATTATGCTACTAATTAAGCATATAGGACAGTTTACATTTGTAGGCAATTTATTTCAGCTTTATGTTTTCCAAAAAATAAGTGTTTACTGTGTCCAAGGCATGCAGATACTCAGAGGCAAGAGGATACAGCAAATGAGCTACCAGGCAGCCTGTTGTACCAAGTAAAAGAAAAGAGAATAGCCCCAACTTTTCTTTGTAGTCCTAGTTTCAGAATACTGCAAAGTACCTTTTCTTCTAATTGTTCTGCTGAGTTGCTGAGTTGAGCTCCACAACTAAAAAAGGTGAAAAGTAATTGCTACTGATTAACAATTAAGCCTAGTCAGTTCATCTTTATCATCTCTGTTGTAAGAGGCCAATTCAGGGGGGAAAAAAATTATTTCCTATTCTTAGAATATGTAGAAAAAATTTCTGTGCTAGCATTCTAAGATTTTTTTTTGATAGGCTGTTTACGTAACATCACTTTTTTCCAAGTCAGTTTGAAGTAAGCTGAAGCATTTTCCATGTTAATTCAAAGGCTGAGCACCTTACGGAGCAGTTCCACAAAGGAACATTATGTAAGGGCCCCAGAGCAGTGCATGGACTGGGACCCAGTGTTCGTTGAGTATCCCAGGTCATCTGCCAGGTAGATAATTAAAAGTAAGAGGATGGCAAGAATATATGTTATTTCCTCCTGGTATTCTCTCATTTTATCACTACTTTCAGCTCAGAGAATTTCCTGAGGCCAACATGATTTAGGAATTCCACTTAGTATAACCAGGAGGCATCGACTTCCATTTGGCATTCACTTTCATTGCCCGAGAGCAAGTACACTGGTTCTTTCTTTCAAGCAGAAAGCAAATTGATTTTTAGAATTAAAAAGAAAGCATGAAACAAGGTGGCAGAACATGGTTATTTGCAATATCTCATGTCTTGGCTATCCATATTCAGTCTCCTCTCTACCTCTTGTCCCTCACAAGCAAGTCACAGGCTACGAGCTTTTCTAGGATACCTCCATGGTGAAGCAATGCCATCACTATAATGCTTAAGGGTGAGAAAGAAGTCAAGCACGACAATGAACCACAGTATTTGGGATGGCAAATTGAGACTAAGCAAGCCTGTGTTCCGCTCCTGCTCCAGCAACTTATTCATGCTGTCTTGTGACTGACTAATTCAAAGTACAACTCCCACCACTGCCTCCTGCAGACACGATTTGTAACAAAGCAGCATCTGCTTATGTACAGTTTGTGTAGGATCTGATCCACTAGGCATGCTCAGAGGACACCTACTGCGTCAAGTCCTGCAGGTGAGACAGGCAAAGGAACGCCTATTTTGTGGTTCCCATAGGACATGAGTAGGAGGCAACTGTCGTGTCTTGTCAATACTGAGATGCTGAGGCACATGGCCAAGGCAGATCATTCGTCAAATATTCATTAATAAAAGGCTTTTTCTGTCTTGGAGACAAGGTGGCACCAAAAAGAGGTTTGGAGGATCACAGTTCTGGAATTTGATGTCTAAGTTCTTCAGAAGCCTATGGGCTTTTTGAATCTATACCCAAAATCTTCATTCACTCTAGTACTGCATATGCATACTCTGCATACATATATTCGCTGTAGTATAAGAGTAGCTTCTTTGCTGTACCCTTTGTCATGTAAAAGAGAAGGCCAGGGAATGAGGCTTATTAATAAATCATTCTGCTCGGGAAAGTAACTACATGGCATAGACTTCACAGAGGGAACAATTTAATTATGCTCTCCCTCACAGCCCAGGGCAGCAGCTCTGCTTTTTGCTACAGGCTGCACAATCTGCTTGGACCACAGGTTATACCCTAGCTGGGGTAAGCCTGAGACAACTCTGTTCAGTACCAGTCAGTTGTTAGAAGCTGTTTTCTATCAGCAGAACAGACAAGATGCTAAAGAAGTGCAAAATGATCTTTTCCTCACCGCTGGTTCCATCCTGATTCTACCAGAGTTTAGTTGTACTCGAGACTCCAGTGTGTTTCACAGACCCCTGCTAGGATGCGTACCAGTTCTGTCTCTGTCTCAGACAGAGAAGAAGGCTCTGCAGGAAAGGCAGGGAAGGCTGGTGTGCACAGATTACCCTGTCAAGGTTCAAAACTGCACTGCTCATGCCACTAATGTCTGACTGCAAAATGCGTAAAAGCTATTTCTCCACTGTCTTGCATTTTATGTAGTCATTTCTACCTATGCTAAGCAGATAAAAATATTGCAACCAGTGGGGAAATATTAAATCAGTGTCATAACAGTTTTCACTTACCTGCAGATGTAGGTGTGATTCAAGAAGCAGGTCGAAGTAGATGCTTATTACATCCTCTGAAGCAGAAACACATGTAAACACAGAACAGCACTGTTTATTGTCCCAGGGCTTGCCTCTGCTTAGCCCCATACAGTGTACCTGACTCAGGAACGGTGTCTTCATTTATGGATGCTTTACAAAGATCAAGACTCATCAGAACAAGGGTCATTTTGAGGCCACACAGTGCTCTGGAAGGTTGGACAGATGTCCAATACATGCTGATCAGACTGTCAGCATAAAAGCCTAGCATTTTTTTTTCTTCAGTTATTGATTCAATCTTGAAGAAGTGATAAATGTAACCATGGGTTTGTTGCTAAGCTTCTCAATGCTGTGTGTATTGAAACATCAAGACATCCCTTACCTACATTTTTAAAAAATGAGACAGCTAAGTTTTTTGAACTCAAAGCTTGTATATCACTTTCAGAGGTTTAGATAGTTTACAGTCTAATTACTGATCATTTCAAGTCTATGTCAAATATGCATTTCAAGTCCAAGAGCAGCAAACCCTAAAATATCATGAACAGTCTAAGAATAGACTTGTCTGAGCTCGGTGCTTTACAGCTGATTTATGGGAAAACATGAGAACAATAAATACCAATATCCTAAGTACTGACCAACCCCAGGCTCCAGTTAAAAGCACACAGACCGGAATGTCTTCCTTTTTGAATCAGTGTGGCTATTCAGGCACCAGCTCTGGAAACTACCTGTTTCAACTGTCACTGAATCAGCTGAATCACTGTCCCATGCACTGTGGTCACAGATCAAAGCACTTAGGAAGGTACAAAGGAAGTGGTGAACAGGCACCGTGTTCATTCCTGGGGTGATCCAGCTGTCCTTCTAACACTGAACTTTCTGTAACAAACAGAAACCTACTTTTTATAATCATTTGATGCTCTGTGTCATTACAATTTTTCCTACTCTTCAGTGGATTTCAGTGTGAATCTATTCAATAATTAGTTTTCCAGACTTGCGAACGCTAGGAACATACACTGGAACTTCATACCTCGGAGGAGGTACCTGCAGCTCACTGGGATTTATCTCCATCCATCTAAGTGGCGTTACTACAGCAAATGCTACAGCTTTAGGTTATCAACAGGTTTCCCTAACATCGTTACTAGTAAGTACAAGCAATCCAGCACATCTTTTCCTTTTGAAAGCTATGCCCATTTGGGAGTCAAGGGGTAGTGTGTATGGATGAGAATATGAAGGGAAAGTTCAGGAAAAATTTTGCAGTCTTCCTCCAGTCCTAGCAGAGGTCTTTGAGTTCAAAGAGTCCAATGATGCTGGAGTGTCAGCACTGATCATCTGCCAAAGAAGTGAGGAAGACAACATCATGACCTCTCCAGTGAAAGTGCAGGCCTCTCTTTCTTCTCCAGAGAGTTATGGGGATTGTAGTGATGTATGCTCCAGGGGCTGAAGTGATATAAAACGTGCCATCCAAACTAAAAACTTCGCTTGTACTATTGCAACAGAAATTTTCCTGAACAGCCTTCTTTGGAAGACAGGTGGTTTTGCTGCTTTCTTTCATTTTACTTTCACTATGGTATTAGCTAGGCCTACTGGTTTGTAAGCTCTGCCTGTCCTGCTGTGTATTCACTTTTCCAGGTCACCTACAAGTAAAGAAACATGAAAGTGAACCTAACCATCCCGGAAGCTCTCCTTCTCTTAACAAACTTGCACCTGATTCTTGACTCTTTCCCACCTCTCTCTCTCTAAACAGCAGGAATCTCATTCTCTATCAGGCTGAATATTGACTTGCACTTTGCAACCTTAAACGTTACCTATACCTGAGATACCGTGCTGGAAAATATCATAAACACCACTTACATTATGTCTGCCCCTTCACCCGTATCCGCTCTGATGCAATGTTCACAAAGGCATTAATCAGGTTTGTTAACCAGGTCACAGAATCACAGAATCACAGAATAGTAGGGGTTGGAAGGGACCTCTGTGGGTCATCTAATCCAACCCTCCTGCCGAAGCAGGGTCACCTACAGCAGGCTGCACAGGACCTTGTCC
>Ga0065711_1038731_pt1 | contig 18469 bp, 10 predicted proteins | sample Hoacrofraction12_FD_59098 | JGI IMG/M metagenome (GOLD analysis project Ga0065711, IMG submission 59098) | Hoatzin crop microbial communities from Cojedes, Venezuela - Epithelial fraction 12 v2 (version 2) | ecosystem: Host-associated > Birds > Digestive system > Esophagus > Crop | place...
CCGCCTGGACAAGGTCCTGTGCAGCCTGCTGTAGGTGACCCTGCTTCAGCAGGGGAGTTGGACTAGATGATCCCCAAAGGTCCCTTCCAACCCCGACCATGCTGTGATTCTGTGTGTGATTAGTCATTGTGAGATCACTGCCACGTCATTAAGGAGCTTCCTGGCAATAAACTGTTGTGGCGTTCATTATGTCGCTAATTAGTTCCACGTTGGGTCTGACATGCTGATAAGCTGGAAGGAGATGTTTGCGCTCTTCCAGAGCTCCCACATCCTAGGCCAAGGAAACGCTTGGAACAGAGTGGTTGCTATCCCCAAGGGGGAAAACAGAAAGCATTTGTGAAGGGGTGTCACAGCCTGTTGGGAGAGAGGGCATCAGAAGAGAGAGGTCAAAGGAGAGGCTCGTCAGGGAGGTGCTTGTGGTTAAATTAAGCTTTTCTCTTTTTTTAGGAGAATTTGACAAAGAGAAACAAAACACAGCAGGTTTTCAGACAACTGATACAGAATATTGCTAGGATTCTGTCCGCTCATGATTTTTCCACAAGAATGCGTTGTAGAATAAAGTCTTTCAGTAAGCAAATAGGATATGCTCACTAACCTAGAACTATTACAGGTTGCATTCATAGCACAACTAATTTAAAGGAGCTCGACATTCCAGCCAGTAATTAATTCTACAAATCGAGATATGAATTTTTAAGGTTTTACATCAACTCTCTCCATCCTTTCTTTCAATTTTAGGTCTGAGTTAAACGTTGCTCCTCTACCTTTGGTTCAGACTTTTCCACTATTCAGGGACTGAGATTCACAGACAGTTATGGTTCACGATCGTCTTTCCATAAATTCTTCTCTTTTTTTTTGTTGTGTCTTTAAACATTTCCATGTCTTTACTGTATCCCATTAGTCATCTATCCCTTTTCTTTGGTTCAGATTTTGTAATTCTTGAAGTTTGTGAATTTTTGCTTATTTTACATGTGAAATGTTATACCAGCTGAATTAATTTCAGCAAGAAACACTTGAATTCCATTAGATTCTAATCTAATCCACATTAGGTTGTGGATTACAGAAAGAGACTGGTAAATGGTGCACTATGTTCAAAGCTTGTCAGTGTCACAAGCACAGCTTGAGGGCTTGTCCATAGGTGGGCTTGCATGAAGCTACAATGATGTAGTGGTAAAGAGAGCAACCCTACAACAGATCGATGCACTTTACTGCACGTGCATGGAGTCTGCAGTTTTAACCGACGCACCTTAACTTTCTGAAACCTCTCAATGCAGGCGTGCACTGGCGTACAATTAATGAAGTTCCAGTTTGCGAGAGCACTTGCTTGAGCCCATCCATTTTTGAGACGGTGATACATCCCGCTGACTTCAAAGGCACGTAAGTACACCTCTGATTGCTGGCGTGACTCAGCACCGCCCTCGCACAAAACAGTGCTGGAGAAATTTGCCTGGGAAAACAAGTCAGATTCCCATCTTTCTTCTTCTTTGGGGAAACTTCTCAAATAGACAGTGGTGAAACAGGAGCCCTCACTAAAAAAGGTTAAGGCCCAGACCTCAAAAGCTTACTTCTGAAGACACCAAATAACTAATTAGCTACTAATGAGCAAGCAAATTGTTTAAAAAGGTAGCATGAAGATGGCCCAGTGGAAGCTGTTCAGGCTGAAAGAGCAGGAAAGGCAATGTTAAGGAAGGGCAATTTCACTTGCACAGGCAAAAAGTCTGAAAAGCCAAACCAAAAATGGACAACAAGAGGAAAAAATAACCTGTTCTACTCATTTAAACGAAGAGTCTAGGAACAAAAAAAAAAAAAAAAGGAAAAAAGTAACCCCCAAAATTAGGGAGACAAGAAGAGAGAAAAACAATAATACAAACAGATGTGCTGCTCCAGTATTAAAAAAACCTAATGACGTTCATTCTTCCAGGAACTGGCATAATCCATGTGTTTGTCTGCATGCAAGACACTGTGGTCAGGAAAACATTTTTGAGGAATTGGTCATGTTGCAGTGTTTTCAAATGGCTGGTTAAAAGCAAAGAAAACAAGTCTTTGCATCCTAAAGGTTTTCTTTTTTTCCCCTTGTGTAGCATCTTATTCGATGAATAATTATAAGTTTTGAAGCAATGATTTACCTCACTTCTTTCTATGCAACTCTGTTTTGCGTTTGGGAATTGCAAAGCCAAGCAGCCTTGTTTCTGAGCAGCTTTCCTTTAGAGTTGCAAGTAATCCATGCTTGCCGTGGAAACCATTTGCTTCAGTGTCCAGAAACTGGAGGAGCCAGACCATCCTTAATTTATTCTAATTTTATAACAGTGCAATTGCACTAATCTCAAATTAATTGCTCCTTACTGTGAGAGATTTAGGTCCTCAGGACTGGGCTTAAGCCGGCAAGATGTGATCTGGCTCAAGGTGTTTCTGAGAGTGATAAAACTGGGAAGTTTGTTCAGGCCTGTCTCTGTCTGGAAATTCAAGGTAGTACTAGTTGCAAGCAGGACTCTCCTGTCACTCACCCGAGTTTTTTCAGTGTAACACCACTGCTTTCATGTAACAGCAGAAGGAAGACAGCCTCCTGCTTAGAGGCACAAGACCAGGAGTAAGAAGACTGTGCTACGCTCCTACCTGCAGCATTGGCTGGCTGTGAGACCTGGGGCTGGGTACCTAACAGCGCTCTGTCCCCGCGCGTGGTCCTCCAGCGGTTGGGGACAATGGTAGCTGGGGCTACTGCCGCCCTCCTCTTTGCCCCTAACAGCGTGTTCCTGCCCCTCTGTGGCTTGTGCTCATAGAAAATTTGTCCTATGTTTAAAAGTTTCCTACAACCTCAGCCTCTTCCTCTCTAGAAGTGGTGTACTGGCATTTACCTGTATTGGTAGCAAACTGGATGCTTCTGAGGTGCTGGCAACATTCCTAGGATTATGAAGGCTTCTGCCTTCCTCCTCCTTCTTTCTCTCTCCGGTGAGTGACCTACGTAGAGAAAGGTTTGTCCAAGACCCTGATGTGTGCCCAGCTCCCAAAACTGCTGTTCTCTGTCCCAAGCACCTGATGAGTTACTTCCTTTCTCCCACTGTTGCTTTCCCTCTCGATATCTTGGCAAGCGTCTTCCTCGCATAAAAATGTTATCCCTCCTCTTCACTGGCAAATTCAATCCAGGCCCTCCTACTATGGGCTGCCATCCCAGCTCTTATTCCCAAGGCACAGAGCAGGAGGCGAGTTAACTCCACACTGCCTGGGGAGAAATGCCTCTGTGTCCCACAGATGACACAAATGTGCAGTACAGTAATGACTGCTGCCAGAGAAATGCTGCTGGTGCCTGCCCAAGGAACTGCCAAAAACTTTTAAAAGGAAAGCAGCTGCTGCTGAGCAAGCAGTTCTTTGAGCAGGAGGAGCAGCTTCCAGCTCAGACCCTAGATCCCATGCAAAATCCAGTGGTTACGAAACGGCTAGAAGTCTGGAAGATGCTATTTTTTGCTCGTTTGTTTACTCAGAAGGCTCCAGGGAGACTTTATAGCAGCCTTCAAGTACTTAAAGGGGGCCTACAGGAAAGACAGGGAGGAACCCATTATCAGGGAGAGTAGTGATAGGACGAGGGGTAACAGTTTTAAACTGAAAGAGGATCAATTTAGATATTAGGAAGAAATTCCTTACTATGAGGGTGGTGAGGCCCTGGCACAGGTTGCCCAGAGAAGCTGTGGATGTCTCCTCCCTGGCAATGTTCAAGGCCAGGTTGGATGGGGCTTGGAGCAACCTGGTCCAGTGGAAACTGTCCCTGCCCGCAGCACGGGGGTTGGAACTAGATGGTCTTTAAAGGTCCATTCCAACCCAAACCATTCTGTGATTCTGTGCTTGATTCTATGGTATGCTCTGAGAAGGCATCATGCCACTCGCAGACATGAAAACCAGAGAAGTGCAGGGATGACCTGCTGGAGATTGAGGACCTGAGTCTGATTTCAGTCACATAGGCCTTAAGCCACTGCAATTTTTTAACTTCTGTATGGTTATTCCACTTCGTTTCACATGCAAAAACTGAATTAGCCCATTCATAGCCCACTGGTTCCAGCATCAGTGCCAGGAGAATCTGCAGCTGCCTGTTACTTCATTTTATTGTAGTGTTGCTTCATGTTTTAACATCTCTTGTTTGTGGCATTTATACGGTCCAGTCACTCCCTCCTGAAGAGAAAATCTTCTGGAAAAGGTTAGAGGGGAGTAAACCTCTACAAGATCCTACTTGCACTTTCAGTGCCAAGGACGTTGAAAAGCAGCATTATTGCTGTTGAAAAAATAACTGGGGGTTGTTTGTATAAAGCTTACCGGCATGCTTCTTGATAGACCTTGAAACAGATGCAGTGTTCCTTGTCATGGTTTAGCCTGGCTGGACGCCACGTGCCCACCAAAGCCCCTCTGTCACTCCGCCTCCTCAGCTGGACAGGGGAGAGAAAACACAATGAAAGGCTCGAGGGTCAAGATAAGGACAGGGAGAGGTCACTCAGCAATGACTGTCACAGGCAAAACTGATCGAATTTGGGGAAACTAATTTATCACCAGCCAAAATGGAGTAGGGTAATGAGAAAATAAAGCCAAATCCTAAAACCCCTTCCCCCCACCCCTCCCGTCTTCCCTGGCTCAACTGCACTCCCCATTTCTCTACCTCCTCCCCACAAGCGGTGCAGGGGGAGGGAGAATGGGGGCTGCGGACAGTTCGTCACACGCTGTCTCTGCTGCTCCTTCCTCCTCACACTCTTCCCCTGCTCCAGCTTGGGGTCCCTCCCATGGGAGACTGTCCTTTATGAACTGCTCCCGCATGGGTCCTTCCCACGGGGTGCAGTCCTTCAGGAACAGGCTGCTCCAGCGTGAGTCCCCATGGGGTCACAAATCCTGCCAGCAAACCTGCTCCAGCGTGGGCTCCCCACGGGGTCACAGCATACTTCAGGCATCCACCTGCTCCGGTGTGGGGTCCAGCACGAGCTGCAGATGGGTATCTGCTCCACCATGGACCTCTATGGGCTGCAGGGGGACAGCATGCCTCACCACGGTCTTCTCCATGGGCTGCAGGGGAATCTCTGCTCCGGTGCCTTGAGCACCTCCTCCCCCTCCACTGACTGTGGTGTCTGCAGAGTTGTTTCTCTCACATATTCCTGCTCATCTCTCCTGCTGCAATATTGCTGTTACACAGGGGATTTTACCCGTCTTAAATACATTATCCCAGAGGTGCAACCACCATCGCTGATGAGCTTGGCCTTGGCCAGCAGCGGGTCTGTCTTGGAGCTGGCTGGCATTGGCTCTGTCGGACACGGGGGAAGCTTCGGACAGCTTCTCACAGAATCCACCCCTGTGGCCCCCCCACTATCAAAACCTTGCCATGCAAATCCGGTACATCCTAAAGTGGTTGGGAAAGATTTTTGGCGGTATAAATGTACATTTTTCAAGAGGGTCGAGTTTACTGGTTTATGGCTAATAACCAGGGGAATCTCCTGTCACAGGCGGATGCTTGTGAAAAGTAATGCAAGTTTTCTCATTCTTTGCAAGTGATGTGCCATAGCCCCAAGCTAGTGACAGCGCTACATTTCTCCACTGAGACTGTTCGATGGTGAAAGAATCAAAAATGCTCTTTTCTTACACCTGAGAAATAGAAGCCAAAGTACAACTTGAGAACACTACAAATACCATAGGCAATTAAACACAAAGAACGAACAAGAACTAGCTGAAGCAAAATATCAGCTCAATTAAAAAATAGACATAAATTTGCCTTAGATGGATTTGGACTGGAATTAGGAGTAGGGTTTTCCAAGGCTTTGGAAAATTTTTGTAATAGTAGTTGTCCGAGCAACAAATGAAAAGCAAACTAATTTAAAGGTAAAGCTCAGTGTGTGTAAAAGGAAATTTCTGAGATGACCTGAAATAACAGAAGTCATGACTCAGTGATCCAATAGATGATTTGCCTGTATCGCTAAGTAAATTTGCCAGTCAACACCAACTGTTGAGGCTGGACATCAGGCCTGGTGTGTCACAAATGAATCACGTTAGAGCTCTTTCTACTGAGACTGAAATCACCAATGTATTTCATTTAGTCCAGCGAAAGCCATCCAGCTGCTTCAGCCTGTATATTACCTTCATGGTATGAAGGTAATCCTGTATATACAGGATGAATTTATACATTAAATTCCTGATGAAAGCTCCATATCTTACTATCAATCTCCTTTTCCGTATGAACCTTATGAAAATATTTATGTAAGCCGATGATGCTGGATGAGTCGTTTCTCATGATGCGTTCTGTACAAAACCATGCCCGAGCGTGCACGTGTTTGCAGTGTAAACAGCAACCCAAACAAAATGTTGTTGTGGTTTCACGTACCAAGGCGCAGTCCAAAACAGGGGGGTTCACTGACTGTGGGCATCCAAGGCTGCGATTCGGTAGTGTCCGTAGCTATTGTAACATGTTTCGTTTTGCAGGTCCTCTCCTTGGAATGCCAATTTTGAGCACAGTTTGATGAGACAGCGTGGTGATTAATATGAGCGAGACCATGGAGGTGACATGAACTGTCTCAGTTTACTTTCAGTGGCACTGATACTCATTTGTTCCATTCTTTTCATGCTTCTGGCATAGCTGATACCTGTTAGCTGCTGCTTGAAAAGGTAATGTAAAGATCAGCTTCACCCAGCTAGATGTTGTCTGATTGGAGCAATAATTGGAGAAAGGTCTCTACTTCGGAACACAAGGAGACGTTGCAGCAGGACAGCGATACCTTCTTGCCTTCCAGCTCACTGCAGGAGCAGCCCAGTGAGGGTCTCCTTGTGAATTACAACTGGATTTACTGAACAGTAATGCTGTTTCCTTCTAGCTGTATATTCCACAGTACACTACTCTCATACAGAATAGCATAGTGTCTAGCGGTTAACTTTGGCCAGTTTACCACCATTAGCTTTGTACGGGGTGAAGGAGCCTGTGTTTACTACCAGATGAAAGGAGGGCATCCACAATTCTCCTTTTAATTAAGTTTAGCCTTGTAAATTATGAAAAGAGTATTATATAAAGGCCAACGTTTTATTGTCAAGCAAGCAGGCTCCTATTGTGCATATTGCCAAGGAGAGATAACAGGGCTTTTATACTGTCAGAAATTTGTCCTGCCAAGTGGGCACCAGGTTTGTCTGAAACATGCCCAGTGTGTGTGTGCTGCCAGCCAGAGAAGGTTTGAACTTCACATTGATTTTTCTCATTAAATCCTCAGGCAGTGAATGCATGTTGATAGGTGCTTCCTCTGGTTACAGAAGACCCAAGCAGGCATCTTCCAAACAAGCCTCGAAGGAAAAATTTTCAAATGAAAATGCATCTACCCATCCTGGCCTTACAGTAGTTTAGGTGGTGAGTAGGGTGTCTGTAGCCAGCTTGTGGTGTCACTCCTATCTTTTTGTCTGCATCAGTGGAATTGGGTGTTCATTATAAACAATTATGAGGCAACTAAAAAAGAAAATTCAGTTGTAAGCCAGGTGGTGACTCAGGAGACTTATCTTATGGACAAAAGTTGATTGATTTGTTTAGATTTAACAGTGAGAGGGTTCTTTGCAGTCCAAACAGTAAATAAAAAAACAATCAGAGAAAGAAATCTCAAAGAAAAATCTGATCAAGAAATTCCCATCAATCCAAAAAGCTCCTACCACATGAAAGTTAGAGCTCCTAACTTCTTTTTTGTGTGTGTGTTTCTGCTATGAATAAAATTTTTGTGTGTTTGAATGAGTTTACATCAGAGTCTGGGAGTGTGACCTCTCCTCTTCCCACCACCAGTGTAAACAGTCCTGAAATGCAGAGGATGTTTGATGTAAACTCCAGATCCCCTTTTGGGTCTATGTACTTCCTGAGGACAAATTAACCCTTAAACAAACCTGCAGTTTAGCAAAGTCTTGACAGCACCGGTTAGAATTATTGCTGTTACAATGTCTGTATTTTTCTTTTCAGAACAAGTCCTTATTTAATATTTGTTCCAATTTCCATGTACATCAGTGGTAGTACTGCCTGTTTATGGGCTTCAGAATTTGCCTCCAACACAGCTAATCTGAGTTTGTTCAAAACTAAAAAAAAGTGAGAAGTCTGTGTGTTTTCTTTGGTAGGTATTTGAATGTTTAGTAATAAAATATTTTACAAGGGGGAAAAGAATGCACTGCTTTATCAACAGCTTTATTTTTCTAATGAATAGTAATAATATAGTAATATCTTTAAATAAGCAGTAACTTGTCGGGGCCTTGAGTGCACCAACAGATGCTGATTACCCTGACATAACTAATAGCGAAGAGACTACCCTGAGGATCAGAAATTGGAAATATGCACAATGCAGCGTACTTTATCAGTCCAGATTTGTCACCCTCCCCTTCAGTCATTTTTTGTTATTTCTTTAAAGGTGATTGAATGGTGATGGGTGCATCAAGTCCAAAGATCCTGCAGTGTACTATGAGGCTCTAAATGTTACTTTTTAGGACAGTTAAATGCCAAGCAAAGCTCTGTACTAAACCTGCATTCTAAGGGTGTGCAGACGTACCTTCACCAAGCAGCAGGTAGATCAGGAAATAACATCCCTCACCTTCACAGTCAGAAAAGTTTTAAGAACTGATGACAATAAACATAATAGAGCAATAACTGGAAAGGTCAGTTGTGAAAGTATAGTTTAAAGAGAACTGGCACTAGTTATCTGCAGTAATGGAGTCAGTGAAGTGAAGATGAATCTGCAGGACAACCTTAGAGAGAAGCTACCACAGTCATAATCTTTCTAATGATATCAGGAGGGTGATAAAATGGTTTAGAAAATAATTAAATCTGACACTTTGACAGAGACAAAATATCATTCAGTCAAAACCCAGAAAGAGTCAAAAGTCTCATTCTGGTGTTAGGACATGTTAGAAAAAATATCTCTAGGTTGAACTCTTCAACTCTTTGTTGACGTCTGAGTTCAAGATAGCCCTACTGAAGCCAAATCCTTTCAGTGAGGCAGGAGATGTGGTCCCCAGCCCCCTGGTCCAGGTGTTCATGGAGCCATTAGCAAGGGAGGGGCTTAGCCCATGAACGATTCAGACTTTACTCGAGCTACTGTCGTTCACTGAACTTCTGGGCGTGTGTCTCGACCATAATCCTGCTTCCAAAAAAGCTCAGGTGAACCGCACCTCGGTGGGAATATCCGTCCCCTGTGGCTCCTACACGGAGCATCTGGGTGACCTGGGTCGCAGCGCTTGCTGGCGGCTGCAGAACAAACAGCAACCTGGAAAGCAGGGAAATCGGAGCTCTGGAAATAACGGGGGATTTGGGGAGCTGGGTCGCAAATGATTTGCGCAGAGGATGGGGAAAAATTGAGCTCCCGGCTGGCTTTATCCCGCAGGAAGGGGAGGTAAGCGATGCCGTGTGAGTACAAAGACTTCTACCCAAAAGCAGAGCTGCTGGGGTGCCTCATCCCAGAGCAACAGCAAGTTCATAGCGTCTTATTTATTCCAACACAGGAGTGAGGGCATAAGCATCCCTTTGAGGGGACACCTATTCTACACCTGTTCTTGGACTGGTCCCCCCAAAAACAAGCTCAAAGCAGGGGCTGGTAGGTTTGTTTATCTAGCCGAAGGGAAGAAGTAAAATAGGCAAGCAATCAGGCTCAACATACGTATCCTGTGTTAGTGGCACCTAAGCAGCTAAATGTGGCAGAAAAAAAGGATGCAGAGATTTCTGAGGATAAGAACACATAAAGCCTATCTTCCAGCAAGACGTGCTGCTCCCAGCTCTATCTTTGTGAAAGCTCTGCCTCTGGATCAAAGAAACAAAATTGCTCTAACAGCTTGGTTTTTCAGGATAAGCCACGTTTCCACTGCCTCTCTTCTAACTTGCATTGGCACGATGTACACTGCCTGCTTTTCTGTTTACTTACCAAAAGTTATCGTAAGTAATGCATACAAACTAGAGCTTTCCAAGAGAAAGAAGTTTTGCTTTATTCTCAAGTTCCTAATAGATTGAAATTTTGTTCCCTGACAATGCTGAGAACAGTACAGGTTAGCTTTTAATGGACAGCACAGCAAGCACAGCCTTCTATTTCATCTGTTTCTCACTGAGGCAAATTACAAACTAAAATCTTCCCTGTATATTTTATCGAATTTAAATTTTAAAGTCCATTTGAGTGAAAGGATGTAATATATTATTTAAAGCTGATCCATTAACCCATGGGTTAATAGCATTCATACTCTTCAAAAAACACAGTTGATTGATAGGAAATTTTGACAGCTAAATAGCATCTGTGCAATATTAATTCTCTATACACACACGTTGAAATTCCAAAGTCAAACGGAGAAAGCCCTCTGAAAATGATATAACTGCACTGTTTCCTATACTGAATCCCTTCCAGCACCGGGGCTGGAGTTGGAGTGCTTCTGTTAGCTGCTGTTAGCAGAAGAGTTCCCATCTGCCCTGGTTCTGTGGGAATGTGAATCTTGCAAGCTCCCTCTCCTCCATAAAGCTCTTGCTTATGAAACAGGGTATCTACAGCCTTCCTTCTGCTAGTTTTCTTTTTATTCCAGTAAGCTGTCCAGCCTCATGAATGCATTGATTTTGCCACAAAGGCCGTTAGGACCACTGTAACAACATCATTTAGCCACTGAACCATACTGAGGCATTGAAAAATAGCACCAATATCGTTAAAGCAAGGAGCAAGCCTGTCTCCTCTGGCTCCCTGACGCACAGTGTGTGTACAGCGTGGTGCTGGGTACGCAGAAAAGCGGACCACGACACCCCTCAGCCCTGCGGGGCTGTGGGAAAGCATGGCCGGGCTGCTGAGGTGGTTCAAAGTGCAGAAAGCAGGGATAAAGGCAGACTACTCTGTTCCCGCTGTTCAGCAAGCGGTGTGAAAAAGAGAGACATAATTCCTGATCAGGAGCCAAAGAGAAATTAAACATAAGGAATTTAAACAGATGTTTTATAAATGTAACAGCTTGCTTTTTACTAATTGAACTTAGGAAACCTATCACTTGTACCAGAATGAAAGCCTCTGAGTAGGACTCAGTTTCCCAGTGTTAGGGCTCTTTGTTCTCAGTACGAGTGGCTCCTTAGTCTGAGAAACAAAATCAACACTGTGGTTTTCCAAGTGCTGCCTGGAAAGAGATGTGAACAGGAAGAGTGCAGAGAGAGTGAGGTATGTGCATGCAAATGTGCAATCACAACAAATCCAGCTCAGCAGGCTTATGGATGCTCAATTAATAGCAAAATTGTATTTAAATAAAGATGTTGCAGCCACCCTGTTAGAGAACAGATAGAATTTTCTTCCGTGTTGGAGCTGCAGACAGTGTCCCTTTAAATCAATGTTATTTTTATTAATTTTATTCATTTCCCTGCCCTTTATTCCCAACAAGTCTGACTGTAGTCTCATTGCCAATGGAATATCTGAGGGTGAACGAAGCAGATTTCTCGTTTACTTTGATATTTCACAGGGGTTCATTGGAATAAATGACACTTGGAAATATACTGAGGTTCTCATGGGCTAAATCCATCTTTATTCAGAAAGAAGATTTCCTGTATGCTGTGCTTGACAAACATATTCCGCTAAATCATTACTTTGATCCCACCCACATTCCAATACCACTGTGCATACTTTGTCTGACTTTCTTTATGAATCACCCAATAAAACACACCCAGTTCAAGATATTATTGGCAATGCTACAGTCTACATACATTAAATCTCATTTTAAACAAAAACCTTTGAACCTGAAATGTTGCCAGTGCTCAAATCCAAGAATAAGTCAAAATGCTGTAATGTAAATCTTCTTAATATACCTGACACCCTTGAACTGTTCCCACAGTTAAAAAATATTACAGCTTATATTTTTACCAACTCCAGGCACCCAGTGGTTCGAGCCCCGTATGATGGTAAAAAAAAAAAAAAAATTTAAAAAAATGGTCATTTATATATCAAGTGAAAAAAGCTGATCTGGAAATTATTGAGACAATGAGCCTAGCCGGGAGTTGCTTTAGGACTCTAATTGCCCTTTCACATCTTAGGTAGTTTAATTAAACAAAAGAACTATTTTTAGACCAGACAGCTCTTTAAATTTTTTGATACATACTATTACAAATCATCTGGCCCTGTATACTGACAGATTTGGTAACTCATACTGTATCACCATCTCCCTCAGAGATTATACATGGGGGTTTATGTTTATTTGTAACCCTTTTAGTTTTGTGTACATTTATTTCAGAAAAAAACACCCACTTCATTCTTTGGATTCCCTCCCAGTTCAATAGCTGAAAAGTTCTGTGTAGAAACTGGCACATGTCAAGAACCATCATTCAGTTGGCCTCCTTATTTTGGGTAGCTTTTGGGGATTGTTTTCTGTGTTACACAATCCTTTCTCACGGTCTGTAGATTCTACACATTTTCTAACACTGTAAATAACACACACATCGAGTCTTTTAGAATACTCTCAGCCTCCTCTTTTAGGGGAACAACAATTTTGATTTCAATTATTTCTGCAGTGAATTGACCTCTGCTATATTTTGCATATATTTGACTGGTTTCCAAATGTCATGCCACTGTCTGTCCATACATCTGTCTGGGCTCAATGCTACATGAACTGTAATCACACAGCTGCTGATTGAGTTGGAGCACAAGCAGAATGTTCACATCTGCCCTCCAAAGACTGTACAAACACACACATCTAAAGACTGACTCTTCCAGAGGTCTAAAATACACGTGTGTAACTGACCCTGAAATTCAGTGTGCTTCCTACAAGAGCCAGGGTTATCTAAACAAAGAGTTCTTAGGACGTAACCCTTTGACTTCTCCACCCGTCACGTTTTTTAGGTTTGACAGGTCCTAGCAATCGCACAGACCAGGATAACGAGCCATGTCCCAAAGCAATCATTCTCCTGACATGCGTCCCACTGGCACCTACTACCCTTCGAATCAGCAAAAAAAAAGAATATCACCTACTACCTTTCGAATCAGCTTCTCTGCCTGGAGAGGCACGTTCCCGATTCTCCCTGACTAAACTAATTCAGTTGCTGGCTGAATAGGGTGGCTGAGAAGACTTCCAGCCGGCCAGTATTCAGATGGGTTGTGAAACAGTGTCACTCTTGAATCTGACCTAAGCCCAGTTCAAATCTGAAAAAGGTCTGCAGACAGGTTGCCAGACTCCACTTCTGCTAGGATTTGGGTTTTGTTTCTATTTCACTTTGGAGAAATGCAATGATGTGAGTATAAGAGAACAGTAAGAAAGTTCAAAAACAGTTGATGAAAACAGAATTAAAAGTGCTGTACACAGCAGCTTGCTGAGAGGAGTTCGGGACTGCGGCGCAAGAGGGTGGGGAGAGCTAGTGCTGTAGTAAGAAAAGAAAGGATCACAGGAAGGGACAGGCTGGAAGGCTGTGGAGCTGATGTTGGAGGACAACTGCCAAAAGGAAAAGCAGGTTTGGCAGTAGTGGTAAGTCAGTCCCATTTGTCCCTCTGAGATGTGTTCTGGGATCTGAATACCTCATCTCTGATTCAGAAGAAGAAGAGTGTGAGCTGATTTTATGTGCCAGTATCTAAGCAGACCTAGAGAGATGCAAATTTAAATGCAGTAGACCAGGAAATGAAGGAGTGAATAAATGCAAATATATTAATCTGAAAATCAGGTTAGGTATTGCCAGGTAGGGACTGGCTGGGTGGGGAAGGGAGACTGAGTGGGCTGAGGAAGGGCTGGAAAGCCTGGCTGACTCAAGGGCCAGTCTGACAGGGAGGCAGGGTCTGGCCTGGCATACAGCCCAGAGCTGGCACATCAGGAGCCACGCATTAGACTGCTACCTGCCATATATGTAATGGCATCAGAGAGCAAAAATATAGCACAGAAGATTTTTTGGGGTATGTTTTATTTCATTCACTATTTTCCATCTTAGGCCTCAAGCAGTATCAGGCCTACCACTTTGCTTCTTTTCTTCTCCATTTCTTTACCTGTAAGACAAGAATAAAGACATTTATTTCCTTTCAAAATGATTTGGAGGGTTGGGGGATATTGGTATCTACCACAATAGTATCCCAGGTGCACATATATGTGGTTGCTGTAATTTCTTGAAATAGCCAGAATTCGGGATTTTTTTCTCTCTGCTCAAAAACAAACAAACAAAAATCAATGGGCAATTCAGTGAGGAAAAAAATCAGTTTCTGGTTGCCCAGTCTTGTTTCCTTCCAGCATGTCAGGGAGACACAAACCTCTGAGAACCAGGAAATCCAGAGCTAAGCTACATTGGTTCAACCTGAACCTGCCTTGTTTGATCAGTGATTCAGTCTTCCTGTAGCATACATACGCATGACGTGATTCCTGAAGCACAGCATCTCAGAGCTGTAGCACAGCTCTCTGAAAGGAAAACCTGTGTCCACGTGAGTGCTACTGAATGGGGAATCCTGCTCGTACGCTGCACTTGAACACCGAGACACAGTTCCCTGAAACAGCCTCTGATGCATTAATTCTTTGCCCTCTTCCACAGTGAGCTTGAGCACCTATAGGATCAGATACAGACCTAGACTTCCACTTGCCTGCTATAAAAATCACAGATCACCCTCACACAGCGTCTGTAGCCAAAGGAGTTGGGTCTATCACCACTGGTGGTAGTCTTAATCGCAAAATGAGGCATCAAGACTTGTCTCCTGATTTACATGCCTCTCTCCCTTTTGCCCACACAGCTACTATCTTCATGCCTTTGGTGTGATAGATTTGCTTGCAAATTAATGCCAAGGGCAGCTGCAAGCTCCAGGTGCAGCCTTAACGTTGCACCAGGGTGCACCTCAGTTAGGTATTTCCTAGTTTTCGGAGGTCTGAGCATCACTTGAACTTGCCACTCAATTTGTTGCTGAACTGGAATGACACGAGGAACCCACAAGGCAAACTTAACTTTGTATTAGCCAAGCTCTTTGTCAGCAAATCTAGGTGTTAATTTATTCATGGCTGGCATGCTAACACATTTATAATCTTTCTGCGGGGCCTTCACTGGGAGCAGTGGCAGATGGACTCTGATGTTAAGGTTCACAGGCAGTCACCAGCTCATGCTCTTACCGAGGAAACAGGGAAAATTAAATAAAACTGATTGGTGCACAGTCAAGAACTTCCACAACCACAAGGGGTGTACCAAAAAGCCCCTTTTATTGGAGGGAGATAATAAGAACAGGAATAAGGAAGGAAAGGAGAGAAGGAAGGAAAAGCTTCATGGCGAACACCTTTTCTTAGCAGAAATGCTTCAACATGAGATACATTTTCAAATGCAAATCAACTGTGTCCCAGGCTTCAGCCACCAGGTTTTCATGTGTATCCATTTGTATTACACTTGCTTAGGTGTGTGTATGTATCCTAATCTGTGTGTTTAGTCATGGGCTAGTATTGCTTAAGCACTCTGTAAAGAACAAAAAGGTGCTCTATAAAGTAAACAGTGTATAGATTAACCATAAAGCACAACATATGCGTGCAGACAGAATCCTGGGGGTGGACAAGAAAACTATGAGTCAGTCTTACTCAAGAGGATAAGCTGTTGCCTTGGTGCACCAGCAGTCTAACCCTGATACATTTTTTGGTAGGCTTTATAGGAAAAGAGTTTTGCAGAGGAATCCGAAGGAGTTTAGCGAGATGGCTGTGCAGATATTTATGCAAAGCTCTTCCCACGCACAAAGGGTAGCCTGGGAGAAATGCAAAGCTGGTGAACGTGTGGGCATTGAAAGCTGGCATTGTTGTCTGATCAGCCTTGCGTCTTCACAGCAAACGAGAGAAAATAGATAATATGGTAGATAATAACATAATAGATAATATGGGTGAGTTCTTGGGGCTGCAGAGTTTTTAAGCCTGAGGTCCTTATATATGGAGCAATTTTGACTGAAGAAATGTCACTAATCCAACTACAGAACATGCTGCAGGAACTTCTAGGTGGATGTTGGGTATCTTGTGTCTAGCTTGGTCACTTGTGTAGGTTTGAAAGGATTTATGTAGTACTTTATGTAACTACTATGTCTTGCTGATTGCTGTGGCCTTTTTTGAGACACATCACGTAGACAGCAATACAGGTGTCTTTTATCACACGCAACATACCTTGCCAAGGAGTCTTCCATTTGTATCCTCCCATCCATAGCCTTGGCTTCCACCTGTTGTAGTGTGTTTTTCCATGAGACAGAGTGTGCGAATGTGAGTTTATTTCTTAAGTTTTATATTTCTCAGTGCCTGCAAGGTTACTCAAACGGACTGTGGGAACTCCAGCACAAAGTCTGCCAGAACGTTTTGGCAGGTGCTACATTGCTTGCTCCTTAACACGTCTCATTTAATGAAGCAAGTCTGTCATGAAATTTTTCTTTCATAATTAGATATGTTATTTCGAACAGCAGTTCACCACGCTGTCTGCAAGAGTCCACGTCTGTCCTACACTCACGGGGTCTCTGCCTGCCTTGCTTGTGACCAGTGGCAGGGAATCTTAAAATCAACTCGAATGCTGGATCTGGCCCTTCAGGGATACCTTAAGGTGTACCTGGGGATTTAAAGGCCTCCTGAGGCCGAGACGCTTAGAAATATCTGGTTACTTTTCATTAAGTGGGATTTTGCATTTTGTGTTGGCAGGAAGCCAAATAATTTTTTATATTATTATTGTTATTTTTTCTCCTCCATGTGCGTATCACTGTACGAGCCAAAGGCTTTGCCACAGAGTTTCTACTTGCAGAGGAAGAGACCTTTCCTGACGGCTGCTAGCAATGGTGCTGGGAACAACTGCGCCTGAGGAACACTGTCTGATGTTCTACGGCTAACACATAGCAAAAAAAAATTGTAATTCCTGAACAATTATAATTTGTCTGGCAAGGCTAAATCACACTGATTCTTCTTATCTGTGCTATTTAAGCACCACACAGCCCTGCCTACAGAGAAAGAACTAACCACCACTTAAGAAGATCATATGCCTGTAGGAAGATCCAAAATTCATTTGCATGAATTTATGTTAAGTATGATCTCTTGCAATCATAATTTTTCCTTGCTTTATTGCATAAATCATTCTTCCTCTCTTCAAACAAATATGTACATAGAAATACAAAGATCCTAAATACTCTAGAGACTATTATATATGGGGCAATAATTAATTGACAGTAATTAACACTACTAATACACTTGTAAGAGCAGTAATTCTGGTGCATTCCAAATTATAAACCCAGTTGTCATAGATGTATCTCACCAAGTTTCATCCCTCTGATGATAAGGGCCAAGGTAGCTTTGACACCCTCAGACCACAGTAATCTATGGTTAGTGTGCATTACTGCCTCTTTGTAAAGAGCTGGGAAAAGGAAACAAACCCCGCGATCCTTTCAGTAAAATAAAGCACAACGCATTTTAAGCTCTGGCTATTAAATTCAGAGGAAGCAAAACCGGGCCTTGATTGTGGTGAAGGATGTAGAGCGGAGAGGAGCGAAAACTTCCTGAAAAACTCGTGGTAATAGAGATGATAAAAATGTGATCTTCAGGTATGCTTTGTTCTTCTGCTGCAGGTCTTTTGCTATTACACCCAGCACTGCCAGCTATGTGGGATGTCAAACATTTCCCATTGATCTCTTCTTAAATTACACTGGCAGAAAACAAGATGATTCATATAACTTAGTCATGGTGAATTTACATGATTTACTCAGATTTTGAGGTTATATATCTGAATACAAGCAGGTGTTGGATAATCAGTATCCAGTAGGCCCTAGTGACTTGTCTAAAGGTTGTACGGGTACAAAGCAGGGCAGAGCTTGTTCTGTAGGATCGTAAGGAAAAGGTATGTATGCATTTTAAAAGAAGATTACACATTTTCAGCCACGATGGCAAAAAGAATGAATGACTATAGAGATTTAATCCCTGCCTGACTTATTTACAAAATAGAAACCACCGTACCATGTTAAAAACCAGCTTACAAGACATGCTGTCAAACATTCACCTAAAAACAGAGCTACTGAAAGTGCATCCTTTTTCAAAAAAACTAGGCAAAAGTAACTCACTCTGCTTTCCTGCGTATCAAGAACTCCATCCATTACTACTGAAACAAGAATCGGCCTGCGGAAGACTCAGAGAAGACTCCCGGGTAGCGTCAGTCACGGTCCTTTCCTTTACCGAGTGATACCTCTGGTATCAACTAATAAGAGAATTTTTTTTCAATCCGACATTCTTACTCTTCCAATTCACAGCGGGAAAACTTAAGGAAAGAGCCGGCAACGGCCACCAGCGCTCACCACGGGGCACGGCCAACGGCGGGCACCCCCGCGCACAGCCCCAGCCAAACCGCACCTTTCGACCAGGGAGGCCGCAAGGCACCCGGCGGGGTGGCGGACCCTGCTCTCCGGGTGACTCCGCAACGGGGTCCGGCGGGGCAGTCCCGGCGGCGGGGCCTGCCCTCAGCCCCGCCACCCTCCCCGCCCCTCGGCAGGAGGAGCCCCTCGGTGACGGAGGAGGGAGCGGTGAGGCCAGGTGAGCGGGCCGTGCCCTGCCGGTCCTCGGTCCCGGC
>Ga0065711_1038733_pt1 | contig 18469 bp, 26 predicted proteins | sample Hoacrofraction12_FD_59098 | JGI IMG/M metagenome (GOLD analysis project Ga0065711, IMG submission 59098) | Hoatzin crop microbial communities from Cojedes, Venezuela - Epithelial fraction 12 v2 (version 2) | ecosystem: Host-associated > Birds > Digestive system > Esophagus > Crop | place...
GGGGCAATGGGCACAAACTGAAGCAGAGGAAGTTCCAGCTGAACATGAGGAAGAACTTCTTCCCTCTGAGGGTGACGGAGCCCTGGCCCAGGCTGCCCAGGGAGGCTGCAGAGTCTCCTTCTCTGGAGATATTCCAGACCCGCCTGGATGCGGTCCTGTGCAGCCTGCTCTGGGTGACCCTGCTTCGGCAGGGGGTTGGGCTGGGTGACCCATAGAGGTCCCTTCCAACCCCTAACCTTCTGTGATTCTGTGTAATGGGTGTAAAACCACTACAGGCTGTTGTTGCCTCTGAAGTTTCTCCAGAGGTGTAACTTCGGTGCTGAGGCTGTGGTGAGTCTGTCTGGAAGTCCCTTGGTGGCTGTGCACAACCCGCAGGCAGCCTCACCTCCCCCATGCTGCGAGGACGCTGACTGCATGGAAAGTTCTTCGTGGTCAGCTTGACCGTTTCTTGCTGTGCTTGTTGGTGTTCAGCTTCGCAGCTGAATTTCTGAGGCGGGGTTTTCTGTGTGAAATAATAAAAATGAAATAATGTGGTGGAAATGAGCCACAAGGAGGGAGGAGGTAGCTCAGGGAGGGGTGTGGGTGCAAGTGGTTGCTCCGGCAGCGGTCGATGTTGGGTGATGCAGGGTGTCTGGGGAGGTGCGGGATGGTGGATGCTGGGAGCATCGCAGCTGCGTATCCCCAGTGAGCGGCTCGTCTTGCATGGAGCGAGATGCAGTCTGCGCCTGCAAGGCCAGTGATGGACAGGGAGATGTCCCCAGGGGGGTGTGGGATGCTCCTGGGGGGTACGTGGGGTGTCTGCTCTGGTCTGTACATGGCTGACAGAGGGGGTGGCCCATGTGTAGGAGTACCTTTGGCTTGAAGGCGCTCAGTGCTTTGGCTCAAAGGTGGTTTTGGAGGAGAGATGCGACAGGTTTATGTCTTGGTGTCCAACTGGTGAGGGATTTGTGTCTGAGAATGGGAAGGGCAGGGGAAGAGGGGACAGCAAAGGGCTGGACACAAAGCCTTCTTTCTCCCCATCAGGATGCTGGAGTTGTTTCACTCGGAGACTTTCAGCAAGAAAAAAGGACCAGGACAGAGCAGTTGCCTTCACCTATATTCTTGGACCCCAGTGCAGGTTATGAGCTCTGAGTGTCTCTTGCAGAGGGGATGATGAGCTGAGCATCACCTGTGGGGGGTGACAGTGCGGATAGCTATGAGGCAGAGCCTGTGAGCAGCTCTTGGAGCTGTGAGAGGCCAGAAGCGTTGTCCCAGCGGTCGCTGCGTTAGGGGAAGCCTTGGTTTTGCTGGAGAGCTGGTCCTGCCTGCAGCTCTGACCCCACGAGCCTGCGCCGGGTGCTCTCTGAGAATCCCATCTGGGTGCTCGCAGGCTTTAAGCATCTTCTGTTTTCAGTTGGGGACTGTGACAACTTGCTGGCCCTCACAGTTCTGTTGGTGGCTAACACACAAGCAAGGTTTAAACCCAAAAAAATAACCTGGTTTAAACACTAAATGCTGGGTGGGAGTCATGTGTCGGGTCCAGCCTGGGAAGTGTGGATGTGTCAGGATAGTACCCTCCTGGGAGAGGTGAATTTTAGTCACTGCCCCTTGGAGGGGTGGAAGCTGGGGACCATGAAGGGTAATTTTTTGGATCGTTCCAGCTTGCTCAAATGTTCAGTGGTGCTCTGATGCCTGTTGGCAGGCGGCGAATGGCTGGCATGGGAAAATGAACGGCATTAAACTACTTGAGAGGGAGTGAGTGGGCAAGAGGAGAAGAGGGGGAGTGAAACAGCATTGGCTGTTTCTGAGTCTCTAAGGCTCTGAAAGGAAATGGTCTCTACTGGTGTCCAGCATGAGCATGCACGGGGGGGTGACAGTGGTGGTGGGGGGCAGCGCCGAACTCCACAGCAGCGCTGGACAGCCGTGCCATGCTGGAGGAGAAACCCCCGGGTGACTGCAGGTGGAGTGATGTACGCCGGCAGTCTCGTGCTGCCGGTCCTCAGCCATCCTCGAGATGTCTACAAATTACAGATGGCAGTTTCGTAGTGTAAAAAGAGCTGCGTCCCGGCCGCAGAAGAGCCTTGTCTGCCTGCCTGGAGATGGAGAGGGACGGGTGGGGGGGCCACCGATTAGCTTCTGTGCTCAGTAATGTGATCGCTGCTGTTTGCAAATACGGTAGAGTCCAAGCTCCAAGCACGCACGCTGCTGTAAAAGGGCCAATTTTGTGATAGTTACGAGTTAATTTATCTGTCAGGCATCATTTCAGCAGAGAGATGGGGATTACAAAGCTGTCGGCTTGGGGCAGAGCAAAGCTCCTCCTAGCTCCGTGCCTGGGATTGTGGAGGATGCTGGGCTGGACTGGTGCACATCTTAAACGTAAGGAATGGTGTAAGAAATCGGATGTGCATTGCTCTTTCCCTGCTGGGCCTTCCCAGGCTCTGGCTATCAGCAGCGCGGAGCTTGGCAATGGCAGCTAGGCTGTTACTCAGTGTGCCTGCCCTCTTCTCCTCTGTGAATTAGTCTCATCCTTCTTTTGAGCTCCTTTTATGTGTCCCGCAAAGCAGTTACCTGTCAGGAAGGTTGCTTTGGTATAAATTATTCCGAGAAATGTGCTTCAGAGGGATGAAACAGCAGTGACGAAATAATGCCACAAATAAAGAGGAGAAGGGAGGCGATCGTGGTATTAGCAGCTCGATACCAGCGATTGTAGCAAGCTGGTAAAAGAAGAGAAAGCAGAGCTGGGTGAGCTCTTGCTGAAAGAAGGAATGTTTCGAGGAGGAGAAGGAGCCTGAAGATAAGGCAGTGGCTTTGATCTTGGTGGCTGAGATCTAGCTGAACATATCTGAAAGAGCAGCGCCTAAAAATGCTGTGCTCTGTGCCTGTGCTCTGGCCCAGATGGTTTGCAGAAGCTCTAACCTTTCACTTGGCACCTCGACGAAGTGGCTGGGCTCATGCCCAGGCTGGCTGAGCCCGCGGCTCCCCGCGGGGTCTGGGAGGTTGGCTGCCTTTAGGAGCTGTGAGGCAGCACCCGAGCTTTCCCAAGGGATTTGGTGGCATCCCCTGAGGAGGAGAAGGGCTCTTGGGACTTCCCAGGTGTGTGTGCGTTGGGTGGGAGCTGAGGACCAGGTCAGGTGCTTGCTAAGCCAGATTATAAATTCTGGTGGGAGAAGCAGGCTTGATGAAATGTCCCTTTTAGCTCCCCAGAAATCGTTTTCCTCTCACCTCCTGTACTGCAGGAGACTGGGGAGAAACTGGGCTCAGAGGGCGAGCTCTAGGTGTGTGTGGCAGCTTGGAGCAGCTGAGGGTTGCAGGGACAGATGAGGATGGGGAGGGGGAGAAACGGCAGGGTCTTGGTTCAGGCTTTTGCCCCTGGGTAGCTGAGTGTCCTGGAGCATGCTCTCCTGCCCTTCGGACCCAGCAGGGATGCTGGCTGCTTGCTAAGGGGTCCTCAAGTCCCGATTAGTGCATCTGTTATGCTGATGGGCAAGAAGTGCCTTTTTATTGTCTATTTATCTCAGGCTGGGGTAAGGTAAAATGTAAATCCGCTCGGTTCTCTGCAGTGTGTGAGGTAAACGGGGAAGGGTTATAGCAGACCTGGGTGAAGGAGCAACAGGAAAAACTGCCTTTCCTCCTCTGAGGTTGAATCAGGAAGGTCTTGCTCTGTTTACCCAGCAATTTGGGGCTCTGCTCCATCCCTGTGCTTGCGGCCGGAGCTGCTGGTGAGGACACCGCAGAGGAGGGTGCGCAGCATGCTTCCTTCCCCAGGTCTTCGCCATGGCGGGACAGACTTCTTCTCTATCCCCTTCCTGTCTTCACTGTTTTTTGCACAAACAATAAGACCTTTTCAGCGAGTTCTTTCTACATAATGAGAACAGAAGTCAAAGAAGAATAAAGCCTGCTGTCGCTCACCTTTAAAGCATCCCTTTGTTTTAACCTCTCAAGGGTGCTGTGACTCCTTGTGCCGGGAGTCTGAGGTTGGCATGATGGTGTAATTGCCTTTGCGGGTCTATTCAGTAATGACACACGCTGTGGTTCGTGAGTCACCTCGGTGAAGGCACCGTTGGAAATGGGAACTTTTCCTTGCTGGCTTTGCCAGGTTAAACAAGTATTTTGTTATTTTTGTTAAGTTTCCTGGCTGGAGGGAAGGAGGGCAGTCCAACAGAGCTGCTGCTGAGCCCGGAGGGGGTGAAATGGGAGGAGGGAACACAGAAGGCTGGCCTGGGAGGTGGCCATGGGATGCTGCAATGTTGTCTGAGCCATGTGTGTGTCTTTCCTGCCCTATCCCAGCGGGTAGGTCCTGGCTAAACCAGATATTTTTGGAGAAGCCATAAGCAGCAGCAAGAAGCCAGCATCGGGGTGTGTGGTGGTAATGCTGGGGATGCATCGGGTGCCATCCAGACCCATGGCCACCCTCTGGGGAGCCCAGATCGAGCAGCTCCTGTTTCTCATGGTCCATATTGGGACAACGCGTGTTCAGCCTGCCTTGGCACGGGGGAGCAAACTTTCCCAGGACAGTGCTCAAGAGGCTTGGAAGCTCCACAGTTCCCTGTTTTTCCTTCTGTATTTGTTTCAAATCCTCTTTGTAGCCGTGGTTTCCAGTTGGCCTGGGTTTCTGACCTGCTATATCGAAAGCAATGGACAAGGTCCTGTGCAGCCTGCTCTAGGTGACCCTGCTTTGGCAGGGCGGTTGGACCAGATGACCCACAGAGGTCCCTTCCAACCCCTACTATTCTGTGATTCTGTAATGCCCTGTTCTTAGCCCTTTCCCATGTCCTGCCTGATTTCAGGTGCTCTGGCGTGACGGCTGGGCTGGTTTCTGCCAGCAGTGTTTCCCAGAGACCAGTCTGTCTATTTTTTAAAGCCTTTTCTTTCTCTGTTGCACAGCAACTTCTAACACACCCTGGCTGGTGCTGTCAGTTTCTGCTCCTCTCTGTACCTTGGTGATTCTTGAAGCTGCTTTTGGGATGACAGTGGTGGAGACCAATGCTGAACCCTGACGTCATTTGGGATCACTTGTCCTCTTTGAAATGAGCTCGCTTGGGCTGAGTTACCAGGCTTGGCAGCACCAAGGTGTGCAGGAGCAGCCGAGGGCCAATGTGCAGAGGCAGCTTATTAAAGCATATTAAAGCTAATTAAAGCATAAATTCAGGCTGCCCTCGGGGATGGTGGTGCTCTGTCCGTGGCTGTCTGCGTTGCACCGGCTCTTGGCTCACCAAATACCCAGAGACTGTCAGGCTGGGAAGGGGAGGCTGTTTCGAGGTCCTTGAGCCTTGGGTTTTTTCCTGTACGAGCGCTTTATGTTGGTGCTGGCTGTCTGCTGTGCGTTGTGGGAATGATGGGCAGCCCAGGAGGATCGCTGCTACTTTCTGAGGAAAACCTCCTGGTGCTGGGAGCTGGAGGGAGGAGGGCAGCACAGCTCCGGAGGGGCAACAGCCCGTGATCTTGTGCAGGAGTGGAGTTGTATTCCTGGAGGGTGGCCCGGTGATTCCAGCTGGAAATTATCTTAACAAGTCCTGGCTCTGCCCTTCTTTGGAAAGCAAGCTCCTAAGGGCATGCTTTCTGGCTATGTGCACTTCTAGCTCCAAGCACAGCTGGTTTCTAGACACGGCTGTTGCACAGATCCTCGGCTTGTTTTCTTGTCCCCTGTTGTTTCTATTGCCGGGCTCGGTCCCGCGCTGTTTGCAGAGCAGCGGTGCCGTGCCAGGCGAGCCAGGGTCCAGTGCTTGCTTACCAGCAAGGGTGATACCTCTCCCCTTGGCCCTGCTGGGGAGAAGAGCCTGTACGTGGAAGGGAAACGCTGAGCTGTGCTGTACGTCGTCCTGCCTTCCTCGTCTCTGCCTGCAGCTGATGGCATGCATGCTCCCAGGTCTGCCTGTGCTTGTTTTTCTCCCCCTTACTGGGGGAGCCGGGATGGCGATGGGGGTCAGGGGTGGGTGTTGGAGTCATGATGGGCGTGCGATGAGGGGTACCTTGCCTTGAGATGCAGAAACTTCTCCCTGTCTGGCTCCAAGGGGCGTAGGAAGAGGTGAAGAGATGAGATGGTCTGAGGTGATGCTGGGAGAAATGTGGGTGTTGGGTTGTTTGCCGAGATGGGTGTTCCCAAGCGACAGGACACCTTGCTGTCCATGCCTGGTGCAACCCCATCACTAAAATCCCTAGATCAGGCCAGACAGAGCCCTGTCTCTCCCTGCTGCCCCAGTAGCTTCGTGCCTGGCCATGCCCTGAAAGCACCCTTGGGGCTGGGGCTCGCTGCCTGCAGCCAGCCCCGGGGCTGGGGGTCCTGCTTTCCTGGCAGCCTCTGGCTCTCCCGCCTCTCTGTGCTGGAGATGGAGGGCTGATTTCTTTGATGTACATTTATATCAATAGTAGCGGGGTTGTTTAACAGTTCTTCTTAAAGGAGAGAAGAGAGGATTTCATGTTTTGATATTCTTAAAGCCAATTCCCCTGGGAGCACTGCTCTGTGGGAAGACTCTTGTCCCCAGGGCTGTGCTACCCCACTTCTGGTGTGGGCAGAGCTCTTGGACCCACCATGGGCTCGCTGCCCTTTGAGATGCCTCCTAGCTGGGAAGAGCTCCGAGCGGTAACCTGGCCCCATCCCGGGTCAGTGCAGCTTTTCCTGGGAAGCAGAGCGGTGCTCAGCCCCGGGGAGCAGGCTTTGCCACTGGAGCATCGTGCCAGCCGTGAAAACCCCAGTGTGGCAGAACAAAAGCTGTTTCCCAGACAAAAGGCTGTCTGGTGCCGGAGCATTTCTCGGGCTGAAGCAGCCCATGGGTATTCGGAGCTGCGCTCGTTCCTCCATCTGATCTTTGCAGTCGTTCCAAGGGTCTTTGTAGTGTCTTGGTGCTGTGAAGGCCCAGAAAATAGTTTATTATACATGAATGGGTGATGAGAAATGTATGTTTCTTGAGAAATGAGCCAAGTGGCCCTGGTTTGATTGCACCGTGTCTCTCTGCCCCAAACAAGCTGGTGTGTGCGGTACTGCCTTCCCCCAGCTGTCCTGCACTGGCATGTTTGATCCAGGCCTTTCACCTGCACCTTTTGCTGAGCGTAGGAATAGGTCTGTGCAAGAATCCTTTGCCTGTAAATGTCTCTTCTCTTCTTTTCTTTCTTTCTTTCCCACCTTGCTTAAGTCTCTCCATTACCGGTGTCCTACAAAGCTTCCATCCATGGGATGCAGCACTGGCTCTTGCTGGGTACCAGGGATGCTGCGAGCAGCTCTTCCTGGCAGAGCTCTGCAAAGCTGCTGGTGGAGGGGTTATGGGAGGGGGTTTAATCCAACAGACTCTTCCTCAGTAACAAATGACTCGGCTAAAAATAGCTCGCCCTTGTCAGCTGGCTCCCGCAGCTGCTGTGTCGCACAGACCCAGGCGCCGCAGTCGGTGCAAGACAGAGGCCCGGAGGGGTCCGGAGCTGGCCCCAGAGGTGCTCGCCCCCCCGTGCTGCTGCGAGGGGAAGTGCATGTGGTGGGAGAGGAAAGGGCCACGGGGATGAATCGGTTGCTTTCGCAGCCCATCTGTCTCTTTGGAGGGGACCCGCGTTGAATTTCTTCCTAGTGCTCTGAGGCTGTGCTCTGCCTAGCTGTGCGGCGTGAGCTCTCCTTCTCCCCTTGAGCAGGGACTAATAATTAGTGGCTATGGGTAAGCATGGCTCAGCAGAGAGAGGCAGATGGCATTTGGTTGTCCTGAAAACCAAGTGGCCTCCAGGACCTGGGAGAGGCAGGTTAGTGAGCCAGAGAGAAGTGTTGTCAGGGGATGGATTTGGAGCATCCCTATGCCCCAGGAAGGATGGAGCGGGGCTGAGATGTCCGAGCATGTGAATTCCCCAGGTGACTGACCAAGCTTCGGGAAGAGACAGTCCCTGTGGGCTGGTGGAGAAACCCCATCTGGTTTGGATGCTTGGAGGCAGTACCCTAGATGCTCTCATATATATATATATATATTTATTTACATATCCCAGAGGGTTTGCTCTTGTCCCCATTGTGTTCTCTCCTTGCTCATTCAGGAGAGAGGAGGGACACTCCATCATCCCTGAAATCCCCAGGGAAGGCTGCTGGGCTGATGGATCACGGTTGGAGAACTCTGGCAGTTCTCCTGCTTGTTGCATGCAACACAGCCAGGGTTTGTCCACCCTGGGCTGAGGCCTCGGGTCCTCTCCAGGACAGGGGTGTCCAGACTGGCTCAGCACTGTGGTGCTGGACCCTTTTGTCACCTGGGGAAGATCAGCCCCCGTGGGCCAGCACAGCCTTAAACCTTTCTGCTTCAACTCTGGGGGTGTTTGTTGAAGTTTATTCAGATAATGGAAGCAAAGAGCTCACCCAGTGCATGAAGCACTGAGTGTAGTCATTATGGTAATACCTAGTTACTTGGCTAAAGGCTTGATTGCTGCCATTGTAACACAAACACATACACAGAGAAAACCCCTAAAAGGAATTTCCTCTCTGTAGGTCAGCGGTGCTGCTGGGAACTTGCTTCTCACTGCAGCTCTTCAGTTAATCAGCCTCTGGAAGGAAAAAAAATCAAGGATGGTGTGAGAGTCTAGGGTCTCCTGCCTGCAGAGGCTGTGTTCCCTGGCATGCTGCTTGGCTTGGGATAACAGGGTTGAGTCACCTGGCAGCGTGTAGTCATCTTCCAAGGATGCTGTAGAGGCCCTGTGCATGTCTCTTCCATCACTTGTCCGTTGGTGCCAAGGTCTTGAAAAGCCTGTTCTTGGTGGTTTGTTGGGTGGGATGCTGCCATGGGATGCATCCTGTCTCAGCTTGTGTTGCCAGGGCAAGAGGCGCTTGCTGCGCTGTTCCTGTTTGGCCGTGGCAATCTCAGCATGGGAGAGGATGGATGGATGCCGGGCGTGATGTCTCTAATGAGATCCCCATCAGATGGGGTGAGCTCTGGCTGTGCGTCCTCGCAGCTGGGTTGTCTGTGTCCTCGGATGCCCCCCAGGTTGTGCTGGGAGCGTTGCGCTGCTCCCAGCCACTGTGCAAGTGAAAGCACCGGTGCCAGAGTTTTCACAGCTGAATATCCACGCTCTAATTCAGCTTGAGTGCTCCCAGTGCCCTGTGGCCATGGGTTTGTCTAGATGACTTCTCTGTTGCAGGAGCAAACAGTAAATTTCCTCTTATTACTTTTAGACTGAAATTTGAGAGATAAGAGCCTTTAGAAACTTCATTTTCTGGTATTAAAAGCCTGCTATGTGTCACAACAGCAGCTGTTCCTCGGCTGTCCTGTATCAAACATAGCCAAACGCACTGTTTCCGTGCAGTGATGCCCTCTGCTTCGGAGGCAGCGGGGGCCACGTGCTGCTCTGTGCTGTGCTCTTGCCATGTCCCAGCTGTGCAACCGGGGATGCTGACAGCGAGCATCAGCGGGGTCACCTGTGGGAAACCACATGTGGGACCATGGTGGGGTTGGGCAGATGGATATGCTGTTTTCTTTTGTTATTTTCAGTTATTAATTGTTATTAACAGAGCTGCAAAGCCATCTCCTGCCCAGCTGTTAATAGGGAACTGTGTGGCAAACCTGGGTTTATCCCCATGCGAAGGCTGATTTACAGCTGGAAGGGTTTGGAGGCACCGATTACGCACCCAAGTAGTAGGTAATTGAGCAAACCCAGCGTGCAGGTAGGACTGGCTGGCTGCGCAGCCCCAGCTCTGACCATGGCCCGTTCCTGGTGGACACAGAGCTGTGGCTTTCCATGGATGGGATCAGAAGATAACTCCATGTTTTCAAAACTGGCCACGTCTCGGCTTGCTGGAGGTTTCCCTTTTGTGGGAGGCAGGGCTGGCGTTTAAACAGCAGAAGCTGACTGACATGAACAATCATGGTACATTGCCCACTAATTCAGATTTTGTGTAAAAATAAAGCGGGTTTGTTTTTGGTGTGAAGTGGGGACCAAAGGCTAGAAGATGGGCAGATGCCCCAGTGTCAGATGCTTCGTATGTGGCGCCTGGCATCCCGCGAGCACCCTTGTTAGCACATAACCTCATTAGCTTTCCTTCACAAAATGTTCTGGCATCCTCCCTTCTCTGCTTGTCACTTCTCCGGAGGGAACGTGGCTTGTTCCGCTGGCAGCGTGAGCCCCGTTTGCTGAGGCAGAGCTAATGATTTCTATTTATTTCCTAAAACTTTTTCAGTGTTTCATTTGAGGGCTCTGCTTGAGCTTTGTCACTTGTCTCCAAGCCTGGGAGTCACCGGTGTCTCTGGAGCAAGCCTGGTGGGACGTGCATTGGTAGGTGGCAGGAGAGCTGGTGGATGCTGGACCTGCCCTTGGGGTGGGTCCTCATTTGCTCTTAGCTAATTGTCCCTGCGGCTCTGCTGCAGCCACGGCGTGCCTGAAGCTCAGGGTGCTTGTGCTTGCATGCAAGAAAGCCTAATGTCCTCCCCAAGGAGATGCTCAGGGAAGAAACAGGGTTGCAGAATGGTTGTTTAAAACAAAAAATGAACAAAACCCCCCCCAAAAAACAAAAAACAAAAACCAAAAAGCAACACCCACTACCTATAAAACCAAAATACAAACCAAAAAAAACCCCTGAAACCCCAAATAAAACCCAGTGTGGCTGAACAAGCAGTGAAACTGTAGCAGGGGAGGGTTGAAAATGAGCAAAGCAATATGAAAAGGGAAGGCAGAAGTCGAGGAAAATCAGATACGATGAAGGTACTCAGAACTGACTTGAAAAAAAATAGGTAATTAATGCCCTTAAGTCACAGGGGTAAGCAAAGTAATGAAGAATCTGTTTATAGCTTTCAGCGGGAGCAGCCAAACTCTTCTTATCGATGTGGTAATTAATTTACTGAGGCTCTTAATGGCAGTTGCCTTTTTCTTTCTGGAGAGCTTGCCCAGGGGTGAATACCCCTTAGGCCAGCAGGTTTGAATCTGGGGGCAGCTTTAGACGCTTCCTATTTGCCGCGTGGCACCACAGACCTGAAGGAGATGAGATGCTGCCCTGGCTGCGCCATGGGGATGTCGGGCTTATTTTGGCTAGCATGGGGGCTCATGCTCTGTTCTGATTTTTTTCCCCTTGGCTACTCTTGGATTTTTTTGTCAATATTTAATCTTTTTGCTCCTGGTGTGGTGATTTCTCCTGACTGCCGTTCTCGCTTCCCTGTTTGCTCTGGAGGGGGAGTTCGGGTGTCTCCAAACAACACCCTGGAAGGGGCTAAGATGACTGATGTGCTTAATTTGCTGTGTTATTGTCATATTTTGGGGGTTTTAAATCCTCCTTTCCCTTGCTGGGTTGTTTTCCCCCACGTCGGGGCTGTAGTTAGGAAGGGGGTGACAGCCCTGGTGTGAAGCGCCTGCTGCCTCGCTCTTTTCTCTCGTCCCCCCTTTCACCTCCATCACAGGGGAGTTTCAGGGGCTGCCAGACTGAAGCCCTTCCCGCAGCAGTAACGTGCCAAACAGAGCTTCTCCAACACTAGAATTAAAGCATTTCAGCCATGACAAGGCTTCGGCTGTATTTTCAGGCTGTAGAGTACCATCTATTTTGCTCAGCCCAGGAGGCATCGCTCGGTGCGGTGTTTCTGGCAGCGTTGCGCTCCTGTGTGCGGCTCCTGAGTCAAAGCTGTGCTGATATTTCCACATCCAGCCTCCTAAGCTGCTGCCTGTCTCTGCCAGGCCCTCCTCCTCCATGCGTGGGGCTGGAGGGATGCTCTGGCTGGGGATGCTCCAGTGCTGTGCTGGGGGGGTTGCTGGGTTGTGCTCCCAGCTGAGCTATGCTCTGCCAGCCCCGTTATTCCTCCCAAACCCCTGCAAAAGTAAAAAAAAAAAAAATCTGAACCCCATTAGCGGAAAAAAAAAGAAGGCAAAAGCAGTGCAGGGGTGGTTTGATCCAGGTCTCCTGAGTCTCTCCTCTTTTCCCATCTTTTCCCACCATGTTGTGGTCCAGCTGTGAGGAGCTGTGCTGCTCTGGGGACCCCTGGGAGGGCTGGCTGCGGGGTTGGAGCTGCAGGTTCAAGAGATGCAGTGATGCCTGGATTGGGAAGGAAGAGGAAACTGGTAAGGCAGGAGGTGCTACCCCTTCATCCCAGCCTTGGGGGTCCGGCGTTGTGTGCCCTGTGCCTGGTTTGAGAGGGTCTAGCCCAGCAAACCCAGGAGAAATGGGACTTCCGGCTGGAGTGGGAGAAAGGGAGGGAACTGGGGGGCAAACAGAGCAAAGCCCTGAGTCTCCCCTCTCTGTCTTTTTGCCCCTCCAGAGTGATGAGCTACAACAGCACCGAAGATGTTGGGATTCGGCACGTGCTCGGTCAGCGTCCCGGCACCGGGCAGGGGGGCTGAGCTGGATGCTGCCTCCCCCCACTACGTCTTGGCCCTGCCCGAGGAGGAGATGTGGCGCAAGCACCGGCTCGGCTTGATGCCAACCACCCAGTCCTGCAACCTCCTGGAACCCGAGAGCCTGCCCGAGGCCCTGGTCTCGCACGCCGCCAGCTTCAATGCCCTCTACGAGCCCCGCTCCCGGGATGCCGATGCCGGCACGGAGGTGGGCAGCACCTTCGACCTAGGGCTCGGCCAGTACGTCCCCGTGAGCCCGGACATTATCAAGCGCCGGCGGGGAGGGCTGATCGAGCAGAGGGATATTATCAAGGCTCATGAGGCGCACAAGATGCAGAGCACGCCGCAGGCGCGGAGGAAGGAGTGGGAGTAAGTACCGGAGAGCCCCCAGCCCAGGTGGGCAGCTGGGGGGGGAGCGGGAGAGTTCCCCATCCTCGATGGGACTGGGGAGGGGGGTCTGGGGGCTGTCACAGCGGCCACGTGAGCATTTTGCCAAACCTTTTCTGGGTCCTTGCATCTCCCTGTGCTCTGAAAATTGATGTGATGGGTGGTGTTGCCTCCAGCAGCTGGGACCTCGTGCAGCACCCATCCTGCCCTGGACCTGCCAGATCCTGCAGGGCTTGGGCTGGTCTGAGCTGCCTGGACCACAGTATTCTTCTGATGGGTCGAGTTTGCGGGGTGCGTGCGAGACGTGGAGAGAGATGTAATGGTCAGAGATGCTCTTGGGCTCTGAGCTGGAGGGTAGTGTCTGATGGGAAGGGTGCAAAGGGGCAGCTGGGGGTTCCCCAAGTTGTGGGGCAGTTAGTGGGATGGAAAGCTTGGCAAAGGCACACTGGGAAGTCCTCAAGGCAGTTTCCCTTGGGTGCAGCAGAGCTTCTGGATGCACTTGAGGTTATCGCCTTCTGCTTTTACTGTGGTTTGAGCCCTGCTGCGAGGAGATTTAATCCTGAGAAGTGGCCAAGTTCCCCTGAATCAGAGCAATCTGGAGATGTCAGTGAACCTGGGAGAATGGAAGCGAAGTGCTTGGTAGAGCTGGAGCCCATTCATTTGACTTATTATTATTTTCCTTTAATTACTTTATTCCCATAGTTTGCCTTGGTTCTGTGAAAGAAACCCAGCTCCAGGTCCTGGACTATGCTCCCTCGCCCAGCATTCGCTGCACAAACTGTATTTAAATTATAAGGTGTCCCCCCCCTTGTGTCTACTCAGCAAAAATGCCTGGGATAAGCTGCTGCAGAACATCCTGCTCTAGTATCGCTGGTCCGGAGCAGCTCCCTGCCTCGGGCACTTTATTTGGGGAATAATTAATGTGTTAGAAAACACTGGGGTGGTGAAGGAGGTGGGAGCTGCTACGTTAATTAGACGTGGCACATTCTTTTGGAGAGATCCAGGTCAGTGCTCCTCTGGTTTGAAGCAGGTAGGATTCCTTTGGGATGCTTTGCATGATAAAATCGCTCGTGATAACACTGAGGCTGCCACTGCCTTTTTGTTGGAGGGCGGCCCACCGGCGAGGCGGGCTCTCCCTGGCCCTTTCGGCTCGGTGCTCATCCCTTTGCGCCTGGGGAACCTCCTGGCCGGTGACTCAGGAAGACCCACACAGGGGAAATAAATTGACATATGGGCTCGGCAAGTGCTCGATGCCTTGTTATCTTCCACGACCCACCAGGGATGCCAGATGAATAAATCATGGCTGGGCAGGAAGCAGAGGGATGGCCTCGTTAATTGTCGGCTGGCGGAATGAGTGCCTAGAATGGCTGCTCACTAATTAACTGCCTGGATGACTACAGCTCTATTTCGTGGCAGGGAGTTAAAGCCGGAGCCCTTCCTGCTCGTACCATGTGGGATGTGACCCTTTTGCCACCCTCAACTTCTCCGCCTAGCAGTAACTCAAACACAAAGCCTAATATTCCTGTCTTAAACGCAATAGGAATATGCAGGCAGCTGCCATCCCAACCTCTCCCTGTTTCATCGGGTGTTTCCCTAGGCTGGTAGGGTCCAGTCTTTGCATTTCCCAACTCTTGGATGCTGGGTTTTGGTATTTCAGCCTGCTTTGCAATGGTTTTGTAGGTGTGTGCAGGAAGTCATGTCTAAGACAGGCATCCCGGCAACTTGGGATGGGCTGTTCTCCCCTCACCAGCCCAGGATCATTGCTGTCACGGTCTGGCCATAGGCCTTTCCTTGCAGGTGCCCGAGCCTGCAGCCTGATAGCCACACTGGTGGAGATGCTGGTGCTTTGCAGAAGCCCCCAGTGCTGGGGGATGCTGGGCTCCGCCACTGACAGCAGCACTCAGGCATTGCTGACCTCATGTCCCACCAAGGACTGGAGATCCCCACTGCCTGTCCTGGCCAGGTGCCTTCCCAGGGAGCCCATGAGCTTGGTAAGGCAGGCTGAGTCCTGGAGGGCTCAGAGTTAGGTGCCCTGATACCCCTTCAGCCTGCAAAAAACACACGCCAGAGGCTTACGCTTTAACATCAGACTCATAAACCAGTTATGTTTCCCCCAAAAATTTGCCAAAGTCCAGGCTGGTGTGCAGAGCTGGTTACCCCGGTGCCATGGATGCTCTCTGGGACTAGATGGATAGCATGTAGGGGAGAAAAAGCAAATTAATTTCCATATCTATAATTTTATTAGTAATAATGTGATTTTCTCTGTGATTTAATTTCCAGAAGGGCCCCTCTTGCAGGTGGACATGGTTGAACAGCCCTAGGGGCTTTTGCCCGGGAGGTCTGGTGCTAGCTCTCCCGGAGAGCACCGCCGAGCACTTAGCTCAGCTGTCAGTTGTGGTGGTATTGTCCAGTGGTCCCAGCATGGTGGTGGGCATTAGATGGACTATGGGGAGCCAGGAAAATGGCTTTTCTGCTCGCCTTTGAGCTGTGGCAGGCCCAAGGGAATGGCCAGCTTGCCCCTGGGGTCAGGGCAGGCCCTGCTTTTCCCCCCACTCCCTTGTTGCCAAAACTAGATGAGTTGAGCCGGGGTGGTTCAGAGGTCTGTAGCTCCTTCACAAGGCTCCTGGGGATTTTTTGATTAAACACTGTGCTCTGAGTGCTGTCTGTCTTGCAGGAGTTAGCTCTGGCATGTGTTTCCAACACGAGCATCCTCTGCCCTGGTCAGTGCTCTGAAGAAACTGGGTGGCTGCTGGAGATCCTCTTGGGCTTCTTGTTTTGTGTGTGGTGGGGTGGGCACAGGGAGACCTCTGCTCCCCTGGGGTAGCTTTGCCTTCTGGAGATGCGGCATTCCTGGTGTGCAGCCAGATGTTGCATCCAGCCCCTCCTGTGCTGGGTTGCAATGAGGGAAGAGAAGCAAAGGCTTTTTCTTACTCACTGGTGTTAGCACCACCAGGTGTGCTCCCTTCCAAGCCTCCATCTCTGTTGCTGTTTCCCAGTGAAAAACCCACAAGTGAAATGTACTTTCCTCTTAAGATGCAGTAAGAACAGGAAGGGGAAAATGCTCTTTTCCCTATTTTTTCATGGGGAAACTGAGGCAGAGAGCAGAAAAGTCTACCACGTGCTGCTCAAGATTGTGCAGGGCAGTGGCTCTATGGGAGACTTAACTTCATGGTGAAGGGTTTGTGTACCAGCCCTCCGTGTTCTTGTGTAGGGGACTTCAGCCTAAGGCAGACACAAAAACCCATTTCACAGTGTCCCAGCCTCATGCCCTGCCCTCCATCCCAGTATTCATGCATTGGGGTTGGGGATGCAGATGCCTGCAAGGGTTGGCCTGCTGCTGCTGCATGGAGTGGTCGTGGTTGAACCACCGGTGCCTTTGCCGTGTACGCGTAGCAGCATCATTTGGACTATGTCTGGCTGAGAGAGCTCAAAAGAAAAGCCCCTTGTCAAAATAAGCAAACAGGGAACCTCCTGTGGCTTCTCTAGGCTGAGCAGCTGCTTCCTTAGCTGACAGTAAGGACAGGCAGAGCCACCCACCACCACCCACCTACCTTACATGGCTTTAAAACCACCTGTGCATGGATATTTGTTGAGTTTAGCTTGTGCAATTTGTGGAATTCGAGCTGTGCCCGTGTTTTGGAATGATATCTACAGCAGGGATGCATGGAAGAGCCTGATTCCCAGAGGCTGGGAAGGGAGCACGGGAACTGGGGAGGATGGAGGAAAATCAGCTGTGCTCTGATGTGGTTTGGAAGTTACAGCGCGGAGGTGGAATGCTGTTAATTCGCTGTCGAAGTACCTGGGACTCGGGAGTGATGGCTGGCAGGTTTCGGTGTCCTGTGGGAAGCGATGCGCTCTGCCCATGGCACAGGACAGTGCTCCAAAAGAACAAGGTCCTTAAAAGCGACCTCCTGTCTTGTAGCATCTTGGAGCTAATGGCTTTGATGCCAGGAGCTTGCTAGGTCTCCCTTGCATGGTGCGATCTGCAGTGAGATCCCCGTAGCCCACCCAGGAGCCTGCGGTCCGTGGAGCGGTGGGGCAGGAGGGCTTTCTGCTGCTCGCTCGGATCCGGACCTGCAACGCAGACCGTGGGGAGCTGCTTCGGCAGGGGTTTGGACTAGATGACCCACAGAGGTCCCTTCCAACCCCGAATATTCTGTGATTCTGTAACTTGCCCTTGAGCAGCAGAGGAGCATCTCTCCCAGAGGTTTCCGCCCCGGACCTCCCTGTGCTCTCTTCCCTTTCCGTTACTGAGGTTTCGATGTGTGGGGAGGAGAGAGTTTTCCTGACCCGGGATGAACTCGATGTTCTGCTGAACGTCCTGGCAACAGTGTGGAAATAGCACAGCATCTTTGCCTGAACTGCTGCGAAGTCTGGGTTTCTGGCACACCCTGGAGGAAGAAGAATTCCTTTTCCGAGTTAATTCAGGTGCCTTTGCAAAGGGTTGCCGGGAGGGTGGGTAATTACCGTTGGTCCCAGCCTTGCTGTGTGGCTGAGGGAGTTGGGCTCGTTCGGAGCTGGTTGCTGAATGCGGAGGATGAGGTGGAGCGCGGGACCTGCTGCCTGACGTTTTGTCACCGCATCCTGGCATGTCTTGTTCCTGCTTCCCTTGCTGGAGTCTCAGCTGCAGCTGCGAGCATCAGAAAGCTTCGTTAGCACGTCTTGGGGCTGCGTTGAAGCCATGTGTCATGCTGGGGCTGGTTGTGCTCCCCAGGAACGAGCTTTCAGAGGGAGCTTCCCCCTTCGCCCTGGGGCTGGCCACATCTCAGAAGCACAGAATTGCTGGAGGCAGTGAGGTGGGAAAGAACCTCAAGCAGGGTCACCTACAGCAGTCTGCCCAGGGCTGTGTCCAGGCAGGTTTTGAGCATCTCCAAGGTTGGAGACTCCACAGTCTCTCTGGGCAACCTGTCCTGAGTACTCAGTCCCCCTTACGGTCAAAGAAGTTTATTCCTGTGCATGGATGGACTTTCTTTTATTGCAGTTTGTGCCCTTTGTTGCTTGCTCTGTCACTAAGTGCCACAGAGAAGAGCCTGGCTCTGCCTTTACTGCCCACCGTCAGGTATTCATGCACATTGAGAAGATCTGCTCTGAGCCTTTTCCAACCAGGCTGAGCAGCCCCAGCTCTCCCAGCCTCCCTGTAGGGCAGATGCTCTGCTCCTTTAGCCACCTTTGCTGGAGTCACTCCGGTAAGTCCATGCCTCTCCTGTCCTGGGGAGCCGAGCGCTCTGGATGTGTCCCACTGGGGCTGAGCACAGGGGAAGCATCACCTTCTCACTTTGCTGTTGAGGCTTTGTCCAAAGTAGCCCTGGAGGCTCTTGGCCTTCTTTGCTGGGAGAGCACACTGCTGGCTTGTGGTCAGCTTGGTGGCCACCAGGTCCCTCGGGGCTTTCTCTGCCAAGCTGCTCCCCAGTCAGCATCTACTGGGTTGCTCTTCCCCAAGCACAGGGCTTGGCGTTTCCCATGAAGCTGAACTTCACGCTGTTCGTCCCCCCTGTTTCTCCAGGCTGCCAAAGTCCCTCTGGATGGCAGCACAACCCTCTGCTTTATCAGTCCTGGTTTTATATTCTCTCAGCTTTGCAAGCAGGGTTCAGTGCAGCAGGCATGCAGTGAAACTTCTAGTATTCGATACCCTTGTCTTTTTGCTCCCCCCCGGAATCATCCGACCTGTTCCGCTCTCCCTGGGTTATTGTGATGGGGGCTGTCTGCTGGCCAGGAGACCTTTGTGGGAGGGGGAGCTTTCCAGCCTCTCCAGCATGGATGGTTCACATTATTTTCTGTTTACAGTTTAAGATATAGTATATCCCACCCCCCCACCCCCCCATGTATATTTGAGATGACAGGG
>Ga0065711_1038732_pt1 | contig 18468 bp, 20 predicted proteins | sample Hoacrofraction12_FD_59098 | JGI IMG/M metagenome (GOLD analysis project Ga0065711, IMG submission 59098) | Hoatzin crop microbial communities from Cojedes, Venezuela - Epithelial fraction 12 v2 (version 2) | ecosystem: Host-associated > Birds > Digestive system > Esophagus > Crop | place...
TTTTTTTTTTTTTTTTTTTTTTTTTTAACTTAAAAAAGAGCCTACGCTGAAATCCAGTAATTTCTTAGACAAGATGCCTGTTGGTGCAGAGATTTACAAGGTGCAGAGCCCGCGCCCTTTAGGGGAAGAACAGCTATGTGGTTCAAACCGTCCTTGCGGGCCCTGCGGCTTACAGAAGTGCCATGTGCATAGGGGTTAAAAGGAGCCAGACACTCTCTCTTGCCCAAGCCTGGGGCCAGTTTCGGGATTTTCTTTGGTGTATTGTGACTGAATACCAATTTCTGTGGCATTTGGTGCTCTCTCAGCCCATTGCCCCAGACCTCCAGTCTGATGGTCTCTGCTTCTTGCCTGCTTGGACCTCTGCTCCTCCTTGCTCCTCAGCTGTAGCCCTGGATTCTGTCGTTCAGCACCTTTCTGCTCCAGATCTGCCTTGAGAAAATTGCAATAAATGGGGTATTTTTTGGTTTTGGAGGTTTTTTTCCCCCCCTTGATCAACATCCAGCAGGCAAGAGGAGTCGCACTTGCGAAGTCTCGTTTGCGGTGTCTGTTTCTTTCGGGTGTGAATTTGAGTGTGTCAGGATCTCAGAGGCAGGGACGTGGCCCCTTTATTATTATTGTGAGATATGGCTTTGAATTAAAATGCAACTTTCACGAACATGTCACTTGATCCCCAGTAATTGCATTTCAGTGTGATGAATCTCCTGCATACTTGTTTAACCTCAAAAAGGGCTGATTTTATATGTTAATTAAGAACTAATTAAATTTAAATTAAATGCTTATTTGAAACACTTAATTTAACTTGCTACCAGAAATTTCAAATATTGTGGTTTTATTGAAGGGGGAGAGAGATTCCATTGAGGAAAGATTCATCATTTTTCTTGGCACAATTCACTCCTTTGTGCAGCAACTGTCTGTGACAAGAAATCAGCTGAATTTTGAGAAGTGGGAAAGACAAGCTGTCTGCAATGCACTGAAGCAGTAAAAAAAATGGTGTTATAAAAGATTTGTGGTCTGAAAAAAACAGAATATAGATCTTCCTTAATGACTTTTGCACGTGATGATGGATGGCTTAAGCGTACTTTTTCACAAGGAGATTTTTATAAAAATTCCCACTCCCATTTACATTTGCCAGTCTTCCTTAATTACAAAGAATTGCTACTCACTGTGTTGCTCCACAGCACCTTATAGGTCTGTTGACAACCCAAAACTGTGTAAATGAAACAAATTCCGCCCCCGTCTTCAGGAGATTGGTGAGGCCCTGGGCCCAAGGGTGCTGGCCAAGTAAGCGCACGGCGGAAAAACCATCCCAGGATCCGGGCAGAGCGGAGCTGCTCCTGTTTGCTTTTCCACTTACCGAGTCACTAAAGGCTGCTCAGTCTGCAATCAAAAGCATCAATAACCTGTAAAACACTATGTGCAGCAATGTGGGGTGATTTTTGTTAAATATCAGCCCAGCATCATAAATATTCTCCATGTTTTATAATCTAGAGCAACACGTAACCTCGGCTTCTGCTAAAACAAATTAAAATCTTCCAAAGGTTTGAAATGAGAAACTTCTCTCCCCATGCTTTCCCTTGCTCATGCATGACCCTACTTACAACTAGGTGGTAATTTGACAGCTCCTGTTGGAACTGAGTCTTGTCACATTATCTGGATGTTTGGGTAATACTGGGGAGGGGATCAGGGAACTCGTGGGTATTTGGTGCATTTAAATAAAAAATATTATTTTGATTGTTCTGAAGATGCCCAGGAATTTGACCCCGAAATCACCAATTTCTTTTGTCTAACAGAGGTAAAAAATGCATTTACATTCACAAAATTGGCTTTGCTCATTGGGTTCTGTGCCCACTGCACCTCCCTTGTTCCTTCCCAGTGCCCAGCCACTACTGCCCGTGTCACTGGCACGGTCACTGTATTCCTGGGGCAGACAGCAGAGAATATTCACCGCTCTGTTCTACGGATCAGAATAACCTCAGCAACCAAGATTTAGTTTAAAAAAAACATGCAGAATGGATTCAAAAGGCTTTATCTTGCATGAAAACCTTTTGTTTGCTATGAAGTAGACCCATTTTCTGGCAGACTGTTGGTCTGTTGTATTTTGTTTGAAAGAAGGAATTGAGAGCTTTCTGATTTGGGTCAAGTCAGGCCAAAAAGCTGCCCAAGGGTCCCCGCCAGCCCCGTGCCGGGCTGCTCTATAGCTGCAGCTTGGGGACAGCCACCGTCCTGCTGTGAGCAGCATCCCGTGCCGAGACCAGCTCATCCTCCCCAAAAAGCAATCAAGAGCCCAGGTACCGGCTGGAGGGGGCTGGGGGCTGCGAGGTGAGCCCTGCCTGTCCTGTGCATAGCTCAGCTCCTCCTGGGGCTGCTGTGGCCACACACAGCACGGCATCGAGCTGGGGGGAGAAATCGCTTTTATTTTGCAGCAATGACTCCCTCGGTAGTTTAGCTTTGCACCTCTGCCTCCATACAGGTGTGCTTGAGAAGCCTCTGGAGAAAAAGGCTGGCAGAAGTTATGGCCCTCCGGGTACCAAGAAGCTTGTGTACTTCATCGACGATCTGAACATGCCTGAAGTGGACGCTTACGGGACCGTGCAGCCCCATACGCTGATCAGGCAGCACCTGGACTACGGCCACTGGTAGGAGGCTGCTCGGGCTTGGTGGTCTGAGACCTTTTTGTTTGGCTCCAGTGTGGGGAAGGAGTTTGAGAGGAAGCCAAAGTGTGGTTCCCTCTTTCCATCCTGTGTTTGTCATCGCGTCCTCCTGGGCTGGAACTTGCTGGGAGGCTCTGGGTGAACCGAGAGTTGTGTGCCCTTGGGGTTTGTCCTGTCCCCAGCAAACTCACTGGCTCATAGCCTGGTTGAGAGGAGCTTTGCTCTGCTCTCGCTGCAGCTTGTGACTGGTCCCAGTGCAAAGCCTGCAAGGGGAGCACGATGCTCAGCCTTGAGTCCCTGCAACTCTGAGAGCGGAGGCAAGCCCCGTGGATTTGGCCTCAGCTGGGGTGAACTCCCCGCTTCTGTGAACACCTAATATTGTTTGCAGTCAGGCAGCAATAAACAAGCATTTTCTAAGCAGAGGTCATTCGAAGGAAAAACAATGACAGTGTTTTGGAAGGAGGTTGGTGCATCTTACACCGTAGCCAGCGGCGCTGCGTGGGACAGGAATATTTGCAGCCTTTCCCATGGGGAATGCAGGGCCATTTCCAGTCTCCTCAGCTGCGTGCATGCCTGAGCTTGACCAAAACCTTCCCGGGTACAGCGGCAGTGGAGTGGAGCCTGGAATTTGGAGCTGTGGGTGTTGGGGAAGTCGGGCAGAAAGCGGCACGCAGGCAGCGGGTGGGCAGCGGCGTCTGGCAGCAGGCAGCTTGCTTGTGCCTGTCCCAGGTGGGCTTGGACCAGCTGCACTCCTGCGATTTTCTACAGTTTCGATGCAGGTGATGAGTAGGACCTGTGGGCTTTGCTCGGTGCTTGTTACTAGGTAATAGAAATATTAGCTACAGGGTGTTGAAGCTGAAAGATTTCCGCCAAGAGCAGGGCTTGTGTGTGCCAGGCCCTGTACCAACGTGCAGGCAAGCCTGGACCCTGCCTTGATGAGGAGCAGAATCTGACCCTGCTGAAGACAACTGGACATAGAACCATAGACTGGTCAGAGTTGGAAGGGACCTTAAAGATATCTGGTTCCAACCCCCCTGCCATGAGCAGGGACATCTTCCACCAGCCCAGGTTGCTCAGAGCTCCATCCAACCTGGCCTTGAGCACTACCAGGGAGGGGGCAGCCACAGCTTCTCTGGGCAACCTGGGCCAGTGTTTCACCACCCTCATGGGGAGGAAGCCTGTGACATTGGCAGCCCGTGGACACGCGCTGGGACAGACGCAGCGGCTGTCGCTCGCGGGCTGCGGTCGCTGTGCCACTGCTCTCGTTTTGCCCAAAGGTACGACAGGACCAAGCTGTCGCTGAAAGAGATCACGAATGTGCAGTACGTGTCGTGCATGAACCCGACCGCGGGGAGTTTCACCATCAACCCGCGTCTCCAGGTAAACCCTTGCAACGGCAGGCACATCGCTGGTTTTATTTCTGAGTGGATTATTTAAGCATGAGGCCAGAGGAAAACCGCTGACAGATTCTGCTGTCATTTTATCAGTAGAAAAGGCAGGAATCTGCCAAGTGACTGCACTTCCTAATGGTGAAGCAGCAGGCTTGCTCCCTTATTCCCCTGCTTGTTTTTCCTCACGTTCTGCTGCTCAGGCGGAGGAAGAAGTCACAAGTTGCCAGTCAGCTCAACACTTACTTTTGGGACAGCCTTCTGGTTCATACAGATAGATTTTGCCTTCGTTTAGCTGATATTTACCTCTGGAATGTAGTTCATGAAAGCCTTTCGGTTTCAGAAATTTCCTGATGGAGCTGGCAGTATGCTCTCATTAAGTGGAGGTGGGGAGGGGAAACCCAAACAAACAAACCCCCCAAAAACCCTGAAAAACCAGTACAAGTGCTGCTGGTAACAGAAGTATAGATTTGGGAAGAAATTGTAAACCTCAGGGCTTGATTTTTTGGGAGCTGGGAGGCCCGGCCTTGGTCATAGAGCTGGTTATTATCAGCTCTGAGGTTAATTACCCTTTTCTCCAGCCCATGAGGAGGGCTTGGAGGCTGCTCCCTGTGCCTGCAGATCAAATCCACTGAGCAGGTCCTCTTGGCACCCAGGGGGGACAAATGGCAGCCCGAGGGATGGTGCCCATCCCGGCTGCATGGCTGGTGTTTGCTGTGCTGTACGAGGAATCCTGGCACGTGAGCAGTAGTGGAGAAGTACCCTGAGAAAGGAGTGTCCGTGGAAGAGCAGCCCTGGCTCGGTGGGGCGGCTGCCGCAGGGACAGATCCTGCTCACAGCACTGCAGGCAGGGACCTGCCGGCTGCTGGGGAGCTGGGACAGCGGAGAGCAAAATACATTCCCTCATGTGGAAACCTCACGATGAGAGTCAGCCCAGGCCCTGGCTCCTCTTTAGCAAGGGGCTGTGTTGTGTTCAAATGAAGCATCCCATGGCTGGAAATGGGCATCTCCTCTGTCTTTGCAAATTCCAAATCAATAAGGGCTCTTCTGGGACATGGCACCTTCCAGGGGCTGTTCCCAACAGGCAGCAGGGACAGGGCCATCATATTTTGTCAGGGAGAGTGGTTTGGTGGGATGGGGGGAGCCAAGTGTTACCACGGTCTCAGGGGGAACAGGGCAGGGGCTGCTGTATTTGCCAGATCAGAAGAAACCATGGAAGTCAGGATTAGGGAGCAGGCTCAGAGTAAGGAAGTGAATCCAAAAGGGCTGTTAATTATGATCACTGTTACGGTTAGGTTTTTAGGGCTGTAACACAAGGCTGGGTTAAATCTGCTGAGTTCGAGGCATTGAAACACAGTGTTTGAGAAAGCAACTTGACTTCAGCAGAGATCAGTGGGACCTTCAGAGCCCTTCAGCTCTTCAACGGACTGAACTTCAAGCATAGCTGTTGTGAAATGCAGTTGAAAATCGCATGTTTAGCGAGCAGAATGGTGTCACTGTCTTCTGCTGGGAAATTTGAAGAGGAAATAGCCTTGTTCGAGTGGACTGCAAGACATAGAATCATAGAGCATCCCAGGTTGGAAGGGACATTGAGAGATCATCTGGTCCAACCTTTTGTGGCAAAGGGAGCCTAGATGAGCTTATCGAGCAGTGCATCCAATCACATCAAGTCCTCAAGTGCATTTTGCTTGAGAAGTGGTTGCCCATCTCTTTGACCTTTCCATGTCTTCTTTTCTCTTCCTCAGCGTCACTTCTGTGTCTTCGCCCTCTCCATCCCTGGTCAGGATGCCTTGTCCAGGATCTACAGCACTATTTTAATGCAGCACCTGACGAGTGGGAATTTCTCAGGTGCTGTGCAAAAATCAGCCCAGCAGCTGATTTCCTTGGCCCTGGGACTGCATCAGAAAGTAGCTGCTACGTTCCTGCCAACTGCTGTCAAGTTCCACTACATTTTCAACCTGAGAGACTTCTCCAATATCTTCCAAGTAAGTGCAGTTGCTGTCCTGTGACACTTGGAGCTTGTCTCAAGGCCATGGGAGGCTGTGGACACGTGTTGCCGTGGCCCAGCTAGCCTTGGTGAGCAAAACGCAGTCTCCCACCTGGCAATGACACAGCACATCTGTCCCCTCAGTAACGGGGCTGACCTCAGGCCATTCCCTAGTTCCTGTTTGGTTTTGAATGGATTCCAGAGCCATTGCCCATGACTTTGAGGAACATCAGTTAGAAGCTTATTGATTTTCCAGCCTCCTGTGGTCAACGAGGAGTTCCAGAAGGAGGTGCAGGTTTTTGGGTGGGTTGAAATACCCACTGGCTGTAGAAGGGACCAACTGCAGGGAGCTTTGGGCTCGTGACTTCAACACTTAATTAAGGGACTGTTGATTAATGTGATGGAGCTGGACTTGTCTTTGTTAGCCTCAATCCCCAAGAGTGAATGTGGGGTTTAATGGCTCTGTTCCACCACACTGTGAAATTATTTTATTGCACTGAAGCAACTGGTGGACACTTAGTGGGCTACTGACCCTGAAGGTAGGAGAGCAGTAACTAGTTCGACTGCTCTGCCTAGAGCCAGTACAGTTTGTTGGCCTGTACTGGCACATCCTCTTAGCTTCTTAATGGTCAGGTACTCAGCATGTGCATGAAGCATGGCATTTAAAGAGCTGATAAACAAATCAAAACCAGCTTTGACTTAATTGCTGAAACTGCATTACCACTGGAACCAGTTCTGTACCAAGGGGAAGTTCTTCAGCTTTAGAAATGTTTTCTTCCAACAACGCAGAGATTTTCTTTTTTTCTCCCAGAGACCTCATGCTGTGAAGCAGTAGATATTGCTGCTCAAAGAGCCTTTTAGACCTTAAGGCTGATTAATAAAGTTTGAGAAAGTTCTTTGTAGCCAAATCAAGAAGTTTCAAATACCATAACCTGTTGTAAAACCTTAGTTTGTAATTTGTTGCTGTCCTTATTAACGTCTGTTTTACAAAGTAGGTACTGAAAGTTCAGGGCCTTGTGGTCTGGTCCATCAGACAGGAGCTGAAGTAGTGACAGGCAATGGGAAGTCCAAGAACAGGACCTTGAAAAAGTCAATAACTTTGTTGTGTCAAGGAGGAATCAGACCTGTCACTTGTGCTCAGCTGAACATCAGCAGCCTTTGACGTTAGATGTGGGTCATGTTAAATCCTGGCTTCTAGTTAATCTGTGCTTTGAAAGGCAGAGAGACAGAAAAGAAGCATTTCTATAGGAAGCATTAACTTTAGCTGTAGCCTGCTTGAAAGGTGCTAAGGTTGTGGGATATTGGAAAATGTCCTGCCAGATCTAGATGCTGGGCAAGAGGGTGGGAGCAGTGACAGGAGTTCAGATGGCTTTTGGTTTATCACATGGCTGCAGGAGTGGGGGAGTCTGGCTCCTTGGGCTCATAATGGTTATTTAAATTGTGGTTCAATTTTTCTTGAAATCATGCATTAAGTTTTGCTGTTCATTCCTGATTATTTCCTTACCTTAAATATCCTTGGGTTTTTCAGGTCTTCTGATTTCCTTTTAGCTCTGCTGGAAAACAGTTTTTTTCCTGAAATGGAGTGTGAAAGAAGCTCTGGGAATGCATTTCCATGTGTTGCATGCTTTACCTCTTCATATATTCGTAATTTAGCTCAACCTCTCTTGTCCAACCCCCGCTCAAGCAGGGCCGACTTCAAAGTTAGGTCAGGCTGATCAGACAAGTTATGGATGTTTCCAAGGCTGGAGTTCCCGTAGCCTCCTTGGCCCTTGTTACACTGCTACATTCACTCTATTTTGAAGTTTATATGTTTTTATTTCAATTGGGATTCCCTCGCTGCAGCTGGGTTTTTTTGCCTCTTGTCCTTTTGCTATGCACCTCCAAAAGAAAATTTGGCTCAGTCTTCTCTATAACTCCCCATTAGGGAGTTGTAGACAGCAGTAAGACTCCACCTTTTCCCCAGGCTGAATAAACCCGTTTCTGTCAGCCTTTCCTTGCCTGTCCTGTGCTCTGCCGTTTCACAATCTTGGTAGCCTCCATTGAACATACATTGAACTGTATGTCAATGTCTTGCTTGTACTTGGGGGACCCAAAAGTGGATTGAGCCTCACACAGCTTTTCTCCAGCCTCTCAAGGTCCATTCATTTGGTGTGATAACCTCTCTGCCTGGTCAGCGTCATCTGCAGACCTGCCGAGAGTGCACAGACCTGCTGAGAGGAAGGCATTAAACAATACTGCCCTGGTACCAACCCCCGAGGAACACCGCTGGTAGGCTGTTGGTCCCCAGTTAGAACTTAGAGCCTGGTGGTCCAGCTGGTTCTCCAACCACCTTGCAGTCTACCCGTCTGGTCTGTTTTTTTTTTTATGACACTTCAAGTGATGGCATCCGGGAAAAAGAAAGAAGGAAAAAAAAAAAAAAAAGATGGAAACAAACCAAACAACTCCCCAAAACAGCAGGGCCATCAGAGTTGCCAGGGCCTGTGGGAAGGTGGAGAAATGGTGGATGTAAGGCTTGCAGGTAGGTGCATAATGCCTTTTTCAAATTCTTTTTAATCCCAGACAAACAATCAAACACTGAGTGCATAATAGCTGCATGTATAAAAGGCGTTTTGGGATTGTTGTTTTCCCAGCTATTCTGTAATTATGGAAGCAGCCAGTGATAACAGTGAAGGGCACAGACCCCCTGCAAGCTGCAGCTGTGGAGGAGTCAGCACTGGACTTGCTGCCTCTGTACTGTGATACTGCTGGCCCTGCACAGGTCGCTAACAGCAGTGCCGTTTGCAATCTGTTCAGTGGCTCCGGCGTTATCATACCATCTCAGATATTAATACTTACCTAAACAGTTAAGTAGGGTCTAACAAGCCCAGCTTGAATCCCTTGGTGAAAACTTCCTGACAGCTCTTATGACGAGGAATCCTGTGCTAATTGTCTCATTACAAAACAGTCCAAGAACCTGTATCTTCATTGTTGCAGCTAATGAAGAATGAATGAGTTTGGACCTGGTGTGCATGTGAGTGTTGTGCAGAACAAGGAAGACTGCCCCAAAGCAAGTCAGCAGCAATTCCTCTCAGCAGGAGGATATGGGAACTTACTGCTTTCATGTGTATCCTACTGCACCCAGTACCCATTGCCACTTGGCCTGAGCTGATCAGGCTGATGTCCATGTTGCCTGGTGTGAGGGTTCAGCTGGAGGTGATTCCAGAAGGTGTTCACTCCAAATAACAGCAAAATACCGGAGACATTTGTCTAGACAAATAAAATTATCAGTGAAACCAGAGGGAAAAAGAGCAACCTGTAAACCCAGGGGTTGAAGGCTTGACTGGCAGCAGTGGGCTCACTTTGTCAAGCACTGTTGATGTTTGTCCTGACTAATTGGAATGATCATCTCTGGGGATCTGAGCATATTTAGTGAATTTCCTTTTTCCCTGGCTAGTCATGGCCTCTCCCTCAGCAAAGAAAAACGGGCATTTCTGTGTGTGGTTCAAGTTCAGCTCATCCTCACTGAAACACAGAGAAGGGCTGTGAGGAACTGTTTGTGAAGCACCTCGTTGACTGGAGGCGAGAGGAGTCCGAGGTGACTGTCTTGTTGTCAGACATTGGCACTTTGCAAGTCTAAGGTGGGGTTCGACTCCAGATTAAGATGCTCAGATTCAGGTGTGTGACAATATCTAGGTTCATCCAAGGCTGGGAAGGACAGAAGGCTGTCCAGCCCCCCCTACCAGGGGCACAGGTGTGGCTTCACTCTGTTGCCCAAATGTAGGTCTCTAGTGCTTTTTGAAACGTGTCAGGACATCCTGCCCAGGCTCCAGCAGCTGTGCAAGGACGTAGGTGTCTTCCTGTGTTGTATCTGCCTGCCCTGTGTGGGCGTCTTATCTGAACTGCTTGAGCTGCTCAAGCTGTGTTGCTTTTGAGGCTCCCTTGGCTGTAGAGCAGTGTCCCCTGAAAGGAACCATCTAGTTGTGTTGACTTGAGAAGGTCATGGGAAATCCTGTGTATTCCTACACAACGATGTTTTTATCCAGTGTTCTCACTTGGTTTTTGTCTCTGGACTTCACCTTCAGCAGGATGACCCTAAATGCCTCAGCGTTGTACTCAGTGGTGCCACTGCTTCTCTGGCATCAGCTGGCCAGGAGCCATAGGATGAAACTTTGGTTCAGGCCCTCACGTAGAAATAAGCTGGTCTCTCCTGTGTGGCACCAGGGTAAATATGCGGATGCTCACCGTGGCAGGGCTGGCTCCCTGAAGGGGAACATGGGTCTCCAGGGAGGTAGGGACTGGCAGGAGGGCTGTGGGTGAAGAAGGGGAACTAAGGCGAGAAGGAAGCCAGCATCAGGCATGGTTTCTCTGATGAACACACCAACACGTTCAAGTCACTGCTGTCCTGGAACCCCACTAGGGTCTGGACTGAAGGATGCTGCTTTCTCATTTTGAAAAAGAATAACAAGGAGCCTCAAAATCCATCATCATCTTCAACACCCTGGGCTCATTGGCTGCTTTTGAAAGGTTAAAGAAGGCTCAGCAAGTACTGTAAAACTTATCTGTAACAAACAGCTTAAATAAATCACATCTTGCGGGAAATGTTCAGAGTGAGGAGAGACTGGAAACCACAGTCCAGGATGGTGGGCAAGAAGGGGTTGAAGTAGGATTAGGCAAGATCTGCAGGAATGGCAGCCGTGGTTCCTTGTCGCTGGACTATATCACTTACTGATGTTACTGTTGCAGGGGCAAGGTCACCCTTCAGTCCTTTTTAATCCTTTGGGCTCGTCAGAAGGAGTTATCTGTTACTTTCCCTCTGTAACAGGTCCTGTCTGTGGTTAAAGTCCGACACTACCTTGCCTTGCATTTCTACGGCACCTTTTCATGCCTTTGGGTCCCACTATGCTCTGCAGAGTAAAACTGATTGGTACGCTCCAGGCAATGTACCCTTGATTAAAGAAGACAGGTCTCTGCAGTGACAGAGTTGTGGATTATGCTTTTTAAAAATGTATTCCCTGCTGGCTCATACCAGAGGAAGCCCTGTTGCTGTCTGTCTTTCCATCTGAAAGGGTTACCATGGTATTATGCTCTAAATTATATCTGTCATCTCTGTCGAATAATAATCATAGACTCGGCAGGGTTGTATTTTGCTTTTTATTCCCATTTCTAACAAGATTTTCAAGGAGCATGTCACAGTAAGATCTGCAGCAGTTGAGGAGGAACGGCCTCGCTCTTCCCAACAGCAAGATGATAGCAGTGGCTCCAGCGTGCCTCGCTCCAGCTGAGCTTCGCCTTCACGCAGGCTTTAGCGGCTGGCAGGCTTCACGCTCCTTTGCACGGGGAGGGATTTTCATATTTACCTATGGCTCAACTTGCTAAAGAACCCTGCAAACTTTGGGCTTGCAAATGCTGAAATGCACCTCGTGCATCGTCTACTGGCGTGTGGCTGGAGTGGGGCACAGCAGCGACTGCGAGACTGGTGCAGGGTCGGCAGCACCTTCGTTTTGTTCCTTGGTCTGGCACGCCTGAACTTCTAGATTAAGCAAATGGTATTGCGTGGAAGCTGTTCTTGCGTGGAAGCTGTTCTTGTGTGGAAGGCTTCTGAGGTTTCTGGGTGAACCAATGGCTGTGTGGGGGGATACAACTCAGGAGGGCAGACTGGAGCGTGTGACTGTACTAGATGGTTTTCGGAGACCGTTCCTGGTCAGAGGATAGTGATAATGATGTGTTTGAGGTAGTGCTGTCAGCTAGGACTCATTAACGGAGCTGTGGTGGCAATTGTCCTGCCTGAGGCCAGGGCTGCGAACTGCCCAGATGTGCTCATGTTGTAAAGCACGAGCTGACTGATACTTGTCACTGTTTGCAGAACTCTGATGGGCAGCAGAAATATCTCCTGGACTTGCCTCAGCACAGCTGTGGTGGGTGCAGAGCACGTGAGGTCCTGCTGGGAGGCGACAAGCTCCCTGGTAGGCTGGTGGGGTCATGCATGCTCTTCACTCTCCTCCTTTTCATGGAGATCATGGGGAAAAAACCAAGCAACCGGCTGAGGTCAGGTCCTGCCTTGTCAGAGACGCAACAGCCCATCTCCGCTGGCATGTTGATGCGTGACGACAACACAGCAGACGAGTCTTGCTGGGATGATTAGCATATTCCCCGTTTCCGTGCCAAATATGCATCATCTCCTGGGGTGATTATTAAGCTGCTGAGGAGCCTGTCACTCAGAATTTCCCGGTAATAAATCCTGATTTGATGAATCTTGGCTGGAGGGTGGTGGTTCCTCTGGAGGCCGGCTCCGCGCTCCTCGGCGGTGGCGATCCCCTCGCACCCCGATGGGCACTGCATCTCCGCTCAGCAACGGCCTCTTCTGGCGTTTCGATATTTTATCGCCAGTGTCGTGGTATTGGGTATCGTTGCCTAGGGAAGCCTTGATGCAGCAGAGGGGGCTTCCTAACCAGCTTCTGGCCTTTCTGTCAGTGGGGGAAAGCTGAAAGATTTGGCTGAAATACAACCTGAGGACTCAACAGTCGGATGGGTAAAACTGGTATTGTCATGGCAAAGGCAAGGGATTCTGCATTTTTCAGAGGAGTTTTTTTGGATGGTGGCATCGCATCCATCACAGATGCAGTGACCCACTATTACGCACCCTTCATGTGTCCCAGCCATAGACACTGTGGCATCTCCTGGAAGCTCGACCTCACGCATGGAACATCCCCATGGCTCTTTGGGGATGCTGCTGGTGGTGCTCATGGAAGAGCCTGGTAGCTCTGCTGAGAGGAGCGAGGAGGGTCGAGTTTGCAAGGGGAGAAAAGGGGAGATGTTCAGCTGTGAAGTTAATAACCTGATTACAGATCTGGTGAATGGAGTGTGGATTTTCTTCTCTCTGAGGTAGCCTTACATGTGCTTGCATCAAGAACACAACAACTTTTGTGGCTTTGGGTGTCTTTAGAGTAACTGAGTGATGTTTGTTTTTTTGTTTTTTTGTTTTTTAAGTCAGTTTAGGACCTGATGGGTTTCACCTTTCTCTTTTCAAGTTGTCAGCTCTTTCATGAATATTTTTTTCTGAAAAAAATAAAACAACAATTTGGCAGCTGTGATGACAAGTGTGAAACCCTAACAATCTGAGCCGTGGACCAGTGAGCTGAGAGAGACTGCTTTACATTGCTTTTAATACATTTTATACTTTATGTATAAATAATTAGATGTTCGGAATAAAAGCTGTCTGTTTAATTCATGCCATTGAAAACCCTGTGTGCTGTTAATAGGCTTAGTTATAGGCGACACCTCTTTGAAATATAATTCTTTTATGCATTTTAATAGAGTTCATGGTAAACATACTGTGATAAGCAGACAGCAACTAATGTTTCCTGCAGGCAGAATGCACCTAATTAAAATTAATTGATTAAGAAAAAAAATCATCATCACTAAAATTTCCAAACTATTTTTTTGTCTTGGCAAAGCACCCATGGTGGGGTGTGGGGATGCCAAAAGCCGCACGTCTGGGCTGATGCCTGACCCTGCGTGCTGTGCTGCTGGGACGGGGACCACCAGCCCAGGCAGGCTGCGCTGGGGATGCTGTTTGGGGTATCACCATGAGCATACAGAATATAAACTGCTTTGGGAGATTGGGGATAAGAAAGGGCACATTCTCCAGGGGCTTTTGAGTAGGAGCTTGTTCAGAAGTTCAGTTGCAGGTTGCTGTGATACCTCTGTGTTTAGAGTGATTCAGCCCTATTCTAGTGTGATAGCCTGGATGCTGGAGGTGAGGTTGGTCCCTTAGGGTCAAGATGGGGTTTAGTGACGGTCTCTGCTCTCCACAGGGCCTTCTGTTCTCTACTCCTGAATGTCTGAAGCAACCCCAAGACCTAGTGAAACTCTACCTGCATGAGTCAAACCGGGTGTACCGGGATAAGATGGTTGAAGAAAAGGATTATGGTACCTTTGATAAAATCCAGCTGGAGACAGTGAAGAAATTCTATGACGTAAGTGTTGAGGTTCATAATTCTGATAGCAGCGTACATGCTTATAGGACAAAAAATTCCTTGGGAAAGCAAGGTTCGAGCCAAGGTCTGCCCATCTCCCTCTTGCCTGGAGGGCAAAGCTCTTGATGGTAGTCCAGGAGCAAAATCTGTCACCTGTATCCTGGGCTGCCAATTTTGCAGTATGGGTAAAGGATGCACTCCATAAGGGCATTGGGGAGAGGACGTTTGGGGTCTGTGAATTAATTAAATTCCTTTATTTAAGTGCTTTGAGTCTCATGTGGCAAAAGCAGGAGAAAGGTCAGATCCCTGGTCTTGATGGGAGCAAAGTGAAATGCAGGCACAGATCGTTACTGCTTTCCCTTTTTCCGGAATATCTTTCACAGGAAAGCTCTAGTCCTGCTTTCCTCCAGGCCTGGCATCACCCAGCAGCGCTGCCGTCTGAATCACACAAGAATCACTGAAGCAATAAGTAGTGCAGACAGCATTTTTTCCTCCAGGTGTTACCACTCTCCATGCAACAGCCCAATGCTACGGCTATCGCTGTGGGGCTTTTCTTGTCACTACATTTTCATATCGTAATGAGTTAAGTTTTTGTGATTTGCAAAATGTTGTTAGAGCAAAGGAAGTCAGTACTGGGGCTTTTTCCCTCTTCTCCCTCTTTCCCCTTTTCCAATATGCTGGTGCAACTATATGGAAGGCATTTGCTGGAACACCATACTCGACTTGGAAGGATGACATAGACCTGGAGTGCTTTTTCCTATGCTTGCTATGTACATATATATATATATATATATTTTTCTTTTCTTTGGCAGGACATTGAGGAAACTTTAGAGCAGACCAAGCAAATGAATGTTTATTGCCATTTTGCTAAAGGCGTCGGTGAACCCAGCTATAGGCCAGTGCCAACCTGGGAGGAGCTGAACCAGATCCTTGTGGAAGCCTTGGACAGCTACAATGAAGTTAATGCTGCTATGAACCTGGTACTGTTTGAGGATGCCATGTGCCACGTGTAAGGGGATTTTCTGGCTTTACGGTCTCATCATAACAGTCATAAATGCAGGTAGCTTCCGTGGAGTTTCCTGGAGGATGTAGGTATCCATAATTACAGCTGATGGAGCTGGAGATGTGCAGAAGCTTCAACTGCCCATATGGCGTGTCCAGCACAAATACTGCGCTGCTTCTCTGGCTGGTGTTTGGAGGGCGCTTCTGAATCCACGGGGATGCCTGGGGCTGTCAGATGGAGGGACTGCATGCTGCTGTGTTTTTTAAAGTCTGGATGCTGTTACGATATCTTTGACCCGCGATGCTCTGCATATGGCGTGAACATTTGTTGTATGTGACAGTGTTCAAGTGTGTTATCATTTACGTGGGTGTTCGTTTGACAGCCAGGTACAGAACTTGTTATACTGGGATTTCTCTAGATGCTTTCACAACTGGTTTAGAGCCACGTTTACACAGGTTCTTAGTGGGATTTTCAGAAGTATGTAAAGCAAGATTATGTGCATTCAGGCTACTAGTTTAAACGGATTGAGCCATTTAAACTGCTTTGATCCTTTGAAAATCCTGCTTGCATTTAAATGCCTGGAGATCCGGATGGGTTCCCTTTCGAAACTGGACAAGTGGGACTGTATGAAAATAGCAAGCCTCCAGCCCATAGTTATGAAGCTATTCACACGTCTGTGGGGTAGATAGTGAGGCATGCTTCCAGCTTTCAAATACCATTTAAATGCTTGTTGTGAATCCCAGCAGAAACAGACTTATTTCTGGGTGCTGAAATGCAGATCTGGCCTTAGACCACTTCAGAAGAGGGACCTGCCCTGTAAATCATAGTTTTAACTGATTTTATATGAAAAGATTGTGTCAAGAGGTGCAGATTTGTGACTCTAAGCCAGAAGGAAGCCGCACAGCAGTGTGCGATTTCACTTCTCGCTGGACCTGGCAGCTTAATGCAGTTGTTCTCATGCAAATTAAAAAAATATATATAAAATGCTACTCCTTTTAATGAGATGTTTAACCATTTCTGTTCCGAGAGCTAAACAACCAGTTGCTTTTGCAGTGTAGTCTGCCCACTACGCTGGGGCATGTTTTCTCTTGCAGTATGGACATTTACTCCTTTGTATTAATAAGTCATATGTAACCTGATGTCCGTGGGCATTTCTGCTTGCATTGCTTGCAGGAAGGTGACAATAATGTTAATCTTGTGCTTCTTTTTCACTTTACATAAATTGGGATTTGCAACAAAACCTGGCACTATCCCTCCAGTTAATATTGTGAATAATCGGGAAAGCGAGGTTTGAGCATTCAGCGTGATTTTCACTGGAGCTGGGTGAATTTCATTCACTGCACTTGGAAATTGCATTTTGCTGAAATATACAACTTATTTCTCAAATAGCTCATGAATGTCAGCTTGAATTTGCTGAAAATTTCCGGTTGGGAAATGAAAAAAAAAAGGAAAAGAATGGGAAAAGTGAAGGACTTCATTTATGTAAGGAAGTAGGAGATACCTGTCAGTCACCTCCTAATCCGGGGCTCCTTGTGCGCGTTCACAAAGCACGCAGCCCCGGAGAGCACAGCAGGGGCAGAGACCGTGCTGTCATCTTTGGGGAGAGCCTGGAGGACTGAGAGGGGGAACACTAAAGCTTTCCACACAGCCTGATTCGCTTTTCTGGGTATAATTTCACAGTCAGTGGGAGGCTGCTCATAGATCATAAGGTGCTTAAGTTGTAATAGAGCAGTACAGTATTTTTCACAGTATTTGAAAAATCAATTGGATTAATGAAGGAAAATTCTCAGTTAAGTGAGCTGAATAAAGGCAATGCTGTGAAGAAGGGAATGGTGCTTGCATTTAAGACTCAGGACAGTGAGGTTTTCACCGGTAGGATCCTCTAAACCCCCGTCACTTGGGATTTTAACATGTGAGGATGTCAGCAATTGCTTCAAGAGGATAAATTGGAGCCAGGCAGAGTTCACCAGGCAACTCTCAGACAGGGCAAGTGAACAGATCTGGAAAATAGGAGCAAGTTCATTTTAAGAGTGAGAAAATCTCACTCTTAAGTAGTGGTGGTTTGGATAAAGAAGGAACACTGACTGCGTTTTCCAGGCAGGTTTTATGCCATTCTAGACAAATATGAATATGCTTTAATGCGTAGCAGGACTCTTCACCTGAACATGAACCCCAAATGCTTTGCGAAGAGAAACCTTTACCGGGTGCATCAGAGCCCTGAATTTTGTTCTCAGTTTCTGCATGTCGATGTAATGTGCTTTTTCCTTTATCCTCCCAGTAAAGATGTCTAGGCCTGCACCTCAAAATAGTTCTGTCCAGCAAGACTTGGCAGGTGGAAAAAAAAATTGGACACAGCCTGAATTGCCACCAAACTATTTTTTTCATCAGCCATGTCCTTTGTGTAGGTCTCAGCAGAGATGGGGATTGATTGCTGACATGTCTCTTAGTTTGACATTTTTCATCCCATTCAGAATACAATTTCTTAGTGAATAAAATATGTATTGAAAAGCACTGGGCAGGGAAATAGAAAAATACTCTTATTAATGAGACATTTTGTATGCTTCAATTTAGTTGCCGCATCAACCGTATCCTGGAGTCCCCCAGAGGAAACGCTCTCCTGGTTGGCGTGGGCGGAAGCGGCAAGCAGAGCCTGACCAGACTGGCAGCCTTCATTAGCTCTCTGGAGGTTTTCCAGATCACGTTGAGGAAAGGCTATGGCATCCCTGACCTGAAGGTAGGTAGCTTTAAGCCTGAGGTGGAGGTGAAGGCAATAAAAAGCAGAACTTGCCCTGAAACCTTTGTCTTGTTGCATATTGATTGACACCGATGTGAAGACACTAAAAAGCCTCAGACATGGTATTGATGTGGGGATGGCAGAGAGGAGCAATGCTTCTCGAAATACCTTGCTGAAGCGTGTCTGCACAGGGGTGCAGGCAGACCTGATGTCCTCTACCAAATCTCTGAGCAGGCCAGGCCTGAGCACACTCGGTGTCAGCGCTGGGCTGTGCTGATGGACCCAGCAGCGTGGACATCCACCTCGTGCTTGTTCAAGAAACTGTGAAGGACTGGGAAAGTTCTGTTTGATTGTTGTTTCTAATTAAACCAAGATGCAGTAATTAGCATGTCTGTGAGGTGCCTGTTGTGGAGTGATTTGGAGGTGGAAAAGGAGCAGGAGAGAGTAGGTGGAGAGAGGCTGAGGGAGCTGGGCTTGTTCAGCCTGAAGAACAGAAGGCTGCGAGGGGACCTAATAAATGCTTATAAATATCTAAAGGGTGGGTGTCACAGAATCACAGAATAGTAGGGGTTGGAAGGGACCACTGTGTGTCATGAAGGTGTCAGGAGGATGGGGCCAAGCTCTTTTCAGTGGTGCCCAATGACAGGACAAGGGGCAATGGGCACAAACTGAAGCACAGGAAGTTCCGTCTGAACATGAGGAAGAACTTCTTCCCTCTGAGGGTGACGGAGCACTGGAACAGGCTGCCCA
>Ga0065711_1038734_pt1 | contig 18468 bp, 5 predicted proteins | sample Hoacrofraction12_FD_59098 | JGI IMG/M metagenome (GOLD analysis project Ga0065711, IMG submission 59098) | Hoatzin crop microbial communities from Cojedes, Venezuela - Epithelial fraction 12 v2 (version 2) | ecosystem: Host-associated > Birds > Digestive system > Esophagus > Crop | place...
AAAACAAAACAAAACAAAACAAAACAAAACAAAACAAAACAAAACAAAACAAAACAAAACAAAACAATCTTTTGTTGGATTGATTAATTTGTTTTTAAAGTAAAAGACTTAGGACAGGTAAAAAGTCTCTTTGCTATTACTACCGATTGATCTCATGATGAGGGAATTGCCAGAACCTCAACAAGGATTTGGTCTTACTGCGACCCACAGTATAAAAACAAGTATGCAAAAAAGAATTAAAAAATGTCAGTCACAATTTAGAAGATACTGTAAACTATATAGGCTAGTTTCCTAAGAGCAGTGAAAGAAAAAGATGATGTTGTCCTTGTGAGGAAAACCTCTTGACTTAAAATTCTGATCAGCACAAAGAGCAAGATAAAACCAGAGATTTTAGGAAAATATTGATCTGAATCCTTTCTGGAAAGGCATATGTGTACATATTATTCTCCTGAATGTACTTAATTCTCAGTACAGGACACTATTTCGTATTACTGACTCTTTTAAGAAAATTTGCTTTCTCCAGTACACATTTTGTAAGTTGCAAAAGTGGTACTGTATTTGTTTTATTTATATTTATTTTTTATTTATTTTAGTGTATTGATTTCACAGTTGTACTGTGTATATTCTGTAAAATAGAATTTTAGTTTCTGCAGATGTGGTGAAAGCAATGGCTTACAGGAAAAGAGTCCATACTTTTGAGGAAAATGTGAAACATGAACAGGAGAAACTCAGTCTTGAATATCTTTGCCATTGTCAAACAAATTGGAAAAACTCATTTTTTACACAATGTAGACAAACACTCATTGTACGTGATAAAAAGACTATTATACAAAGTATGCATTTGTATTCTTTTGGGAGACCCTTTGAATTTTGAAGTAAGAAGTATGGAAGTACAGACTAGAGAATTAATCACACTGCATCTGCTTTGATAATAGTAGCTAGGTAATAGGTAAATGTGTTTATTTTGATAAATTTATTGAATCTATTTGAGAAAGGTAGTGTCGACCCGCTTTTATATATTATTCTTTGAGAGTTTACACTTTTTTGAAATGATTTATAACTAGATATAGTTTTCCTAGAAGTTTCAACAGTCATATTTGTTCTGTACATATTTTGTAAGAATTGGAAGAGAAATTACAAGATCAAGAGTTGATGACTACTATTAGCTTGACGTAGGCATCAGATTTGAAAACACTATTCTAATTCAATTAGTGATATTCATAATGTCATCCCTCAAAATTTCTAATAATATTTACTTTCATGTATATTTCTGCCAGCTTGCTTACTTGCTAGAATTTTGATTAAAAAAGTATATATTTGGCCTGGTTTTAACTTGGATTACAAAAAAAAAAAAAAGAAGATGATTCAGAATGCTTGTTTTTGTAAGGCTCAGTTGTTTCACATTATTTTTTAAGTTTCAGTTTAAAATGGTAGATATGAAATATATTTAATGTTGCACTTTGATTCTGTTATTGTTTACCAGTCTGCTTAGCCAACAGATGTTTTCCCCCTGTGTTTAATAGGCAAAAGGTAACTTTATTCTAAGTACCGATATTGTTATCCTTTGTTTAATGGAACCTTTTTTTTTTTTACTTTATTACATTGTCTGTGAAATATTAAAAAATATTAAGAAGAAATATTTTGCAGTTTGCTATAACAGTTCCTGACTAGACTGAAGCTCTAACATTTTTGATAATATACTTGGTATGAATATTACATTTCTTAGGAAATTAAAATGCTCAGGGCAACATTTATATACTCATTTAACTAAGAACCAGATTTTACTCCTGATGAACTGAAAAAAGGTAGGTTTTAAATGCACATATATTTTCACTTACAAAACAAAATATAGAATGTAAGTTGTTAAAGCTATGACTTTTCTGGTATCACAGCACCGCAAGTAGAAGTAGATTATCACAGAATCACAGAATCACAGAATCACAGAATAGTAGGGGTTGGAAGGGACCTCGGTGGGTCATCTAGTCCAACCCTCCTGCCGAAGCAGGATCACCTACAGCAGGCTGCACAGGACCTTGTCCAGGTGGGTCTTGAATATCTCCAGAGAAGGAGACACCACAACCTCCCTGGGAAAATGGTGCTAGAAGAGTTACTGAAAAACAAACCAAGAAAGCTCATGTTTCTTCTGCAAGAATGTTTGTCAAGTCCTAGGTCAGGAATTACTCCAGTGCTCCGAGGAGTGATAGGCAACTAAGTAAAAAGCAAAACCTGTTTTTCTAAGACAATGTAAAAGTAAGAGAAGGAGGCTACTCTCACTACGAATAGAAAGTCCCTGAAAGATATGCTACATTCCCACATTCAAAATACACCCAAGTGATAACGGAAATTTAGGAAAAGTCAGTGTTCAAATCAAGAGCAGAAGCGTGCAAACCTAATTTTGAACTTGGCAAGGCTCCTATTCATGCCAGACGAGACTGATTGTACTTACAGGACAATACTGTGTCTGTATAGAGCATCCTTGAGTTTGTTCAGTAGTGCGGCAGAACGGTTCCTACTTCAGACTTTTGTCCCTGTGTCAAACAAATGCTCACTTCATTGCGTCTTCCTCAATGATTTTGCAAGATCCCCCTGAAGCTGGATATGGTCTTCTTTATTCTAGAGAGGAAAAGGAGGAGAATTAATTTCCCTTCCTGCATATACAAATATTACTTTTGATGTAAAGTACTTGAGTATTTCTACATAGAAATACTTTCTAGCAAATGAGTGGATCTTGCACGTTCTGCGTTAGTGGTATAGAAATTACCCAACTACATAACACACAATAATTGTTAATAATTTCTCCTCTGCTGTGTTTTGAATGGGCTCCAGTTTCCTGACTGCTCTCTGGGAATGCCCTGCTGTTGACGGAGATCAAGATTTTGATGGAGAAATACTTAGTACATATAATATAATCTATTCGGTCATGAGCTAGGCACCTAGTTACTCAACACTGAAATGATTTCAACACTCTGGGCATAGAAGCAATTATTTTTAAGGAACATATTTGTGGAAGATTATACTCCTAAAACTTCAGATAGTGATTCTGTGGAGGATTCAAGAATCAAAGCTGACACAGAGAATGTGCCTAAAACGGAGAACCAGAGGCAGGCAGGAGATAATGGTGGTGTTAAGAGAACCATCAGTCACTGTGTGCATTAACAGATAACTTCACAGTCCTGCACCTTAGTTTGAGTTAACAGAAATGCCTGCTCTTTAGTTGTTTTGGGAAGAAAATTTCCGCATATATCCTGGAAAATTTATAGTATTCCCTTAGTTGAGTCTAGAGATATTTTTGTAGTAATGACAGAAGTGCGTAAAGCTATAAAAAGATTTGTTGGAACTTCAGGAAATAGCCTCTAATTATAATTATGCCAAAAATGCTATTAACTTCCATACCATTATCTACAAAGAACCTTGTACTGCAATATTCTGTTGAAAACAAAATGTCTTGGTAAAATGGTTCATTCTTCATTTTTCACCCTCCCTTCCCCCCTTACCGTTCGCAGCCCCCTGATGTAATATCTAGTTGTAGGATGCACAGAACGCGGTTCGAATCTAACTTCTAGTGAGACTTTGGTAGTGTTTCCATACACAGACTTTCTCGTAAATACTTTCTAAGATCTATCCTGCCCTTGCAAAAGTAGTAGATGAATGTGACTGTCTTTCCCCTTTCCCTAGCGGCTGATCCGGACTAGATGTTACAAAGTCTCTCATGTCTTTCAGCTAAGCAGTTAAACAGGACAAGCTGATACTCCTAACTGAGATGATGCTAAACACAGTTGTTGAAAGCTTTCTAGGCAGAAGAGATGTAGATTGTCGGAGAGCATATGGTTTCTTCCTCTAAATCTCATTCAATGTGAAAACAGCAGGAATTATTATCCTTTGGTTGTCAGATATGTTGAAGTGTGTATATTATAATGACAAAAAATGCTGTCCTTGAGATTTCTCCATTGTTGTTATATTTGTCTTCTGTGTGAATATCTACCCTTGCATGTGCATTGCATTTTCCTTTTTCTTTTTCCCAACACAGATGAGGCCATTGTAGTTGTTTTAAATAACAGTAATACTTAGAAAGCTGCTTGATCTGTGTCCTGATTATTAGAAATTAAGCATTTAATTGTTACTCAGCAGCAGTATGGGATTTGGTTGGTTTAATCCTTTGTTGTGTAATTATTGTTCGAAAATTCAATAAAATGTTAGTATCAAAAGGTAGTAATAGCAAAGAAAATCTGATGGATATTCAACACTATATAATTGTAGGCTGAGAAACAACGTAGTAGTGCTGATTATCTGATTTATAATGAAAGATGTCTTGTGGAGTTAATCTTAGGTCTACGAAACAAGGGATTAGCAAAACAATTGTTTTAACTGTTGATTATGCATTTCATTTTGTCAAAAATGACCTGCACTAAGGGAGTCATGATTCAGCTCTGGCATTTTAACTGAAAGGGGAAAAGCAGCGTACAGAACAATCAAACAATTCTGATCCTTTGAGGAAGAGAAATGGATAATTCAGCACTAGAGATGAACATAGCTGTTTTTTTCAGCAACAGTGTCACATGAAAAGTGACAAGTTACCTTTAAAAGGTAAATGTGATTTGCACAGAAGTCAAAGTAGCTAATGTATTTATGCTCTTTATACCAGAAAAAGTACCTTTTTTTCTCAGATAAATATTCCTGTCATGACTGTTGTACATTTACAGTGTGTAATTGTAAGAGCACGACTTGCATTGTCTTTTGCAAGTACAAATTCAGCCTCTCATTTGGTCACCATGGAGAGCCTCTTAGTTGTAGCACAAAGCAACCCTATTGTGTGAGGTATGGGGGATGGAAGTAGCATAGAATACAAGCAAGCAGTTTATTTATGAGTCTTGCTGCTGCTACTGTTCCACATGCCGTGTGATCCATGCATGATCTTTCTCCCACTCACTCGTATGCCACAAGTGTATTGATGTATTTCAAGATTCCAGGAATATGCAGGAAAACCTGCCTAAGCAATGAAAATATTTTCCTGCTCAGGGAGGTAATTTACTGCAAACTTTTCTCTGCATAGTGTGTTTTTCCTTCGTCAGGCCGGTCACCTCCTTTTTGCTTCTGGGTAATGATGGAAGATGTATTAATCTCTGATGAGCTCTAGAAAATGAGCATGCACAGAGCGGAACTGAATCTGCTGTGATACTACGAAAACACAAAAAAGTGGAGTGCAATCTAGTCTGGCAGCTTTCATGACACTGAACCTTATATATTTTCCTCAAAGGTCTATATGTTCTGCATTATTCTGGTTTATAAGTCCTATTTACAGCCCAGCTTCATATTGTAACTACAACCTTTGCTCTTTTAGTGGTTACTTTTCAGAGATAGGAAGAAGTGCTAGCATGCATGAAGCCCTTGTGGTCTTTAGAAAACTATTTTGGTATAAAACACACAATTAATACAATATCTATCAGCAAACAAAATTTTAATATTTCAATGTTCTAGCTCATCCTGACAAAGGACGTCAAAAACCTGCCTATCCTCACATTCTTGCAATATTAACCTCTTTTCCTCTCCATAGTGGGAAATCTTGCATTGAGTATACATGTACAGTACCTTTCTCTTCTATAAATAAAACCACCTTTTATGCCCTTTAATTGTTCAGTATATTAACCACTTCAAAATGTTCTAAAATCTAATACGTCTTCATATACAGGGGAAAAAAATCAGAACCAAGTATACTAATGGGCTTTGTCTTATTTCCTTTGTTAGGACCTCGCACTTTGATAATCTCTTAACAGCTGTAGAAAGGAATATTCTTTGAAAATCTCATGCTGTAGGCAATTTTACATAAGTTGAGGCAAAGTTTGAGATATGAAGTCAATTGATCTCTCTCCTAACTAGAAACACCTTTTCATACTGGTGCTTGATTTACCTGGGGAAAAATAAGAATGTTGTGCTAGCCGCATTTTCACATGCAGCTAGAGGTTATGTTAGCACTTTTATTTTTAGAAGGTTCCTAACTTAGCTCTAATAAAATAAAAAAAATTGCTAAAATAAAAATTGCTTCAGGACAGCATTTATTGTTCACAATTAAAATCACATACATTGACATATTGGCTAGAAGGGTGAGAGTGGGAGCAAAGAGGGGGGAAGCACTGCGGGGAAATCAAGAGGTTTTCCAGCAGTCATGGTTTTTGCCCTTTAATAGCTGAAAAAGAGCTATAATGTTTAAAACAACAAAAAGGTGCCTATTTGTACAATCGTTTCATTATACCATTCTGGGAGACAAAAACATATTTCACTCTAATAAATGAGCACATACAGTGGCTGATTTCTGACAGCTGTCTTTTATTTTTAAAAGAAGACTATCTTTGGTCTTGCCATTGTTCAAGCAGTAGTTCAAAGGAAGGGTATATTTATGGAAAGAGACTGGAAAATAGGTGAGACAATTGGGTAGAGAGTCTGAAGAAAGTTTAGAAGGCATGAAGATAATATAAATTAGGAAAAATGAAAGGTAAGATAAAAAACAATTAATTGAGAGAAAATAATAAAAAAGAAAAAAACCGTACTCTTCGTCGTAAAAAAAGACTTAAAACAATATAAAATTGTGAGTGATAGCTGGAGAACTAAGTCGAAACCTAAACAAAAGCAGACAGATATCCAGATATGGATATCCAAATACCCAAATATGGTAAAGTCTTATATAGAAAACCATAAAAAACTTCAAGAAAAAGGCTTATAAAAAAGCCAGATATGAAATAGAGACTACACAGTGTTTTCATTTTAATAGTCTCTCTAAAAAGCATTAGAGCTGTAATAGCTATTGCTGGAAGAATGAATGCACCGATTATTCCAGAACTAACCAAAATCTTTTCCTAGCCTGGATCTGGGAACTGGAAAATATGATTAGGAGCTTTTGGGTTTTCCTGATTCTGAGCTCCTACTAGACAGATTTCAGTTTCTGAAGCTCTCCATGTGTAGTGCAGTGCTGGCTACTCAAATGTAGTAAGAGGATATTAGTAGATATTTGGAAGAGTTACAAGTCTAGCTCACAATCTCCACTTTAGAAAATACAGACATTTTGTTCCCCTGTTTCTGTTATACAGACGCTGCAACCCCTCGCCTTCAAATGTTATTAATGTATATCCCTCTTGTGAAAGAAGAGACCACATATTCCATGAAAGAACACCGTCCCTTACAGCTGAGTCAGAGAACACTGCTGGATCAGAGTATGACATTACTGAGGCTTAGCAGGTGCATTTAAATGATATCAGCAAAAGATCAAATTCAAACAAGAGAGAATAGAAAGAAAAAGGGAGATTTAAAAAAAAATATTATATAGAACTTCAAAAAAGTTGTTTATCAGATCAAGACTGTGAAACTAAATTATATATCAAAGCCTAATTATGAGACAATTTAGACTAAAACTATGTTATTTTAGAAAGCTTTTTAAAAATTATTTTTTACAAAAGGCAGTACAGTAGATGCTGAAGAAAATAGATTAATTCACTGTATTATGGTGCATACCTTTCGGTAGGAAGAAAAGCAAGTAACATTGAAAGATTTTTTTTCCTGAAAAAGTGAGTGATATGCTTGTAAATAACTGTAAAGTATGAATAAATATAAATAATTTTGCTTTATATTCTTCAGGTTATTTACAAGGTGACCATTCAGTCAGATCCTTTTCTCCATTTTCAGCATTTAATCAATTACAGCATTATCTGCGTGGTCATAGTATTCATTCTGGTTGAACTTAATGAGCATGTGTGGTTCTGGTTACTGTACAAAGTGATGGTTCTGTTGTGCAATTCACAGAGCCAATGTATTAATGGTGTCAGTTACACACTCCTGTTGTTACTAAATATGCCATATTCAGGAAATATTACAGTGATTTCTTTGAATAACACTGTCCAATAGATATTTTCTCCTGATTTAAACATATGTCCTATCAATGTGGCTTCATACATGCATATATTCAGGTATAGCAGTGCAGAATAAGAGTATGTATCTTGAAACAATGCCAATCACCTTTCAACAGGCTTTATTACTTCACCATTATTTCACTCATTTTTTTTCTTCTGCAAATCCTTACGCATCAAAGAAAATTTGGGACCAAAATGAAAGCAAGTAGATGCAACATATTAAGTTTTTCACATAGTCAGGGTTTGTAGGAGCGGAGCTCAGAGGAAAGTTATTATCTGTTCCAGAAGTACCTCTTACTTTATATCCCTCTGTTTCCCCCTCTTTGAATTTAAAAGACCATTTACCTTGTTTTAATTAAATTACAAAGTTATGCAGTCATGACTGGAGAAAAGGTTTTGGTTTCTGCATTAAGTATTTAATCTGAAATTTTAAGATGGTGAAGACATTAAATGATAAAGGCAAAAAACTTTAGCTGGTATTCAATAATATCTGAAGAGCCTGACAAAATACGGCAGAAATGCAATATATTCCTATTCTACCAAAAGTAAGAGGAAACTTGTAGGCATGCTAGACTGAGCAGAAGATGAAATTAAAAAGAATATATGAAGTAAAATATTATATTACTTTGCAGTAACAGAGCATTTGGCATTAGGCTTCATTTTGATCATCCAATAAGAACATGTTTACAGCTGTTAAACCAGATAATTAAAAATTTTGGCAAGACTGAGCAAAGTTGATTTTTCTGTTGATTTGTTTGTATGCAGGACAGATGAGAAAGACTGGTTCCATTCTCTTTGTAGAGAAAATTGGTTCTTCTTTTTGAGAAACATGAAAACATGCTGTAGATAATTCATAAAAACAAGTAAAAAGAAAGGGACTCATTTTATAACGTCTATTTAAATCTGTACTCTTGCTTTTGCCTTGTCTTTTCATTGAAAACGTAGTATTAGTAATGCGGGCAGCCTGCTGTGGCCAGAACAGTAGTTCCATAAAACAGGGTAGTGGTAATGATGCCTGTGAACCCCATGGAGATAGCTTGAAACTTCTGACAGTTGCTTAATGAAATGAGGACTTTCTTTCTTTTTTGCTTGGAAACCTTTTTATTTCACTAATTGGACTGCATTTTATGGTGATGTAATACATGGTTAAACTTACATCTGTGTTGTGTCATTTTTAGTTTCAAACTCTGTGTTCTAGATCTGTTTATTTACCTAGAACAATTACGCTTTTAGGTAGTGTTATATATTCTCACTAGCTGAAAATGGCCCTTGAAAGTTAAAATAATTAAGTATTCCATCATCTTGACAACAAGCCTTACCTGATAAAAATCTAAGCATTAACTGAAAGGTAGAGTTTGTTCTACAGGAAGGGTTAGTATGTGTCACTGAATAACACAAATGGTTTTATGAGGAGCTAATTGTTCCATTTGTCTTAACTCAAATAATTAGAAGACCTGGTCACTAGGTCTGCCCACTGTGCAGTATCTTTTTGTCCACCGCAAGCTGCGGTATAACAAGAAATGAGATTTGGAGCTGATCTTCATCCCACAAATAAAGTTAGTGCATCCAGATTTGGAAAATGACAGCAGTAATATTCCCTTAGTAAAACTGGAGCTTAGCCCTGTTCTACTTATTAAAAAGCCTATTCATACAAATTAAATCCATTCCATATCCTGGCCTCTGATGACAGCTCCATTTTTTAGCTTGTCTGTTTTGAATTACCGCAAGTCTGTACCCAGAAAGATTTTATCCCTTTCAAGAGACTTCTCTAAGCCTATAATAAATTCACATGGGTCGTCCCATCAATGTGGTGAATTTGCATTATTATTTCATTATGAGCAGGAAAGAAAGAGGATTAGATCTCTTGCAGCATTGGCAGCGCCTAATTCAACCTGAACACATGATTAAAGCTGGCATTTATGACTTTAACTGTCAAAGAAAACTAATTGTAAACTGAGAGCTGTGGATAATTATGGCCTTTGCTATTAAACCGTCTTTCTCCTATTTATCACAGGCCACACTACAGACAATACTACTGTTTGCATTTAGCTCTCTGTTACTTGGAGTTTACTTATGCAATTGAAAATTGATCTAGAATCTCAGATATGCAAACATAGTTTCAATCATGCTGTAAAAAACATGAAAAAAGGTGGCACTTTTGCTGCAATATTCATGACACTGCATTTGGTCTTGTCTCACTTGTAAGTACCCTCCGTTTTTAGCGTCTATCTGGTTAATTTGTTTCACATGAATGCTACTGAATAAGTAAGTTACTCAAAATACCTTTTCACAGAAGACACTTTCCATTGTCTTTTATTAGCATTCTGATGTTGCTTGCATGGATTTGTTATCTCGTAGAGCTGTATATTTAATAAACTGCTTGTACGTTTGTAAAGGAAGGACTCCCTGAGACTGTGGAGTAGAAGTTGTGATAATGACAGATTTAATGTGTTTTGTTGGAAAACAACTGCAGGAGTAGTTTAGGTTTTTTGCCCTCACTTTGTTCACCCCCCCCCTTTGTTTTCTCCCTTCCCGCTTGGAATGCATTCCAGAGAGGACAGACTAGACATGTAGAGACCAGGAAATTCTGGATGTTGCAAGACATGCAAGCTACAGTTTTTGACCTTTTCTTTAGTTAGTGTTAACTGAAAACCAGAGTACATCTACTGGGGCTCCTGACCTTTCAAAAGAGAAAAAGGGGACATGAATCAGAAATACAAAATTTATGAAAAAGTATACAGTGAATAACTTCATGATATATCACAGTGTAAGAGTTATGATCAACTAACAGCTGTCTACAAGACAGAAGGAAATACTTTTTCTCAGTAATGTAGAATTATTCTTTGCCCCAGAATACCCTTGTGACCAAGTATAACTGGTTTACGGAAGAGTTACATTTATTGGTGACCTGTAACAGGACAGTCCTGGCTATAATCCTTGGGCTAGGAATTCCTACATCTCTAGCTACAGGAGCTGGAAGAACTGTTGTGACTGTTTCCTGTGTTCTCCCCTTAAATACCTGCTAGATACTGCAAAAGACAGGAGATTTTTGTGTGACAGTTTAATGTAATATTCACTGTTCCCAGAAGGGGCAAAATAGTGACAGGGTCTTAGTAGGACTGATAATGTAGCAGAAGCAATAATTTGGGGTGCTGTAGTTAGGAAAACATTTTGAGCTTTATTAGCCAGTGAAATAAGCAGTAGTTGATGGCAACAGGCAAAACAAAAACACAAGTGTAAATATAAAAAACGCTACAATAATATACTGAAGTACTATGCACTGTGACTCAGATCCTAACCTAACTGAAATTATTAATCTAATGACCACCGTTTTCAGATTTTCATTCAGTTATCTTTGAGGATCTGAGTCTTGAATAATGTTTTTCTGTCTATGAAGACCAGCTTTATTTTTGACAGTGACCAAATTGGAAAAACAAAACTGAAACAACCCACGTTAGACTCCCTAGGAATACAAATGATTGCATTATTTAGCTACTGAACAAAATATTGAATGATTCAGCCTTTGCCCTGGAGAAACCTACACCACAGTTTAAAGAATACACAAAATACACATCCATACTTTATTAAGGTGACTAAATCAAGAGAACACCCATTTCAAAGTATTTGAGAACGTAGCTCCAGATGTATTGAATGAGAAAGGTTTGCTTAAAGATTGGACCTATTTTATATTCAGTCAAAACTTCTGAGTTGTACTTACAAATTCTGTTTAGTGACTATCTCTCTGCTCTCTCCATGTCATTGTGGGTGAAGTTAATTTAGGCTATAACACCAATAATCTGAGTTTGTTGGATGCTACTAATTTCTTGCAAAATGGGGTATAATATTTCTAATCAAGTGGGCTGATGACTGATTCCATTTGGATGCCACACTAGTTGTAAGCACTCCCAGATCAGTTCTTAGGTTTTTAAATGGGCTTATTACCCAGACCAGTTAAATTAATCCAGTTTAGTTCAGATGCAAATATGCATTTACAGGATGTGAATGGTGACAGAATAACTTATGCTGTAGAAGATATACAATTAAGAAGGTTTTAATTGTTGTTACTGTTTGATAGATTGACGTCTTTCTCCAGGAACTTGTGAAGGAGAAACCTGATAACTCCATGGATTTCAGGTATTCTGAATAAACAATGATCTGATTCAAAGTGTTACACTTCTGAAAATAATAAAGATGGAGTCATAAAGTGGATATATGTTTGTAAAACAGAGTCAAAACAGAAAGTCAGACCCATAAGGTATTTAGATACTATGCTGATGCTTGCAACCCTACTGATTTCAGAGGCACTTGTGTGCTTAAAATTTCTGTCAATATGATTTCCAATATTTAAACCTTGTTTATATATTTGTCAGTTTTATGACACAGCCTTCAGGAACTTGGATTGGAAAAAAAAGCGTAGAAGGCACTATTAAAAATCTTAAAATGATTCAAGTGTTTAAAGTATAGCTAAGATAATAATGGCTTTATCTACAAAGAGAGACTACCAGCAAAACTTACCAACAAAAGTAATAGATCTGAATATAATAAATTCTTAAGAAAGTGTTTACCATAAGGAGATGAAAGATGAGGAAAGAAACAAAGGTCAAAAAGCAACATTTATTTTTTATAAACTGTATTACCTATGAAATAAAGACATAGTGTGCAACTGGTATCTCACAAAAAATAATATACAAAATTCAGAGGAACTTGAAGTATCAATATCTATAGTAGAATTTTAGAAATACAGAACATTAACAAATCACAGGAAAAAAATCTTTAAGACACAAGGAAAACCCAGATGAGGCTATAATCTTTGAATAAATGAGAAGTAGTAAAATGATGTTAGTACAATATCTTTGAAAGGCAATCTGGAAAATACCTAGGGTATGGTAAATATCTAACCTTGACGGTCTAAGTAGGTAAAGAAGTAAGGTAAACATAAAAAAGAATATTTGGTTTTTAATTAGAAACATCAGTTCACCAGAAATAATTATCACTTACCAAATACGCAAATAGAGTACTTTGAATATTTTAAAGACAATTGAATATTCAACCAAACAGGAATATAATCCTAGCTTTTTTAATGAATTTTGGTGAATTCCAAAGTCTCTAAATGAATGACAATTTTTCTGGCCAATACACTTCCGGACTTTATAGTGCCAATCTGATAACTGAAGCCTGTTAAATTAATTTTCTTGCCCTGTATGCATGTATCAAGAATATGCCTGACAAAAAAACCCTAGTAACACCAATAATAAATATTCTTTTCCAGATTTTTCCCTAAACCACTAAATACTTAACACCAGCAGAACCGATTAAGAGTGTGTCAGCTAAACAAAATGAGATTCAGGTCTCCATTTGTCTGCAAGATAAATGCATTAAATGCAATAAAAATTATGAATACAAGTGAATATCAATGGAAGAAAACAGGCTTATGCTTTGGAAGCATGTGGAGTTCTAACAGCAAATTACAGAGGTGGTTTCACACTAAAAATATATATTACAGAGATATTTAAGTGACAAAAATATCAAGACTTTGCATCTTCTTGAGGCATTTACATTCTTTCTATGAAGATGTCCAAGAATACACTTTGAATGTTTTATTTCACAAAATACAGACAACTCTGTGAAAAACACTGAATACCATAGTGACTAAGAATTTAGTCTGACTTAAAAATTACAGTTTGAGTTCTATCTTGCTGGCTGAGGCACTTGCAGGAGTACCATGAACTCATTCCCTAGCGAAAATACCAGGGACATCCAAACAGCCATATTGACAGCAGGATTTTTGGTTCTGTTTTTGGACTGCAGTGCTCCACAGGTGTTTGTGATGGATGCCCAGTGGCTGTGTACAACATTATTCCAGTAGCGCTTACCTTCACGGAATTTATGAGCTAGTGTAACTTTTACGTTGTCTGCAAAAGCCATTTCATTTTTCAGCTCATAAAGCTTCTTTTAGGAGATCTGATCAGGGCCAAAACCAAGTTTAAGGGGAGTTGGTTGCTGGTTGCTGTTAATTACTGCTCTGCTTTAAAGACAAGGTGATTAGACTTTCAGCAGAACATAGAAAACAAGTCTTGGACAGCCAAGAATTCATTAAAAGAAAAATGACAATGTATCAGGGGCCTCTCTACTTCAAAATACAGTGAACAGTGCAGAATTGGGAATAGGTATCTATCAGTTCCTTGCACAGCTACCGACTATAAATCATCTCACTGTTTAGAGGGACTTGACATAGCTTGCCACTTTCTACACTACTAATGAAAGTTATGTATAAATGTTTGTACAAAACCTGAAACCCTGCCTGTAATACACCATAGAACTAAGCAGAATGTGCGATTACGATGAACTATTTGGAAATTGTCTTTTGTCATTGTCGTATTTTATTAGACTCTGCTCCTAATTTCTTCTTTGGGAATTTTAGAAAGCAAAACTCAAATAATTAAAACCAAAATATTCATTTATGTAGAATCCCTGCAGGTACATTACACTGACTTACCTCAGTCACTGCAATATATCAGATGGTGTGTACACATTGTATTTCAGATACTAGAACCTGAAATTCACACTGAAGAGCAATGCCCAGCGTTTATGAATTGTAGAGGATCTATGGCTTGCAGCTAGCGTAACAGAGGGCAGCCATGCACAGACTCTGTTTTCTGTGCCAGCCTGTGTTTCTTAACCAGAAACAGATAACCGTATAATGAAAATGTGTTTTAATAATTGTATCTTGAAGTGGTACAGATCACATTGTCTAAGTTTGTGTTGAAAGGGTTGTTGTTCTCTGACAGGGTTTACAAACGTGACATTCTTTCTTTGTTATTTTCTCTCTCTTTTAGTTGGAAAGAACTAGGAATCTTTGCTTCAATTCCCTTTGTGTTTACAGGACAACATCCCCACAAGCTGGGAATGTCTGTGAGGACAGTGTAATGAATATTCTATGTTGTGTAATATTTTTTCTACACAACAAAGCCTAATAGTTTCTAGAGTTACCTATTTCTGAGGTCATTTTTCATGCTGCATTCTGATGAGATCATAGACACTAGCTGGAGACACCTGTTTGCTGATCTGAAATCCAGACGGACAATGACAAGAAGCACTTCTCAAGTTCTTTGTGCTCAGCTCTTTGAGACATTCATTTAAAGTTTCTAGTTATGAAAGGAACTTTATTACCACTCTAATTGCTGGATATCGAGGTAGGGACAATCATCATGCTTCCTAAAATAAGTTGTCCTCAGACTTTCCCTCAAGCCAAAAGAGTAGAATTACTGAAGATTTTCCTCTAAGAACTCTGCAAACTCCTCATTTGTTCTTGGGAGATTAAGCCTGTCACCCCCAAAGAATTTTTAAGAAAAGGTGACAAACCAGTGTCTGGCTGTTTCTAAAAGCTCAGGAAGTTTTAATTGGTTCAGTGCTGAGATGGCACGATGCTAAGAGTCTTAAAAGCACCTAGAAGATACTCAGGATTTGCATAGGCTAAAATTCATCTTTTTTTTTTTTTGTCTTTGGTTTCCTATTATGATGCTTTAAAGTGCTTTTACAAGATTTTAATGGTAATTTCCAACATTCCAGAAGCTTTCTTAACTAGTCTGCTTGATTTTCGTGGTGGTGCATTCAGTGTTTGCTTTTCCACTTGCAGTATTTGCAAATTCTTTCTTCTCTTCATCCACACTCATTGCCACAGCAAAAAGAAATACATTCTGAAGACACAGAAATTATTTCACCATATGACTTGTGGATGGCTGCAGGCGTTCAAAGCTGTAGAAGAAAATCCACAGAGGAGCAAAAGTAAATAAATTTGGAATGAGTTTCTGGTGACTGAAAATTGCAGTCTCCCTGCAGGTGCCAAAACATTCTGGTCCTACTGACACCTTCAAGATTAAACTATAAACATACTTCTAGTTGTCACACAGGAAAGCAATACCCTAACGAGAACTTTGTGAACTTGTACAAGACCAATGTTGTCTCCTTCTCACTCCACTAGACATATGTCCATGATATAAGCTAAGCAGCCTCTGAGACTTGGTTGTGAGTTGTGAAGTGAAAGGAGTTAAAGGACAGAGAAGACACCGCACAGCTGACAGTGACAGATTCCACTGGAACACGGGTTAAAAATCTTGAAACTTGATCATTGCCTTTGTTGTGTATTTCCATGTTAGCCTCCAGTAGTCCCATTCTGACACTGCGCAACCTAACAGTCTTTGGCATTGCCTGGACTGCAACACTTTTGAAGCACTCCCGTAGGAGAAGACAGTCTGTTGTTTGCAGAAATTGCAAGTGTCCAAGTGGCTGAGGAATCTGTTATGTTTTCCTCTTTTTCTGTTTGATGTCATTACATGTGATTTTGATTCATGTGGAAATCCAGTGCCATAAACATACTTTTCAATCATCATGCTTTCAATTCAGAAAGAAAATTATTCTTCCCTTTTTAAAAATATCAAATCCAAAAATAATCCATATGTATACTTACTTTTCATACAGACAATTAAGAAAACAGACCTTTTCCTTCAGCAGAAATTAAGTTATTTTGGTTTTGGTTGCTAGCAGCATCTTTAGTTTTTCGTTTTTTTCAGGCCTTTACTATATTGTAATATACATGACACAAAATCAGTAAACACTGATGTCTTTCCATAGGCAGATTCTAATAACCACAATCTTTTTGCTGCAAAGTCTGTGGTAGCTGTGTCTGCTTATGTAAACAAGGCACTAAAGGCCCCAGTTTGCAAAGGTATTTCTGTGTCTAGCTGTCATTGATTTCAGAGGGAATTATAGTCATAAGTAAGAATTACGAACTGAATACTTTGGCTGAACTGGACTTGTGTTTCTCTTGTCTTCTCTTAATAGCAAAAGACATGCTTAGTCACTGCCATTCTGAAAATTAAGCACGAGCAAACAGTTTGAACTTTCTGCTGTAACAAACTCTGGGAAAGTGAAGTACAAGTGTGATGGAAACCATCTGAAAATGTTTTTGCTAGTGGGTATTTTTCATGCTGTGACTGCTTCTGTAAGAGGGTAAAACCCAACAAAATATGAAGAATTAAGATGAAAATGAGAACTAAATTATTAATATAACAAACTACTGCTGCTTTCTCTGTGCACATTTCTAGATCTATTGGATTGTCTCTCATTGTTCTGCATAAATTGCTTCTGACTATACAATGGACTTCAGCAGGGCCATAGCTTTCAGGTTCTTGATTTTTCATAATTCACTCAAATGCCAGCTCAATGACATTAAGTGGAAAAATAGAAAAAAAATGCCTTCACTTTTCCACAGAAACAATTTTGAAAATCCATTTACATGGAAAATAAAGAGGCATTAAAGCCAGTGCAAATCTGCAGCTGAATACAAAAATCTGAGAGCATAATATTTTATTTTTCCAGATAATACAATACAAAGTGCTATTTACTGCCTGAAAGGGCTGAAGAGTTCTGAGTTCCGTGGAAGAGGGCTGTTTTTCTAATTTACAGTGTGGTAAAATAACTGTCTAAAACCACTTTTTTTTTTCTTTTTAAGAAAATAAACCTTAAACAGAGGCCTTCAACAGAGAGTTCTAAAAAGTAAGGTATTACTGTTTATTAAACAGCCTTTTGTTTTTGTTTGCTCATGCTAATGCTTCTCAAACTGTTCAGTCCTTGAAATAGTGTTGCATGATTTTCACTGCTACAAACTGTTTACCACTTGTCAAGCTGCAGTGCTGAAATTAGTGTTCTGTAAGATGTTTTGCTGAATAATGTTACCATCAGCACAGTTAAGGCAGGAAAATAGAAATTCTGTGCTAAGAGGAAAACAGCTAATCCATGTCAGCTGAGTAAAAGAAAGTAGAAAAGACATTTAGTAACATTCAAATGATTTAACAAAACCATGCATAGTGTCTAAGCAGGTGACGTCAAATGCTGCAACGTAAGAGTACAAACTTGTTTGACTGGCACTAGTGAAAATACGTTTTAGTGGTTAAGGTATGTCCGCCAATGGTCCAAGCACACCAAACAATATGAAAGCTAAAAAGCCTGTAGATTGAGTCGAAGGTCAAAAGAATTGGGGTCTATTTACTTATGTTTGTGCCAGGTGGAAATTTTTTCAACAAGATTATTTACGTGTATTGCTAGGAAAGCTGAATTTGAAGTTTGCTGATGACACCAAACTGGGAGGTGTGGTAGACACACCGGAAGGCTGTGCTGCCATTCAGCGTGACCTGGATAGGCTGGAAAGTTGGGCAGAAAGGAACCTGATGAGGTTCAACAAAGGCAAATACAGGGTCCTGCACCTGGGGAGGAACAACCCCATGCATCAGTACAGGCTTGGGGTGGACCTGTTGGAGAGCAGCTCTGTGGAGAGGGACCTGGGTGTCCTGGAGGACGACAGGTTAACCATGAGCCAGCAGTGTGCCCTGGCTGTGAAGAAAGCCAATGGAATCCTGGGGTGCATCAAGAAGAGTGTGGCCAGCAGGACGAGGGAGGTTCTCCTTACCCTCTACACTGCCCTGGTGAGGCCTCATCTGGAGTACTGTGTCCAGTTCTGGGCTCCCCAGTTCAAGAAAGATGAAGAGCTACTGGAGAGAGTCCAGCGGAGGGCTAC
>Ga0065711_1038735_pt1 | contig 18468 bp, 16 predicted proteins | sample Hoacrofraction12_FD_59098 | JGI IMG/M metagenome (GOLD analysis project Ga0065711, IMG submission 59098) | Hoatzin crop microbial communities from Cojedes, Venezuela - Epithelial fraction 12 v2 (version 2) | ecosystem: Host-associated > Birds > Digestive system > Esophagus > Crop | place...
AAAAAAAAAAAAAAAAAAAAAAAAAAAATCATCATTACAGCTCAGATTTTTCTCATTATGACTCTGCTCAACTGATTACCAAGTTGGAAGCTAAACCCAAGCATCAGCACACACATGCTTTGGAAATACAATGTCTAGACATTACAGAGAAAACCTCTACTCAGTTTTGAAAAAACCTCTACTCAGTTTGAAAAAAAAAATCTTCTTAATTTCTCTTTGGCTGTATGCACAGCTTTGAAAAAAATCCCACCTAGACTTTAAAAAGTCTCCTTCACAAAGCCACACTACTCTAAGTCTGCTCTTATTTGCCATGAAACATTTCAATACAAGTTCTCCATATTAACTCCTTCAGCCTCGCCTGGCATTATTACAAATGTTACCTCTGCATATTTTTGCATATTTAACTGACAGACATTTCACGCTAATGCAAAGGAAATGTCTCCATACACATCTATTTCACATGTTATGTTTACATTGTGCTACGCCATTTACGTCTCCATTCCTAGATAACCTCTAGCATGCTGCAAGCGTAATTCGTAAACAGCAACTGTAACACAATGTATATTACAACTCAAATATATTGACAGAACATCAGCTGAAAGTAATGCAAAGAGAAGTCCCCAAATTGCACATAGTAATTAAGAGCCCTCATGGGAAATCCCATGTGGAGAAAAATGTCATGGTAGGCCAGGAAAGTGATAGACTTTCAAATCAAATTAATTGGAAGGTAAATTTCAGCCTCAAGACACTGTGTGTTCTGCACGTGCAGCAGACCTTAGAAAACTTTCTCTTAAAACTTGACACAGGATCTGAAGCCGTCTGGGACAGTCTGGAGCAAAATTAGGGGAGCAGTATGTAGTGTTTTGCCTACGGCAGCAACGTGGTTTCGATGAACTCTCTCATCTCTCCTGGTACCACGTATCTCTGCCCAAATTATCATCCAACCAAAGAGTCTGCGCTCCCACTGTTACTAGCCTGATGAAGACACATGGGCTGAGGGGCTGCTGAAAACACACTAACAGAACCCATCGCTCTGGAAATCATCTGCCAGACAGCATGTACCAGTACAATATGAGAATCTTTCTTCCCCCTGCCAGTCTCTTCCCTCCACAAGGCTGCAAATTCTCAAGCAGAGCACAACTACTGATCTAGTGCCTGGTTTGGAAGTGCTACTCTTAACATACAGTTAAACGTTCTCCCCAGGAGCCCTGCAAGCCCAAAGCCTCTAAATGCATGAGTGGTCCCTCCAGGAAAACCAATCCACATCACCTAAAAAGATGCACAAAACCTGATCAGTTGGCGCTGAGCTCAAGCAGCCTCCCTTCTCCATCCTTGACTACTTCCTGAAGGATCTCATCTGCTTCTCACCCACAAATCCAAAGTAAGAAGACAGATCCTATAATAAGAGCTGTAAGATTCCTGAGCTTGTAACTAGTAGCTTCTCAAATCAAGGAAACAGGTATAACTTGTTATTTCTTCTTGAAGTTCCTCATGCGTCTTCAGAACAACATCTGAACTTCAAGCAAACAGGGCCCTTCAGTATTCTGCCCTCCACTGGATTTCCAGACAAGAAAATTTGTATTTACATGATTAATAATGTAATTACTATAATTACTTATAATAATATATATTAGGTACTATAATATATATTAATAACGTAATATAATTACTTGTATTTATTTTAAAAACCCTTCTTTAATTGACCTGTGCCTTTAAAGTTTAAATATAAAAGGAAAAAATAAACAGGCGTGAAAGTCAGGCTATGCATTCATTTTACTTTGGTCTTTCAGGTGAATTTAAGCACCTTACTTTATTGAGCTCTTTGAAAACTTTCCTCCCAGTTGTAAGATTCAAATTGCAGATTTATGTTATCCATATAACTTAATCTTACAATCACAAGGCTATCACCCAAAGTCCTATAAAACTTCTAAAAACAAACTTTATTTGTATTTGGTTATGCTGCGGTTTTCCCCCAGGCCGAACAAAACGTGGCACTTTCAGCCACTGCAGCCCTCCCCAAGCCTCCTGATTGTTTGTGTCCCTGGAAGCGAATGCAATGGGGTGACTTTGTCGGCATTATTTTTACAAGCCATTTTAACTGCAAAAGCCAGCATGCACCACTGGCTCCTGCCCCGTCATGCTGTGCACTATGCACCCCTATCTGGTCCTTGTTCAGGCTGCTGAAGCCACGCCGGACTAATCCCAAAAAAAGTTTGTGATTCTTTCAAAAGCAATCGTTAGTTTCACAGCAGTTGTTGGGGACCTTATTTTACACTGATGAATGCAAAGAGCAAACAGTGACAACCAGAAGAACAATAGCTACTTTGTTCACGCAATAAAACAATGTGAAACTGCCAGGATCGCTCTGAATTGCTGAAATTGCTAAGGTTTACTGCATGATATTAAATAGCTGGTCTACAAAGCAAAGTCATAAACCTGATCTTTGATATTTTCGTCTCCCATTCACCCTCTCTCATAGCAGATGCCAGCCACTTGGTTAGCCACATTTCATTAATAAGAAAAACACGCAGTCAACTGATACCAACATGGTAACCAGAAACCTCTCTTCATTGTTTTAACCATTTAGCTCTTAACGGAATAATGAAAAAGGAAATCCAAACACTGTCCATGCCAAGTCTGCAACTACACTTCTCCAGCTTACACTTACAGCACATCTCTGGCACTACAAGCAGTAATTCTCCGTACGTATGAACTGCACCATGAAAAGTACTTTGCAAATACAAGGGTTTGTGGGTTGAAAAAACAAAAAAGCGCCACAGCAAAATGTGTTTTGTGTAAAAAGAGAGAAGCGGTGGATGGGAACACAACTTTTAACGTGAGGAACACTTTCATTTCTCCTTGCCCCCACCCATCCCGGTGTACTCCTTGCCAGCATGGGTGGCCCAGCAGGTCCCTTTGCGCAGTCTCCGTAACAGTGACGGCACGCTCGGTGATCTTATTCACCGGACAAGCAGGCAGCAGCCCCGTCAATGCTCCCGCTGCAGCAGCCACTGCCACCCAGTCAGCAGAAGACCTGCTGAGCTGCTCTGCAGCACCTTCGCTCCTGGCTTCCAGTGCCTGCAAAGCTCAGGGGAAAACCAATCACATCAGGGACAGGTACAAAAGCAAAGCCAGAACAGTCTGTACTGAGGTGTATTTAACAAACCAGGCCCCAGAAAGAGTGAGTTACGCAAGACAGCAGTCACATGGCATCCGATTAGCTTAGAAAACAAAAGAAAGAAAAAGCAAAAAGCAGACACCGCTACATATCCAGGCAAAAAATGGGGAGAGCAGCAGCAACCACAGAGCGAGATGCCAAAGGACGCTACTCTTCTGGATCAGAAGTATCACCATTCCCCAAAATTACGTGTCCATTTTCATTCATTCAGCAGAAAAGCTGGTCTGCATCACACACATCTCCCACTGGTAGATGGGACCACCCTCTCCTAGGCTGCACGCACAGCAAAGCCACCTGCACCCACAAAAACAAGACCTTATCCCCCAGCAGCCCTGAAAGCCAAACCGAAACCAAGAGGAGCCTGCTACAGCAGACTCCTCCTGAAAGACCGACAACCTCCAGGCTGAACACTGCTCTCCTGCCTGCACCTGTCCTGCGCTCGCTGCGCCGGGACCTGTGGCCACCAGTTACTCAGTCACAACATTTTTCAGGAAAAACTCCCTTCTCAACAAAGGTGAACTTCCTCAAGAGAGGTTTCCGATTCTTTGTCTGCACCATGGTCTCATTTACTGTAAAAATCTTCCCCGTTCTGCACTCCCCACCTCTTCTTTTGTCTGCTTTCTGCTCATCTACCTAGATACAAATACATATACACGTATTTTTTTTATAGTAGGAGGTGAAAAGTCGTTTCAACACATCAAGCCTCAGACAGCACTACATGCCTAGCCACCACAAAGCAATACAAAGTGACAAACACTCATTTCTCTTTATCCACTTCTTTTTTCTTAGTGTGACAGTTCTGACTTTCTCTTCCTGACCAAATTCAGCAAGAAACCTAATTAAGAATTAATAGATACCCTTAGACCTCAACCGAAGTAACGAAATGTTCCAACAGATTCAGAAAAAAAAAAAATCTGTTCAGTGAACGTAACGCAAGTTTCTACTTCAAGTCTTAGTTTCTCAAACTGCTCACAAATTCCTCACCACTTTTCTGTTTCTAATTAGACAAAGCATCTGTGTCATTAAAATGTAACGGCATCCATTCAGTATTTAATAGATTCTTGTTATTAAGGAAAATAGAACTTTTAGAAGCATGAAAGAGCATTCTGATGTTTCCTAAAAGGCAGATTTTACTCTTGGTTTGCCTTTTGTTTTGCACATATTTGCAAACAACACCCTACTGTTTTTGGATTTGCGTGGAGTGAGTTTCATTCATGTATTCAAGCGAGCTTCAGTGATGGTGATTATCAAGGTACAGTTAAATGTAAGAAGCGCAAAACCAGAAAAAGCATATACTAGTTACGCAACACATACCCTAACTTTTAATAATTTAAAAAAATAAGAAAGCATCAGCATGATTTAATAGCAATAACCGGAAAACCTAGTAATACCTTCCAGAGCATAAACACAACTGAGCTCTGGCGCCGACCCCATCCCCCTCCCATTTATTCTTCTAACTTCAGCACAGCTGTTCTCTGGGAGAAAAATACCAACACTCAACTGCCAGTTACTTATATAAACACGGGTTATTCTGTATACGCTAATACAGAGCACTTCAAAGTCTGATGTCTTCAAAACAGATCTCCAGATTCAAACTACAGTTTTGCACACTCACAGTGTAAACAAAGCACCCGCCTGATCAGCTACAATTCACACAGTACACGCAAAGGGTTTTTTCATTCATTCTTCGTATTTCAGTTGTATTGGCAATAGAAAACATACAGTATCTATCTACAACACACCAACAAAAAAAAGACAGCTTCCCAACATCTTGCCTCACAACAACAGCAAGGCACTAGCGCAGGCATTGCTGTTCACAAGGGACTACACCTGTGTGCATGTGCCTGAGTACTTTCAAGCTGGACCAAGGCTATTACAGAAATTAAGAAGACTAGTCAGAGATCCCTCTCCAATGTACACATAAACGTAAGCCAATTTACAATTAATCTCCACATAGTCAGTATGACTCACAGTCAGTTTAAGAAATCTCAACCTGCTAAGTAATTCAAACAACTTCATTGTTGGTTATGATGTAATGAGATCAGTCAGTCAACAGTGACACTATATAAACCTCTCTCATTTGGAGCCTAGATTACAGCGTTTTGCAAGTTAAGACAATTATTTTCTGCTGCTACTAAATTATTCCCCATTGTAACAACTCATTCACTTGATAAAGAACCTTTAAATGAGCTTTCAATTCACATTGCCTCACAAAGTATGTAAAAAAATAATTTCTTACCTGCAAACCGAGCTTCATGGCTGTTCTCACAGCTCTCTTACAAGGACTATGGCAAAAGGTTGCCTTGAGCAGTACACAATGGTCTGAATTTTGTCATCTAGTAATGAGTCTGCCACAGAAATGACGACTGCATGGCAGCAGCCTGCTGGATATAAATCCCTCTGCTGCTTAAAACTAGATTTTGGATCAATATTAAAACAAAAGCAAAACAGAAACCCCAATACTATCTGAAAAGAGTAGCAAGAATAAAAAGCATCTGTGCTGGTCTCGCTAACTATACAACAGGATGCAAATTAGCACTAAATTGTTTTACATTTAAGCAAGTGTAAAAATAAGAATATGAAACAGAGAACACAGCTCTGTGCAGGGTCAGATGCAAGCACTAAACACTTCACCATGCAAATGGTGAAAGCTTTCTGTGTTTTGTGAGTGCGCCCCTCACCCTTTCCTTGCCTAAGGCTTCAGTTCTTGGTTAACATCTCTCCGGCTGAAAATAATTGCCTGCCTCTGAAAGGCATCTCGGCCAGTGTCACTCCTTAATCAGCAGGAGGACAGCTGAGTGATGTGAGGCACTTCCACCTTCTCCCTGGAGTAACCCCACTATCTCCACAAGGCACTACTGCAATGTCAAGAACTAAAATGACTTTAAAACATGGTGGTGCTCTCCCCTAATGAGAGCCATATCCCAGTCAGGCTGCCTTACAAAAACCCACTTCACACTGTTACACCAGCTGCCTGTTTGGACTTAGCTTATTGATACAGCTATCGCCAAGCATCAATTAGTGCACAACCTGCACACAAACCTCAGGGAAAATCCATTTACAGAAATGAATTCACAATGCTTTTAGTATACCTAGACACATATACACAAGCAATAATCAACTGTGTTATCTTTAAACTTTTATCATAGTGTGAACATGGTAACAAGTGGCTGTAGACTCGCGAGTTCTCATGCCCTGGCAGAGGAAGGGTATCAGTAAAATTATGCCAGATACACAAAACAGGATGAGTATACCTCTCTGCAGAAATACCTCAGAAAATAAAACTAGTATCTCTCCCAGTAAGTTGGAGAGATGAAGAGGAAAAAAAAAGTGCTCATGTGCTTTGCTAGTACACTTGCAGTTGGTAGACCAAGAAGAAAACATGTGAATCGGAACAAACAAATCTCAGCTTTCAGCTGATCAGTAACTCAGGCCGTAGTTTCACTCCAGAACAAAATGTCAGCATCTGGAAATTGCACAGGTGTGTTTCTTCAAAACAAAGTCACCTTCTCTTCCCCACATCACACACCTACTTGAGAAATCTAAACATGATCCTCACCATCCTCAAAGAGCCACCAAAATAATCTTTTCTGTAAGGACACTTAAATCCCATAATTGTTTCTTCTTATCCAGTTTTCCATCCTTCCCAACCCTGCCCCCTTGCTAGTTCTCTGCTCATGAAGTCTGACACCAAGTCACAGCTCAGACCCATGGCCAACTCTCCTATTCCCTGCCCCACATCCATTTCATTTTGCAGCTTGTTGAATAAACTAACAGCTACCCCTCCCCTCTCTCTCCTCCACGCATTTGGGATCTGCATCTGCAGCAAGACTTACAGGCAATTATTTCTGGATACAACAACCAAAGGCACAGCTCAGTCACCGGTTGCAGCAGGACCACACAAGCTACCCTTAAACCCGTCTTCCAAACCCTGCTTCTCCTCCCCGCCATGCATCTCTCTTTCTTCTCGTGTCAAACTACGCTCTGAACTTCCCAACGAATGCACCGTGTCTCCCATGCGCGTTTATACCATAAACTCCTGACACACCAAAGCTCTGCTTGGGGCCCTCGAATGCCACCGGAAAACAACAGCCCTGGCAGTACTGTAAAACCATCAATTATACCAGTCTAGCGTCTTCAGGTTTTTGCAGGAAATGGAAATCATTAAGTGAGAAAGTGTCAAGCACTGTCTTTTCCCAGCCTTCAAGTCCCTCCTCTCCACGCAAAGGGAACCATTTAATTTGGTTGTATTAGACAGCATTTGATTGCTGGGATGAAAGTTTCAGGAGGCTTCGTAATCTCCTCCACAACCTCTGAAAGATTCAGTTAAATCTCAGCTTGCTTTCTTCTCTGCTTCCTGAACATTTTTAAAAGCTCACATTTTCGTCAGCTATAGAAGACTAAACTGTCTTTGGTCCATCCCACATCACAGTCATGCAGAAACCTTTAAACCTCTTCACACTAACTTTGAAAAACAAGTATAATTAGGTACTAAAAGTAAAGCAAGGAGTTTTGTAAATGGAGAAAGCAATCCTTGCTTTGGGAGAGCCAAGATAAGAAGTGCTTTATATCCTTAAACGATCACAGGCATGTTAAGAAACACAAGAAGTGGAACCGACACAGCACCGATGCAAGTAGACAGAGAAATCTTGACGGTAAGTGAAGTCTTGCTGAGTGCCTGAAACACTCAAGTGGAGCAGCAAATAAACTGCATTATTTCCATACACAGAGCCGAGACAGGGAGGGGGAAGTGCTACTGAAAAGCCCACGTTTGTAACAGTTTCCTGTTCACACCAGACCACTTCCTTGATTAATCAGTGTATTGCTGGATGATGCACGTCTGTCCACACGACTCCCATGTACAAAGACAGCCGTTCCACAGCACGCGTTGCAGCTCGCAGACATGCTTCTGGCCCTGCAGATGGCCACGACAAGAAGCATAAAGCTTCTCTGTTGATCTTCACTACTGTCACGGCTTCTTGCCCTTCACCAGTTCCAGAGCTGGGCTGTCCCACACGCCCCTCAGAGCCCTAGAAGTCCCAGCAGCTGACCTCAGGCTCTGGAGCAGATCGCTCTGTCCTCCGGCCAGCAAGCGGAGCAGGGGGCTACAGCCAAAGTCCAGCAGCATTCCACAACCGCTGCAGCAGACACTCGCCTGTTTCAGGCAAATTTCCACATAGCCCAACCCCAAAACAAGCAGGAGCACCTTACCCCTATGAGTAGCCCACAGGCTGACAGCTGGGCTAATCAGACGGAGCCTCTATCAAATTCTGCATTGTGCTGTGCATTTCATGAAAGTGAACAGCTTTCACCCTCCCACTCCCTGCCTCTGCCACAAACCCAAGCAATGAAAGCAGCAATACAAACACAAGGTTCTGAAGCACTGTTGCACACACTCTTCTGGGGCTCTGTTATGATTTGTAAACACAACCATTCCATGGCTGGTGCTGTGCTGGTATATCGCATGCCCTGCCTCTTACTCGACACACTTCACCCTCTGGCACGCGTCCCACTGTTGGTTCAGCACGATGAGTCTGGAAAATCCGTGCCAGTGTGGCTATCTGCAGCGTATCATTCGCAAAGAGAACAGACAGCTATGTGTACACTTGTTGCACATGACAGCATTAGGAGTTTCAGGCAGACAAAAAGCAAACTTTATTTACAATTCTTCTTTGTCCTGGGTGTTAGAAACGCTACTCATACAACCCGATTTACATAACCTACATATACTAGTCACTAAAAATCAACTAAAACACTAACTTTGCTCTACCCATGTAAATATCTAAGCGGTTTGATATTAAATTTTACATTAAAACATTTTCTAACCAGTTTAATATTAAATTTTAGATTAAAACATTTTTCTAATCTGTTTAATATTAAAATTTAGACTGAAGTGGTTTTAATTTTAATGAATCCTGAATTCTAAGTCCCATGGTATATACTTGTCTTTAAAAGCAAAGTACCAACTATTTTTTTATCAACTGCTTTGAAGTAAAGGAAAGTAAACATCAAGAACTAAAACCAAATTCAGTATTAGCTACAGCTTTTCTCTTTGAGTGAAAAGCAATAATCATCCGGTTTTATTACAGTTTTGGCCTTCACATTCCCATACTCAGGATGATTCAGGAAACAATAAAGTTGCTTGTTCCAGTACAGGCAGTACCCACCTGACATTGTTCTGGCTCACAACAGTACAAATGGTTCCATCAATACACCTTCAAAAGATGACTTGCTGAAACAAACACAGTGGCTCAAAACTCTGTATTTTTCCTCTTTGAATGCTGAAATCAATAGGCATCGTTATTGTCAGTATCTCAGCAATAAAACTTCAATTTTTTGTGCTTCCCACAAGAATCTTAATGTATGCCAGTATTAGATAGTACGGTCTACAAAATGCTTACAGTTTTACTGTCAATATGTGATTAATTTTAACCCTAACCAAAGGTTCCTCTGTGAAGCAAAGAAACACCCACAGGTGGCGACGTGCAAAGAAAAAAAAGTAACAGCATCTTGCCTGGATAACTAAATACAGCACCTCAGTATTAATACCACATTTACAACTTTGAAGTGTATAAAGTCTTAAAGCTCAAGGCTTGAACACCTTGAACTCGGGTAATCACAAAGCATTTTCAACACCGCAGGAAGGGTCTCAAAAAAGCCTACTGCTTAAGTCATTTGATCATATCTGAAGAACTTCTGAAGTCACTGCAGCAAGCACAACCCTACATGGACATCTAAACAAACCTTTTCACAGTGATACTGGCTGTAATGAAAGCAGTACATCAAAAATCCACGCTGCGCTTTTTAGTGAAACCATGAGGATATTTTTCAGAAGCCAACATAAAACCATGCAAATTCCGAAGAAAGGCTACGATACCATCTACTGCGTACATACCTATTCCAGCTTGAGCTTTATCCAGACTTCAGGATCTGGGTGAACGGATCACCAAGACTCCCCAAACGCCACAGTCTGAATGCACGAGCTCGGAGCCGCTGCAGCTCCTCTCCGGCTGGAGGTACGTGTTCACGTCAGCAGGGTCTGTCCTGCACTTCATGTACCCATCTTCAAACGTCTACGCCGCTTTCAAGCTCCTTAATTTTTGACAGTTCAGTTCCGCACCTCTACACATCTCTATCTGCCGGCTAGGAAGTTTCCAACAGTATTATTTACCTGGAGCTTGATTGTTGTTATACTCTCACAACGAAACTGGACATAAACTCTCACAAAGCTTCTAAACAAGTTTTCAGGACCCTAAAATAGTAGTTAAAATCTAAATTGTAAATGGCACAGCAGCAAGCTAACAAATAAGGTTTTCTTTCCTCAAGCACTGAACCAACCCCACCCTGTGCACTGTTCGACAGGTACGCGAGTGCCCTCCTGCCCCATCGCAGGAGCCGACGAGAACCTCTCGGCTTTTCTTCCCTAGTGAGTAACCACTGGAGCAAAACCACCTTAGAAAGGGAGTTTTGTGACTTCACTGAGAGCATTCTTCCATCAAACGACAAAAGACCACCCTCTTCATGGGTGTAACTGGATGGACTCACACAATGTCTTGTATTCAGGTGGTAAGGCAACTTGATCCAATAGTTGCTTCAGCCTTAAAAGGCGGTTGTTTAATTATGGTTAAAAACAAAAGTTGCCAAAACAATGCCACCCTCTGACTACGAAAAAAGAAATAAAGACTGATTCATACCAAACCCCACCTTTCCGATTCATAAAAACATCACTTGCCATACAGTCCTGACATCAGGATGACCCCTGTATGCTGCTGCTTTTCATAAGATATTTAGATCCCAAGCAGGCAACAGTTATTTCTCTTCTTTCACAGGGCAGCCAGAAGCACTTACTCATATCATAACAGCTACTGAAAACCATACCCAATCCAAAATTACGTGGACTAATAACAGCATCAATATCCATAGCTAGCCTGGATGAAAAAAAGTATTTCATGATGCCTTTTATTTTTTACTCCAAGTTTTCTTTTCTTTCTCTTTTACAATGGAGGACCGTCCTTATAAATATCCTAGTATCATGAACTTTCCAGTCGCGTTCGCACAGTCGTCACGAACTTTCCACAGTAACCAACCAGGTCTTTCAGCAGTAAAAACGTTCTCAAGGAATGTTAAGGTTTTATAAAACAGCAGCACGAAGGGTCCTTCATGGTCCCAGCAGAAGCAGCACATGAGACTACTAATAACCATACAGTGTGCTCAGCCTTAGAAATTCAGATGGAACAATACATCTGTAGCAGTAAAACTCCCTGATCTGGCAACCGTAGCCAGCCCTGTCCATTTAAACTACCAATCACCAGCTATTAGGCTATTAGGCTTAGCAGTATCTATACATCTCTTTCTTCTGAAAGAAAAGAAGCGATGGTGAAATGCTGGAGAAATTCAGCATGCATGCAGTCTGAGCAAAACCACTCTTTACATCTGTCATATCCTCTCAGTGAGAGAGTCATGGCCAGCCACTTCTGCCCTTACCTACAGCCAGCATTGATCAGTCCAAAGCAAAAGCAAGTTTCAGCTGCCCAAAGCAAAGGCACAGAAAATATACAGCTTCATTTCATCCCTCTTCAGAGCACCTACCGTGCTAGTCCTGACATTACAGTGCAACTTTTGGTAGTGTAACCCTGAAATCCACTAGCAAATTCGGTATTTCGTTCATCTCCCCAAGGATGGTTCAAAACCAGTGGCAGGTGGCAAACAAACAAACAAAAACAGCAGGGTTAAAGAAGCCCAGAAAAACAGAAGATTAGTCAGCTTGCTCCCAAAATTCCACTGTTTTCCAGCAGTGAGAAACTCCCTGAAAGCACAACATGCTGCACCTGAGCATCAGACGTGATAATACCTGACCTGAACAGCAAGCATTTCTTTCACAGCAGTGCTGCCTGGCCACCACAGCGTGAAGTAAAATACTTTTCAAGAACATGCAGGCGGGGTAGAGGAGGGAGAGACAGGAAGATGCACCAAGCACACACGTGCTCTTCCCCAGAGTCTGCGAGCCCACAGCTAGCCTCAGTTTCTGCAGGAACAGCTTGCTCTCCCCACTAGCATCAGGCTTCTGTGTATCAGCCACTATACTGCTCAAGAGACTATAATTTAGGGTGTGTCTCCTGTTCCTCCTCTTTAAAAGTAAGTTTTATTCCACAGAGAGTTAGTTTTTTGCCCCCAAACCCTTTTATCAGAGACACAAATCTTCCTGCATTATAGATTTCAAGTATAATTTTGGTGCAAAATACACTAATGTAAATAAATAGCAGTTAAATTGGCAGAGTGATGTCAGTGCAGCTATGATCAAAGTCAGATAGCTATCTCCAGAACATCACATTCACCCCGAAACGTCATCTTGAAGCCTACCAAATGGGGAAGGGACAGCTGCATTCCTTATAAAACCTCCACACTCCAAGGAATGTAAATAAGGGATACTGTTAAAATGAAAGATCTAGTTAAAGCTTTACATTTGTAACGTTTAAAAGGTTTCCCCCTTCTTTTTGTATCTTTAATAAAAGGTTATAAATGTGTAAGTGATGGCGGTTGCCATGGCAATACACAGGGCAAGATCTCTCTGTGGGAACCTCAAAGCTCCCTTCGCCACCAAGTGCCGTGTAATGACAGGGTCACATTAACACCTTTGACTCCCAAAGCCCATTTATTGCATAGAAATTAGCACAGCTGATTCCATTCACCTTCCACAGACAGACATCAACCACTCCTGCTCAATGGATTTTCTGTTGCACTCGCCCCTTCCTCGGGACACGCTCCCAGACCTATTTCGGCACCATCCTTCGTACAGTGGCAAACTGATCTCTAACGCACACAGGCCTCTCGGCAAGCACTAGGCAGGAGCCAGAGAGTGCAAAGGCCATCAGATGCTCCACCTGATCAAAAGCATCATTTCATCATCTGTTGAGAAATTTATTTTTGAAAAGCAATTGACATACAATAAATCTGCATCCTATTGCAGAAGATGAAGGCATAGCTATGAAGAAAAACAGAGGCAGGCATGCAGCGACAGGAACTGAACTCACATAAAAGCCAACAATTAAATTAGAGAACAGAAGACAGGCTCTGAATAATGGTTACTTTTTCCCCTGGTGGCTGTCAGTACTAAAGCTGGAAAAAGAAGTTCTTAGAAATCTCAGTGGAATTCCTCAGTATCAGCATGTACCATTTGATGCACAATCAATTTATGCACATAGGAGGCCCATTTCAGGGCAGATGCAAGCAGATCCTTTTTTTTTTTTAAAAAAGTTTTTAAAAAAAAAAAAAAATCCGTTCCAAAGAGGCAAATTCAACCGAGAACGTCTCCTTATCAGCATCTTAATTGTGTGAGCAAATACAAATCCACTAATTTAATTTACTCAGCCATATGTGTTTGTATGAACAGAGATTTATGTCACACACCCTCTGCCACTGCAATAATAAACCCCTTCAACACATAAGAGATTCAAGATACATTTAGAATTGCGTTGATTATTTGCATATTTGAAGAAAAAACTATTTCAGTAGTACCCACCCTCACTGAAAACAGCTAGCCAAATATTTTAAACAATTAATACGCTGTGAATGTATACATATGGGTCATTTTTGTTTTTTGGTTTTTTTTTTAATTCTTTGAGGAGATGGAATTGCAGAGAGGAAAGCTCTTAAGCCTATGAAAAGGTCTGTCTTACATATTTATCATATAATCCCTCACCACTAATTCCTGTGCAAAAGAAGTTAAATGAAAAGGCCATTATATGTCTCACTTACCTAACAGATAATCAGGATGACCTTTCAAGGCAGCTTATCAATTTCACTGACAGCGAGTAAAAACCTAGTCAGATTCAACTGAATAGTAAACTTCAATAGAGCCAAGCATAAAAACATGTAACTGCAGCTTTTTAACTATCCCAGTCATTTCAAGAAGAAAAAGGCAGCCATTCTCTCATCTAAGTAAGACTAGATCTTAACAGGAAAAAAAAATCCTTACTCTTTGGCAAAAGACAGATGCTTTTTAGCGGCTCTGCACGTTTTTTGTTTGTTTGTTTGTTTTGGGTTCTTGGAGCGGGAGGGAGGGGGCATATTAGTTCTACCGAAGTTACTTCTTTTCTTTACACCTACAGTTCTGATGGACAACTAATTTTCTGACAAATGGACCCTTCAGGTAGGGTACATCTACAGCCACATACAGAAGCAGATTTGTGTGTGCAGACATACGTGTCTCTAGCAAATCCTTTGCAATTATGCAATTGCTGAGTGGAAAGAGCAATGCGTTGTTTCTCTCTTCTGGCCGTTTTACACACTTTCTGATAAAAGAAACAACAGAGAGGCGGGAGAGAAAAAAAGCTTTGAGCACAACGTTGCTCCACCAGACCTCTATATGCAAAACAACAAACTAAAGCATCACTGCCGTGTTACTACTGCAATTTTGTTTGTTTGTTCGGGGTTTTTTTTGTTTTTTGTTTTTTTTTCTTTTTTTTTGAGAGGTCAGGGCAGTACAGTTCCGCAGGGTCCCTGTCCTACAGGTAAACCTCTGCAAGCGTATCCCCAACCTCAGCTATGCTCCACCCACACAAACCTTCTAGCAAGGTCAGGGTCCTGATCATAAAACCAGATGAGTGTTCTGCACACAGAAGTTCAAGTGCTTTGCAGACAATTCTTGCCATACTCACACTAAGTACAAGTATATACACAGAAGTATCTCACGGCCCACTTTACAATGTTTGGCAAGAGTTACAGACTTCACCAAGAACATCCAAGATGGGGCTTACAGAGAAGGGTAATAAATATTTTATTAGATTAGGTTGAGAAAAGATTGATTGTCCAAAAGCCTGTCTATATTCCATCACTGTTCCCATTACACCGGTTGGTCTGATGAACGGTACAGTCTCTTTCCACAAACTCTCTTCCCTACACCCTTGGGTGAGCGAATGGCATCTCACCTGGTTTCACTGAACAGGCATCTGTAAGATACCCTACTGATACACATTCTTACAAGTTACCATAACTCCGGAGAACAAACCGGTGTCACCCACTCGCATACGACAATCCCAAACACTACACAGCATAGCCAGTTTATTCGTTCCTACTGTCACAACAGACGACTTGCAAACTAGGAAGGTACAATAATGCATTTGACAGAGATAAATTACCAAATTCAGTGTGTCCTCGCAGAAACTCCGATGAGCCTATTTTATGCTAAACAGTGTAAGAGACAACTAGCTCCTTCTGAAGTATTTCAGACTCGGGAGTTTAACTGCAACGAACCTAAGCAAAGCCAAGCACAGGCTCAGTGACCTGATTTAAGACATAAATTAATACCGCACTTTAAAACTCTGTTCCCCCCAGAATGCATCAAATATACACTGGGAGAGAACTCAAATACAAATCCAAGAACTGTCACGTCTCCAGGTCCCTTCCCCACATCTTGCATTGTGCTTCCAGTAACAAACAACCGTAACACGTTATCTCTTTCAGTAGAAATGAGAACAAAGACATTCTTTAAAAAAATAGCCTCCACTTCTCTATGCTTCTCTTTGTATCTACAATGACAAAGTTCATAGAGCACCATTTGTTTATTTAAAAAAAAAAAAAATCAAGCACAGCTGAGCATATACATATAAAAAACAATCATCTGGGGCAAGAAGAATGCCAGCTTTATATTGGGGGAAGGAGGAAAAACTCACAGAAACACAGTTAAAGCCTGCCCTTGAAAACTACTCCTGAACAAAGCAAGAACTACAATCACGTTTCATGCATTTCTCCCCCTTTTCCCCCCGCTCTGCCCCTTGTGATGCATGCAAATCCGCCCGGACCTGGCAGGCTGTATTCAGGCAGAGGGGAACACCAGCCCCCCGACCCCATCTCACCTCGCTGCACCGTGTCAGACCCACTCTGGCTTCCAGACGCCAGCTGGTCTCTCCGTCGCACACCAGCCAAGAGCTAACAACGTCTGCAGAAGTTTCCACTCTCCCGCCCGCTCTCCCAGCAGAAATTCTTGTCTCCATAAAGCCTTCCCCCGCTTCGCATGCCCTCCTCTGCCTCCCAGCTCAGCCGCGTAATCAGAGGCACTAAGCACGCCAGGATTTCCCAGTCCGCTAATTCCATGCCTTTCCCGGTCACTCTCCCACCAGCGCTCCATCACCTCCGCGTCCGCGGCCCTGCACGGGAACACGTGCACCCAGCTCCTCGCAGCCCACCGCCGCCCGCGCTCCCCTCTGCGCCATGGCACCAGCAGCACACTTCAGAGAGGGGCAACCTGCCTCTCCTTGCAACGAGGCCAATGGGGACTAGTTTTGCAGCACGGTGTTCAACCCTCTTCGGCCTGCCTCCTATATAGGCTAATACTAATTTTTTAAGAGGATCAATGCAGAAAATGCCTGGTGGATTACGAGTTCGCTGCTGTACATGAACAGGGAGAAAAAGAAGCAAGCAGAAGAGGAGGGAAAGACAGGAAAATGGGTATTATTCATAAGTTACCAACAAGCTTGTTCTAAATTTAATACATAGGCTTCAATTAACTTTGTTTGTTGTCCTTAGAAAAGCTACTTCTCCACTCACATCCACAGTAGAAGTTTTTATTAATTTGCCATCTGTTTTCTTTCCCCCTCAGGCACTGTCAGAACATACTCTTCAAGTAAAGGATGCTGTCTGGTGCTTTAAAACACCTACTTGTCAAAAATCTCAGAGTCGCAGTACTACAAACAACATGCATGTCTCCTCATTGAAAAAAGCGTTCCCCTCCCTCCCCGCCCCATCACAAAAAAAAAAGGCCCTAACACTACCAAAAATAAGTTGTTCCTTATTGACTCGTACCATTTTCAGAAACTTGTTCACATACTCAGAAAGTCACTGGCGCGGCAGGGAGCAGGAGGGGACACCCTAGGTTAGCAGAAGCTGAGCACGACACCCTCCTTACTACAGGCATTAGCCTCCCTCGCAGCGAAAGGAGGCTGCAGCAGTACTGCCAGAAAGGTGAGCAGCCCTTTGTGTTCCTGGAACTTCACAGGTTTAAAGACAGAACATAAAAGCCTTTTAGCCAGAACACAATTAAATGCAAGACCTCGTTAATCCGGTTCTGGGCAGCAAGACCTGTCACTTCCCCATCCAAGATGACAGCACCCATTAGCCTGAAATACGAGGCACCGCTTTTTGCTTTGGAACTGAACAGTTGGGGGAAAAGACATTTTCTTTTCTTTCGTTAACTCACCCGAGAAACAAAGACAAAACCCTCGTATTCACAAGGAAAACAGCTAAGACAGCTTCCACCCAGCCGGTACAGCTATGCCAACGTGCAGGTGAGATAACTCTCCCAGCGGCACCTGCAGCAGCAGCATCCCTTTGGCATTCTGCAGCTCCTCCGGGTACACACCCAGTCGCGTGCTACACTGAAAAGCACACTTCACCTTCCCAAAACTCAAGACCCCAGTAAAATAAGAGGGACCTTCCTCATTCTTTTCGATACACTGCCACCCGTCTGCCCAGACACTCCAGCACAGGACTATGCAAAGCCAGATGAAGGCGGCCTTACAAAAGTCTACTTTATTGTCAGAGAAATTACCAGTTAGACGGGAGGAGGGGGAAAGCTTCAGGGAAAGAAAAATCAAACGACACAGCCAAAAGCACTCACCAGCTCCTTGTTTATTACACAACCTCCCAGCTGCGCACACCTTTCTTCGGGCAGCTAAACATGGCACACAGCAGTTGAGTATTAGGCACAACAAAGCACATCCTAAAACTGTTTAATATCACCACAGTTATGAAAACCTAAATTCTCATCTTAAACTTCCAACACAGTAACTCATATACCAGTCTAAAAAAAGTAATCTTTAAAGGATACGTCAGGGAAGATTATGACCTGCTTTGCTTCTTTTGTTGTCACCTTTATGTCTCCATCCTTACTGTCACATGCTACCTGGAATATATTACTGTTTTCTACTGCATTTTTCTAAGAGAAAAACACTGTGAAAAGTTTTCTCAGTCATATCCACAAGTAATTAAACCTCAGTTTAGTGGGAGGCATAGTAGATCAGCGTCCATCCATGAATAACACTTTCAGAGTCATGCACCTTCAGAAACTACTTTCCAACTCATTTAAATCAAAGAATAATATGAATATTTACGAGATCCAACACCTGGAAGCACCAAAGGATTACAAGAAATGTTAGTCAACCCTGGCAATTACATCTCTCCTTCCTTGCCACTACTCATTTCAAGTTACCTTCGCACAGCAAAAACCGGGGTAAATAACCACACCCCTGAACATTCAGGGGAAATACTTTATTTTCTTATGGTCTGCAAAATCC
>Ga0065711_1038736_pt1 | contig 18468 bp, 27 predicted proteins | sample Hoacrofraction12_FD_59098 | JGI IMG/M metagenome (GOLD analysis project Ga0065711, IMG submission 59098) | Hoatzin crop microbial communities from Cojedes, Venezuela - Epithelial fraction 12 v2 (version 2) | ecosystem: Host-associated > Birds > Digestive system > Esophagus > Crop | place...
GGCACAAACTGAGGCACAGGAAGTTCCGTCTGAACATGAGGAACAACTTCTTCCCTCTGAGGGTGACGGAGCACTGGAACAGTCTGCCCAGGGAGGTTGTGGAGTCTCCTTCTGTGGAGATAATCAAGATCCGCCTAGGAGTGGTCCTGTGCAGCCTGCTGCAGGTGACCCTGCTTCGGCAGGGGTGTTGGACTAGATGACCCACAGAGGTCCCTTCCAACACCGACCATTCTGTGATTCTTGGGCCATGGGGATGGTGACGAGACCGGACGTCAGCTGCGTGCCTGCTGCAGGACGCTGGCAGAGCATGTCCCAGTGGCAAATGATGCTCAGATGAGCGTTGCCGGCGGGGTTAGCTGAGGACAAGCGCAGAAGACAGCGGGACGTGCTCGGCAAGCGAGAGCTGCAGTGCTGTGCTCCAGCCAGAGGAGGAACATGGACTCCGCAATCAGCCCCTTCCCCGTCCTTGCAGCAAATATTTCCCCTGCTCCCCAGTAAGATGCAGCACTTTTTCATCACCTGACTACACAGGTTTATGCAGCTTTATTGCTTGTTTTCCGATAGATAAAACCCTCAGATTTTTTTACAGCTCCGCCTGCTTTCCAGTTTCTTACGCAGCCCCTGCTCTGCGGTCTGGTGAGGAAGAGCAGAGCAGAACCCTGCGTGTCGATGGAGGAGACGGCCACCGCTCCGCTGCCACCCCACACTCTGTGGTGCCAGCCCCTGCCAAGTCCCCTCTCTTTTGCTGCTGCTACTTCCCAATAAAAAAAGCCAAAAAAATTAAAAAAAAAATGCATTGGGCGAAGCCTGTCTGCAGGCTCAGAGGTATTTTGAGCACTGCTGCCAGCTGCACTCTCTGAATCCGGATTTGCACAACTTCTGTGAGCAGCTACGCGTGGAGGGGAGGCACGGCGCTACGAGTTGGTGTCCATTAACGGTGTGCAGGTTGCTTTTTCTTTCAGACCCTGGGAAGCAATGAGTCCTGAGATCTTGCCATTAACACTAATGCATTTTGCATTAGTCTGTCACAGCTGAGGACCCTTGACTCTCAGGACCAAGAGCCGAGCAAAGCCACCAGGTCCCAGCCACGCCGCGCACAGCCTCGCGGACACAAACCACCCATCTAACGCGCTGCTTACCAAAGGTGTCTGCGAATTAAATTCCTTGTTTAGGCAGGCTCCCAGGGGAGACCCTTGCGTACCGAAACCCGTTGCGTTGCCCTGCCTGCACCGCGGGCTGTCTGCGTGCGCCGGCGCGCAGGGTAGCGAGCATGGATACAGCTGGTGTTCCAGCAGCTGTTGGTCCCGGCATCGCCAACCGACTCTGGCGCTTCCGTTTTTTCCGCAGAGCTCCCCCCTCCCTGTCTGAGCTTTCTGTACGAGCGAGCGAACGTGGCTCCTGAAGGAAAAGTACAGAGTGTGCTCTGCTAGCACGCTGACAAAAATTGATCTCTACTTTAATTAAAGCCTCTATTGTAAGTGACCTCGAGGTGCTAATGCGTTTTAAAAATGAAGCCTTGCCAGCAGCAAATCCATACCCCCCAATACGGAGGGGTGACCACGCGGTGATCCGTGCCGGCTGTCCAGCCAGCCGCGTGTCCCCTGAGAGCATCCCACCTCCCGGGGAACACACCTGCCTGCGGCTCGCACCAAAATCCCCCCGTGCCCACACCAGAGCTGGTGTCCTCAGCTGTTCACCGGGGAAGAATGCCATCCTGCCACCATCTTGCACAATGGTCCCTGATGCTGCTAGGTTGTCTCTTCCCTCTCCCAGCATGCGGCCACAGGATGCTCTTGCCTCTTGCCTTCACCGTACATTGTGGGGGATGCTGCCACCGAGACCCCTCACGACGCTGAAGCGAGGGGCCCGACAACCAGCAGCAGGAGGTGAGGGCGAGCGACAAGGGGCTCCACACAGGATGGCCCCAAGCCCTTTCCTCGCGCCAGGCAGCGCTGGGGTGACGGGCTGCCTGGTGCAACGGCCTCCGGCATGCAGCACTGCGTTGGCCTCGGCCAGGGAAAAGTAAATCCTGTTTAGTTAAAGGCTTGTAAGCTGGAGGAGGTTCAGTCACTTGCAATGAACTGATTTGAAAGGGGAAAAGAGCACAAAAATCCTCTCACAAGCAGCAAGTAAAACACCCGCAGGGATGCGAACGCCCGCCCTGCACAGCGAGACCCAGATACTGTGCGGGCCGGCGGCTGCTGCGGCTGCTCTGCAGGCACCATGGTAACATCACGGCGCCGGCACCGCGACGGCGAGCAACGCACGGGCCGGCCGTGCTGCGCCCAGTCCCCACCGGCCCCCGGCCGCGGCGGCGGCCAGCCTCAGGAGGTGTGGATGAGGGCTTGGGGTGGGGGTTCTCCCTTGGGTTCACGTCACAGGGGTGCTGTGGGGTGAGTTTTGCAGACCCGGCTGTGGGTCACTGCTCTCCATGGAGATGCAGTTATTTCAGGGCCATGGGATGGTGGGGCTTGGGTATCCCCAGCCTGCCTGTGCCAGCCACTGCCTGCAGCAGCCTATGGCTTCCTCCGCATCCCGACCCAGCCAGTGACCCTTCCATCCCGCACCAAGTCCCTGACAGCCGCAGCAGAAGCTCCTGCCCGGGAAAGTCGCTTTTCACCCCAGCAAGTGCCAGAGGGCACGCTCAGCAGAGCCGTACATGGTGAAACCCCCACCCCGTGCCCCTGCGCGCAGACCTCCACTCAGCCCCAGCTCTGCCCAGGCTGGCGAAGGGATGGCAGCAGCCGGAACCTGGAGACGGCCCCGTTGCCTGCCCAGCTAGCGTTGTGCGGCCAGCCTGCTCGTGCTGCCCGGTACTGCAGGTCTCTCTGCAGGCAGGGGGTCGGCGGGGCTGGTCTCACCGCCGCGCGCTGCCCGTCACCCTTCGTCGGGGCTCTGATGCATCTAATGATGAATTCCCAGGCCTTTGAGAAGGGATTATGTCTTCCAGAGACTACAACAAAATATAATAAACTTAAAATAGCTGCTTCCTTATGGAATATGCCAACAAGCCCCACTGAAAACCCAGTAGAGCGTAAATTTGCATAAATTTGAATACATCTCCATAATTTCAGCCTCACCCACCAGCCCTGCTCCTGTGATGAATCACACTGTAATGCCTGACGTTGCGGGCAGCTGAGGGTATTTGGCAAATACTAGGCCACAAACACCACCGCTAAGGAGGCCCCTTGGTGCTGCTGCTACCCCGACCCTCCTTAGAGCCGGGCCAGAGTGATGGTCCCCAGCTGTCACGTTCCCACCTGCTCCCCCCGGGACCCCCGACACTGGCACGGAACCTCTTTCCCGCTCTCTCACTGCAGGAAATAACATGATCAATCCCCAGGGAGGTGCAAGAGGGTCTTGCAACCATCAGCCTGGGTGCCGGGGGAGGGAGCAAGCTCAGGTGGCTCCATGGAGGGGAAGGGGTGTGAAAGGTCTGCTCAGGATGGAGCCCTGTGCCAGTGCCCAGGGGATGGGAACGAGGTCCTCAAAAGGAGGAACAGAGGAGCCCATGCAGAGATCCACCGAGCAAGCTGCTGGAAAGCAAAATACTCTCCTTTTATACCCAACTAATGGGTCCAAGCCTTTGAGCACCGAATTTCCATCACCCATACAGAGATGTGTCCTTCAGCCTTCTGTGTGCCCCAGGCAAACCCAGCATGGTGCGGGGTACTGAATGCGACCCCAAGTTCCCCAGGTATCACCTGAGAGCCAAATCTCAATGTTGAACTGTCTAAAAAGTACTGATACATACAAAATACACCTTAAAAAACCAGAAGCAACACCAGGGAGGCCGTGCTTGCGTGGCTGAGCCCAAACGGCGAAGGTGTGCTGTGGTTTCCTTCGCCGCACGGACACTTTTATTCAGGTGGGATCTGCTTGCTTGTGGCTTAGATCCCACCAGGAGTGATGTGAGGGGCTGTGAGGGCTGGAGAGGTGGTGGAGTCCCCAGGGAGGTGGCGGCTGCCCCCGGCACGAGGCTGTGTTGTCAGATCTCCGTCTCGCTTGCATTGTACAGAGGGTTGAGGTAGAAGATCTGGTGGTCTTTGGGAGCCGTCTCCTGTGACACCTTCTCCCCAGGGTCAGTGCTTGGTGGTTCCTGCAGCGGTGAGGGAGGGAAAAGCAACCGATGGAAGAAGGGAAGCAAAACCCACGCAGCGCTGAGTCCCCGTGGCAGCCGAGGAGCTGGTGACCTGCGGGAGGACGGGACCGTCCCCAAACCCCCTTCTGGCCTGGGGAAAGGAGAAGCCCTGCCGGGTGCATTGCTCTGGAGAGGGTCCCGGCTGGGGCCCTGCCACCTCCTGCCCATGGCCCCGAGCCACCCCCCGTGTCCCCGGGACTCACCATGTCGAACATGGGGTTGTCGAAGCCTTTGTCACCGGCTGGCGTGGGGGACACTGGGTCCTCCATTCTGTCCCAGGGCCAGGAGGGATGCAGGGCGGGCAGCCTGGGGAGAGACCGGGGCATCACCCACCCGCATCCCACCCGCCCCAGCAGCTCCCCAGCCACAACCCTGCCGTCTTCAAGAGGTGGATAGGAAAACACAGGGGAAAAGCTGCAGGCTGTCTTTGAACCGGGACATTGTACCCTTTCCCAGGGAAAAGCCCAGCAGAAACCATCAAGCCTCGAGGGCTGGGACCTGCATCCTGGAGGGGAGAGTTTGTCAGAGGCAGACAACCCTAGCACAGGCTTTGCGTTGGAGCCACCAGTCTCCCTCCCGTGGCCTGAAATGTATTGCCACAGCGCTGACACCTGTTCCCACTGCAATCTCTACAAGCACTAATTACTTTTATCACTACTTTTATCATGTTATCGCTTCATCGTCTTAATCACCATCACCACTTTTATTATTTTCTTCATTACACGTATCCTAAGGGTCCCAGCCACCGAGCGCCATCTGCTGCACCAGGCACCTGGCGTGGGTGGGCTCAGCAGCGGGTCCGCATGCGTCACCGCAGGTCCTGAGAGCCGGTCGATGCTCAGACACTGTGACCACCGTGGCACAGGCTCCGCACAGGCACCCGGAGGAGCTGTGCTGTCTGCAGGGAGGCTGTGCCAAGCCTGCTGCACTGGAAACCAGCTGAGTTCACTGGTCTGTGGGTGGTCAGGATGGCTCTGCTGCGTGGAGGCAGACTCTGTTTGCAGACCTGCCTGCCTAATTAGCAGCATCGCTGCCGGTGTCGGAAGACTTCACGATGCTCGGCAGCACTGCCCGCAAGGCCACCTGCCCTGGAGCCACCCAGGGACACGCAGCAGGAGCGGGTCGGCTGGGGACGTGGCCCGGGCTCAGGTTCAGCTCTGTCTCCTGTAGCTACGCAAACTTCCCTCCCGCTGCTGACAGAGCCAATTTCAAAGGCCTGTCCGGCATCCAAAGAAGTGTCAGTGGAAGATAAATCATCAAGTAGCAATTATAGGATTGGGAGTTTTATTTAGAAATTAAATGAAGGCGTGGGTTTATTGCTAGGAAATGTCACGTCAGCACGTGCCGTAGCAGCTCAGCGGATGGCCTCATGCACAAAGACATCTGCCAATAAACCCTGCAAAATCTTCCCTGGGAAGGTGGGTGCATGAGCGCGGAGCAGAGGTGGGTGCCCTGAGCACCTGCTGTGGGCACTGCTGGGATGCCCAATTCCCTGCCGGAGCCTGTCTCCAAGCTGCGAGGGGAAAGGGTGACAGAGAAGGGTGCTTCTGACCAGCTCCCAGCTGCAGCGAGGCCAGGTGCCGTGCACCCCACCATCCCTCCCCTGGACCTGCACACCACTCTCCACGCAGTGCGAACAACGAACGCACCAGAAGCGGTGTTTGCTGCCGGGTGCCGTCACTCCATATCATGGCCACGGAGCTGTGGGACGAGTGCTTTGAATTATTTTTGGTGGATTTCTATTTAGCAGCTGGCAGTTTCAGTCCTCCATCCTCAAGCAGGACTACAAATTAACCGTCAGAAGGAACAGGAGATGTCCCCAGGCAGCACGGCCAGGCTGTGCAGAGCTCCAGCCGAGCCCCAGCAGCCCCACTCCTGCCAGAGCACACCGTGCCACATGGCACCAAGGAGCGAGTCCTCCCAGTCAGGTACCAGGCCAAGAGTACAGAGGTGCCTTTCAGCCACCTCACCTCCAAGAAACTGGGAGGAACAACAAGGGCAACGGTTTTAAAAGAAGAGGGTAGATTTAGATTAGATACAAGGAACAATTTCTTCAGTGTGAGGGTGGTGAGACACTGGAACAGGTTTCCCAGAGAAGTTGTGGCTGTCCCATCACTGGCAGTGTTCAAGGCCAGGCTGGACGGGGCTTTGAGCAACCTCGTCTAGTGGAAGGGGTCCCTGCCCATGGCAGGGGGTTGGACTAGACAATCTTCAAAGGTCCCTTGCAACTCAAACGATTCTGTGATTCTATGAACCAGTAATGCTGGGTACAGCAGAGTGCCTGGCCATGCCCCCGCTGTGGGAGTTCTGGGCAGCACCGCATGCCCCTGTGCCACCAGGCTAGCTGGGAGGACAGCCTGGGTGACAGCTGCCCCCATGCAGGAGAAGCCTGGCAATACTCTGCCAGCAGAAGCCCCATCCCTACCTTAGCTTTCGCTTTCTGTAGAGAAAGAAGATCCCTCCAAGAAACAGGAGACTGAAGAGCAGCCCCAAGACCATCCCCACCGTGATCCTCCTCAATGTGTGGCTCTCCACTTGCTCAGTGAAAGTGCTGCCGCTGGCCACCTCCATTTTGCCACTTGAAATGCCAAGTGCTTCACCTGGGAAAGGGCAGGAAGAAAGAGGGGTCAGGACTGGACAGGGTGACACATCCCCGCACCCACTCATGCACAGGGCAGAGGCAGCCTGCAGCTGGGTCTGGCACTGCTCTCCTGCTTGACCACCTTTCCCCAGGGACAGGAGGTGAGATAAACAGCTGGATGGACTCAGCTGTGACAAGCCCTCGTGGGTCTGCTACCCACACAACACACACCAGGTCCCCCCGGCTACGACCTGCACGCTCGTCAGCATCTGCCAGCTTACACGGCTGCCTTCACCCACTGCGCTTTGGTTGGAAAGCGGCTCTGCAGCGATGGACCTGGGAGGCCTGGTGGGCACCAAGCTGACCATGGCCAGACATGGCATGGAAGGACAACGGTGTCCTGGGCTGCATGAGGAGGAAGGCTGCCAGCAGATCAAGGGAGGTGACCCTTCCCCTCTGCTCTGCCCTGGCAAGACACAGCTGGAGTGCCGAGCCAGGCTCTTCTCAGTGGTGTCCGGTGACAGCTCAAGAGGTAACGGGCTCTTATTGAAATACAGTAAATTCAGCTTAAACACAGGAAAAAACTGTTTCTGTTTTACCACAAAGGTGGTCAGCCATGGGGACAGGTTGCCTGGAGATGTTGTGGAGTCTCCATCCTTGGAGAGATTCAAAATGCAATTGGATGCAGCCCTGGGCAACCCGCTTTTTTAAGGGGACAGATGGTCTCCAGAGGTCCCTGCCGACCCTGATAATTGCTGCTCTACTCACACCACTGCCCTGCTGCAACTAAACCTGTTAAACTTCTGGGTGACCAAAGTTCACTACATTAGAAGCACAAACTGTGTGTGTTAGGAAGGCTTAGAGGTGTGCTGGACCAGACTGATGAGTTCAAGGAACTTAGCAGTTTTCAAACCCAGGGAACTTCAGCGAAGCTGCCACTTCATTCCTGTGTGATCCCCGTCACAGCAAGCTGCTGGTGAAAGCACAGAAATGCGGGGCTGCCATGTGGGTTGCTGACAGGGGACAAGGAGCTCTGGACAGACGTGGCTTCAGGAGCACCCACAGAGGACCCACCGAGGAGGACGGTGTCATTACCGTGCTGAGCTATGTCCTCCATGATATCTGAAGCCAGCTGCTCTGCAGTCGTGCCAGTCTGCTCTCCCGCTCCATCATCCATCAGTACGATTTGGATGAGGGGAGTGGAGCTTCGGGGTATCACTCCCAGGAAGGTCTGCGCTTTGTGCACCTTGGATATGGCCATCCGCACGCTGGCGTACCTGGGCTTTTCAAAACACAAGGCAGCACGCAAAGCCCATGAGAGCGGTAGGCAGAAATTAGTCACCTCTATAGACAGCCACGACAGATGCACCAGCAAGGCCCACCTATAAATCTTCACGTGAGCCCCATCACGGAGCTGCCGTCCCTGTTACCGCAGTGCCGTTGGGTTCCCCAGATGAGAGGTTCGTATCTCCCCTCCCTTCCAAGATGTGACCAGCACCCAGCACGCAGCATACCCCCAGGGAGGCGAGCATCCCAGGAAAGCAATTTTGCGTAGCACACCCATTAAATGCTGAATTAAGATGTGCAGGGCTGCGAGGAGGGCAGGCAGCAGGCTTTCAGCTGGGGATCAATAGAGCCATACTCTGACATCGATCCTCCCGGTGTAGCTCGGAGCACGCCTCCCCCCCAGCCGCTCCCAGCCAGGAGGAGGGATGTCACGCTGTGCCTGACAAGCAGCTGCGTGGAGTGATGCCCTGCAGAGCATGCATCGGAGTGCTGACTAGTGCTGGGTACCCACCCAGTGCTTGCCTACTGGGGAATAAAATGCAGCCCGGCATTCGGAATGATCTCCCAGCGCCCACGGGATGTGCTGCAGCAGGTTTGCATGATCCCAGCCGCATGGGCTGCTCTCCCGTGTTACCTCAACCTGACCTCCTGGCTGACCTCCCGTGTTTTCTAGACCAGGGTCTCCAGAAAGCCCCCCCCCGCATCCTTCCCCATCTGCACGCCGGCTGTGGTGGGGAGCAAGCTGCGCCAGCCCCCGCACCAAGCTGGCACATCCAAGAAGCCAAATGTGGGGGGTGAACCCTGCAGGGTGGGGGGGGGAGAGGCTGAACCCCCCACATCACTGGGACTGCATGCCCTCAGACAGCCCCACCAGCATCGAGCCGCCAGCAGACCTGGCCGGTGACTTACGGGTTCATTAGACCCTACTGATACAGCAGGCTGACATACCTGGCTCAGCAAGTCTTGGACCAATCTGTCCTGATACTTCTGCAGGTCAAAATCAGGAGTGAAATCCAGGCTAATGGTGGCTCCTGGAGTCCAAAACCAGACAGACACGACATTGTCAGCCATGCCGCAGCAGCACGACTCCAACTGCCAGAAAAGCTGCTGGAGACCCTCCAGTACCTCTGTGCAACTCAGGACATGGTTTAGCAGGCATGGTGGTGTTGGGTTGACAGTTGGACTTGATGATCTTAGAGGTCTTTTCCAACCATAATGATTCTATGATTTTATGACTGGTCTGGCTGGACTGAGGAGAGGCATCTCCGCAGCCCTGCCCCTAGAAACCTCTCCTTGCCTTACTGGTCTTTTTATCCACTGAGTCTGGTGAAAGGCTTTTGATTTCCACCACATTCCAGAGAAAAGTTTCCCCGGGAAAGCCTTCTCTTGCTTATCTGCCCGGGAAGCTCTGCATGTACCTGGGTTTTGGGGCTGCAAGGCTGTGACTGAGCAACACTGCCCTGGCTTTGGAGGGATGGCAGAGAGGAGGGGACACCTGCACTCCCCGGACCGCTGTAGTGCATTCCTTGGGTCAGATATTTTCCTTGGGAAAAATGCAAGTAGGCATTTGTTGAAATATGAAATTCTCCTAAAGGCTTTAAGGGGCTCTGCTTTTAGGAGCAGGTCGGAGAAACCTATGGTGCCGTTTTAATGAATTTGGTATGGTCTACCCAGTATGATGTACCAAATACCTAGGTACAGCTGTGCATGAGAAATTCCCCTCAGCAACCTTCCCGGCAGAGCAGTGGAGAAGCGCCCATTGCACAGGGAATGTTGTCAATCTGCATGTTTTTATTCTAAATGAAATGAAACAAACTTGCTGTTGGAAAGCTGACATTATGGTGAAAAGGGTGAATTTCCTCCGAGTGCTTTCCGCTGCATAAACTCAGCAGAGCCCTATTAGCTTGACGAGCTGTGACATCCTGACAGGATAAACTAGAGGCAGGGACAAAGGGCTGCAGCTCAGAACAGGCTCCCAAAAGCCAGCGTGATGCTTCAGAGAGATGCCGTGCCCTGGGAGGGTGGCACATGGGATGCGGATGGGACCCTTGGGAGCAGTGATACAGTGAAGCTTCAGCCCATGACCGGCAGCACCCCCCGCACCCGGCTTTCCCCTGGGGAGCCAGGGGAAGGGTCTGGGGCAGCCAGCACGACGGGGAGGGGGAAAAGGGCCGTGCCCCCCACTCACCGCAGACCCCGCAGCAGTGGCCGAGGGGCTGCAACGGGCTCCGGCACGTTGGCGTTGGGCACTGCCCCCCCGATGTCCTCAGCAGGGCTGCGCAGATGCGGTGGCCGTCCTAAAGGAGAGCAGGGCAGCGTCAGTCCCTAGCCCTGCAGACTGCAGCGGCACCCCCCAAAACAGCACCAGGGGGACTCACCGGGGTATTCCCGCAGGCACAGCCAGACTTGTCGGCACAGCCGGTGCCCATCACCTGGAGAGTGCCATTGCCGTGGAACTGCAGCGGGGCAGAGAGACCCTGCAGGTACGTGGCCCAGGCCTCAGGGCTGCTGAACTCCTGCACGGGGAAGAGCAGCAAATCAGGTGAGCATCCCCAGACAGGTCCCAGCGGTGTCCCTGAGTGCCCGGCCGTGCCACCCAGACGGCCAGTGCCACGTCTGACGGCCAGCCCCACCACAGGCGGTGAGTGCAGCGGGAAAATCCTGCCAATACACTCATCTGGGCTTTTCCACGGGGCCAACAGAAAAGCTTTTTCTAATTTAAAACAACAAAAAAGGACCGTAGACAAATCATGAAGTGGCTGGGCTTTTTTTCTTATTGTTTTCCCTCTGACTGCTGGACCAGACAATTCAATGTATCAGCTTTTAAATCTGGGAGGAAGGGGTTGGATCTGAGGTGGTTTCCTTCAATCCAGGAAGCATTTCCGTGGGCTCAGCACTAGCCAAGGCTGAGCTGGACAGACCAGCCTCGTCCTACCAAGCCGATACCAAGTCGCTCACCCGTTGCCTTCCGTAGAAGGCTTCTCCATGCCCTGGCATAGCAGGAGGATTTCTCAGGCCCTGGGGTGAAAATACCTGCAAGGAGCAGGCTGGCTACAAAGGGCAAAGTAGCTTATAAGGACATTTTTTAGGAAATATGCTTTAATCACGAAAATAACTAGCACCTTGTCTTTCCATCACATTGCTCAGCAGCAGCCCCTGCCCCGGGGCACAGACAGTCCCTGGGGGGTGGATCTGGGGACAATGATGTGCTGTGGGGTAGTCCCCAGGCATCGCCCTGAGCATCCAGGACCTCCCACCTCTGCATTCCTGGGGCTACATGTGCCCTAGGTAGGCTCCATCGGGGTCCTGCCTTGTCCAGACTTGCTTGTTTCACCCGCCTGGATATCAACGGCGGTTATTACTCAAAAACCGGTTACCCAATGCTTGGCCCCAAAATGCCAGATCCCAGGCAGCACAGTGGTAGAAATAATAAATAACTGATGTCTGCCACCTCTCCCACTCCTGGAAGGAGCCTGTGCTTCCTGCTGCAGCGCCTCTGATCTTTCGCTCCTCCGACTGGCGAGGGATGGGGCTCGTCGTGTGCCTGATTCCAGGGCTGCAGCACAGCAGGCTGCCAGCGTTTCTATAATTGTCCCTCCAATCGATTCAAGAGCAGTACTGAATCAAAGCTGGGAGGCGATCGCCGGGCCATGGGACACGTTAGGGTTGGGGGTGGGAGGGAAGTGTCCCCACAGGGTCCGTGAGCAGGCGGTTGCAGACACGTGGCTGTGAAGGGGGCAGCCCCTGGGTGCCGGAGAAGATGCCATTTGCTGCTAGTTTGACCCGTTCACGTTGGCCTTTTTGTTTTTGAGTGTGACTACAGAGACGGCCTGTGCTCCCACGCCGCAGGGAGGGAGGCAAAAATGAACTGGTAGAGGAAAAAAAAATCCTCAAGACCATCCACAGCAGCAGCAGCCCATGAAGCTGCAGCACCGTGGGAGTGCCCGATCTCCCCACGGAGCTCCTCCATCCCCGGCTGGTCCCTCCTCTCCTGACCTACTTCGGGCTGTGGCAAGGAGTCGTCGAGCCAGTTTCTCATCATCTTCGCCTTACCTGGCCCATGAGTGAGATGCTGCGGAGATGAATCACTTGCTGCGATGAGTCAACGTTTACCCGGAAGGAGGTTTCGGGCTGGAAGATAACATCGTCGTAGCGGCATGGGACACGTTCCTCATCCACAGAAAAGATGCGCCCGCTTGGTTCGAGCTCCCTGCCGGGGTTCATGGCCTGCCACAGCGAGGGGTCGAACCACGAATAGTGCTCGGCGTCCGCAAACCTCACTGTCACATCTGGAAAAGCAGCAGGAGAGGCTGACCACGACCCGGACCCAAATCCGCAGCCCCAGTGGATGTTTCTGTGTTGGTCGAACCAGGCACTGTCTGGCCCGAAGCGGGAGAGCTCACCCCACGGGCAGGGAGCTGAGGGCTGGCCGTGGCATCACCCTCCCAGGCAGCCGCTGCAGACACCTCCTGGAGCTCGGCAAAGCTCTCCGGCACTTGGCAAATCTTTCCAGTGCTCAGGGCTGGGGTCTCGACAGCTCAGCCTGGACCCCACTTCTGGCTGCAGGCATCCAGCCCCAGATCCCACAGGACATTTTTCCCCCACTTCTTTAAAGCTCACCGTTAGGGTTAGGGAGGAAAACGGCTGCCCAAATGCTGAATAACAGCTGAAGCAGATAAAAATGGGTACGACAATTCATGTCCCAGCTTCCAAGAAGCCTGGCAAGCCTGCAGAAACATCACTGGCCCTGTTCCTTGCAGCAGGTAACCCCAAAACCAGTGCCTAATTTAACTACTAATTATTTAGCCATTAAGCATTTCCCTGCTGGTCACAGTCAGCATCATCACACAGTGCCCTGCTTCCTTCTCACCCTTCCCCGATAGCTGAATCTTCACCTGTTCAGCTGGCATGCAGGCGTTTATTGACTGAATTATTTGCACTCATTTTAAAAAAATGCTTTAAAAAAATCCACTTGTGAAAGTTGCCCCAGAAACGCCTGTTGACTTCAGGGGAGCAGCTTGTGGTCAGAAGGAAAAGCCCAGTGCAAAGCACAGCTGCCAGAGCATCCCTAATGGGGGGCACACAGTCCCAAAGGGGAAAAATGATGGGGTTGGAGGATTTTGGAGCAGCTCCAAACAGCCTGATGCTACCATCCTTCCTCCGGGCTGACCCATTGGGGCTTTTTCTCTCTTTTGTCTTTTTTTTGCCAGTCAGAGCTCAGGCACAGGCGCGCTGCCTGGACTCGCCCTTTCCCGGGGCCGAACTAAAATGTTACGTGCCACTGAAAGCATTAGGTAGCTCTTAAATACCAAAAATACATCTCCCGAGCAAACAGCTCTCAGACTAATAACAGGCACCGATGAAACGAACCTCCGGCCTCAGTCACGGCAAACCTGGGCTGGAGGCTGAGAGGGGAGGGAAGGATGCGCTGGCGCAGAAATGCCTGTGCACATCGGGCCAAAGGCCAGCTCGCCGCGATGGCTGCGGCTCAGCTCACCGGTGTGTAATCCCTAACCAGTTTTCTTTAGAAATACCATGGCAAAGAAAATGAGGGCTTTGATGTGGCTGCATGCTTAATAGCAGGGTAAAATACAAACAATATTTGCCTCTCTGCTGCAACTTCAAAGGCTTCCCTTCTATAATTACTTTTTTAGAAGACAGGTGATCTAGCAGGAAAAAAAGATCTGATGTGAGGGAGGTCATCAAAGAAAAGGAAGGTATTAAAAGCGGAGTGATTCACTTTGCTCCGAGGTGGGACAGCAAAGGCCTTTGTAGAAGTGTTTGGGCTGAATTTGTATGATTAATCACGGGCTGATGGAATGACCGGTCTGGGCACAAAATACCTGAGTCACAGCCTGGATCCCAGCTGCCATTGAAAGCTGCGAATCCCGCACCAGACGCCAGCACGAATTCTCCGTTCAGGGGCAGGTACTAGACGAAAGGAGTCAGAGTATTACTGTGCGGTCCCACTGCCAGCCACTCAGGCTTGTAATCAAATAACAGTGCTAATTATTAGGCTGCCTATTACACTTGCTGTCTCCGAGGCACTTTACAGTCATTAGGAGTTACCCTCGCCATGCCCCACGTTAATGGGAAAGTATCAGCTCCCATTTTTACAGATGGGGAGAGGCATTTTGACATCAACTTCCAGTAACACAGAAAAGCATGAAGCGTTCAGAGAAGAAAGAACAAGGAAAAAGCAAAATGAGCTTTTTTGACAGCTCCTGCCTCCTCTCACACACCCACTCCCACCAGCACAGGAATGGCTCTATACATTAGCATGCCGTGAAAAACCCAACCTTACTCTGCAACTGCCCAGAGGTTCCCTTGCTTAATGTGATCCTGCCTCCAGGGACTGCACTTGCCCCACAGAAAAACAGCTTAGGGGCCCAAGCCACGCTTGATGAGGTGTCAGCTAGTGGACTTGCACTCAGCACGAGCTAAGGAAGGCACACAGCAGCATTTGGCACAGCTTGCCATATCTAGACCCTCTTCTTGTTGGGTAGGGCATCACCGGCAGGTAGTCGGGGTCACAACGCTTGCCTGGCTTCAGCCCTGTCAGACTTGTGCTCCAGGGCTTGAGGATGAACCTCAACAGGCGCAGCTCTGCCATGGGGACCCTTTCAGCAAGGAGCTGTGGACACCCAGGTCACCAGTCGTCTGACTCCAGGACAGGCCCTGGCAAACACCTGAGTCAGGCGACTTGTTCACAGCACACGGGTTATTCAGCCCAGCCCGTCTTAGGTTCTGCTTAAAAATTGCTACAGGGAAAGTCAGGGCTTCCCCCAGTATTTTCACATGTCAAGGAGTGAGTGGTGTTCAAGGATTCATTCTCGGCCCAGCCAGGGTTTTAGCATCATCTCCAGATAGCAGTTGGAAGCCCTCCAGGACTGTGTTATGCCGATGCACTGGGTCCTGTGCTCAGGCAGAAGCAGGGATTTTAAGGTTTCATCTATTTAACTGGTCTTTAAATAGGTATGTAGGCTGGAGAAAGCAAGACTTATAAACGACTGCTGTGGGTGGCTGTGATAGCTCTCTGTCCTTGGGACAGTCTTGCCTGAGGATGATCTGTCCCACACAGGGACTGCCTTGGGGCAGAGGATGGACATGGCAAAGAGCTCCTCAGCCCCATGCTGTAGGCAGCTGTTTAGAACTTCAGGTCCTTGGTGGTGTGGTGCTTTGAAGGCCATAAGCCAGGTCCTCCTCTTGGCTCAGGAAGCGTGAGAAGCCAGGGTGGAGAGCAGAGGGTGGCTGCCACTGAGGAGAGCGTTGCAGTGCTCCTGTGCATCCCCTACTTCAGGTCCAGCAATGTCATACGCTGGGCTGGAGAAGAGGGGGTAAAGAGGTGAACATCTGAGGTCTGGGCAACATCTGCCCTGAGGGTATGGAGTCTCCCCACTGGCAAGGAAGAAGCCTTTGCCTATGGATGCTATGCCATGAGACCATGGCATGTGTAGTGCCTAACTGGAAACCACGCCATCACATCCTCTGAATGTCTATTACTCTAGAGTAAAGCCAATTTTTCCAATACTGAAGCACTGAAAGAGGCTGAAAGGTCTGCCAGGATAAGAATGGCAATGTGCCCTTTAGCTGGAGATATAAAAGCCATGTCTGATAACGTTATGAGGCTCAGGACTTGGCCTCCTTTGAGCTGGGCAAGGTCTATGCTACCAGCTTCTTACACATGATGCCTCACTTCAGAAATGCACTGGTTTGTTTTCCTGTGAGCCTACGCAGGAATGGGCAGTGGGACACTTTGGGCCATTCATCTACCACCAGTACTCAGGGCAGGTGCTGCCAGTGCTGCTGGCCAAGTCCCTTCTTCCAAGCCCGCTGGGCCTTCTCAGGCTGGAGCCCCTCGCCGCTGCCGCTTGCCCGCTTTGCAGGTTGCCACCCTGCAGCCCGCGGTGTAGGACGGGGTTGAGCAGGGAGGGGGGCCAGCCGGCTGCTGGGGTCCAGCTGAGCTGCTCAGCGTGGGGCTTTGGATGGGGTGCAGATGGTCGTTTCACCAACACAGGGTACCAGCTCTTCACAGCAGTTGCCTGTGGGTACTCGGGCCCATAGCTGCAGAGACCTCTGGGTGGAGCAACTAAAACCAGACAGCAGCTGCTGGTGACAGGGATGGGTGACACCACAAGCCCATGGCTGGCTGCTCTCTGTTTGCTTTCCCAGGCTGCACAAGCTGGCGTTTGTGAGTGTTGTAGCTGGCTCAAGACTACCAGGTTGGGAAGTCCCTGCTCTGACCCCTGCCTGACCGGCAGCTCTTTCCCCTACAGAGTTAACAAACACTTCGACTACGTCTGTGGGTCGCAGCTTCCCAAATGCCCTGCGGTGGCTGTGCAGGACACAATGAGGTTTGCTGTCCAGGGGCTTGTTCATTCAGATCTCTACAAATTAGCTTGGGGGAGATGCACTTGGACAAATGTGTGCCTATATTTGTAAGCTGCATCACTCACGCAAGAGAGTTTTGTGCACGCTTTCTGCACAAAGCAAGGCAAGGAAAACCTGGTAAGTGTTCACACAGCCTGGCTGAGTTCAGTGAGGGGAGAGCAGCGATGAGGGGGGCTCGGCGGGTTGGAGGTACACACACGCGTGTGCACACAGATGCGCAAATGCTGGTCCAGTGACCAACCGAGACCAGGTCCTCCTGTGCCTGGGAGGGTCCAGGTCAGCAGGGTCTAGAAAGGGTGTGGAGCAGATGCAGGGTCAGCAGCACACAGCATCAGTCCTGCCCACGGGAAGAGGAGGGAGAAAACACCTCGTGCGAAACCAGCCCCATGCCTGCAGCATCTGTGCAGGGCTCTGGAGACCCTGGGCTCTCTGGCAAAGACACAGTTTCTCCAGCTACCGCTGGAGATCCCCCTCCACCACCGAGGCCAAAACCCCGGGCTGGCTGGACTTCCCAAGCCCAGAGGAAGCTGTCCACGTGAGCGTGAGCGTGGCAGGAAAATGAGAGCCCCCCCAGCACACACAGTGTCCCAGCCGCTGACCCTTCACCCTCCAGGACCACCCAAACACTGGTAGCACCAGCCCTGAAATTAAAATGCAAGGTGACATAACACAAGCCAGGGGATGGAGTCACCTCATCTCCACAAACATGAAGTGCAAGAAGAGGCCTGTCACAGAATCACAGAATCACAGAATCACAGAATAGTAGGGGTTGGAAGGGACCTCTCGGCATTGCATGATGGGGATGGTGGCACCGTCCTTCCTGAGCAAGGAATTCAAATATGTTGATGCTGCGAATTAAATGAGCATTGCTCACCTGGGTTCAAAGAAGAAGTGCTGCATTTTTCCTGCGCTGATGATGGTGACATGCCCGTCACACTGCTGCTGTCACTCATCTCAGCCCCATGCTCATGAATGGAGCAGAGACGGCAAGTGTCGGAGGCTGGTTCAAAGCCACCCGCTTCAAAAGCCACCTCTCAGGCCTTTGCTGGCTTTTTCTTTTGTATTTTGGAGCTTAGCTTCGTTTTCACTTGCACATTGGGGCAGCAGGGTTTCATCTTAGTGATGCAACGCTGGGGTTGCAAACGTGGTGACTGTGGGTTGAGAGTCGTGTGGGGTCTTTCCTCTTTTTTTTTACTGACTTTGATGAGAAAATTGATGAGTGTGTCTCAGTTGTCGTTACACTTGATAACGATGACCGAGGAGATAAGTCATTTACCAGTATCAGGGATGGGAAATGACTAATGGGACTCTGAGCTTGCTGTATTAATGGCCCTGGAGTACAGGTTGGCAGGAGCAAGGGAAAGCAGATGAAAGTGCCAGCTTTTTGGCTCTGGTCCTTTGGCACATGTCATTGCTCAGTTCAAAATGTACTTGGAAAGTGGCCCAGCCTATATGCAATTTCTATACTAACCACCCAAACGTAGAAAGCCACTGCCCAACCGAAGTCTCCATTTGTCCTCTGCAGCAAGCTGAGATGCTGAACTTCTGTTAGCAAAAAAGAAAGGGTGAATTATTTATGAACTGAGATCCACTGGACGACCGAGCCACTTCTGAAGTGCTGCCCTGTGGCATGCATCTTGGGGATGGCTGGTGGTGGGTGGGCAACATGACCGTCTTGGTGGGCACAGAGCTGTAGCAGCAGGGGCCAGCCTCAGAAACTCCTGCTGTGAAGCAGAAGGACCTTATTCCTGCCAAGAAAGCCAATGGAATCCTGGGGTGCATCAAGAAGAGTGTGGCCAGCAGGACGAGGGAGGTTCTTCTTCCCCTCTACTCTGCCCTGGTGATGCCCCATCTGGAGTACTGTGTCCAGTTCTGGGTTCCCCGGTTCAAGAAAGATGAAGAGCTACTGGAGAGAGTCCAGCGGAGGGCTACAAGGACGATGAGGGGACTGGAACATCTCCCCTACGAGGAGAGGCTGAGGGAGCTGGGCTTGTTCAGCCTGAAGAAGAGAAGGCTGCGAGGGGACCTAATAAATGCTTATAAATATCTGAAGGGTGGGTGTCAGGAG
>Ga0065711_1007014_pt1 | contig 18467 bp, 8 predicted proteins | sample Hoacrofraction12_FD_59098 | JGI IMG/M metagenome (GOLD analysis project Ga0065711, IMG submission 59098) | Hoatzin crop microbial communities from Cojedes, Venezuela - Epithelial fraction 12 v2 (version 2) | ecosystem: Host-associated > Birds > Digestive system > Esophagus > Crop | place...
TTCCCTGTGGGATGGGTCCTGTTGGCATATCGGGCCCTCTGTTCCCTTCAGAAGGGAATTGCCTATGACAATTACCCTTATTTTTTTCTTAGCCGAGGCAGCCATAATGTGTGGGGCTGACCGACTCGTCCTAGGCAACCCCCTGGATCAACCTCCACCAACATCCTTATTTGCCTGGCCCTCACGTTCCAGAACCCTGTATCTGTTGCTGAAGGGTAACAGGGCAGATGAGGGAGGCCAGTAGGCGATTCGCTTGCCGCCCCGAGCAGGGACCCATTTCCATTCCCCCCTGTCTCTTACATCCCCTCTTTCTGCTCGGTGGGAAGAGGGTGAGGTATCCTCTGCTTCTCGTGGAGCCGCCTCCTGCTGCCTTGGCCTCAGGGCCACCATTTGATCTCCCTCTCACATTCCCTGATATTCCTTAACCTCTCCACTTCCTCTTTCAGCTCTGCCACCAGACTTAGCAGATCATTTACCTTGTCGCACTGAACACAGCTGTTGTCTCTGCTGTCCTCCAGTATGAGCGCCAGGCTCAGGCACTCCCTGCAGCCAGAGGCCTGGACAGCTGTGTGTTTGTGTGGGACCTCCGTCTGAGTCCCCATGCTCCTTTTGGCAACAGCTTTCCCATGAGTGGAAAAGATAGACAGAATGTCTCACTAGTTGGGTTGCCAGGAGGGAAAGTGCGCCCTGCCCGCATGCCTTCCCTGCACGCCCTGCTTGTGGGAACTGCCGTGCAAACTGCTGTGCCGCTCCCCGGCTGATGCACAGCACTCTGTTTGCCGACCCTGTTCGCCCACGGTCCCCAGGGGCTGCTCTTGTACGTGAGGGAGTTTGGCCGCTGTCACACTCATCCCCGTCCACGCTGGGTCAGAGCTGCCGCTCATTGGCAGCTCCTTCTATCCCACTCGGGGTGGGGGGGCTGGGGTCTCCACTCTCTCCCGGAGCTTTTGCAGCCTTGCCACTGCGGTTTTGCCACTTCAGGAAGGGTCCGTCGGTGCAAGCCTCTGCTCCAGAGCCCCTCACCTCCAGTGCCTTCCACCTCCCTCGGCAGCCTGTTCCAATGCCTGACCACTCTTTCAATAAAGAAATTTTTCCTATTATCCAATCTAAACCTCCCCTGATGCAACTTGAGGCCATTGCCTCTCATTCTATCACTAGTTACTTGGGAGAAGAGATCAACACTTTCCTCACGACAACTTCCTTTCAGGTAGTTGTAGAGAGCAAGAAGGTCTCCCCTCAGCCTTCTCTTCTCCAGGCTAAACAGCCCCAGCTCCCTCAACCGCTCCTCCTAAGACTTGTTCTCTAGACTCCTCACCAGCCAGTCATCTTCCCCGTCAGTTCATCTTGCGGCACATGGGTACAGCCTGCTCCTGTACCTTTAAGACTTCCTCCTTGAAGAATGTCCAGCCTGCCTGGACCCCTTTGCCCTTCAGGACTCACTCCCAGGTGACCCTCTCAACCAGCATCCTGAACAGGCCAAAGTCTGTCCTCCGAAAGTTCATGGTGGTGGTTTTGCTGGTCCCCCTCTTAACTTCAGCTCAAACCGAGAACTCTATCATTTCATGGTTGCTAAGCCCAAGATGCCCTCCGACCACCACATCATCTCCCACCAGTCCTTCAATGTCAGTAAACAGCAGATCTAGCGAGGCACCTCCCCTGATAGGCTCACTTACCAGCTGTGCCAGGAAGTTATCTTCCACACACTCCAGGAACCTTTTGACTGTTTCCTCTCTGCTGTGTTGTATTTCCACAGTGTGAAATGGAGCAGGATCAATTCTTAAAAAAAAAGGAAGGGGGCATTTTAGGTCCTATGTTTTGCAGAATACTCTAGGGGTTAAATCATTTTCTTCATAAATGAGAGGACAAGGTTCTAGATCTGATTCAGACCGATGGTCCTGGAATTTACATCTCCTATACAGGAAATTTTGAAAGTGGGTATTCTTGTTTTTTTGTGTTGAAATTTTATGCAACCAGGAGAACAGCCTGGTTCCACCTGGAGTTCACAGATCATGGAGGCATAAGAGCAAGAAGAAGGACACTTATGCCTCATCAGATGATCAAGATTTCAACCAGCTGATCTTCCCTAGGGTAGACCTATGAAATCTGTTCACTAATAGGATAAGGTGCAACTTTGTCCAGTGGAGTTTCTGTAAGGATGGAGGAAAATCAAGGTTGAGCACAGATGTTGAATGTGGTGTGAAAGACAGAAAAGACAACGGAAAAATCGGTAAGCAATATTTTCAAATAAAGCATGTTGCCTGACATAGATGCACAGGGGTCAGTGAGGTGGATTGAGAACCGGCTGAATGGCAGAGCTCAGAGAGTTATCATCAGTGGCGCTGAGTCTTGTTGGAGGCCTGTAACTAGTGGTGTCCCCCAGGGGTCAGTACTGGGCCCAGTCTTGTTCAACTTCTTCATCAATGACCTGGATGAAGGGACAGAGTGTACCCTCAGCAAGTTTGCTGATGACACAAAACTGGGAGGAGTGGTGGATACACCAGAAGGCTGTGCTGCCATTTAGGGAGACCTGAACAGGCTGGAAAGTTGGGCAGAGAGGAACATGATGAGGTTCAACAAGGGCAAGTGCAGGGTCCTGGACCTGGAGAGGAACAACCCCATGCACCAGTACAGGCTTGGGGTGGACCTGCTGAAGAGCAGCTCTGTGGAGAGCGACCTGGGTGTCCTGGTGGACGACAGATTGACCATGAGCCAGCAGTGTGCCCTGGATGCCAAGAAGGCCAGTGGCATCCTGGTGTGCATCAAGAGGAGTGTGGCCAGCAGGTCGAGGGAGGTTCTCCTTCCCCTCTACACTGCCCTGGTGAGGCCTCCTCTGGAGTCCTGCTTCCAGTTCTGGGCTCCCCAGTTCAAGAAAGATGAGGAGCTACTGGAGAGAGTCCAGCAGAGGGCTACGAGGATGATGAGGGGACTGGAGCATCTGTCCCATGAGGAAAGGCTGAGGGAGCTGGGCTTGTTTAGCCTGAAGAAGAGAAGGCTGAGAGGGGACCTAATAAACGTTTATAAATATCTCAAGGGTGGGTGTCAGGAGGATGGGGCCAGACTCTTTTCAGTGGTGCCCAGTGACAGGACAAGGGGCACTGGGCACAAATTGAAGAATAGGAAGTTCCACCTGAACACGAGGAAGAACTTCTTCACTTTGAGGGTAATGGAGCGCTGGAACAGGCTGCCCAGGGAGGTTGTGGAGTCTCCTTCTCTGGAGATATTCAAGACCTGCCTGGACAAGTTCCTGTGCAGCCTGCTCTTGGTGACCCTGCTTCAGCAGGGCTGTTGGACTAGATGACCCACAGAGGTCCCTTCCAACCCCTACCATTCTGTGATTCTGTGATTCTCTAATTGCCACTATTATGCACAATACAGAAGTTATGCACAGATACAACTTCAAGTCTTGAAAGCTTCTGTCACTGGACTAATTAAGATCTTAGAGATATGTCTTCATTCTGAATTTGGAGGTTTAATTATTATACTGCAGTGACACTAAAATCAGTCACTGACCACCATGGTAATTTCATGTCCATTAGGATATGAATTTGCTTTTGAGGAAATAATGATCATTCAGTGTACTTCAATCCATCATTGTTTCATTAATGAAGAAATGACAGTTTTCTTTTAACTAGCAATGTCAGTCTGTCTTAGAGTGGTTTAAATTATGAAAAGTAAAAGCAGTCCTTATCGAATACCAGAGTACTATAAAATCATACCATATTTCTGAAAAAAACCCCTCACAAGGAAAGGTGCTGAGCAAATTCAGCCTAGGAATACTTATCAAGAACATCATATATTTCTAATTAGAGTGGCATATATTTTAATTTAAGAGAACTGAGCTGGGTTTAATATGTATAAGTAAGTAAGGGTTCTGACAATATTGTTATTACTATTATGAAGTTACCAGCTAATAGCTTCAGGATGAAGTCATTGACAGTCAATGATATCTATGGCATATTTTCATAACTTTGGTAAGTGCTGCTCCAGAGGAGCTTGTTACTGTTATAAATCTTAAAAGCAAGTCTCACTTTTCAACTCTTTTTCCCCTTTACTGCTAAATGTTATGTAAAGGAAAGGACAGAGATTAGCAGGGTCATTCAGCTTTATAGAGCTGCTTGGAGAGAAGGAGTACTTCTGTCTGTTAGGGTGTGATACATTGCTATGCTGTTCCACATACTAAAGCAAAAATGGCGTGAAAGTGGAACTAAAGCAGGCATAGGATGTGCAACTCCTGAACTGGGGAATCCAGATTTATCCAAAAGATTGTGCCTGCGTATCTGGAACTTGAACCCTTTGTTTATGCCTGTGCACCCCTGATTTAATGAAGTCTTCAGGTGTCTCTGAACACCTTTGACAAAAACTAGGACATAATCGTTTGTATTTTTCAGTTCTCATGAATGGCTTAGAAGCATTTGTTTAAGGCATATAACTGGTAGTGATTTATGTGTTTGCCATGATGTTTGTTCTACAGACATTTATATACAGGTAAAAGAAGTAAACATAAATGTACATATTGAAGACGAGATTTAATCAGTGACAGAGATACGACATCTAATCAGTTGTTTACCTGGAAAATGGCTGTGTGTTCCTTTGGCAGTCTTCTTGAAGTAAGGCCGCTGACTTCTGGTAATACAGCTGGTCACAGCAAAATACAGAATATTTCTGAAGGTAATACTTTAATCGGTGGCTTCAGTAATTACCTATAAACAGCAGTTACAGCATCTTTTAGCTGCAGATATGAAAAAAATATTTGAATATTTTGTCATCTGTCTTTCTTTTCCGGGTGATAAACAATCATGATTTAATAACACCCTGTTTAGTCATTCTTGTTCTGTAAATTACATGAATAATAGATATGTAGTTTGCAACGGAGTACAGAAGCCTATCAAAATAACCTGAAAAACCAAAGGACCATAAATTGTCTAATGATGTTCAAATAACTTCCACAGAATCACAGAATCATACAATGGATGAGGCTGGAAAAGACCTCTGGAGATTATCTAGTCCTCCCTCTCACTTTTCAATACATTATGCAACAGTTCCAATAAAATGCAGTAGCTTTCAGTAAAATAAGTAGCAGACTAAATCCTCAAAGCAAACTTATAGCAGTTAAGTCCAGTTTCTTTGAGTTCACTTTCTCCACCTGTAAGTACACTATTAATTTTAATTCAGATTAATTTTAATTCAGATGCATCTTTTCACCTCCTGATTTTGTCTAGGACTCAGAGCGGGACTGTTAAAAGGTTACAAAAAAACCCAGAAATATTTCAGAAACTTTTCAGATTATTCTGCAAAGTTGAATCTGAGAAGATACAATCAAACTAACATAGAACTAACATAGAATACATACTATTTAACTTCTCTTGTTTATTGCTCTCTGATTTTCATTAGTACACATTTTGGTTTTCACCCGATAGACCAGGTTATCAAGTGGGAATATCACACTGTTTCATCTTTCCTATCAGATCGTTATTACTATGAGTTTTGGACTAGTTTGGTTTTTTGGGGGGTTGTTCTTTTTCTATTATGTACTTTTTGAAAGACAGTTACATTAGGACTGACTAAACATCTCTGTCTCATTCACACACCTAGCTAACACAGTAGAACAACTCCTACTGATTTCAGCAGCACAGGGTCAGAACTATAGAGCCAAAAATCATCCCATCCAAATTTAGTCGCTGAAAAGTATATACATTAGGAGTGCCAACTTACATATTTAAGAGGTCATTGCCAAAGACCAGATTAGTCAAAATCACGTTGCTTTCTAGTTACTGGAGGGAAAAAGACATTCTCAGAGGGTAACTTGATTCATCCCAAGACTCTGATGGGGAAAAATCACTCTCCCACTAAATCTGATGTTGAGTAGGGTGGGGGGAGTGCCAGTGTCTGGAGACTCTCTAGAGGACAGGTCAGCTCTGTGATCAGCTGCATTGTGCTCTAGGCATTTTCTTTTCTCTTTCTGTCTTTATTGACTACAGAGAGACCCCCAAAAATTATACATAGGCTCTTCAGCTAGAAATCTGCTGTGAAACAGGATTAATTTGGACTAGGCAGCCTTCTACTCAGATGTTCTCTGAATTTCCATTTTGCACCTGCTTTCAAGCTGTTGTTTGCATACATTACATACATGCCTGAATCTTTCCAGGTGGTTCCTTTTTCTTTTTCCTTTTTTTTTTTTTTTTCCTTTCTCTTTCGCTGCCTGACTTCTGTTATACTATTTCCCATGTGTTGGTTGAATCAGCACCGTTTTTCTCACAGTGAGCTCAACATAGGCTGTGCTTATCTCAGCTCATTTTATGAAACTACTTACATGCTAATTAAACAAACAAACAAACAGACAAAACCAAACACTAAGAAAACTGAGACAAAATTTTTACAAGTGTCTAGTTATTTGGGTCTAAATTAGACTTTAGAAGCTTGACCTACACTTTCTTAAAGAGTATTAATTTTCTGTGTGGCTCACTGAAAATTATGCCGCTTTTCCCTACTCCCCCACCCAAACGCATTCAGCAGTTCATGTCCCACTACTGTAATTGCCTATCAGCATTGTTACACTGACTTTCCCACTCTCCTTCCCTCTTACGCATTCTCTGCCATCTCTTAGTATCTCTTGTGTCCACTAATGGGCACACACACAAGAGTCTGGGTAACTCTAACCTAGTTCACTTAGAGCTCTCTTGCATATTGATTGTGAATGTGTTATCAGGGTATGATCATTATAGCCCCTGCACTTATAGAATCATAGAGTCACAGAATGGTAGGGGTTGGAAGGGACCTTAAAGATCATCTAGTTCCAACCCCCCTGACATGAGCAGGGACATCTTCCACCAGACCAGCTTGCTCAGAACTCCATCCAACCTGGCCTTGAACACTGCCAGGAGGGGGCATCCACAGCTTCTCTGGGCAACCTACGCCAGTGTTTTACCACTCTTGTAAAAAGTTCCTCTCCATCCTTCCTCCAGGCCCCCTTCAGGTACTGGAAGGCTGCTAGGAGGTTTCCCCGGAGCCTTCTCTTCTCCAGGCTGAACAGCCCCAACTGCCTCAGCCTGTCCTCGTAGGAGAGGTACTCCAGCCCTCTGATCATCTTCGTGGCCCTCCTCTGGACCCACTCCAACACATCCATGTCCTTCCTATGTTGGGGGCTCCAGAGCTGGATGCAGTACTCCAGGTGAGGTCTCACGAGACCAGAGTAGAGTGGCAGAATGACCTCCCTTGACCTGCTGCCCACGCTTCTATTGATGCCGCCCAGGACACGGCTGGCTTTCTGGGCTGCAAGTGCACATTGCCGGCTCATGTTGAGCTTCTCATCCACCAGAACCCCCAAGTCCTTCTCCTCAGGGCTGCTCTCGAGCCACTCTCTGCCCAGCTTGTACTTGTGTTTGGGATTACCCCGACCCACATGCAGGACCTTGCACTTGGCCTTGTTGAAGTTCCTGTGGTTCACACAGGCCCACCTCTCCAACCTGTCAAGGTTCCTCTGAATGGCTTCCCTTCCCTCCAGTGTATCAATCACACCACACAGCTTGGTGTTGTCAGCAAACTTGCTGAGGGTGCACTCAATCCCACTGTCCATGTCGCCAACAAAGATATTAAAGAGCACCAGCCCCAGTACCGACCTCTGAGGCACTCCACTTGTCATTGGTCTCCACCTGGACATCAATCCATTGACTGCAACTCTTTGAGTGCATCCATCGAGCCAGTTCCTTACCCAGTGAGTGGTCCATCTGTCAAATCCATGTCCTTCCAATTTAGAGACAAGGACATCATGTGGGACAATGTCGAATGCCTTGTGCAAGTCCATCTTTAAAGCTTTCTCATTTCACCCTTTTTTTAAGTGTTATAGCAGAGAGGGCTGCATTCATTGTCTGCAAAGGAATGAAAACTGTTTGTTAGTTGTTTTTTCTTTGCTACTGGTTGAAGTACCATTCCTCCCAGAGAGCTTAGTGCATTTGTAATAATCTTTCTGTCTTGCTTCTACTTCCTTCTTGTCTTTTTTGTTTGTATTTTTTGTTTGTTTTTGTTTGATATCTCCATGCATTTGTTTATATAAAATACTCTTCCCCTTTTTCACCCAAGGGTACTGTAGTATCCTGGAATGTCTTACAATGTCAACTAAGTGTGCTAATGCTTTTTGACATTCCATGACCCCTGAGGAAAAATGTGGAAATATATTCTGGTCTTACATTAACTAAGACTTCAATTTATGTAAAACTGACAGACAAATGGAGTGGAAGTGATATTTAAGACAAATATAACTAGACACCCTATTTAATGAACTGACATTTCATTTGTCATCTCTATGGAAGAGGGTGGTTCCAACAGGAGGAACCTTGAAGTATGAAATTTTGCTTTTTTCTAGATAGAAGGCAGTGTTGGGGTTCAAGAAAATGCTTCGCAAACAGGGACATAAATTTATATAACACTTTTCTGGTGATGACAGTACTGATAAGCTGATGTATTGAGTTTGATTCGTATTTACAAATGCTTGGGTTTCTTTTCTTCTGCACTGCACCTTATGTCAATATTTGTTTTTTTGAAGAAAGAGTATAAAATGTTATCATTGAGAAAGGTACAGACGATTCACAGAGGAAGAGTGTGACTCACATTATCATAAAACAAGAAGTACCCAGTATAACATTTCTGGACAAATATGTCTGTCTGCATTGGCTATGGAAGGAAGTTCAATGATGCTTGTAGGCTAGTCTGCATCTTTCAGATGGCTAACTTAGTTAAGGAGATTACCAGACCTGAAGTGTACCTAGAATGAGATTGAAGTCAAAGTTAGTTGAAGCAAAATGACCCTTAGGCCTTTAAGTCCCTTAGATGCTTTTGAAAATCTTAGAATTAGTCAGATTGTTTTCAAAAATTTTAAAGGGACTCAACATTTGGCAGAACTTAGCATCTTTTATCTGTAACCCCAAAGTTTATGATGTGCCAGCATAAGATGTGATACCTTTCCAGCATTTCATATCACAGTCCTAATTTTCATCTCAGGTAGGTGGATGTTTAAATATATTTTAAAATTTTTTTTCATTATATGAGTTTTTCTGCTTTGTGGCTCATCCTATGCCTTGATCACCAGCTTCTTTGCTAGCCTCTATTCACTTGCAATTTTGTATTTGCTTGCCTCCATTATCTCTTTGCTTTTGTAAAGATTTTTGAACTTTCAGTCACTCTTCACATTAATAACTGTGATATGACACATTCCCCAAAATGAAACTTGTATATAAACATTTCAAAATCTTGAAAAACGACTCAAGGTTTGAGTAACTGAATATAATGTATAATACCACTAATCTGTCTCTCCCCTTAAAGCTAACTGCAGCTCTGAAGCACAACTTCTTCAGCCTGGAAAATTATGTTCTGAAGGAACCAGACATTTCAGTGAGTCGAAATATAAAGTTAGAAGATTATCACTAAAGCCGATCTATTGGAATTACTTATCTGAGCCAAAGTAATTCAGGTGCAGTGAAACACTTCTAATTTTGAATTTAGGAGCACTGAGCAGTGAGTGGGGTTCTTTGGCATAGCACTTAGTTGCTACCACTCTCTCCCTCTCACTCTTTCTGCTTTCCAACTACAACATTTTAAAGCTCATGTTTCCAAAACCCAAATGCTGATATTGTTAGATGAAAATTGTATCACTATGTAATAAGGAAAACAAGATATTTACCATTAAATATTATACAGCTACTAAAAAAGGACAAAATATATATTATTTCTAAAATACTGTAATGTGTTACATCATGGAACACTCTCTGTGATGCAAAGATTGGTCCTGAGAACACAGTATAGGAGAGTGATAAACCCATCATATGGCTGATAACATGAGACTTGTAGGGGTTTTTCTTAAAGGTGAATTTGAAAAGATTGAAGTAAATAGACTCTGTTGGACTATTCAGGCACAACAGGGGCAGGAGAAATGCAGGCAGATTGTTTTAATTTGAGCATACTGATGGGTCACGCATTTATTTGTTTCTCAAATACATTGGAAGAAGATAGGAGTCATTAATGATGCTCTAATGGTGTCTGATGATTAAATTTTTCACAAGCTCACAAAAACCAATATTCCTAGTAGCATACAGGTGAAAATGTTTCTTATGAGTTCCCTCTTCTTTGTCAGCAAAGTGCACAATTCATTTTTCACTATACATTTAAAAGTTATTAGTCATGTTATAGTTAAAACCTTGAAGATTCTTCAGTAATATTTTGTTTACAATTCTAAGATTAAGGTGAGACAAGGTAAGATATAAGCAATTTTTGCAAGTCACAGTTCTGTACTCCTGATGAAACTACAGAATGGAGTTACTCCATTTTTTTATTATGCTACGTCTTCTCCAACAATGAAGTTCCTAAAGGACAGAAGTTGAATGCTGAAAGATGTTTTCTTTCATTTTTAAAAAAGCAGAGAAACCCAGTTCTACTGCCACAGTCTGGAAGTTCTGATTTTCAGCTACTGTAACAACTAAAGATAGCCAAACAAAGTTATGGGCATGATCATTAGCACCAGCCAGTGTGTTCTTGCACAATGTGACATGCTGTATGGTTGCACCCCATGGAAACCCAGTTCAGATGGGGACTGCATCCTCTCTTAGAGATTATTGCATACTATCAAGTAGTCTTAGCAACATAAATGACAGTTTGATTAGGAAAAAAAAAGATTTGATAGTGCAAGTAAGTTACTGAAATGGTTGCAGAGTCACAGTATGCACAGATTAGACGGGGTGATTTTTTAAACAAATATGTAGTTTTGTACTTTGAGACGGCTGTCCACTGTCATACTGGGCAGACTCTGGAAAACTGAATTTCAGGATCCTTTTTACTTTTGGCAACTGAATATTCATCAATAGAAATCTTGACTCTTTGTATAGAAATACAGCCAAGACTAATAAAGAAATACATGCATTAAAAAATCCAAACCAAACTAAAAAAACTAAACCAAACACCAAAACATTTTTGAGGTGTCTTTAATTAATTAATCCTATCAAGTTTTACGTAGTTAACTCAAATGCTTGACTACGGAACGGACTTGCCTTAAGGACACTCTACAGTCAGTGGATTGAAACAGCCACCTGCAAAGAAATTCCTTCACACGCAGATTCCTTCTAGAGGTTATTACTGTCCTTTGAGCAATTAGGTAATCTTGAGCAACATGTCTTCTAATGCAGAGATGACGATTCAGTTATAAAACTGGGCTGGGTGCATTTGTGCCTCTCCATTTTTCTGAAAAGCGTAAATCCATTCCAATTTCCACATAGATGTTTATTTCAGTCTTAACTTCAGTGCTGGACTTACCGCTTAACACAGTTTCAGGCAACAGAAAACTACATTTTTAAAGGTAAGTTAATAAGATTGATAAATTTACTACAGCTTTACTGAATGCATAGAAAGTTGTAAAGGGTGATGGAAAATAATATTGTATGAACTGACTGTTATTTTATGCTAGCATTCTTGTTGTAGAGGACATGGCTAACCTCTCTCAACATCCAGTCTCTTAGACTTCGTTTCATAATGAATAGATAAAATTAGTAAGAACCTCTCAAGCTGCTTTTTAAAATGAAATATGACACAGCTTTGTTATGAGAGTTGGCATTCCGTGATCTATTTTAATCCTTTCTAAAATGGGCACAGGTCGACATGACATATGGGTAAATACATCTGAAGATGCCTTGAACTGCTAAAATAACCAAGGCCATCAACAAGGTATTCCACAATTAATGTAGAATCTACCCCTTTTTTCATGAATAAAAAACTGAATAGCTACATTAAGTACATATAACCTGTCGCAAAATGACTTATGCCTTCCCCCAGGTAACTCCTGCGTATGTGCTCTGCTCATTCAATTTTATAATACATTTTTAATAATAAATAACAAATTCAATAAAGAATTTGTATGTCAGGTCTTGAACTTGAGAACATGTCTTTTTAATTTCTCAGTGTTAATATCTTTTACATCTAGCAGGTAAAATCAGACAGGAAACAGACATGGGATGAGAAATATAAGGGTTAGAATGGATAGAACGAAATAAAAAGGTATTTGAAACCCAGACTCAAATTAGGAGAAAGGCTAAGATAGAAATTTTTGAAACCTCTAAATTTTCCAAGACTATTTAATAAACTAAACATAGTAAAACTCAAAAAAAAGAAAAAAGAAAGAAAACGTGGTCTGTGTGACAGAATCTACTATTTCAAACTACTTTGGCACCCCAGATAAAGACCTTGTAACTAATAGGAAAACTGAGTAAGGAAAGTAACGAGATTTTTTAAATTATCAAATGGATTGTGGTATATATTCTCCACTAAAACAAATGAAAATTGGTTGTCCAAAGCTTTTCAATGATATTTTTGATATAAGCTGGCATTTTGTAAAAATTTCTTTCGGCATACAAATGATCAAAGAGCACAGATATGAGTGGTGGCAGTGCTGTGGAACAAGAATGTGATCAGGATTAAAGTTAGTAACACAAAACCTCAACAAATTCTAGTTCAGTAACGCTGATGAAGTTGAGAATAGGGTAAAGAAAGCCTATCTAATGGGTTGGATGATATGAAAAACAGAACTGTAACACCCAAAGTGGAAGCCAAACTTGAAGACCTTTGTGTTCAAACTCAAGGTCATCCCAACATCCTGATGGAATACATGGAACTGTAAATTTAGTAATAAACATATCAAAATAGAGGGGCGCACTGTATGACAGGAAAATAAATATACACTATGTTTTAAAATGCTATCTGCAAAAAGTTATCTGGACAGATAATGACACTTAGACTGACATTGGTTTGGATAGAATTTTGAGTAAAAGTATAAATAAACATTCAGAAGTAGACAAAAATACATATTTACCTATTACAGATTACATAGGACTAATGTGATTATTTTTTCTTAAAAAAGAAATGATAGATTATTTTCTGGACCAGCAGCTGCCTGAAATACGTGATCTGGTAACAAGGGAAGTGCCTGCTTAACCTGGAGTTTGTAAGAATTTGGAGAAGAATTGTAAGACGAGTTCTTAATTTTAAATGGAAACAGTAAGGACTTGTGGTATAAAATGAACTACTAAGATGAAAGGAGCACGCTAGTTGATTCCTTATTATCTGTCTCATAACTGATATTGTTTAATTCTTTTTAATAACCCTGGGTCTATCTAAGGAATACTGTTGATGTGGGTTAAAAACACACAGTTCAAAGGTAGTGTCATTGCAGATACATTATAAGGAGAATTAGGCAACTCTGAGACCTCAGCAGCGATGCAATAGAATGAAGTTTAAAGTCATGAGCTTAGAAAAAAGGCTGCCTTGTTAATTATGGAGAAAGAAAATTTGTCATGTTGTTACAAAAGAACTTGAAAAGCCATCTAGCCAAATGGAAATGTTTGTAAATGCATTTAGGAGAGGGGTAGTCATAGAGGATGAAGAAGAATTATTGTAGCTCAGGCACTACACTGGCACAGTGGCCAACAGACATATTCAGGTCTTTATTGCATTTAACCTGGAAATCATCATTCCTGTCTTTTCAATAGATATTGTGTGGGAAGAAAGCTAGTTTAAGATAGATCTTATTCCACTAATGCATTTAATTATGTGATTTGGTGGTTTACAGTGTCAGAAATCTTCAGCCAGTGGCTTAAACAGCACCTTCTTGTCTCTGACAGAACCACACTTAAAGTTTGTCCTTGGGCCTTCTTTTGCAAAACCAATCTCCTCTCTCTAGCTTTGAAAGAATTGCCCAGGGCCAGTGTACTGAAAGACTTAGAATTTTAAAGAAAGTGAAATCCTCTCATCTTTTCTTGTTTCACCTTATTATTGAATAATTTACACCTGTGAGCCTTGAGACTGTCTTACATCTTACTTCTTCTTTCAAGCAGTGTCATTACAATATTGTCACTTATCCACACACTGGACACTCTATGGCCCCCTTCAAAATAAATATGAAAACTGAATGGTAATGAGTAAAAACATATGGAATGGAGCCTTGGTCTGATGTTTATTTTTCAAAGTATGTTTTATGAACTTCCTTACTTGTGAATGGTCAAAAAATTAAGGGATGTTAATAGCTAAAGATGATGCCAGGACTGTTCATTATTTTCCTAGGAAAAAAAAAAAGGATATTCAACTTCTTGGAGTCAATCAAGACATAACATGAGTTGTTGGTTGACATCCATTGGCTTACATAGGTGTACAGTCAAGGTGTACAGTTTCATGGCAAAAAAATCCACCTCATAAATATATGAGAAAAAAAAAACCTAAATGGGATTTTCAGCTGATTTACCTTCCTGGAATTCCAGTGCTTCTGTTAATGATTTATTAACACATTCTCTCTCATGTCAAAATAGAATTTCTCATTTCTTAAATGAGAGGGAAAAAGAGAAAGTGATAGAATAAAAAAAAAAAAAAAGAATAAAATGTGTGGCAAATTTCAGTTCTTCAACTGATCAGCAAGTGCAATAAATTGTGATTGTTGCCATGTACTTCTGTTTACAAAGAGAGAAATAATAAGTCTTCAGTCAAGCAACAAGGGATTCACTGGAAGGGAGGGGTTCTCGGTTTCAGGCTTCTTCGAAGTGAGTGCTTTACATTAAATTCAGAGTGCCAAATTTAATTTCAGCAGACATTTGGTCTGGCATCAATAAGATTCTCTTTTAAAATATGCCTGGCACTCCATAGCAAAAAGGTTTGCCATTATTTTCATAGCTCACAGAGTCATACTAATCAATTCTCATTTTTCTCTGTATCGAAGAACGTTTACTGACGTGTCTCAGATAGAGCAGCGTAAAAAAGGGAGAAATATGTAATTTACTGCCTCCCATCCCTGAATACTTCATGGTGGTGGAACTGGGAGAGTGTTCTGGAACATGAGAGGTGTATAGTCAAATCTGCTTGGGCAGATATGGGTTGGGCAGGTGCTGTTCCCGTGCCCAGGATGAGTGGAGTGCTTTACTTGCCGAGAGGTTGTGCAGAAGAAAGGAAGCAGCACCTCATTCTATAAAGATTTTTCCATTCATTTTCTTTCTAAGGAAAGGACCAAGGAGCCAAACTTTGGAGGGAGAAAGTTCTTGGGAATGTCAATCCCGCAAGAAAAGAAGTGTTTTTCTATACTACCAGACTAAGATATTTATAATCTGAAAGATGTCAGAATCATAACTATGTTCTTGTCTGCAGTGATTTTTTTTAATTAGCTTTGGTTTCCTTCTCAGTGTTGCAGTTCGGCCGTGGCTGGCAACAAAGGGCCACATGGTCGCTCTGTCACCCCTCTCACCGCCGGGGTAGGGAGGAGAAGGGAAAGAAAATGGCAAAAGCTTGTGGGTCGGGATAAGGGCAGTTTAACAGAACAGCAAACAAAGCAAACTGTAACAACAACAATACTGATAAGGAAAATATACAAAATAAATAGCGAAAATGCACAGAGCAACTCTCACCGCCTGGTGCCCAGCGCACTCCTGAGCCACGACTCCCTTCCCTCCAGCCAGCTCCCCCACCCGGAACCGAACACGATGACACATGGTATCTAACACCCGGTTCCGTTTGGCCAGTTTAGGTCAGCCCACCTGGCTGTGTCCCCTCCTGGCTGCTGGTGAAAATTAATCCTGTTCTGGCCAAATCCAGGACAGTCAGCCTGTTAGCTGTTGCGAATCACAGGTCTTACTTCTCTCTGTCCATTGCATTCACTGGCATCGTACCAAGCCATTATGAATTCCACTGTGTAAGTATTTCTTTAAAATGCACACAGTTTTTGCAGCAGTCAGTGTTACAAGGGCAAAGTCTTTTCTGCACATCTCTTCTTACACACCTTTGTCCAACCCTTCCAGCCAAGTGCTCATGTCATTAGATGAAGATTGCAGACATGTGTGCTATTGTATTTGTTGAACAGTCACTACCACTAGTCTATTTTTGTGATGAACCTGGACTGTGACTTAGATTAAGAAAATTTTTATAAATTTCTCTCTTCTGTTATTGAAAGACCTACATAGGAAATGATAAGGGTAAAGTCATTATGGAATTATAAATGGACTTGAGAGGGCTTGGTAGAAATTACTTATAAAGAACTATAAAATTGAATTGATAATGACACATCTGCTTAGATTATTAGAGCCTTCCTGTCGTATTCTGCAGAGAAAGTATTCTATGCTGACTCTTATAAAGTTCCTCACATATTCCGTTTGATGGAAAGATAATATGATTTAGCAAATGGAATGAAAGGGGAAAGAAAACCTCTGATTTTTACTGTATGTAATACAGTGATTTTTCACTATAGTCAACAAAAATTTTAAGAGAAACATAATCATTTTTTCTCTTTATGAGTTTTTTTTTTTTACTGTGGACAAATATTGTTGACTTTGTGATCTTGAACTGACATCTCACCCACAAATTTCACAGATTTTCACTGTAGACATGGTATACGTATATACATATATGATAGACAACAGCTCATTAAGTTTGTTCAAAAAATTATTTCCTAACTTTCTAAAATAAATTTGTATGTCTATCAAGCATGCTTCTATTCTTATATGATGCCTACTGTTATGTCCTGGGTAATTTTCTGTGAGATTTGGTGAGTTTCATATGTTTGTGAAGATGGAAAAATTGAAGCATTATGGGCAGCTTTAGACAGCATGAAAAATTTGTCAGATCTTCATGACAGAAAGGTATCGCCATTTAGTTACATTGGCTTAGACCCTCTGGAACAAAAAAAACCCAAACTTGTTATGCTTATGATCATTATACAGTGGGAAGAAAATATACACGAGTATTTTATAAATTATGCAGGTTTTTATCACAGCTGCTAGGCTATTAGAATCATACAAAAGAATTATCTGAGACACTCTGCATTTGAAATTCACATTTAACTTATTCAGCCATTAGATTGCTGAGATAAATGACTAAGAAATCACAAAAAAAGATGCAGAAGCAATTTCATTTTTAATTGAGAGAAAATCAGAGCTCAAAACTGATTGAAACTAACTGTATGAGCAATTTCCATTTAGCAAATGGAAATGAACAGACAAACAAACAAAAATGTAAATCATATTTTTTCTTCTTTAGGAAATTTACCTGTCTTATGTTTGAACATAGTAACTGTAAAAGTGCATTACCGTTACTTGAGATGCATGATCTGCAATGGACAGAATAACAGAAATAAAAAATTAGCCTTAACTTCTGCAAGTATAGACAGCTACATGAAATATATACATTTCATAATGGCTTAGAATGAAGTAATTTAATGTGCAAGGAATTACGCTACTCAGACTCTGATTAATAAAACACACGTTTCCATGGTCTTCCCAGCAACCTTATGTATTGATCCTCTCAAGTGAGAATACAGCTAGCCGCACGCTGAGGGACTCCAGTTTAAAATTCTGATGAAAAATGTTCAGGTGGTGAAGAACAGTTAATCTCTCGTTTTATGATTGCCACATGCTGGTTTCCTGTAAATAAAGATGATGTCAGGTATTAGAAGATATTTTTTTTTTTTTACCTTTTTGAGAAACTAATAGTGTGCATGTACCAGGAATAATTTGTGTGCTGTTTATGGCAGTGATGAAGTTGTGAGGCCCGGCTTTAATCTGTGATTTGTTAAATTGGGAACAGTAGTTTAAAATACTTGCTTTAGAAACTGGATGAAAGCACTCTTATTGAGCAATGGTATCATAAATATCTGAATATATGACAATTCACCTTCATGTACAATTTATCACATTATCAAAGAACATTTGAAATAATAACTTCTGTAAAAGAAGATATTCAAAAGCATGCATTGTAATACTATTTCAAAATTCTTAATTTCATTGGATACTAGAAGAAAATAATCTGCCAAAAGACAGAAATTTTAAAACTTGGAGTACAGTAACTACTGGCCTACATCTGAACAATTCTGTCCTGATGAAATCTTAGCCAACTACTGCAATCCCAAATTAAACTTACTGCTAACTATAAAGCTGTGCAGTGAAGATGTTAATGGGCCATGACATAATGGCCAAAAGCATGGAGAATGAGATCTTTTCCAGTGAAGCTTTTGCATCCTCAGAAACTTGATCATGTTCGAATTTACTGCCCATAAAAAGAGATTTATTAGGAAAGCTCATTCTTTCCATAGCAACCCAAACATGTAGAATCATAAAGCGATACACAAGGTAATGCTGCTTGAAGACTGATGTCAAAACAATTCAAACATTTCAGTGTGACAGGACAGCCTTTCATATCTGCTAAATAAGTATATAGCAGAAGCAATACATGTTGACTATTTGGAAGGCAGCTGGGGACCACAGGAGAATCTGTTACCACAGGCAAACTGTTAGTGGCAAAGCTGGGAAGACACTGTGCTGCTTTGATTTCATTCTCTATATGACAATAATGCCTTGATACTCAAATTGTATTAAAAATTGCTTATTTAAAAGTTATTTCCATTGCATCACAACTATGAAGCTTTTATCGAAAAAATATTACAAACACCCCCCCCCCCCACACACAAA
>Ga0065711_1038737_pt1 | contig 18467 bp, 5 predicted proteins | sample Hoacrofraction12_FD_59098 | JGI IMG/M metagenome (GOLD analysis project Ga0065711, IMG submission 59098) | Hoatzin crop microbial communities from Cojedes, Venezuela - Epithelial fraction 12 v2 (version 2) | ecosystem: Host-associated > Birds > Digestive system > Esophagus > Crop | place...
ATCTGAAGGGTGGGTGTCAGGAGGATGGGGCCAAGCTCTTTTCAGTGGTGCCCAGTGACAGGACAAGGGGCAATGGGCACAAAATGAAGCATAGGAAGTTCCATCTGAACATGAGGAAGAACTTCTTCCCTCTGAGAGTGACGGAGCAGTGGAACAGGCTTCCCATGGAGGTTGTGGAGTCTCCTTCTCTGGAGATATTCAAGACCCGCCTGGACGCGGTCCTGTGCAGCCTGCTGTAGGTGACCCTGCTTTGGCAAGAGGGTTTGACTAGATGACCCACAAAGGTCCCTTCCATTCCCTACCATTCTGTGATTCTGTGATATTCTGTGATTCTGCAGGACACTGAATATAGTAAGCTGCAGTATACTCAAATTCAACCCAGCCTAAGAGATTTATGCCACATACATGAGACTACTTGGATTTATTCCTGTCAGCATCTGCTTAACCTGTGGTTATACTTTTGCTCAAAGTTTTTGCTCGTAGTTACAGTGCTCTTGGCCTTACAGCTCTCTTATTTTCCTAAGTAGCTATCCACAAAGCATATTGCTTGTGAAGCTTTTGGAGCTTGAATTTTTGCTCTCTGGGAAGAAATTATAATGAAGAATGTAGATGTTGATAATATTCTGTGTTTGGTTTACAGTGATGTCCTGTTTCATCAAAGACATAACTTCTTGCTAACAACCTGAACTTTCTAGCTATAACTGTGGAAAATGATTTCATGCTAGTGTCAAACCACTGGCAATCTTAAATTCTGAAATACCTGTCACCATTTACAACAGAAAAAAAAGAAGGTTGACTCTCTATTTTCTAACACAGAGCTGGAGAAGACTCAGGAGCCTCAAATGACTTATATCCATCCAGGGGCATGGAACAAACAACAACAAATGAAGCACAAGCACAGAAAGGAAGCGTGTTGAATCTCTGTTACAACACAGCAAGTTAACAATGTTGCTTCAGGAGATCTCTCTCTCCAGGTGAGGATTCTCAAACAGATCTCCTACAGAGATTTTGGTGCTTACCTGGAGTATTGGATGAATCTATTTACTCTCACGGCAGAGTTACCTTATGCCTACAGCCGTTAACTCATTCTCTTTCAGTACAGTGGAGTATTTACACAAGTTTCATAAGTCAGGTAATGTTTTATTATAATGCACTTTCATGGTTTTGGAAACAAAACCAAATATGTTTTGTGCCAAGGAAGGTACTCATCCTTTAGATCAAATACTCGTGAGCACTTGTCCTAGCAGAGATCAGAAAGACTTGACCAATAAAGAAGCATAAAGGTGACAATGTTGCTCCAGTTTCTGTTCTGCTAGAAGTCACAGCAGGGTCATATCCCACGGAACTAGCTGCAAGGCAGCAGAAGTAGAAAAAGGTGTGGCCCTAGTGCTGGAGGAACAAGTTCAAGTCCGGTGGCAGCAACAACAAAGGCATGGAGCACGAGAAGTGCGGGAATGGGAGTGATAAGAGTGAATATAAGCATTTGTTCTCTCCCTTGACCCTGTAACTAGAGGGTGCCCAGATTGCAGTTAATCCACATGGCTTTGGAAGATTAGAATCACGTCAAGAATCTTCTGTCAGTTTAGCTATGTCTTCTTATACAATTATTGTTCCAGTGTCGTCACATCGCAGAAAAGCACACCGAATCCTCCCTCTTGTTCAGTCATTTTGGTGTCCTCTGTTTCATTAGAGCAGGAGCATAATTCTGCTTTTGTGCTAATGAAGTCTGTCTCTCTCAGTAAAACCTTCCCACAGCCTTGTTAGAGTAGAAAAGGAAATGTGATTTACAGTCTAATTTTACAGTGCCTAAGAAAGTTCTGGGTTTGATTTAGAATGACATGAAATGAAAAGCAGGAAATCCTAAGATTAAAAAGAAGGAAAAAAAGAGTGTTAATGAGAAAAAGGAAAGAAAGTAGAAATTCCATGAGAAATTTGTCAAGATTTATTGTTTCTTGGTAATATTTCAAGCTTTTGTGATTACTCGAGAGACTGAGGAAAAGTGATTCTGCACATACACATATACTCTACGCTTCTCTGTAGCTTCCTAAAGAAGGAATTCAGCCATGTGATAGTAAAGAAGAATCACTTTCCTTCAGCAAAATTGGTAGTCAATATGGATAAGCCACTTTAAACAGACCCTGGTTTTCTCTTGCTACTGTTATGGACCAGTCCTGAATGCTGAGCACAAAGACAGTTTGGCTTTTCCATTCCTTCCCCCTGTGGTCCCCAGCATGTAGTGCTACTGTCTGTTGCCCAAACACAATAAAAAGTAGCTGACAGGCTACATGACATCTTTTTTGTCATGCATACTTGTCATTACCTCCAAAGACAGCAAAGATCTGCCCAGACCTTTTTGCAGTTTCTGTTCCCTTCACAACTAACAGGACTAAACAGGGAAACTCATGAATACCTATGTGTTTTCGATGAGGATGTTGCAACTATGGCAGTGAAAATGAGTAACAAACTGGCAGGAACTTCTTGGGTCAGGAATCAAAGTCTATAATCTTAATCATACATTATGTCAAATTCTGTCCTACTGCCACAAAGTTTTCGGTCTTCACTTTGATTAGGAATGCTATTCCATGACCTTCTGTGTCTGACGATTAGAAACCACTTTCTAAATTGTAGCCTAAGCTTTTAAACAGCCGTTTGATACCCATTTCTTCTCATGCCAGCACTGTTCTGCAGTTTGAAATTGTTCTCCTGCCCTCCCGCCCTGTTGGAGCAGGTGACTAAATAATATGTTGAGAGAAGATATTGAGGATGTGCACAGACTGTCAAGTCACTTTATGTTGAATTTAAGATTCCCCTATTTTCTTTTAAATTTCTCGTCAGACTCTGTGTGTTAGAATCCCCCATTTGGTTGTATGCTCGTAGCTTACACTTTCTCATCAATAATGTTCTCATGGTTTTTTTCTATCTGACTAGATGTGTGATGAGACATGGCTACAGTTTGAATAAGCATTAGAAGGTGAGTGAGCTCTGGCTTCTTTAGAAATGCATAAGGACTTGTAAAATGTAGTCATGGTAACCTGATTTCAAAATGGGGCCAGAGAAGGAGTGGCATTTCTTTTCTGAGCTGGTCTTCACTTTCTACCTTAATAAAAATTTTCAGTGATGTCTGTATTCATCCAGAGTCTTTAGTCTCACACTTCACAGTCTTCAGTCTCACACCTGACAATCATCAGGAGTTTCAAAATCTAACTTCCTTGGACTTTCCCTAATTTAACCCTTACTGGCTCCTGGAAGGGGGGGAGGGCATGGAGGATAGGAGCGATATAATTAGCTCACATTATCAACTGTGGTATGCTATGCAAAGAACATCAAGCTGTTGTTAACAGGGCACTTAACAGTTCTCCATCTGCTCTAAGTCCGAGTAATATTAAATTTGCGTTGCTATAGAAGTAAGACAGTAAGAGAAAGAAAAAAACACGTGACCCATTCATTTAAACAAAATGGTGTCACTGCATGCAGATCTGCATCTATTTTGCCATGTGTAGGCCCAAACAATTTGTTCTTTCCTGACATGGGCATCACTTTATGGTGTACAACAAGTGTATGCACTGTGCTAAAGTCCAAGGGTTCTGGATGGAAACATCTACCTCTTTTCTCTGGCACATTACAGAGGAAGTCAAGGAGCCTGCCATTGAAAAGCTTCATCTTTGCTACAACACATTTTAGTTAATAAAGCTTCACAATCCCCATGCTACTGCCCAAAGCAGAAATCATAGTCTCCTGCTAGCCCTTGGCCAGTTAGCCGTTAGTACACATAGAGTCTCTGATGGTATGCTGAGTGTTTGGTGTGGTCAGGTGGGCAATGGGTTATTCTGGTTTATTTTTGTTTCTTATTCGGTTATATTTCTAGATCTATCTCTGAACTGGATTAGCTGAACATACCCACAGGAACACTTGGGATCAGTTCAAGGCAAGCAGCACTGGAAGAGGGCTGGAAGGGAATGCGTTTGGACAATACCCCAGTTGTAAGATAAATTGTGAAACCATGCTCTCGGGTTCTAAATTCACTTTAGATCTTGCCCTTCCTTACTCTGTGCTTAATTTCTTAATCTACAGAAAAAGTGTCAAGCTCTTTCCCTTTTCAAAGGAATGTTGTAAGAATCCAGGAAGAATTAGCTGCTTGGATATCAGGAGGATGGAGGTTAAATGTCCATGTGAAGGAGAGGAGAGTGCAGAGGTTTTATGTCTATGTAAAGTAAGAGCTGCTTTAGTCTGATACAAGCAACTCAGACAGAGTGGGAAAGAAGGGGGAATGTGAAAAAGGTTCCAAAACGATGCTTAAACCCTTCCCCCCTTTCAGACGCATTTGCAGCGGAATGCAGATTCATCCCAGAACAGCAGGTTGCTGCATCATGCTCACTGAACAGCTTTCTCAATTTATCTTCAGAAGGAGTTGTGCATCTTGCTTAGGCATAATACATTGAGAATGCAGAGAATTGTAGTGATTCTTGCTCTCAAAACATCAAGTTAAAGCTACAGGAACAAAAACAAACCACCAAGTTTTTCTTCTGACATAAGTCATTTCAAACAGTGGCCTTGACTTTTGTATTACTGTCAGTCACCCACATTTAAAAGTGAAAACTGAAAACAGGTAGTCACGTAAATAATAGAACGTGGAATTTAGCAAGTGCATAATGAAAAGGCTTTGCATATTTAGCTCCATTACAGTATAATGGACAACAGACTGGGTTTGATACCCATGAAGTGCTCTGACTTGAATAGTAACAATTTAACACGAGAAGTAGACAACCAATCACAGAGATCTGAAGCTAGAAAGGGAGCTGGTTCAGCAACAAGCTCTGCACAGTGACTTGTCCTTCTTGACATATCCCTCATACACCAAAAATCAGGGAGCTGCACTGGTTTTCGAGTATGACATACTTTAACAAGTATTCTTTGCCCCGGAAGGTATGTACATTTTCAGGCATAAAACAGGTAATATGTTGGTCCTCTTTAGATCGGACAAATAAAAATCATGGAAACTGAAAGCATCCTCAGGTGCAACTTCAGGATCTGTTCCACAACAAGGTCGCCTACCTCTTGCACAACCTCTTCCCTCTGGAGAAAGTGCTTTATAAAGCAAGCAAACACCATTAGAACAATTTTACCACTGAGAAAAGGGCAATCATGAAAAGTCACTTGACCAGCTAATAGAGGAAATCCATTAGTGTACAGGTTTCAGGCCGGTCCTTTAACCTGGAGGTCTTACTGCTTTGTCATTGTCAGTGTACCATTCCATTGCCGCTCTGCAGTTTTCAGATAGTCTGTTTCTGTACTAAAAGCGGCTACATAGCTTTCTTCTTTTCAGAGATCAGACTGTTAGTGATATAAAAAGTATGTGCAAGTTCACCCCATGTAAACTTGGCTCATGAAGAGAGTCGTATATGTCTATGTAGATGGGCTGAATAAATAGATGGTGTGCATTGCCCTAAGCCCAATATATAGACTAATGTAGAGAAAATCAGAGGGATGTAAAAGAATTAAGAACATGCAGGAAAAATGTGGTGGCTTTGAGGTACATTTTCAGTTATGTTGAGAAAAGAACACTTGTGGATACTTGGACAGTTTTGTCGCGGATGACATCAGCACAGGGCAAGACTGTTCATATCACCTGGGCATCCCAGAAAGGCTTTCCTGATCAGTCTGCATGTGTCAACGATCCCCATGCAACCTCCAGGTTCCAGTTTCTGAATAAACTTCTTGTGCTTTTTATACTAAAGATCATTCTCTCAAAAGTGAACACTGAACAAAGCCCAATCTATGATTTTCAATGGATGCTTCCTTCCAGCAACATAAGCTACATTTCAATATATATTCTTAGGCATTTTAAGTACTTAACTGAGAAGACTGAGTGCAAAAGAGAGAAGGGTTAAATAAAATGCAGGAAAACCTTTGAGGTCTTTCTTCTTCATAAACCAGAAAAGACGAAAAGGAGTCAGAGAAAAGACCTAATTCAATACAGATTTATATACTGTGAGATTGCCTTGCATGAAACATGTTTTAGAGCGTATTAATAAGTTCATTGTGATTATTTCCCAAGAACTGTAGAAATTAATGTTAAAATAGCAAAATGTCCTGAGGAGATACAGGCCCAGGTTTATTTGCTGAATTAAGTACACATACAGAGGTTTCTGGCAAAGCCTTATCCAGTAAAATTTTCATAATGCTTGACTGTACATGAAAATATATATTAGAAAAAATTCAGAGTTTTAATAGAAAGAACATTACTTAAAGAATGAAGAGAAGAAGGAATAAGATAACATTCTCTGACATTCAGTCAATTTGGGGAGAAGCAAGCTACAAAAATGACAAAGCTTTCTTGCATTTCCCTGCACGAGGGTAAAAAAGAAATATCTGTCTTTGTTTCGAAACAGTACTGTCAGATGGCAACTTACACGCTCTTAAAGAAAGAAGGAAAGACATTGTATGAGTTAAAACCAAAACTGTTATGAGGTTTGTCTTACATCGAGTCAAGACAAAATTATGCTCCTTTATCTCCTTTCTTTTCAATCAGCAAAAAATAAGACTTCCTCTTTTTTTCTGTTGATCTTTTCTGGTTTAAAAATATTTCTTGATGTGATTTGTTTTTAATTCTCCATTCATACATTTTCCAACACAAGATCTCACACACAAAGCAACCAGAGTGAGAAAAAAAGTATATACTAACTTCCTTGATCCTTCTGATTCATTTTGTTGTCATAAGGGAGGAGAAAAGAAAAGGGGACAGGAGAGGCAGTATCTGCTGGAGAGAGAAGGGCTGTTAGGTATAAGCAACTGTAAGAGACCTGAAGCAAGAGAACTGCCCAGACCCTGTCAGAAACAGTTAGGTTTTATAAATCTAGAAATTGTGCCAGGGAAAATCAAAGTTTTTGTCACTTTCTCCATAAAACGCAACAAACTGTTTATAAAATATGTAAAGGTGTACTAGGGTAATAATAACACCAAGTGCATTGCTATATTGGTCCCAGTGTTACGTCACAGGTGCACTGTCAGTTTGCCAGTAGCTCCTGGGACGCATCAGGTCTTTACGAGTCCACAGACTGAGCCAGGGCACAAGGAACAGCACCAAACAGGCTGTGTGGCTGACAGGTTTCAAGATGGATTTTCTTTTAATCTTGCAAATTCTTTGGATTGCATTTGCGGAGAGGAGGTGTTCATAATATTTTATTGGTGTGAATTCTTTCTTGCATAATAAAAAACACAAGAGACAGCAGAGCTTAGACTGTCATTTCTTCTTTTACTGAAGGGTTAGGGTCTCTCTCCTTCTCTCTCAAATTCATTATTTTAAGAGAATATGTGGAAATTTTGGAATATTCCCACATACTAGACATTGTTGAAAACTCAATCTGTAAATTCAGAAACTAAGTGGTGGTGGGAGGATGACATACATAAACTATTTATTTTGCAGTTCATCAGAGAACAAGGTTAAAAATAGAATTCTGAAAGAGGAGGGATTAAAATCCTAGAATATCCTTCCTCACACCAAGCCTGCTTTTTTCTTTTTGTCATATTTATTTAGCCAGTGATACTGAACAAGTGGTTTGCTATTGAAGGCATAAGGTTGCCCACTTTGGTTTTGTTCCTTTCCTGTAATTAGACTAATGCTGCAGGTCATGCTTTTCCACGCAGGAAGAAGTAGGGACTTGAAAAAAATGAACCCTGCAGAAGAGCAGGGCCGTGCAGAGGTACACAGGATGCACAGTAGTCTTATCAAGGCTACAGCTACAAACAGACTCATTGTTTTACCCATCACTGGGACACCCGATAAGAACAAATCAGTGTAATGCTAAGTAAGTTTCTCTTAATTTAGGCTTTTCTGACTGCATTCTATTTGACTTCCCATTTCAGACAATTTTCATTTTCAAATTAGGTTAACATGGCTATGCTTGTCATCCAATTGGTTTCAATTACAAAGTTTTACATGTATGCATATGTTGAGAAGGAGAAAAGCTAATTTAGAAAAATCCAGCAGAATTTGTTTTTCCCCATTCACTTTTTCTCCCAGGCTGAAAATATTTGTGATTGTCAGCTGCCGCTTCTGTTACAATGGCAGTCGAATTACATCCCCCTCTCCCAATAGCTATTAAGACAGGTTAAATAAAATCTGCAAAACTCTGCCCTAGGGCAATTTTTGAGGAAGGATCAAAATACAATGTCTTTATATCAATGTCTAGCATCTCTGTGTGCGTGAAAACGAAAAGGCATCAGGGGAAAGGAGAGTGGCTGTGGAAGGGCTTAAGGTTATGGCCTAAATTTGAATTTGAAAGGTGTATACATACTCTGGGATGCTAGTCCTCCCTGTGACATGCATGTCTGGTGGAGAGCCTGGTAAAAAGAAATTTTCTTCAGGCTTCTTAACACAGGAAAATGCTGTAACCTTTATTGACTGCTTCAGGAAAGGGGTTTTAATGCGATTCTTTTGCTGCAAGTAGTCCTTACATGCCATTAAATCTTAACTACAGCAAGTGCAGATCTGCTCATCTTTTTATATCCACATTGAAGAGAAATTTTCTGCCTCTTGATGATGTGTAGTGTTGTTTCAGTGCTTCTTTAGTGAGTAGGGTGGAGGCATCTGTGTAGTTTTCTAGATCTGTGATAGAGTAAGATGCTGTAATTGACTCTCAGTTGTTTCAGACCAAGCTTTTTAAAATATTTTAGTCACATTGAGGTTTAGTATTTTGAACACCAGTTACTTGCTCACAGATCAAGGTAGAGCTAAGAAACATCCCATATGAACCACCTTGCATAGCTCTTTAGTTCGCAGCAAAAGCTAAATGATTTATGAAAATATTAGTATATGGAAATCAGCAACTAGATTTACCTAATTTTACTAGGCAGGCAGCTATGACCAGCACAGACTCAGTGCAAGAATATTCGTAGAAAGAACATTGTTTCTGTTATTTAAAGCAAGCATTATGAACAGCAATTGCAAAACACTTCTAGTGCACTTTTCTGGTTTTCTGCTGGTAGAGACCAAACAGTGAAAAGAACAAGATTTTAGTAAACTGTAGGGTTAGATGTGTTATAAGCAAGTTGGTTACCAAATAATGTTAATTACCTCTTAGCTCCTGAAAATAGTCTGTATATTGAATGACATACCGATTGCACTTGTTCTGCAAGAAGGTATAAAGGAAAATCCTACTGTGTTTTGGGGGTTTTTTCTGGGGCAAAATGCATTGCCGTGGAAATACATAGACAAAGTTACACCTTTCCAGACTTGCAGGATCATTTACACCTATTCATGGTGTACTCACCCATAATGAAGTCAGATGAATGCCATGGGTTTAGGGTAAATTTGCAACCTAAAAATAAATTTTAAAATGTGCCCATGTCATCTTACAATACAACCGCAGCAATCAAACAATGAAGTGAGTTTATTTTGGCTGTGGATAGCTCTACTAATCAGAAAATAAAGACACTAAATGAGACTGCCTACCTATCTGTCAATCATCAACAGTAGTGCAGAGCTAAGGTATGGGCTTACAGTATAGTTTTTCTTTAATTTTTTTTTTTCCCCGCATTGGAATGTTTCAGGGCTTAGTAACTAAGGTAGGTCCTCAGAGAGTACAGGGACCTGTTTAAGCAAGGGGATGGGGATCCCACAGGAGGTGCATCATCCCTTCCTCGCAGGCAAGTGCTCCGGGCTCTCCAGGGCAGGGGGGTTCTGTCCACTGTGCCGCTGTCCCCTGCAGAGAGCAGGTGCCACTCTTCAGGAGGCAGTGCTCAAGAAATCGGAGAGGGAATGGAACATCCCATCTTCGGAGTACTGTCCTGATGAACTAATCAGGAAGAGTCATAAATCTGAAGACTGTGATATTTAAAGAAGGATTTAATTTAGGGACAGGAAGAAATGTGGATCAGGAGCTGTTGCTAGAGTAGAAAAGCCATGACAGCATTTATGCAGCACATACAGTCTCTGGGCTTAGAAATTTTGCGGTCTTGTAAGAACTAAAAATAAACAAAAAATGTTAAACTTCTGCATCTGTCAATTCATGAACACTGAGGTGGGCGAATCTCTAATGACCGAAAGAAATACCCCATTTCCAAGCCACAGCTTTCACCACCATCGCTGAAAGCTTGGATCTGATGTCACCTTTTTCAAAAAATATTAATGAACTGGAGTGTATGTATTGTCAGTATTAAGTATAGCAACCCATAAATGTGTAGAAATATGACTTCAGATCAGAGCAACTTCAATCATCATTTTGAGTCATTTCAAAGTAATTGAAATAAGTACAGTCCCTAGAGGTATATATTTTTCTTCCCATTACATGTACATATAAATCCAAAATGATTTTTCCATTATTTCCAATCAGATTTTTCAGTGTAACCTAAGGGACTTAACAGTGTGTCACTAATAATTTCTAGGAAATTAGTGTCTAATAGGGACCATCTGGGAACTACTAGCTAGAAAATATAGATAGGAAATGTAATGTTATTAAAAAAGAATTTCCCTGTGCAAAATTGTTAATTTCACTAAACACAGAAGCATTTTAATTGGTCAGAGTGATCTCAACTGAAAGATTTTTTTAAGGGGGTTTTGTGTTTGAGAGGGTATTCTGCCTGTACCTGACACATTTCACAGAATCACAGAATGGTAGGGGTTGGAAGGGACCTTTGTGGGTCATCTAGTCAAACCCCTCTGCCAAAGCAGGGTCACCTACAGCAGGCTGCACAGGACCGCGTCCAGGTGGGTCTTGAATATCTCCAGAGAAGGAGACTCCACAACCTCCATGGGAAGCCTGTTACAGTGCTCCGTCACCGTCAGAGGGAAGAAGTTCTTCCTCATGTTCAGACGGAACTTCCTCTGCTTCAGTTAGTGCCCATTGCCCCTTCTCCTGTTGCTGGGCACCACTGAAAACAGTTTGGCCCCATACTCCTGACACCCACCCTTCAGATATTTATAAGCATTTATTAGGTCCACTCGCAGCCTTCTCTTCTTCAGGCTCAACAAGCCCAGCTCCCTCAGCCTCTCCTCGTAGCGGACATGTTCCAGTCCCCTCACCATCCTCGTAGACCTCCGCTGGAATCTCTCCAGTAGCTCCTCATCTTTCTTGAAGTGGGGAGCACAGAACTGGACACAGTACTCCAGATGAGGCCTCACTAGGGCAGTGTAGAGAGGAAGGAGAACCTCCCTCGTCCTGCTGGCTACACTCCTCCTAATGCACCCCAGGATCCCATTGGCTTTCTTGGCAGCCAGGGCACACTGCTGGCTCATGGTTAACCTGTCGTCCACCAGAACACCCAGGTCCCTCTCCGCAGAGCTGCACTCCATCAGGTCCGCCCCAGGCCTGTACTGGTGCATGGCGTTGTTCCTCCCCAGGTGCAGGACCCTGCATTTGCCCTTGTTGAATCTCATCGGGTTCTTCTCTGCCCAAATTTCCAGCCTATCCAGGTCACGCTGAATGGCAGCACAGCCTTCTGGTGTATCTACCACAACTCCCAGTTTTGTGTCATCAGCAAACTTGCTGAGTGTACACTCTAACTCTTCATCCAGGTCGTTGATGAAGAAGTTGAACAAGACTGGGACCAGTACTGACCCCTGAGGGACACCACTAGTTACCAGCCTCCAACTAGACTCAGTGCCACTGATGACAACCCTCTGATTTCTGCCATTCAGCCAGTTCTCAATCCACCTCACCGACCACTCATCCAGCCCATACTTCCTGAGCTTCCTTAGGAGTATGTTGTGGGAGACAGTGTCGAAAGCCTTGCTGAAGTCTAGGTAGACAACATCCACGGCTCTCCCTTCATCTACCCAGCCAGTCATGCCATCGTAGAATGCTGTCAGATTGGTCAGGCATGATTTCCCCTTGGTGAATCCATGCTGACTGCTCCTGATAAACTTCTTTTCCTACATCTCCTTTGCAAAGTACCACGGAGAACTATGGCAGTTGTACATGTATCCCCTCCTTTTTCCAGTACTAATGAGTTTCTTCAGTTTTGTCTCCACTTCTGATGCACCTCAAGCACCTCTTGACAGAGATACATAGTGCACCACTGGAGTCATCTGCTGGTTCTGTGTCATGGGAGAAGTTAATCAGGGAGCTCAACCCACAAGAAAGAATGAAGAAATAAAGTATCTGAACTCCATTTCCTTTGTTCGTGCAAAACACTTTATTGAGATGCAATTTAAGACTAGTGTCCTGCAAAATAAAAAAGTATAGATCTCAGAACTCATTATGCTATTGTACTTTTTTCTTGATAAAAAGCAGTTATTTGACTTTTCATCTGATGTTATTAATATGCTGAAATTTCTCTCCTGTGGAAAACCATTATGTCTGCTCTCATGTTGGGGGGTCTTGAAAATCTGAACCAATGCACCTTGTGCTGTACACCTCCCCCGGTCCCCGTACTTTAGTTTTTCTTCACCTCATGCCAAAGTTTCCTTCTATTCCTGAAATCTGGGGTCTGTCTTCTGCTGCTTTCTAATCCTCACTCTCCCCTGGATCTTGATCATCACTAGTCCATGGTCACTACATGGTCAACTACTGCCTCTGATTACCATTTCCCCCAGCAACTCCTCCTTGCTACTGACCAGCAGGTCCAGCTCTGCCGCATGCCTGTGTGGCCCCTCCAGGACCTGTATCAAGAAGTTATGCTTGACACAGTCCAGAAATCCCTGTGACAGCTTGTGCCCCACTGCATTTCTCTCACAGGTGATGTCAGAGAGGTTGAAGTCCTGCAGGAGAAACAGGGTAGGTGGCCAGAGACTGGGTGGTCAGTAAAAGCTCCCCAAGGTGTCACCTGTCTCCCTGCCTTCTTCTCCAGCCCTGACCCACTTGCTCTCACCCACGTGTTGCCTTCCCCACAGGGAAGCCATGCACACCCCAGCTGGTCCCACATGTAGAAGGCCATCTCTCCTCATCGTCCCTGCCAGCCTCTGCTGACGAGCTCGTACCCATCTGTCGCAGCACATCAGTCACAGGAACTGTCCCACCACATCTCAGTTATTCCAGCAATGCCACTTGTCATATATGTGTCCAGTCCTTAGTTATCACAGTCCCTTTTGTTCTGTTTCTGCCTCAGCTTTGTACCACTACAATAATCGCTGCAGTGGCTGTCGTGAAGCAGCACATCCCTATGTGGAAAAAAATAATTACTTTGCTTACATGCTTTTTGTGCTTTTGTGCAGACTGATGCTGTTTCCTCAAAAGACTTTTTACGGCTGCAAGGCACTGCCTATTCTCGTAACTCACCACAGACTGAAACCTTCACACAGAAAAATGTCCTAGGTTTGATTGGAGCACACACCTTTCCCTTCCCCTGATCCATCAGAAGTCACACAAACACCCAGCGTATGAGAGGCAAAAATTTAATTCTGATCTGACAAGACAATTTTGGATCTTCCCAGAGCAATCCTCCACTGGGTTCACCTATTCTAACATGATTACAAGATATTTTAGGACCCTTCCTGGTGAAGATTGTGGGGGGCTCATGCTGTTTCCGATGACAAGGAACAACTCCAAAGTCTTATGTCACAGGCACTCCCTAGACTGAATTTTCCTTTGAAGAACTTTTTATAATTATCAAAACAGAATTAAAAATAGAGAAAAAGAATCAGAATAAGTGAAATGCCAGTGTTTCTCACCAATTATTTAACAAAGAAAAAGTTAATGAAATAACTGAAATATCTCAAGTTATTCTTATCAGACATTATTGGTAGTAATTCTCATTTACTTCATTCAAATTATCATTTAAAAATTATTTTGTCGCAGGTTCATTGTACAGATGATGAAAGTGAAGCACAGAGGATGAATGTGAGGTCTCTTTGCTATATATGGGTATGCGCTATTTGTTTCATTGAGTGGCCTGACTGACCTAATAAAAGCACATTGGTCAAACCTGAACAGGAGTTTTGTGAAGGGAATGGATGAGCTGCTTGTTTTTGGAAATACAAAGCAGAAGTGGAGGAACACAATGTAAAGCTACAAATACAGGCTGGGCAGAGAATAGACTGAGAGCAGCCCTGAGGAGGACTTGGAGGTGCTGGTTGATGAGAAACTCAACATGGCCCAGTAATGTGAGCTCACAGCCCAAAAGGCCAGTCATATCCTTGGATGCATCAAAAGCAGTGTGACCAGCAGGTCAAGGGAAGGGATTCTGCTGCCCTACTCCTCTCTGCTGAGACCCCACATGGAGTCCTGCATCCAGCTCTGGAGCCCTCACCACAGAACAGGCATGGAACTGTTGGAGCAGGTCCAGGGGAGGCCACAGAAATGATCCGAGGGCTGGAATACCTCTCTTATGAGGAAAAGTTGAGAGAGTTGGGGCTGTCCAACCCGGAGAAGAGAAGGTTCCACGGCAACCTTATTGCAGCCTTCCAGTAAGTGAAGAGGGCCTACAAGAAAGCCGGAGAGAGACTTTTTATCAGCACCTGTAATGACAGGACAAGGAGTAATGGTTTTAAACTAAAATAGGATAGATTTAGACTAGATATAAGGAAGAAATTCTTCCTGTGAGGGTGGTGAGGCATGGGAACAGCTTGCCCAGCACAGTTCTGGCTGAACTCTCCCTGGAAGTGTTCAAGGCCAGGTTGGACAGGGCTTTGAGTAACCTGGTCTACTGGAAGGTCTCCCAGCCTATGGCAGTGGGGTTGGAACTAGATGATCTTTGAGGTCCCTTCCAACCCAGAACATTCCATGATTCTGTGAAGTTCTCTTCTGCTGCCACTTCCCCATTCAGACTCTTCCCTCAATCCAGGTATAACTTGCTTTTAGTAAAAATCCATATCTTCATACAGATTCCATGGAAACTCACTTCATGAAGGCTTCCTTTTGTCTTCATGCTATAACCTTTTCCTTACACCTTCTTTTGGAAGTTGGCATGCATTGCTCCTTGACCCCTTGACTCTTCTCCATCAGTGCCTAAGGATGACACAGCCTCTCTTCTCTACATAAGACCCTATTTGGCTGGTCAGTGAAGTGGTAACCCCTAAAAACTGCTATTCTGTGGCTGACAGTAACAGTCATAGAGTCATAAAGTTATTTATGTCAGAAGGGTCCTTTGGAGGTCACCTGGTAATGACACCACATCACAGCCAGGTCACAGAAGAAGACTCTTACCCACAGTGGAGATCCCACATCCTCTGTGAGCAGCCTTCCCAGGTCAGACCCTGTCCTGGGGGAAAAATCTGCCCTCTCCGCCTAGTTGCAGTGTCCCCTGTAGCAAGCTGTGTCCCCTTGTCCTGTTGGTTTATGTCTGCAGGGAAAGACCAGCCCCCTCATCCTGCTCCTCTGCCAGGTAGCAGCTGCTGACTGACCCAAGTGCCCAAGCTCCATCCCTGGCCACAAAGCACACAGCGTCTGAGCTTTCCACCAGACTCTCTGGCCCCATGGAGTACTGGGGCCTCAGCCAGGCTTGCTCTAGGCACCCAACACCCATTGATCTGGGGGACCCTTGCACCGGACTTTGGACTGAAGAGGTGGTAGAAGATGTGCCAGAGGCAGGCAAGGACCCCCTCCCCCTGGCTGTGGTCCCGGTCCCACAATCCTGCTGGCAGGCACTTGGCTACCCTTGCTGCAAGAGTCCAGCCAACTTCTCACCCCCACCCTGGTCCAGATCCTCCCCAGAACATCTGTCTTCCCACCCCTGACTGTGCCTTCAGGGGCTTCTCCTGCCCAGAGAGTGCTGTGGTTTTGGCCTTGGGCAGCCTGTGCTGGGATTCTGTCCATCCCCATCCCCAGCCTGTCAAACCCCCTTGAGGAGATGACCACTGCTGCGGTGTGCAGCCTGCTGCCAGTGGCTGGGGTCTGCCCGCCTGCTTCCCGAGGGTGCCTCTGGTCCTGTTAGCAATGAGAGTCAGCAATGCTGCTCCAGTACAGAGCACTGAGAGCTGCCCAGAGGGCTTTATGCTTATATTGTACTTGCAGCACCTACCCAATGACTCTCATTCTTGTAACTGCCACCCATCCTGTAAGATTTCCTTGCTCTTGCATGACTTGCCGTACTCACTTTCTTATCTAGATTTGCTAGCAAGTGAGTCATCTTTACAAAGCCTTTGGCACTGAAAACAGCACACCAAATGCCAAGTTTTCCTCTTACTCTTCCCAGACCTCCTCACTGCCACTCCACCTCCCAGACATCTTCAAGAACTTGTCCCAAGTTACTGTATCGACCTGCACTGTGAGATTTCCACAGAGGAAAATCCCACCTGCTAGAAATGCCAATTCCTTTCTTCCAGCATAACAACAGAACTTCTGACTTCTTTAGAGACATTCACTAAATTGAGAAAAGCAGTTCAGCTTCCAATTAGTCCTTGATTTCTTCTGATTTTAGTGGCCATACATGTGCATTTCAGAAGGAGAATGACTGTTTAGTCAAGAAAGGAAAACACATAGTTTTGGTACCTGCAATGGGATTTGGGGATGCTTTCTTCCAGTTATTTCTACAGTATATATCTCTACAAGAAACAACTTAGAAATATTCAAAAGCAACAAGGCTGGCAGTGTGACCTCATCTCCTTTTGATACAGCTGACAGGATGAAAGTTGTTTCAGTCACAATTTGTTCTAGTCATACACAGTAAAAGACAGTGATTTCATATATATTCTGGACTATAGCAGTTTGATAGACTGCCAACAAACAATACCAGTGTCTTAGAAAAATGAACAGAACCACCATTTTTCATAAACTTTACTCTTTTCTGCTACTGTTCCCTTGATTAGCCAAAATGTTCTTTGTTCATAAAGATCTGATTCCTTGAAAATCACCCATGCTGAAAACTGAAACCAAACATCTGTGATTAGTCAAAAGCGTGTTTTGATAGAAACTAATTGTTATAAAAAACATAACATTGTAAGAAACATGCCTCAGAAATAAATTAAAAGTAGAGAAAAACACTAGCTCTCTGATCTTGGATCTGTGTGTACAAGTCTCTAGGCATAGCACTCTTGCATATATCCTAGCTCCTCCACACTCATTATTCCCAAATAATTGCTATAAACACCAAGCCAGCAGACCTGGGTGACTGCTGGTCATTCAGAACCCACTATGAGACCCCCTGTGTCAAGTAGCACTTACTGCATAGCAATGGTCTGGTGACTGCCAGCAAAATGCTGATATCTAGGAAATAGAAAATAAAAATTTCTGTCCACATTTTCTGTGGTATTTTCTGTATAAGCACAGCAAACAGAATGAATGGTCTTGCATACAAGTTCTTCTCTGCAGTTGAATAGCCTGAGGTATATCAGCTGTCTAAATAAGTAATTTAATTTCATAAAATCTCCAAGAATTATGCAAGATCTTACCCCTGGATGTGGGAACTGGTGTGAACCAGTTTAGGTGGGTGGCATAAGTCTAGCTGTATTAAGTATAGCTGTATGCAGTATTTGAGTATTTTTTTCTTTTTCTATATCTACTGAGAATAATCACAAGATATTTCCCTTTTTACATTACTGTGGATCAAAAATATTACATGTTTACATGTTTTTGATTCTCATAGGAATTATTTGCAGGTTTTATCTAAAATCTGCTTTAGTCAAAGTGAGTTTTCCTCTCAAATTAATAAATCTTGGATCATACCCTCAGCTCCCGAATTCTGGGAATACTGTCTGAAAAATTTTGATGAAGAATTTATCCACTTGCTTAAAAGTCATTTCAGTCAGAAACAAGTTAACTAATAACAGAGGCAGGCATCATGAATTCGGAAAATGAATGAACAAGCATGTTTCTGTTTTTCCATTTCAAAGGGTTTGTGTCACGGATTTTGTCCAGCTGGTACCAAACCACAATCCAGGTTCTCTCACTTGATAGACTTACAACCTGATATGAAAAAAAAAAAAAAAAATGCTAAGAAAAAAGCCCAGACAAAAAATAAAGCAAAAGACAAAAAAAACCTCCTGACCATCAGCGCATTAAGTTTCAGTTTCATCATTTCAACGGCATTTATCAAGCTGCAGCTATGTCTTGCAGCATTAGCAGGGCAGTATGGTAAAAGGTATTTTAGTCCAGATTTGGTCGGATACAGAACAGGCAATAGCAGTAATGGGCCATTAATTCCATCAGAGGGAAGGTCAAAATGAAAACATTAATCCACATGTCATTTCAATTTACTTTGTGAGTGAGAGTGTTCTGAGTAGAGCCAAAGAAATATTTGGGGCAAATAACTGTACTTGCTGGCTCAGGCCAGTCTCCCACAAGTCTCAGATCAGATTCCTGGTGAATTCCTCTCTGACAACTCACCACACAGCTCTTCCCACCACAATTACACTGTCTCTGTGAGTGGCACTCCCGAAAATCGTGGCATTTTTTGATGTGCATGGGATGTGTTTCTTTCTTGCTGCAGGAGTCCAGAAACCAGGGGTCAGGTATGTTCTTGCATCACCTAGGCAAGCTCTGATTCACATCAGCATCTCGCGCACACGTGCCGTGTCAGGGGATGTAGAGTTACTATAATGCACACTACCCCTATGGACAGTGCACACTCCAGTCCCCCACCACACAGGCAGACAC